>Ga0164242_10002001_pt1 | contig 23765 bp, 18 predicted proteins | sample OricomgcompostMG_FD_108783 | JGI IMG/M metagenome (GOLD analysis project Ga0164242, IMG submission 108783) | Miracle-Growth compost microbial communities from Emeryville, California, USA - Original compost - Miracle growth compost (MG) ...
AAGTAGAGGATCTCCTTGTCCCCGCCGGCGTAGGTGACCTCGAGGAACTGGTTCTCCTCGGAGTCGTCGTACATCCGGGCGACGGTCCGCTCGATCATCGCCTCGACCGTACGCTGCCGGTCACCGCCGAACTCCCGCAGATCCTCCGCATGCAACGGCAGCGAGGTTGTCAGGTACTTGCTGAAGATGTCGCGGGCCGCCTCGGCGTCCGGACGCTCGATCTTGATCTTCACGTCCAGTCGGCCCGGCCGCAGGATGGCCGGATCGATCATGTCCTCGCGGTTCGAGGCGCCGATGATGATCACGTTCTCCAGGCCTTCGACGCCGTCGATCTCGCTCAACAGCTGCGGCACGATGGTGTTCTCCACGTCCGAGGACACCCCGGTGCCTCGGGTCCGGAACAGCGAGTCCATCTCGTCGAAGAAGACGATCACCGGCATACCGTCGGTGGCCTTCTCCCGTGCCCGCTGGAAGACCAGCCGGATGTGCCGTTCGGTCTCGCCGACGTACTTGTTCAGCAGCTCCGGCCCCTTGATGTTGAGGAAGAAGCTGCGTCCCTCGCGGCCGGTCCGCTCGGTGACCTTCTTGGCCAGCGAATTGGCCACCGCCTTGGCGATCATGGTCTTGCCGCAACCGGGCGGGCCGTAGAGCAGGATGCCCTTGGGCGCCTTGAGGTGATGCTCGGCGAACAGATCACCGTGCAGGAACGGCAGTTCCACCGCATCCCGGATCGCCTCGATCTGACCGGTCAGACCGCCGATCTCCTCGTACCCGATGTCGGGCACTTCCTCCAGGACCAGTTCCTCGACATCCATCTTCGGCACCCGCTCGTACGCGAAGTGCACCCGACGATCGACCAACAGTGAATCACCGGCGCGCAATCGCTCATCGCGGAGCTGATCGGCCAACCGGACGACGCTCTCCTCGTCGCCGTGCCCGACGATCAGGGCACGTTCGCCGTCGGCCATCACCTCCTTGAGGCTGACCACCTCGCCGACCTCGTCGAAGTTGAGCACGCCGACCACGTTCAGCGCCTCGTTGAGGATCACCTCGCGGCCCGGCTCCAACTGCTCGACGACCTCCGGGCTGACGCCGACCCGCATCTTGCGGCCGGCTGTCCAGATGTCGGCGGTGGCGTCGTCGACCGAATCGAGGAACACCCCGAAACTCGCCGGCGGCTGGGCCAGCCGGTCGACCTCTGCCTTGAGTGAGATGATCTGCTCGCGGGCCTCGCGGAGTGTCGTGGCGAGCCGCTCGTTGTTGGCCGAGGCAGCTCGCACGTCGGCCCGGGCGTCGGCAAGCCGGCGCTCGAGCATGGCGAGGTCATGAGGATGGGACGAGATCCTGTCCCGCAACCGGTTCAGCTCGTCGTTCAGTTGCCCGATCCGGTTCAGCAAAACGTCTTTGTCGTGCTCGGAATCGTGCCCGCTGAACTCCTGGTCCGTCCTGTTGCGGCGTTCCGGCGTTTCAGTCATATGGACACCTCCATGTCGAAACAGTACCCGCGGCCGAGGACAGACAAGCCCTTATTTGGATCGACTGGGACGCCCGAATTGTTACGGTTCGGTTCCGTCCGATGCCGGTTCCCGGCGCCGCGGGCCGGTGTAGTCGTCGCCGTAGGCACCCGGTGCGGGGCGCCGTTTCCTCGCCGGCGCGGTCACTCCCGGGGCGAGTCGACGGGATGTCAGCAGGAAGCCGGTATGGCCGACCATCTGGTGGGACGGCCGGATCGCCAGGCCCTCGACATGCCAGCCGCGGACCATCGATTCGGTGGCCTCCGGCTCGGTGAACCCGCCGTGCACCCGGAGTGTCTCGGTGATCCGGCCGAGTTGGGTCGTGGTGGCGACATAGCAGCAGATCACCCCACCCGGCACCAGCCGGTCGGCGATCACGTCGACACACTCCCAGGGTGCCAGCATGTCCAACACCACCCGGTCCACCTCGGCCGGTGCGCCCGGGTCGGCCGCCGCACCGTCGCCGAGGGCGTCGGCCAGGTCGCCGATCCGCAGGTCCCAGGCCGGATGGTCCCGGCCAAGGAAGTTCCGTACGTTCTTGGCCGCGATGGCGGCGAAGTCCTCGCGGCGTTCGTACGATGTCAGCCGCCCGGTCGGGCCGATCGCGCGCAGCAGCGCCAGGCTCAGCGCGCCGGATCCGGCGCCGGCCTCCAGCACCCGGGCGCCCGGGAAGATGTCGGCACCGACCACGATCTGCGCGGCGTCCTTGGGGTAGACGACCTGGGCGCCCCGCGGCATGCCGATGGTGAACTCACCCAGCAGCGGACGCAGCGCCAGGTACGCCACCCCGCCGGCCGAGGTGACCACGACCCCCTCGGGTCCGCCGATCAGGTCGTCGTGGGCGATCGCTCCCTTGGCGGTGTGGAACCGCTGCCCCTTCGCCAGCAGCACCGAGTGCCGACGACCCTTGGGATCGGTCAGGGTCACCCGCTCTCCGGCCCGCAGCGGACCGGTGCGGACTCCGGAGTACGCCGCGGGATCGGTCTCCGTCCGGTTGATCGGAGTTGTCCCACCCGGTTCGTCCGGTACCTCGTCGCCAGCGCTCATCCGTCGATCCTGAAGCCCCACAGGCCCAACTGCCAACCCGGTCCGAACCCGTCGGCCGACCCTTTGGTCCGCGGCCCGAGGTAGACGTACTCCGAGGACTGGGAGATCGGCAACACGGTCTTCTCCTCGGCCGCCGCATGCTGCAACGCGGCGAGTGCGCCGGACAGTTGCGGTGATCCGACGCCGGCCTCACGTGCCTTCTGCAGGCCGGAGGCGATCTCGCTCTGCTGCTCCTTCATCGGATCATCGATCACCGGCTGGAGCCAGGCGACGCCGGTCGGCACCCAGGCCTTGCGATCCACCAGCTGCAGATCGGCGCGGGGGTCGTCCGGACGGAGCAGCACGCTCAACCCGCCGGTGTCCTCAAGCCTGGTCCGGATCTGGGTGGCCAGGTCGAGACTGTTCGGTGCGGTCGGGTCGTAGCTCAACGTGAGCTGGATCCGGTTGTCCCAGGGAATCTTGATGTCGGCCTTGCCGCCCAGCGGGAAGGATGCCCGGTGGCCGGGGACGCCGGACGGCACCACCGAGTCCAGCGTGCGGTCCTCCTGCAGCGCTCCGGCGATCGCAGCCCGGACCGCGGCGGAGTCCCGATGTTTGGAGTCGGGGTTCCACAGCAGTTGCTCGACCCGGCCGCCGGGGAGCACAAGCTGGCGGAATCCGGCCCTGCTGACCTGGTCCTTGGAGCTGCTCAGCTGGGCCTGCAACCGCTGCTGGGCCGCCGAACTGAGGCCGCGCCAGACGACGTCGGTCTCATGCTTGCTCATCGCCTCTTCGATACTGGCCGAGTCAGGCATGGTCCGGATCACCGCTTGGCCGACCTGCGCGGCGGCGTACCCCTTGTAGTCCAGGAATTTGCCCAGCTCCAGCTCGTCCTCGGCGAACTTGATCACCTTGAACGGCCCGGACCCGACGATCGGCTTGTCTTTGGGCTGGATCCGGTCCGGGTTGTAGATCCTGGAATCGACGATCGACGCGGCCGGCGAGGCCAGCGCCCGGGAGAACTGGGTGTCGTAGCGGCTCAGCACGAAGCGTACGGTCTGGGCGTCGGGGGTCTCGACCCGCCGCAGCGAACCCATCAGCGATGCCGACGATCCCCGGACGTCAAGACGCAGCGCCCGTTGGATGCTGAACTTCACGTCGGCGGAGGTGACCGGGTCACCGTTGCTGAACTTCAGGTCCGGACGGAGTACGCATTCGTAGACGGTCCGGGTCGGATAGCTGCAGTCCTGGGCGGCGTCGGGTTTCAGCCACTGGGGTTGTGTCGGATCGATGGTCATTAGTCGCTGGAACACGTTCTGGGTCAGCATCGTCGACCCGGTGTCGGCCACCGCCGCGGGATCGGCGGTCCTGATCCGGTCGGTGGTCATCACCGTGAACGGGCGTTCCGGGCTCGGGCTGGTCGACGGGCTCGGACCCGGGTCCGGCCCCGAACCGCTGCAGCCGGCCACCATGATCATGACCATGATCAACGGAGTGATCATCAGCGACGGCAGGCCGAACACCGCCGATATCCGGCGGTGGTCGGCTCGCACCGATCGGAGTTTGGTCGGCATCGCCACCGTGGTGATCAACCCGCTCTGCGTTGCAGCAGGCCGGCGACCGAGGCAGCGTCCAACTCCTCCAGGGAGGACACCCGCACCTGGTTGGGCGCCTGCGGCACCGGGACGACGTTCTCGATCACCACGACGGTGGCGCCGGCGTCGCCGCCGGACCGGGCGCCGGGCGGGCTGTCCTCGAAGACCACACAGTCCTGCGGTCGCACGCCGAGCTTGCGGCAGGCCAGCAGGTACGGCTCGGGATCCGGTTTGCCGTTGACCACCTCGTCACCGGCCACCGAGGCGGTGAACGATCCCTCCGGCAGCCGACCGATGATCACGTCGAGCAACTCGCGGTAGGAGGCCGAGACCAGCGCGTTGGGGATACCGGCCAGTCGCAGCGACTCCAGCAGCTCCAGGGCGCCGGGTCGCCACGGGATCGGATTGGTCCGGCAGTAGTCGACGACCTGTTGCAGCAGCTGCTCGATGATCCAGGCCGGGGACAGGTCGTCCCGGCCGATCACCTTGGCGATGTAGGCACCGGAGTCGATCAGCGCGTTGCCGACCAACTGGTGGGCGTGGTGATCATTCCACTCCCCGCCGAGTTTGGGGATGAGTTCGTACTCCGCGGCGATCCAGACCGGCTCGGTGTCGGCCAGGGTGCCGTCGAAATCCCAGAGGGTTGCGGCCAGTCCGCCGGGCACGTCGGCCGGTGTGCTGGCCGGTGTGCTGGCCGGTGTGCTGACTGGGGTGGTGACGGTCGCCGCCGGCGCGGGAAGGCCGGGCTCAGATATCGGATCGCTCATGGCGTGCCCTATTGTCGCAAAGATCGCGCTCCGGACCGGCATCCGACGCCGCGGTCGGCACCTCAGGGCCGGTAGGCCCGGTCAGTGGGCCCGACCAGTGCTGCCGGCCGGTCCGTCCCGGTCCAGCACGCCCGGGGGCTGGGAAACCTTCGGAGCCACTGGGCGGCGGTCCTATGCTGGAGGTTCCCTGTGTTCCAGCCCCCGATCGAGGTATTCGTGGCCGACCGCGCACAACTCCGCCCTGATGCGACCGCCGAACTGACCGCTGCCCTGAAGCAGCGGATCCTGGTTCTGGACGGCGCGATGGGCACCATGGTGCAGCGGCACAAACTCACCGAACCGGACTACCGCGGTGAACGATTCGCCGACTGGCCCCGGGACGTGCAGGGCAACAACGACCTGTTGGTGCTCACCCAGCCCGACATCGTCACCGACATCCACCGTGCCTACCTGGAGGCGGGCGCGGACATCGTCGAGACCGACACCTTCAACGCCCAGCGGGTCTCCCTGTCCGACTACGGCATGGAGGAGCTGGCGTACGAGATCAACGTCGCGGCCGCCCGCCTGGCCCGCCGGGCCTGTGACGAGGTCACCGCGACCAGCCCGGACCGGCCGCGCTATGTAGCCGGCGCCCTGGGGCCGCTGAACCGGACCGCGTCGATCTCCCCCGACGTGAACGATCCCGGCGCCCGCAACATCGACTTCGACCAGATCGTCGAGGCCTACCTGGAGCAGTGTCGCGGGTTGGTCGACGGCGGCGCGGACATCCTGCAGATCGAGACGATCTTCGACACGCTGAACGCCAAGGCCGCGATCTTCGCGGTGGAGACGCTGTTCGAGGAGTACGGCCGGCGCTGGCCGGTGATCATCTCCGGGACGATCACCGATGCCTCCGGTCGGACGCTGACCGGTCAGGTCACCGAGGCGTTCTGGAACTCGGTCCGGCATGCCCGGCCGCTGATCGTCGGACTGAACTGCTCGCTGGGCGGCGCCGAGATGCGGCCGTACGTCGCCGAACTGTCCCGGGTATCCGACTGCTTCACCCACGCCTATCCCAATGCGGGTTTGCCGAACGCGTTCGGAGAGTACGACGAGGGCCCCGACGACACGGCCGGACCGGTCGGCGACTTCGCCCGGTCCGGTCTGGTCAACATGGTCGGCGGTTGCTGCGGTACGACGCCGGAACACATCGCCGCGATCGCCAAGGCCGTCGAGGGCCTGGCACCGCGTCCGGTGCCGACGATCAGACCGGCCCTCCGGCTGTCCGGCCTGGAACCGCTGACCGTCGACGACGACTCGCTCTTCGTCAACGTCGGTGAGCGCACCAACATCACCGGGTCGGCCCGGTTCCGGAAGTTGATCAGGAACGGCGACTACCCCACCGCGCTCGAGGTTGCCCGGCAGCAGGTCGAGAGCGGTGCCCAGGTGATCGACGTCAACATGGACGAGGGCATGATCGACGGCCGGGCGGCGATGCAGCGGTTCCTGCGCCTGATCAGCGGAGAACCCGACATCAGTCGGGTACCGATCATGATCGACTCCTCCAAGTGGGAGGTGATCGAGGAGGGACTGAAGAACGTCCAGGGTAAGTCGATCGTCAATTCGATCTCCCTGAAGGAGGGCGAGGAGCCGTTCGTCAAGCACGCCCGGTTGTGCCGCAAGTACGGTGCAGCCGTCGTCGTGATGGCCTTCGACGAACAGGGCCAGGCCGACAACCTGGAACGTCGGCAGCAGATCTGCCGGCGGGCGTACGACATCCTGACCACCAAGGTCGGCTTCGACCCGACCGACATCATCTTCGATCCGAACGCGTTCGCGGTGGCCACCGGTATCGAGGAACACGCCACCTACGGCGTCGACTTCATCGAGGCCGTGCGGTGGATCAAGGAGAACCTGCCCGGTGCCAAGACCAGCGGCGGCATCTCCAATGTGTCCTTCTCCTTCCGCGGCAACAACGCCGTCCGGGAGGCGATCCACGCGGTCTTCCTGTACTACGCGATCCAGGCCGGCCTGACCATGGGCATCGTCAACGCCGGAGCCCTGGCCGTCTACGACGAGGTCGATCCCGAACTGCGGGAGCGGATCACCGACGTCATCCTCAACCGTCGTCCGGACGCGGCTGACCGACTGCTGGAGATCGCCGGCGAGTTCGCCGGCAGCGATCGGCAGCGCGAGGTCGCCGACGAGGAGTGGCGATCGCTGCCGGTCAGCGAACGGATCACCCATGCACTGGTCAAGGGCATCGACAGCTACGCCGAGGCCGACACCGAGGAACTCCGCCTCGAGATCGCCGACCGCGGCGGTCGCCCGCTCGAGGTGATCGAGGGCCCGCTGATGGACGGCATGAACGTCGTCGGGGAGCTGTTCGGCTCCGGCAAGATGTTCCTGCCGCAGGTGGTCAAGTCGGCGCGGGTGATGAAGAAGGCGGTCGCGTACCTGATCCCGTTCATCGAGGCGGAGAAGTCCGACGGCGACACCGGCACCAACGGCACCGTGGTGATGGCCACCGTCAAGGGTGACGTCCACGACATCGGCAAGAACATCGTCGGCGTTGTGCTGCAGTGCAACAACTACGAGGTGATCGACCTCGGCGTGATGGTGCCCGCGCAGAAGATCCTCGACGCCGCCAGGGAACACCAAGCCGACATCATCGGACTGTCCGGACTGATCACTCCGTCGCTGGACGAGATGGTCAACTTCGCCACCGAGATGGAACGTCAGGGACTTGACATTCCGCTGCTGATCGGCGGCGCGACCACCTCCCGGGCACATACCGCGGTCAAGGTGGACCCGGCCTATCACGGCCCGGTGGTCTGGGTGAAGGATGCCTCCCGGTCCGTCCCGGTGGTGGCCACTCTGCTCTCCGACGAGCGGCGGCCCGCACTGCTGGCCGAGCTCAAGACCGACTACGACGCGCTGCGGAAACGACACGCCGGCCGCAGCGACGACCGCACCGTGCTGCCGATCGGGTCCGCCCGGGCGGACCGCACCCCGATCGAGTGGTCCGACTACCACCCGCCACGGCCGCGGCTGCTGCTGCAACAGGCCCGGGACGGGCACACCGACGACTACCGTCCACCGACCGAGCCGATGCAGTACGTGAAGACGTTCGAGAGCTACTCGCTGGCCGAACTGCGGGAGTACATCGACTGGCAGCCGTTCTTCAACGCCTGGGAGCTGAAGGGCCGCTTCCCCGACATCCTGAACAACCCGACCACCGGCGAAGCCGCCCGCAAGCTCTGGGACGACGCGAACCAGATGCTGGACAAGATCATCGCCGAACGGTGGCTGACCGCCTCGGGCGTGATCGGGTTGTTCCCGGCCAACGCCATCGGTGACGACATCGAGGTGTACACCGATGAGCGGCGCCGCGAGGTCCGGGCCACCTTGCACCAGTTGCGGCAGCAGACCGAACACCGTCCCGGCGTCCCGCACCGGTCGTTGGCGGACTACGTCGCGCCCAAGGAGTCCGGCCTGCCCGACTACGTCGGCGCATTCGCGGTGACCGCCGGGATCGGTATCGAGGCCAAGATCGCCGAGTTCAAGGCCGCCCTGGACGACTACAGCGCGATCCTGCTCGAGTCGCTGGCCGACCGGTTGGCCGAGGCGTTCGCCGAACGGATGCACCAGCGGGTCCGCACCGAGTTCTGGGGATACGCACCGGACGAGAGACTGTCCAACGCCGACCTGATCAAGGAACGGTACGCAGGTATCCGGCCGGCGCCGGGGTATCCGGCCTGTCCCGAACACACCGAGAAGCAGACGCTGTGGGGACTGCTCGACGTCGAGGCGCATGTCGGGATCAAGCTGACCGACTCGATGGCGATGTGGCCCGGCGCGTCGGTCAGCGGGTGGTACTTCAGTCACCCGCAGTCCCAGTACTTCGTGGTCGGCCGGATCGGCAAGGACCAGGTCACCGATTACGCCGAGCGCAAGGGCTGGACGCTGGCCGAGGCGGAGAAGTGGCTCAGCCCGAATCTTGGGTACAACCCGTCTTGACGTCGTCGTCCCCGACCGTCGGGATGCGCCGCGGTTGCAGTGCGGAGGACTACGCTGGAGGCACTATGGCGGACGAATCTGCACAGATCAGCGGCTTGCGGGGTCTGGTCGACCCGGTGGTGTTCGTTGCCTTCGGCGGCTGGAACGACGCCGGCAGCGCTGCCTCCCAGGCCGTCGAACATCTCGCCGACACGTACAACACGCGACAGGCGTTCTCCCTCAATCCTGACGACTTCTACGACTACCAGGTCAACCGGCCCGAGGTCCGCGGCAGCGGCGAGAGCCGACGCATCGCCTGGCCGACCACCGAGATCCGGGTCGGGAAACTGCCCAACGACCAGGACATGGTCATCGTCCAGGGCCTGGAGCCCAACTTCCGCTGGCGGCAGTTCTGCCAGTTGCTGACCTCGGCGCTGCGCTCGGCGGGCGCGAAGCGGGTCTATCTGATCGGCGCCCTGCTCGCCGACCACCCGCACACCCGGCCGATCCCGGTGTCGGCCAATTCCGGCAACCATGCGGTGGCCGAGGAACTCGGCCTGGAGCCGTCGACCTACGAGGGTCCGACCGGCATCCTCGGCATCCTCAACGATCATCTGGACAAGGCGGGTATCCAAACGGTCAGCCTGTGGGCCGCCATCCCGCACTATGTGTCCTCGCCGCCGTCGCCGAAGGGCACGCTGGCGCTGCTCAACCGGCTGGAGGACCTGCTGGACCTGTCCCTGGACCTCGGCGACCTGCCGGAGCTGGCCAGGGCCTGGGAACGTGGCGTCAACGAACTGGCCGCCGACGACACCGAGGTTGCCGAATACGTCGAGGCCCTGGAGCATCAACGCGACGAGAGCGATCTGCCGGAGGCGAGCGGCGATGCGATCGCCGCGGAGTTCGAACGCTATCTGCGCCGCCGTCGACAGCAGTGACCGGCTGAGCCGGTTCGGCCCATAGCCGCTGCCGGGTCAGCGGGCCGTTTCAGCCGGCTGGTGTCAGCCGACTGGTGTCAGCCGACGCGGGTCAGCCGACTCGGGTCAGCCGGCGGCCGACTGCCGCGCCGACCCGCGCAGTGACGCGACCATGGCGTCGGGGTCGTCGGCGCCGAACACCGCAGAGCCGGCGACGAAGGCGTCCGCGCCGGCTTCGGCACAACGGCCGATGGTGTCGGTCGAGACTCCCCCGTCGACCTGCAACCAGATGTCGGCACCGGTGTCGTTGATCAACTCGCGGGCCCTGGCGATCTTGGGCAGCGTGAGGTCGAGGAACTTCTGTCCGCCGAAGCCCGGCTCGACGGTCATGATCAAGATCATGTCGACCTCCCCGAGCAACCCGGCGTACGGTTCGATCGGCGTAGCGGGCTTGAGCGCCATTCCCACCCGGGCACCCTTGTCGCGGATCTCGCGGGCCAGCCGCACCGGAGCCTTGGCGGCCTCCAGGTGGAAGGTGACCGATTCTGCCCCTGCTTCGGCGTAGCCCGGCGCCCAGACATCGGGATCCTCGATCATCAGGTGGATGTCGAGGAACTTGTCGGTGATCTTGCGGATCGACTCGACGACGGGCAGCCCGAGCGTCAGGTTGGGGACGAAATGGTTGTCCATCACGTCGACGTGCAGGGCATCGGCTCCGGGCACCTTCTCGATGTCACGTTGCAGGTTGGCGAAGTCGGCCGACAGGATGCTCGGCATGATCTTGTTCGAACGGCTGTTGGCTTCCGGCACGGCGCGAGTCTAGTCGGCGGCCTCGGCGACGACACACACCTTGAGCGCCTCGGGTTCGATCTCGGCGACCAGGCGTTGGCAACTGCCCATTGCATCGCCGTCCAGTTCGTACTCGTCGGGCTCCTCCATCACGACCTCGACCCGTTTGCCCACGAGTTGATCGACCCGGTCCCCGGGCTGACCCTTTCTGGTCAGCAGTCGCAGCAGGATGCCGAGCCAGTGCCGGAACCTCGTCGGGCTGGCCACCACGACGTCGAGCAACCCGTCGTCCGGTTTGGCGTCCGGGATCAGCTCGACCTGTCCCTGGATCGCTCCGACATTCCCGACGAGGCAGAGCATCGCTCGCCGACGCAGGGTCGGGCCGTCGTCGACGGTGATCCGCATGGCCCGCGGTTTGCGGCCGAGTTCCTTGGCCGCGGCGACTACGTACGCCACCGATCCGGCCTTGTCCTTCAACGGTTTGAGGGACGAGTCGCTGCTGTTCATGATGGCCGCGTCCAGCCCGATGCCGGCCATCACCGCGAATCGGTCGGGCTCGTTGTCGTCGGTGGTGATCTTGACCACGTCGAGACTGCGCGTCGTCGAGCCGAGCGCCACCTCGACGGCATCCGGTTCGGTCAGTGGAATGCCGAGGTTGCGTGCCAGCAGATTGGCGGTGCCCGCAGGGATGATGCCCAACGGCACGCCGGAGCCTGCTAGCCCGGAAGCCACGGCCCGTACGGTTCCGTCGCCGCCGGCGGCCAGCACCCGGTCGACTCGCTCGTCGACGGCCTGCTCGGCCATGCCCCGGCCTGGATCGTCCTCGCTGGTCTCCAGCCACAGCGGTTCGGCCCAGCCCAGTTGTTTCGCCCGGTCCGTGATCAGACCGGTGAGCTCATCGCTGATCTTGGCCGGGTTCAGGACCACTGCCACCCGACGCTCGGCGCCGCTCACCGGGCCCGTCCGTTCAGCTCGACCGCGGACCGCAGCTGGGGCAGCAGGCCGTGTCCGTCGGGTGCCCGGTAGACCGGGATCTGCGACGCGTCACGATGCCGCGAACCGCCGCGCCCCGGGTTGGGTCCCGGGAGGCCGTGTGACAGCACCTGCTCGGTGGGGGTCAGCTGTCGCAGGCCGATCGCCAGGACCTTGTCGGGGTGTTCCCGGGCGAAGCCGTCGTAGAGCACCGGATCATTCTGGCCGTCGTCACCGACCAGGATCCAGGTGACGTTGGGAAGCTCCTCGACCAGCCTGCGCAGGCACGCCCATTTGTGTTCCGGGCCGCTGCGGAACCAACCCGTATTGGTCGGGCCCCAGTCGGTCAGCAGCAGCGGGCCGTCGGGGAAGCCGTGCCGGCCCAGGAAGCGGGCCAGTGTCGGAGCGGTGTTCCAGGCGCCGGTTGACACATAGCAGGTGGGCGCCTGCGGGTGCCCGGCCAACAGTTGCTGATACAGCTCAGCCATGCCGGGAACAGGCCGTCGGGCGCTCTCACTGAGGACGAACGTGTTCCATGCCGCCAGCAGCGGTCGCGGCAGGGAGGTGCTGATCACGGTGTCGTCGATGTCGCTGACCAGCCCGATGGTCGGCTCGGCGGTGACCACCAACACCGACCCGGATTCTTCGGCACCGTCGGCCTGGATCCGCACCTGGTGCCAACCGGGTTCCAGGCCGTGATCATCGATGACGACATCGAGATAGCCGCCGCGGTCCGAGGTCGTTCGCAGTTCCCGGTTGCCGAGGGTGATGGTGACCGGTACGCCGGCCACCTGCGCGGTCACGAAGGCGCGCCAGCCACGCTGGGTCGCCTCGGCGTCCCGATCGTCGTCCTCCCGGCGGGCGAGCAGCACCCGGCCGAGCACCCGCACCGAGGTGACCGAGCCGTAGCCGGGATAGACCAGGATTCGGGTGGACCAGCCACGGCGCCTCAGGATTGCTGCCAGTCCGTTGTTGAAGGCGTCCTCGACGACGGCGGCAAGATGTGGGCGCGACATGACGCAAGACTAGACGGCCCTCGCCTTTCGGCCGGTGACGTCTGATCAGGGACACCTGATCAGCGACACCTGATCAGTGCCGCGAACATCGCGTCGGTGCCGTGGCGGTGCGGCCACAACTGGAGATAGCGGTCCAGCCGCGCGTCGGTGACCTCGGGCAGCAGGGCCGACGTGTCGAGCAACTCCAGGCCATCCCGGCCGGCCAGCACCTCCTCGACGATCGCGGCCGTCTCCCGGTGATGCGGTGAGCACGTGACGTAGGCCACCACCCCGCCCGGCCGGGTGGATGCGATCGCCGACTCGAGCAGGGCCCGCTGCAGCGGATGCAGGTCGTCGATCGATTCCGGTTGCCGGCGCCAACGCGATTCCGGGCGCCGGCGCAGTGCGCCCAGTCCGCTGCACGGCACATCGGCGAGTACCCGGGCGAAGCCGCGTTCCCGCCAGGCCGGCCGGGTGCCGTCGGCGGCGAGAACCACGCGTCGGCCGTCGTCCGGATAGCCGCGCAGGGCCGACCGGACGAGCGCGGCCCGGTGCAGCGCCGGGTCGCCGGCGACGAACAGGTCGCCGCGTTCGCGCGCCCATCCCGCCAACAGGGCCGACTTGCCGCCCGGCCCGGCACACAGGTCGAGCCAGGGCCCGGGTGCCGCCTCGACGCGGGACAGCGCGAGCGCGACCAGCTGGGACCCCTCGTCCTGGACGCCGGCCCTGCCCTCCGCGACGGCGGCCGTCCGGCCGGGATCTCCGGTGATCGTTGCCGCGTACGGGGACCAGCGGGCCGGCTGCGCACCGGAGTCCAGCAGCTCGGCGACGTCCGCCAGTCCGGGACGTACCGCCAGCGTGGTCCGTGGCTGGCTGTTGTTGGCCGTCAGGGCGGTTTCCAGTTCGTCTGCGGGGAGCAGGTCGGCGTACGCGTCGACGATCCACCGCGGATGCGCGGTGCGCAGCGACATCAGGTCGCGGTGCCCGAGGCCGGCGCCCAGTTCGGTGACCCATTCGTCATAGGTCCGGGCGGTGATCTTGCGCAGCACGGCGTTGATCAGTCCGGTCACCCGCCGACCGACGGTGGCCGCGGCGAGATCGACCGTTGCCGAGACCGTCGCCCGGTCGGGCACCCGCATGGCCAGCGCCTGGTGGGCACCGAGCCGGAGCAGGTCGACCACCGCCGGTTGCAGGGTGGCCAGGCCACGGCCGGCAGCCGCTTCGATGATCACGTCGTAGGTCCCCTGCATCCGGCAGGTGCCGGAGAACAGCTCGGTGGCGAAGGCCGCATCCCGGGCACCGAGCCGGCGCTCGCGCAGCAGCCGGGCCAGCACCAGGTTGGCGTACCCGTCCCGGGTATGCACCTCGCGGAGCGCGTCGAAGGCCACCAGCCGGCCGGGATCGGCGCCACGACTTCGGCTTGCCGCGGGAGGCGTCATCCGCCGAGCTTCTCCCCGTCCGCGAACTGGACGCCACGCGCCCAGTCGGCGGCGGGCATCGGCTTCTTGCCCTGCGCCTGGACCTGGCCCAGCAGCAGACTGCCCCGGCCGGTGCCCACCCGGACACTGCGTTTGCTCACCTCGAGCACACCGGGAGCAAGATCCTCGCGATCATCCGGGACCGCAGAGTTGATCTTGATCCGCTCACCCCGGAAGGTGCTCCAGGCGCCGGGTGCCGGGAAGCAGGCGCGGATCCGTCGGTCGATCTCGGCGGCGCCGGCCGACCAGTTGATCACCGCGTCCTCGACGGTGATCTTGGGCGCCAGGGTGACACCCTCGGCGGGCTGCGGCTGCGGCCGAAGATCGCCGGATTCGATGCCGTCCAACGTCTCCACCAGCAGCCGCGCACCGGAGAGCGACAGCCGGTGCAACAGATCGCCGGCGGTGTCGGTCGGTCCGATCGGTTCGGCGATCGTGCGGTACACCGGGCCGGCGTCCATCGCCTTGACCAGGGAGAACGTCGATGCGCCGGTGACCTCGTCGCCGTTCAGGATCGCGTGCTGCACCGGTGCGGCGCCCCGCCAGGCCGGCAGCAGTGAGAAGTGCAGATTCACCCACCCATGCCGCGGGATGTCGATCACCCGCTGCGGGATCAACGCGCCGTAGGCAACCACCGGGCAACAGTCCGGCGCCAGTTCGCTGAGTCGGGCGACGAAGTCGGCATCCCGCGGATGGTCGGGCCGAAGAATTTCCAGCCCCAACTCCGCGGCCCGCTCGGCGACCGGGCTCGGCTGCAGCCGGCGGCCGCGTCCGGAGGGCGCGTCGGGCCGGGTGACCACCGCGACCACCTCGTGGTCCGACGCCAACAGCGCATCCAGGGACGGTACGGCGACCTCGGGCGTCCCGGCGAAGACAAGTCTCACGCCGGCCGAGTCTAGTGTCGCGGCCCGGGACCGTACGGTCCCGTATTTGTGATGCCTTGGGGGGCTGCGCTGACGCGGTGGACGCGGGATGCTGAGGGCATGTACGCGATCCGAGCCGACCATGCCTTCGACGGGACCCGGTTCCTGTCCGACGGTGCGACGGTGATCATCGACGGCGAGGTGATCGTCGGTGTCGAGCCGGCGCGGTGCGAGCTGCCGGACGGCGTTGACGTCGCCGTCCACTCCGGCACCGTGTTGCCCGGGCTGATCGACTGCCACACCCATCTGATCGCCGACGCGACCTTCGGCGGACTGGAACGTACGCCGGCCCTGTCCGACGATCAGTTGGATGCGGTGATCATGGAATCGCTGCGCGCCCATGCGGCGGCCGGGGTGACCACGGTCCGGGATCTCGGGGACCGCGGGTATCGCACCGTGGCGTTCCGCGAGCATCCAGGTCTGCCGCGAGTGGTTGCTGCCGGGCCGCCGCTGACCACGCCGTCAGGTCACTGCCACTTCCTGGGCGGGGAGGTGGACGGCGATGTGGTGCGTGCGGTGGCCGATCATCATGATCACGGGGTGGAGGTGATCAAGATCATGGCTTCCGGCGGATTCGCCACCCCGGAGAGTGATCAACTGGGTGCCCAGTTCTCGGTCGCCGACCTGACGGCGATCGTCGAGGCCGGTCACGCGGCGGGTCTCCCGGTGGTCGCCCACGCGCATTCCCTGGTCGGTGCCCGGAACGCGGTTGCCGCCGGGGTCGACGGGATCGAGCACTTCACCTGCCTGACCGATACCGGACCGCAGATCGACGACCGGTTCCTGGAGCAGGTCGCCGCGGCGGGGATCGCGGTCGATCTGACCATGGGCAACGACCGAGCCTGGCACAGCGCGCTGACTCCGGCCACTTTGCCTCCCCCGATGGCGAAGCTGATGCGGTTGGGCGGCTTCGACAGCTTCGACGCCTTCTACGCGGTGCGGCTCGACCTGCTGTCCGATCTGCGGCGGCACGGCATCCGGGTGGTCGCCGGGGTCGACTCGGGCATGGGGCCGATCAAACCGCACGGCAGCGTCTGGCGGACGGTCGGTGAGATGACCGGCGCCGGGTTTCCGGTGACCGAGGCGCTCGCGACGGTGACCTCCGGTGCCGCCGACGCCTGCGGACTCGCCGGGACCACCGGCCGGCTGGCCGTCGGCTGTAGTGCCGACCTGCTGGTGATCGACCACGATCTGTCCGAAACCCTCGACGGTTTGGGCCGTCCCCGCCAGGTGGTGATCCGCGGCACCCGCCTCGTGTGAGGCCGCCGGGTTGAAGTCGATCGGTCAGCCGATCTCGACCGGGTCGACCTGGATCCGCAGCGCGCCCTCGGCCTTCTTGGCCGAACGCGTGGCGGCGACCGCCTTGGCGGCCGCGGTCAGCTGGGCACCGACCGCCAAGGGAGAGCGGAGTGTGAGCCGATGCAGCATCACCTCGCCCGACGCGCTCGGACCGTATTCGACCGGGCCGAGGATCTCCGTCGGCTCCGGCGGCTTGAAGATCTCGGTGAACTCTGCCAGGGATTGCGACCGGCCGTCGACGGTGATCAACTTCACGGCGGGTGGGAACCTGGCCTCGGCCCGTTCGGCCAGTTCCCTGGCGGCGAAGCCTGCCGGGTCGGTACGGATCAGCGCCTGCAAGGATCGGGAGGCCGCGTCGCCGACCGCGATGACGGTTCCGCCCTGCTCACCGGTGCGGACCAGTGCGGTCGCGTTGAACCACCGCCGCAACGACTCCTCTGCCGCCCGGAGATCGGCACGCAGCAACATCACCGCGGTGTCCAGCAACACCGCTGCGGCGTAGCCTCCGTCGGCCACCGGCTCGGCACCTGGGGTGGCCACCACCAATGCCGGGGTTGCCGCCACCCGGTCCATCACGCTGCCGCCCATCGACTGCCGGACCGTGGTCGACGGGAAGGCGCGGCCGAGTTCCTCGGCGGTTCGGGCGGCGCCGACCACCGGTGCCCGCCAGCGCCGCGATCCGCAGGTCGGACATTGCCAGTCCGGCAGGAGCCGGCCGCACCAGCGGCAGGACAGAACGATCGGCCGGCCCGGCTCGGGTCGGCCGGTTTCAGCGCGTCCGGCCCGGGTCGGACCGTGGCAGGTGCTGCAGCGAACCGGTTCCCGGCAGTCCTGGCAGGTCAGACTCACCAGATATCCGGCCCGGGGAACCTGCACCAGCACCGGCCCGGCTGCCAACCCGGCACGGATGACCTCGAAAACGTCATGCGGCAGCCGGGCGGCCCGGGCCGCCGGGTCCCGGCTCAGCGCGTGGTCGGTGTCCGCGGCGACCCGGATCCGCGCCACGGTCCGGCGCAACGTCGGCCGGTCCGGCGCCAGCGGCTTGAGCCAGCCGCGCTCGACCATCCGCTGCACCTCACAACTGCGGCCGTAGCCGGCGAAGACGACCGCGGTGTTCTGTTCCGCGGCGCGGATCGCCAGCACCTCCCGGGCGTGCGGGTAGGGAGCCCGTTGTTCGGCCAGCAGATCGTCGCCGTCGTCGTACAACCCGATCAGTCCGAGATCGGCGACCGGCGCGAACGCTGCGGCCCGGGTGCCGATCACCACCCGGACGTCGCCCCGCAGGGCGGCGAGGAATGCCCGGTACCGCGCGGCCGGGCCGAGATCAGCGGTCAGCACGACGAAGCCCTGTTCGCCGAGGATCTCCTGGCAGGCCAGGCGCAGCCGTTCACAATCGCGGACGTCGGGCACGACCAGCAGGCTTCCCCGACCGCCGGCCAGCGTCGCCGCGGCGGCAGTCGCCAGTCCGTATGCCCAGTCCCCGGCCGGGTCCGCGGCCGGGATGAGCTGCCAGGCCGCCCGCGGGCTGTCGCCCCGGCGCAGGGCGGCGAGGAATCCGGGCCCGGTCGGGTACGCCGCGAACGGTCCGTCCGTTGCCGTCGGCTGTATTGGCTCGCGCTGCACCCGGGCGGCCTTCTCGGTCGCCGCATGCCGGGGCGGCACGGCCAGCCGCAACACGTCGGCGTACGAACCCGCGTAGTGATCGGCGACCAGGCGGACGAGGCGGTGGACCTCCGGGGTGAGCACCGGTTCGGCCGAGACCACCTTGTAGAGCGGGGCCAGCGTGCCGGGATGGTCCGTGTCGGCCGCCCGTTCGACGATGAACCCGTCCCGGAGTTTGCCGGCGAACCGGACCCGGACCCGCGCGCCGGGCACCGCTTCAACATCCTGCGCCGCCGTCACCGCGTAGTCGAAGGGCCGGTCCAGATGTGGCAGTGACACGTCGACCACGACCCGGGCGACCGGCATCTCCGGTTGCTCGACGGGTGCTGCAGACACAGCGGACAGATTGTCATATCGCTCCGACGCCACCGAAGACGGCCGCGTGGCCAACGCTCCGGGGCGACCGGGCGCAGCCCGACGGATTTCCGACCTCCACGCTAGGGATGTCGTAGGCTCGAAGGGTGACGCGTGACCTGTACGGACTCCGGCTCACCACCGGTGCTCGGTCCGGGGCTGCCTACAACGAGGCGCTGGGAGCCGTCCTGCGGCTGCACCCGGGTGCCCTGCCGGCAGCCTCGCGGGCCGTCGCGCTCGATCCCACCTTCGCCCTCGGTCACGCAACGGTCGCGCTGCTCGGCTACGAGTTCGGCGAGCGGGTCGACATCGCCGCCCGGCTGGCCGCCGCCGAACGGTACGCGAGCCGGACGACCGAGCGGGAGCGCAGCCACGTATACGCCGTCGGGCAGCACATCCGGGGCGATTCCGGTCCGTTGTTGAAACATCTCCAGCAGTGGCCGACCGATGCCCTGTTGCTGTCGGTGGCCGTCCCCACGATCGCGTTCACCGGTGCCCCGATCCTGCCCGGACAGGCCTGGGAGCTGGTCGAGAACTGCCGGCCGGCGTACGGCGACGACTGGTGGTTCAACGGTCTGCTTGCGTTCATGCGGCAGGAGCAGCATCGGTACGACGATGCGATGGACCTGGCCTGCCGCTCGCTGGGCCAGGAACCCGCCGGCGGGCACGCGGCACACGCCCGGGCGCATGCGCACTACGAGACCGGTGATCATGACAACGGGCTGTCCTGGATGGACCGCTGGATCAGCGGCGACGGACAGCGGGTGGAACGGCTGGCGCACTTCTGCTGGCACGCCGCGCTGCACGAGTTGTCCCTCGGTGATCTGGACGCGGTCGCCCGGCGCTATCAGGACCAGCTGCGGCCGACGCCTGCGCTGGGCTGCCGGGCGTTGGTCGACTCCGGATCGCTGCTGTGGCGCTGGTCGATCACCCCGGGAGCCGAGGGCGTACCGCCGATCGACGCCGTCCTCGACGCGGCGCCGGAGGTGGTCTCCCGGCCGCCGACCGCGTTCATGGCGATGCACGTTGCGGTCGCGCACTGCGCCGCCGGGGACACCGCGGCGCTTGCCACCTTGGAATCCTGGTGCGCGCGCAGCGACGACCGGTGCACCCGCGAGGTCTGTGCGCCGCTGACCGCCGCCCTGCGCAAACTGGCCTCCGGCGATCCATCCGCGGCGGCCGACGGGTTGGCCGCGATCGAACCGGCGGTCTGGCGCGTCGGCGGCAGCGACGCCCAGCGGGAGATCGTCGAGGAGACCCGCATCGCGGCCCTGCTGCGGGCCGGCCGCTACCTGGAGGCCCGGGACGTCCTGGACCGCAGGCTCGACCGGCGCCACTCGCCGCGGGACCGGCGTTGGCGCCGACTCACCGACGACACGCCGCAGAAATCAGGGAGTATCTGACCCCTCGGCGGGTTGGGGTCAGCCCTTGACGGCAGCGGCCAGGGCGGCGGCGCGATCGGTGGCCTCCCAAGTGAAATCGGGAAGTTCGCGACCGAAATGGCCGTACGCGGCGGTCGCGGCGAAGATCGGCCGCTTCAGCTTCAGATCGGCGACGATGGCCGCCGGGCGCAGGTCGAACACCTGGCGTACCGCGGACTCGATCTGCTCGGTCGGCACCTTCTCGGTGCCGAAGGTGTCGACGTAGAAGCCGACCGGGTTGGCCTTGCCGATCGCGTATGCCACCTGCACCTCGCACCGGTCGGCCAGACCGGACCTGACCACGGTCTTGGCCACCCAGCGCATCGCGTACGCCGCGGACCGGTCGACCTTGGACGGGTCCTTGCCGGAGAACGCGCCGCCGCCGTGCCGGCCGTAGCCGCCGTAGGTGTCGACGATGATCTTGCGACCGGTCAGGCCGGCATCGCCCATCGGGCCGCCGATCTCGAACCGCCCGGTCGGGTTGACCAGCAGCTTGTAGTCGGTGGTGTCGATGTCGTAGCGCTCCAGCACCGGTGCCACCACGTGCTTGCGGACATCGGGGGCGAGCAGCGCGTCGAGGTCGACATCGGCGGCGTGCTGGCTGGAGACGACGACCGTGTCCAGCCGTACCGGCTTGTCGCCGTCGTACTCGATGGTCACCTGGGCCTTGCCGTCCGGACGCAGGTAGGCCATCTCGCCGTCCTTGCGGGCCACGCTCAGCTGTTCGGTCAGCCGGTGGGCGAGGTCGATCGGCAGCGGCATCAGCGTCGGGGTCTCATTGCAGGCGTAGCCGAACATCATGCCCTGGTCGCCGGCGCCCTGGAAGTCGTACTCGTCGAGGGTCTCGCCGCTGCGTCCTTCCCAGGACTTGTCCACGCCCTGGCCGATGTCCGGGGACTGTTGGCCGATCGCGACCTGGACCCCGCACGACGCGCCGTCGAAGCCCTTGGTCGAGGAGTCGTAACCGATCTTGAGGACCCGGTCGCGGACGATCCGCGGGATCTCCACATAGGCCTTGGTGGTCACCTCGCCGGCGACGACGACCAGGCCGGTGGTCACAAGGGTCTCCACCGCGACGCGGCTGTCGGGATCCTGTTCCAACAGTGCGTCAAGGATGGAGTCGCTGATCTGGTCCGAGATCTTGTCGGGGTGCCCCTCCGTCACGGACTCCGAGGTGAACAGCCGAGTCGCCATCAACCAATGCCTCTCACGGTGTCGTGCCTGCGTTCGAACCTGCGGGCGCCGGCTGCCCGACGCGATCGAATCCGATCCGACCCACTGCGAACAACCTAGCCCCCTGCCGAACCGCTGACACGGCCCGACGTTCGCGCCAGCTTAGCGGTCGCGTCGCAACCCGCCGGCCACGTCCCAGATGTGGTGGGCCAGCGTGTCCTTCGATCCCGCCAGCGGTTCGGACACCTGGCCGTCGGCGCCGAGGATCCGGATCTCCGAATCCGCTCTGCCGAACACCCGGCCGTCGCCGACGGCGTTCAAGACGAGTAGATCGCAGCGTTTGCGCGCGAACTTGGCGCGGCCGAGTTCGACCAGCTCGTCCGGTGTGGCGGCGGTCTCGGCGGCGAAGCCGACGATCACCTGGGCCGGGTCGGTCCGGTCGGTGACCAGGCCGGCCAGGATGTCGGGGTTCTGCACCAGCCGGAGGTCGAGGGTCTGTGTTTCCGGCGTCTTCTTGATCTTGCGGTCGGCCGCGGACTCCGGCCGGAAGTCGGCCGGGGCGGCGCTCATCACCACGATGTCGGCCTCGGCGGCATGTTTGCTCATCTGTTCGGCCAGTTCGGCAGTGGTCCTGACCTCGGTGACGGCGACGCCGGCGGGCGTCGGGAGTCCGACGTTGGCGGCGACCAACCGCACCTCGGCGCCGCGCAGCGCCGCTGCCCGGGCCAGTGCGTACCCCATCATTCCGGAGGAGGCGTTGCCGATGTAGCGCACCGGGTCGATCGGTTCGCGGGTGCCGCCGGCGCTGATCAGCAGCCGCAGACCGGCGAGGTCACGGGACGCGGCGGCGGTCGCGATGTCGGGGCGGTCGAGCACGGTCTGCGCGATGGCGGCCAACTCCGCCGGTTCGGGGAGTCTGCCCGGGCCGCTGTCGGCACCTGTCAGTCGGCCGGAGGCCGGGTCGATGACCACGGCGCCGCGTTCGCGCAGGGTGTCGACGTTGGCCCCGGTCGCCGGGTGCTGCCACATCTCGGTGTGCATCGCGGGTGCGTACAGCACCGGGCAGGTGGCGGTCAGCAGACAGTTGGTCAGCAGGTCGTCCGCGCGTCCCGACGCGGCGCGGGCCAGCAGATCGGCGGTCGCCGGGGCGACCACGAGGAGATCGGCGTGCCGGCCCAGGGCGACGTGCGGCACCGTCTCGGCGCCGGTGAAGACGTCGGTCGCCACGGGGTGTCCGGACAGTGCCGCCCAGGTCGGCGCCCCGACGAACTGCAGGGCCGCCCGGGTGGGCACGACCGTGACGTCATGGCCGGATTCCTTCAGCCGCCGGAGCAGCTCCGCGGCCTTGTACGCCGCGATGCCGCCCGCGACGCCGAGCAGGATCCGGCTCACAGTGTCCCTATCCGGGTCGGGCGCCTCAGGCGCCCGGCTCGGAGTCGTCGAACTCGGCCGGGATGTTCTCCACAGCGGTCAGTCCGGCGCCCTCCGTTTGGTTGGCCTCGTCCTCGCCGTCGGTCTCGATGCACTGCAGGACGCCGGCGTTGACTTCGCGCAGGGCGATGGACAACGGCTTCTCCTGGACGCCGGTCTCGACCAGCGGACCGACATGCTCCAACAGGCCCTCGCCGAGCTGGCTGTAGTAGGAATTGATCTGCCGGGCACGCTTGGCCGCGAACAGCACCAGCCGGTACTTGGAGTCGGTCTTGGTCAGCAGTTCGTCGATGGGCGGGTTGTTGATGCCCTGGAAAGCAGTCTGGTTGTCGGTCAAGATGCCCCTTCGGAACGGGTGTGGAGATCTGGAGATCCGGTCGCCCGGACACGATCCGTACACAGATCACGGGCACGCCAAAGGCGCCCGAACGTCACAGGCAGAGCAAGTCTACCAAGTCCCGTACGGCTTGCTCGACATCGCGATTGACGATGGTGTATTCGAACTCGCCCTGGGCGGCCATCTCCTCCCGCGCGGTCTGCAGTCGACGCTCCCGCTCGCCCGCGTCCTCGGTGCCCCGCACCTGCTGGCGGCGCAACAGTTCCTCCCAGGTCGGCGGGGCCAGGAAGACGAAGCGGGCGTCGGGCCAGCTGGATCGGACCTGCCGCGCGCCCTGCAGGTCCAGTTCGAGGATTGCCGGCCGTCCGGCCTCCAGGGCGTCCAACAGCGGCCGGCGTGGCGTGCCGTAGCGGTAGGCGCGGTGCACAACGGCCCATTCGAGCAGGGCGTCGGTGGCGATCAGCCGGTCGAACTCGGCGTCGTCGACGAAGAGGTAGTGGACGCCGTTCTGCTCGCCCGGACGCGGCGGCCGGGTGGTGGCCGATACCGAGATGAAGACCTCGGGGTGGCTCTGTCGGAGCCGGTTCATCACGGTCCCCTTGCCCACCGCGGTCGGTCCGGACAGAACGACCAGGCAGCTGGTCGCGGTCCCCACTAGGCCTCGTCCCCCGGCGTGTCGACGCTATGCGCCATCGGAACCGAATTCGGCGATCAGGCCGTCGATCTGGTGCTTTCCCAGGCCGCGAAGTCGCCGGTTCGAGGCGATCTTGAGCCGCTGCATCACCTTGGTGGCGCGCACCTCACCGACGCGCGGCTGGGATTTCAGCACGTCGAGCACCTTGGTGTGCGCAACCACCTCGTCGGTGTCGGCCAGGCGCAGCACGTCCTCGATCGTCAACTCGCCGCTGCGCAGCCGATCCTTGACCTCGGCCCGTCGCCGGCGTGCCTGCGTCGCAGCATGGCGGGCTTGCTGACGCTGTTCCTCGCTCAGGTGTGGGATCGGCACGACAACTCCATCACTGACAGTCCTCTTGGTGTAAAAACCTACCCTGACCTGCGCCGATGGTCGACGGCGGGCCGGACACCCCGCCTTCGGACCACCCCCGCCCTTCTGCCCGTCTCGGCCTTCTGCCC
>Ga0164242_10002002_pt1 | contig 23761 bp, 22 predicted proteins | sample OricomgcompostMG_FD_108783 | JGI IMG/M metagenome (GOLD analysis project Ga0164242, IMG submission 108783) | Miracle-Growth compost microbial communities from Emeryville, California, USA - Original compost - Miracle growth compost (MG) ...
CGTCCTTCGCGGACGCCGTCGAGCAGGACAGACGTCGCCTCGACCGGGTCGGTAGGCAGCCCGAGCGATCGCGCCAGCACGTTGCCACAGCCGGCCGGCACGATGCCGAGCGCGGGGAGATCGGCCGCCGGTCCGGTCGTCAACAGCCCGTTGACGACCTCATTGATGGTGCCGTCGCCGCCCAGTGCGATGACGTAGTCGACGCCGTCGGAGGCAGCGTCGCGGGCGATCTCGCCGGCATGGCCGCGATGCCCGGTGTCGGCAACCTCGACCTTCAGCTCGGCTGCCATCGCATGCGCGAGCACATCCCGCATCCGCGCACTCGTCCCGGTGGCCATCGGATTGGCGACGAGCACCGCACGCATGCCGACAGCCTACCGGCCCCGGATCGGGCTACCGGGCATATCGGAGTACCGGACAACGAGACCGGGTGATTAGGGTCGTTCGGGTGGCGGCACGGCGGACGGAGGCGCGGCGTGTTCGCCGTACCCCATGGGTCGGGCTGCCACCGTTGGCCGTCTGGCTTTGCCGGTTGCAGGCGCTGGCGCTCGTCGGTGGCGCGATCGCACTGCTGGTGCTATCCGCCACCTCGGACGTGTCGACCGGCGCCGGCTTCCTGGCCGTCGACGTGATCGTGGCGCTCGCCGTCGCCACGTTGCTGGCGACGGTGCCGAAGCGGCCCTGGGCCCGGACGCCGATCCTGCTGACGGAGCTGATCGCGGTACTGGTCTCGACCCAGTTGTGGTCGGCCGATCGGCATGCCGTTGCGCTCGCCGTCGGGATACCCGCGCTGGTGCTGGTGGTGACCGTGGTGGCAGCCTCACGGGCGCCGCGGGACGGGGGACGGTAGGTCGGGCCGGCTACTCGTCGACCAGCAGGCCGGCCCGCAGCTGCGCCAGCGTGCGTGCCAGCAGCCGCGAGACGTGCATCTGGGAGATCCCGAGTTCGGCGGCTATCTGGCTCTGGGTCTGGTTGCCGAAGAAGCGCAGCAGCAGGATGCGCTTCTCCCGCACCGGGAGCTGCTCGAGTAGCGGTTTGAGCGACTCCCGATACTCGACGCCTTCCAGCGCCTCGTCCTCACCGCCGAGCGAGTCCGCGACGGCCGGTGCCTCGGCGTCGCCACCGTCCGGGGCGTCCAGGCTGATGGCCGAGTAGGCGTTCGCCGACTCCATCCCCTCGAGCACGTCCTCCTCGGTCATCTCGAGGTAGACGGCCAACTCGGCCACGGTGGGCGACCGGCTGTTGCGCTGCGAGAGCTCGGCCGTCGCCCGGGTGAGGGCCAGCTTGAGTTCCTGCAACCGGCGTGGCACCCGGACGGTCCAGCCCTTGTCCCGGAAATGCCGCTTGATCTCGCCGACGACGGTCGGCGTGGCGTAGGTCGAGAACTCCACCCCGCGGTCGGCATCGAACCGGTCGATGCTCTTGATCAGGCCGATGGTCGCCACCTGGACGAGGTCGTCGTAGGGCTCGCCCCGGTTGCGGAAACGGCGGGCCAGGTACTCCACCAGCGGCAAGTGCATCTCGACCAGCTCGTCGCGTACCGCCTTTGCCCGTTCGGTGTCGGTGCCCGGCTCGCGCAGCAACGCGAACAGCTGCCGGGCCCGGGCTCGGTCCTCGGCCCGTTGCCGAGACCGCTCGTCCGGTGGCGCGGCGGGGTGGTCGGTTGTCGGGGTCTCGCGGGTGGCGTCGTGGGAGGGTTCTGTCATCACGTAGCGAGCCGAGTCTTGCGCAGCGAGATGGTGACGAGCCCCTCTGTGTCGGCATGCGCATCGACCGTGCCGGCCAGCGCGGTGAGCACCATCCAGGAGAACGTCTCCCGGGACGGCTCGCGGCCGTCGGCGGTCGCGACCGTCACCGACACCGACAGGGCGTCACCGTCCAGCACGAAGGCGACGTGCAGGTCCGCGCCGGGCAGCGCCTGCGAGAGCAGCATGGCGCAGGCCTCGTCGACGGCGATCTTGAGATCCTCGATCTCGTCGAGGGTGAAGTCGAGACGCGCCGCCAGACCGGCGGTCACCGTCCGGAGCACTGACAGGTACGCGCCCTCGGCAGGCAGCGTGACCGTGACCTCGCCGACGGCGGCGTCCGCACCGGGCGTGGGCTCGGTCGCTGAACTCTGGGACACGACGAATCCTCTCGAACGGGCCGGGGGCGGGGGCGCAAGTCCAGTCTGACCTACCCGGGACGGCTGCGCAGTCCGGTCAGCCGCGGCGTAGCCCGTCGAGGTAGTCCATCGTGGCCGTGTAGTCCGGTAGCTGACCGAGCTCGCGGGCTTCGGCCAGCGTTGGTGCCGCGGCGTCCTTGTCCGAGACGATGGGCGCCTCGGTCGGCCACGGCAACGCCAGTTCCGGGTCGAGTGGGTTCACGCCGAACTCCCGGGCCGGGTTGTACGACGTCGAGCACAGGTAGTTCACCGTCGCTGTCGGGGAGAGCGCACAGAACGCGTGCCCGAGGCCCTCGGCCAGGTACAGCGCGCGACGGGTCCGGTCATCCAGTTCCACGGCGACGTGCTGGCCGAAGGTCGGGCTGCCGACGCGCACATCCACCACCACGTCCAGGATCGTGCCCGCCAGGCATTGCACGTACTTGGCCTGCCCGGGCGGGACGAGGGCGAAGTGCACGCCGCGGATCACGCCACGGGCGGAGAAACTGGTGTTCGCCTGCTGCAGGTCGAAGGCGTGGCCGGTCGCGGCCATGAACGCGTCCGCGCGGAACGTCTCGGCGAAGTGACCCCGGTCGTCACCGTGCAGGGCGGGGGTGACGGTGAAGGCGCCGGTGATCTCCAGCTGGTCGGTCTGCATGCGCCGAGCCTAGTGAGCCGGCGCGGCGGGCCAGTCGTGATGCGCTCGGCGCGCTGTGCGACGATTCCGGTTCGTGTACCCGCGTGGTACCTCCCTTTCCGGGCCTACAGGAGACCTGATGACGACCTCGCAGGCAGAGTCGGCGACCGACTCACGGACCGCGGACGGCGACTCCCCGGAGAAGCCGGTCTTCGCCCTGCACCGCGGCGGCAAGATCGAGGTCGTATCCACCGTTCCGGTCCGTGACCGCGACGACCTGTCGCTCGCGTATACGCCCGGGGTGGCAGAGGTCTGTCTCGCCATCGCGGACCAGCCGGCGAAGGTCTACGACTACACCTGGAAGTCGAACACCGTCGCGGTGGTCACCGACGGGACCGCCGTGCTGGGGCTCGGTGACATCGGTCCCGCCGCGTCGTTGCCGGTGATGGAGGGCAAGGCGCTGCTGTTCAAGACGTTCGGCGGCGTCGACGCGGTGCCGGTCGCCCTCGACTGCACCAGCGTCGAGGACGTGGTGGAGACCGTGGTCCGGATCGCACCCGCGTTCGGTGGGATCAACCTCGAGGACATCTCCGCGCCGCGCTGTTTCGAGATCGAGGAACTGCTGCAGCAGCGCCTGGACATCCCGGTGTTCCACGACGACCAGCACGGCACCGCGATCGTGGTACTCGCCGCGCTGGAAAATGCCGCGAAGCTGACCGGCCGCGGCCTCGCCGACCTGCGGGTGGTTGTGAGCGGTGCCGGTGCGGCCGGCCTGGCGGTCACCCGGATCCTGCTTGCCGCGGGGATCGGCGACATCGCGGTGGCGGACTCCAAGGGCCTGCTCGGGCCGAAACGCACCGATCTCGCCGGACACAAGGCGCAGGTGCGGGGGACCACCAACTCCGCCGGTCTGGACGGGTCCGTGGCCGACGCGCTCGCCGGTGCGGACGTGTTCCTGGGCCTGTCCGCCGGGAAGGTGCCCGAAGAGGTGGTCGCCACCATGGCGCCGAACTCGATGATCTTCGCGATGGCGAACCCGGATCCCGAAGTCGACCCGGCGGTGGCCCGCCGGACCGCGGCGGTGGTCGCCACCGGACGGAGCGACTACCCGAACCAGATCAACAACGTGCTGGCGTTCCCCGGTGTGTTCGCCGGTTCGCTCCGGGTCCGGGCCAGCCGAGTGACCGAGGGCATGAAGATGGCGGCGGCCGCCGCGCTGGCAGCGGTGGTGGGGGATGACCTGGCCCCCGAATACGTCATCCCCTCGGTGTTCGACAAGCGAGTCGGTCCGGCGGTCGCCGACGCGGTCGCGCAGGCCGCTCGTGCCGACGGGGTCGCTCGGATCTGACCGCACGACGGGCTGAATCTGACAGTGGTGTGGCCCCCCTTGTCGCGGCGGCTCGGTGGTCTCGTAGGGTCTGACCATGCTTGCTGTCACCGCGACCTCCCAGTCCGACACCGACCCGCTCTCCGGCCTTACCGTCGGCGAGCGACCCGATCCGACCGTGCCCGACGGCTGGACGACGGTCACCGTGCGCACGGCCGCGCTCAATCATCACGACTTGTGGTCGCTGCGCGGGGTGGGGTTGCCGGCCGACAAGCTCCCGATGATCCTGGGCGGGGACGCCGCCGGCATTGACGAGGACGGCAACGAGGTCGTCGTGCACTCGGTGATCGCCGACGCCGATGCCTACCCGGACGAGACGCTCGACCCGAAGCGGAGCCTGCTGTCGGAGGTGTACGACGGCACACTGGCCGAGCAGGTCGCGGTCCCGCGCCGGAACCTGGTGCCGAAGCCGGCGTCGTTGTCGTTCGAGGAAGCGGCCTGCCTGCCGACCGCGTGGCTGACCGCGTACCGGATGCTGTTCACCAAGGCGAACCTGGATGGCCCCGGCACGGTGCTGATCCAGGGCGCCGGCGGCGGCGTGTCGACCGCGGCACTGCTGTTGGCGAAGGCCGCCGGCCACACCGTGTTCGTAACCAGCCGGGACGAGGGCAAGCGCGCCCGCGCCGCCGACCTCGGTGCCGATCTGACACTCGCGACCGGGGAGCGGGTGCCGCAGCGGGTGGACGCTGTGATCGAGTCCGTCGGTGAGGCCACCTGGTCGCATTCGCTCAAGGCGCTGCGCCCGGGTGGAACCCTCGTGGTGTGCGGCGCCACTAGCGGCTCGAACCCACCGGCCGATCTGAACCGGGTGTTCTTCCTGCAACTCGCCGTCGTCGGTTCGACCATGGGTACCCGCGGCGAGTTGGCGGACCTGATCGCGTTCTGCGACCGCACCGGGGTGCGGCCGATCGTGGACAGCGTGCGCCCGCTGGCGCAGGCTGCTGAGGCTTTCGCGGAGCTCGCCGGGGGCGGGTCGTTCGGCAAGCTCGTGCTGACCGTCTGACGTGCGGGTCGCGCTGGTCAGCGGCCCCGATCCCGGTCATCTCGTTCCGATGGCCGGCCTGGGAATGCGACTGGCCGGCGCCGGTCACGACGTCGTCGTGAGCACCGGTGTGCGTTGGCGTGATGCGCTGCAGCGCGACGGGATGGCGCACGTGGAACTTCCGTTGCTCGCTGCACCGGATGCGGACCGCGACTTCGGTGCGCGGCTATCGCAGCGGCCGGCCCAGATGGCCCGGCCGCTCGCCCGGGCGCTGGCCGCGTTCGCGCCGGAGCTCGTGGTGGCGGACACGCTGACTCGTGCCGGCGGCTTGGCCGCAGGCGTGCTGCGGGTGCCGTGGGCGGAACTGATTCCGCACCCACTGGTGGATCCGTCCCGCTCGCTCCCCCCGTTCGGCACCGGTTGGCGGCCGCTTCCGTTGCGCGACACCGTGTTACGCCGGCTGACGCAGCGGTCCCGACGTGCCGGCGAGCGGGACCGTGCCGCCGTGTTCACGGCCGCCGGACTGACAGTGCCGGCGCCGGTAGTCCGGCTGGTCGCGACCTTGCCGGCGCTAGAACCAGACCGCCCGGATTGGCCGGCGAAGACCGTGATCGTCGGGCCGCTGCGATGGGAGCCGTGCGCCGTCGACCTCCCGCTGCCGACGGCGCACGGGCCGCTGGTCGTGGTGGTAGGCACCACCGCATCGGCGGGCGGTACCGACCTGCTGAACGTCGCGGTCACGGCGCTCGGCGGGACGGGTGTCCGCCTTGCCTCGCCTCGGTTCTCGGCCGGACCGTCGGGGCTGCCTGCCTGGGTCAGCGCCGGCCCGGGGCGGCTGGGACCGATGCTGCTGCGCGCGTCCGCCCTCGTCGCGGCGGGCGGGCACGGCATGGTGGCGGCGGCGCTCACGGCGGGGGTGCCGCTCGTGTTGCTGCCCGCGGCGGGGGACCAGAAGGAGGTCGCGGCGCGAACGGCGCGAGCCGGAGCCGCGGTGGTCGCGTCGCCCGGCACGGTGCGGCGGGACGTGCTACGCGTCCTTGCCGAGCCCGCCTATGCGGGGGCGGCGCGCGGCGCCGGGTCGAGCGGGTCGGCAGCAGTCGATCCCGTTCCGTTGCTCGAGGCCGCGGTCACCGCCGTACCGCCGAGGTAACCGGCCGGAACCGTCAGCCGTCCAGATCGTCGTCGGCGCGGGCGAGCCAAACGGCGAGCCGCTCGACCGGAGTCTCGAACTGCGGGTTCAGATCGACGAAGTCACGCAGCCGGTCGGCGAGTTCGGCGTAGGAGGTCAGCTCCTCGCCACGCCGCTGCGCCAATTCCTCGAGTCCCTTGTCGGTGGCGTACACCGGCGCCCTCCCCGTCTTCCCGTCAGTCCAGGCCCGCGAAGGCCTCAGTGACCAGTGCCCGCTGTTCGAGCTCGCTGCGGTGGTGCGACCCGGTCGCCGGGCTCGCGGAGGCTCGACGGGACACCCGGCGCAGTCCCAGCCGGGCATGTAGCGCCAGCGCGAGGTGCCCCCACGGGCCCTGGTTCGCCGGTTCTTCCTGTACCCACACCACGTCGCTGGCGTTCGGGAAAGCCTCGACGACGTCGAGGATCTCCTCTTCCGGCAACGGGTAGAGCTGCTCGACGCGCACGATCGCGACGTCGCGCCGTCCGGCCTCGGTCCGGGCCGCATCGAGGTCGTAGAACACCTTGCCGCTGCACAGCAGCACCCGTTTGATCAGGCCGGGATCGGTGGCAGTGCGGTCGGTGATCACTCGTTGGAAGCCGACGTCAGTGAGGTCGGCCGGCGCGGACGCTGCCGCGCGCAACCGCAGCATCGACTTCGGGGTGAACACGATCAGTGGCCGGTGCGCGCCACCGAGCACGTGTCGGCGCAGCAGGTGGAAGTAGGACGCCGGGGTCGAGGGCATCGCCACCGTCATGTTCTCCTCGGCGCACAGCTGCAGGTAGCGCTCGACCCGGGCGGAGGAGTGGTCCGGGCCCTGCCCCTCGTAGCCGTGGGGGAGCAGCAGCACCAGCCCGGCGCGCTGCCCCCACTTCGCCTCGGAGGCGGCCACGAACTCGTCCACGATCGACTGCGCTCCGTTGGCGAAATCGCCGAACTGCGCCTCCCACAGCACCAGCGCGTCCGGCCGCGCCACTGCGTAGCCGTACTCGAAGCCCATCGCGGCGAACTCCGACAGCAGCGAGTCGTAGACGTGGAACGGGGCGGCGTCCGGACCGAGGTTGCGCAGCGGGATGTACTCGGTGCCGTTCTCCTGGTCCACGATCACCGCGTGGCGCTGGCCGAAGGTGCCGCGACGGGAGTCCTGACCCGCGAGCCGGACCGGGTGCCCCTCCAGCAGTAGCGAACCGAAGGCAAAGGTCTCCGCCCCGGCCCAGTCGATCCCACCCGCGGTCGCGGACTCGGCGCGGGCTTGCAACTGCTGCAGCAGCTTCTTGTGCGGGGTGAAGCCTTCGGGCAGCGCGAGCTGCGCCGCGGCGATCCGTTGCAACACCTCGGTGGAGACCGTGGTGATCACGTCGTGCGGCATCGGGGGCGGTTCGCCGACCGACATCGGCTCGGCGTCGCGGGTGTCATGCGTCTCGCGGAACACCTTCTCCAGGTGCTGGGAGTAGTTGCGCAGCGCGTTCTCGGCATCATCGAGACTGATGTCGCCGCGACCGATCAGCGCTTCCATATAGAGCTTGCGGACGCTGCGCTTGGTCTTGATCGAGCGGTACATCAGCGGCTGGGTGAAGGACGGCTCGTCGACCTCGGAGTGACCGCGCCGCCGGTAGCACACCAGGTCGATCACCACGTCGCGGTGGAACTGCTGGCGGTACGCGAACGCGAGCCGGGCAACGCGCAGGCAGGCCTCCGGGTCGTCGCCGTTCACGTGGAAGATCGGCGCCTGCACCATCCGGGCCACGTCGGTGCAGTACACGCTGGAACGTGCGCTGCCCGGCGCGGTGGTGAAGCCGACCTGGTTGTTGATGACGACGTGGACGGTGCCGCCGGTGCGGTAGCCGCGCAGCTGCCCCATCTGCAGCGTCTCGGCCACCACACCCTGGCCGGCGAACGCGGCGTCGCCGTGCAGCAGGATCGGCAGCACGGTGAACCCGGCCTCGCCCTTGTCGATGACGTCCTGCTTGGCGCGCGCGATGCCTTCCAGGACCGGATCCACGGCTTCCAGGTGGCTGGGGTTGCTGGTCAGGGAGACCGGGACGGTCTTCCCGTCCCGCGCGGTAAAGGTGCCGGTCGTGCCCAGGTGGTACTTCACGTCCCCGGAGCCATACACGCTGCCCGGGTCGATGTCGCCCTCGAACTCGCGGAAGATCTGGGCGTACGACTTGCCGACGATGTTCGCGAGCACGTTGAGCCGGCCGCGGTGCGGCATCCCGATGGCCACCTCGTCCAGGCCGGATTCGGCCGCCTTGGTGAGAATCTCGTCCAGTAGCGGGATCGAGGACTCGCCGCCCTCGAGCGAGAAGCGCTTCTGGCCGACGTACTTGGTTTGCAGAAACACCTCGAACGCCTCGGCGGCGTTGAGCCGCTCCAGCAGGTGCAGCTGTTGCGGGGTGTCGAGGCGGGCCATCGGGACCTCGACGTGGTCCTGGATCCAGGACCGCTGGGCCGGGTCCTGGATGTGCATGTACTCCACCCCGATGGTGCGGCAGTAGGAGTCCCGCAGCACACCCAGTACGTCGCGCAGCGTCATGGTGCGCTGTCCGGCGAAGCCGCCGACGGCGAACTCCCGGTCCAGATCCCACAGCGTCAGGCCGTGCCGCACGACGTCCAGGTCAGGATGGGCGCGGACCTCGAACTCCAGCGGGTTCGTGTCGGCCATCAGGTGGCCGCGGACGCGGTAGGCGTGGATCAGCTCGGCGACGCGGGCACCCTTGTCGAGATCACCAGGGCGGCTGGCCCGGTCCGGCACCCAGCGGACCGGCTCGTACGGGATGTGCAGGCTGGCGAAGATCTCGTCGTAGAAACCGTCCGTGCCGAGCAGCAGCTCGTGGATCCGGCGCAGGAACTCGCCGGACTGGGCGCCCTGGATCACCCGGTGGTCGTAGGTGCTGGTCAGCGTGATCGTCTTGCTCACCCCGAGGTCAGTCAGCACCGTGTCGCTGCTGCCCTGGAACTCGGCGGGATACTCCATCGCCCCGACGCCCAGGATCGTGCCCTGGCCCTGCATCAACCGAGGGATCGAGTGCACCGTGCCGATGCCGCCGGGATTGGTCAGGCTGATGGTGGTGCCGGCGAAATCGTCCGGGGTGAGCTTGTTCGCGCGAGCCCGGCGCACGATGTCCTCGTAGGCGTTCCAGTACCCGACGAAGTCCAGCTTCTCGGCGGCCTTGATGCAGGCCACTACCAGGCTGCGGCTGCCGTCGGCCTTCTGCAGGTCGATCGCCAGGCCGAGGCCGATGTGTGCGGGACTCACCACCGACGGCTTGCCGTCGACGACCGCGAACGAGGAGTTCATCACCGGCACGTCGCGCGCGGCCCTGACCATCGCGTGACCGATGAGGTGCGTGAACGACACCTTGCCGCCGCGGCTGCGGGCAAGGTGTCGGTTGATCACCGTGCGGTTGTCGGCGAGGAGCTTGGCCGGGACCGCGCGGACGCTGGTGGCGGTGGGGACCTGGAGCGAGGCCTCCATGTTGGTGACGGTGCGGGCAGCCGCGCCGCGCAGCGGCGCTGTTGCGGCGTCCGCCGTCGGCGCGGGGGACGCCGGCGCTGCAGCGGCCGGCCTGGCGGCGGGCTGTGCGGGGGCGTGCTGCGGCGCCGGGGCCGGTACAGCAGCGGTTGGCGGAGCCGGGGCCGGCGCGGCTGGCGCTGCCGCAACCCCGTCGTTTTCGTCGTTGTCGGCGGGGAGTGCGACGACTGTCTGGGCGGCCGCTGTGGGCGTCTGGTCGCCGGCACCGGCGGTCGCCGCCGGGGGAAAGTCGGTGAAGTACTCCTGCCAGACCGGATCGACCGAGCCCGGGTCCTGCAGGAACGACTGGTACAGCTCCTGTACCAGCCATTCGTTCATGCCGAAGCTGGCTTGCTCAGCCTGCGTGGTCACTCGATCGCCTTCCTCTGTGCGCTCCGGCATCGGGGAAAAGGACAACGGAAAAAGGGGGCACGGGGCACAGCGTCGCCGGTGTCGAGTTTATGCCTCGCGGCTGGGCGCGTTCGCGTCGACGGTCCAGCCGGCGCGGCCGGTTCCGGGCACGACCCGTCCAAAGCGCAGACCGGCGAAGTGCGGCGCCGCCGCCGGTGTCGTGCCGTCAGCCAGCTCGCGCCGGATCATCTCGCGGGTCCGGTCCGCCAGCTGTTGGTCCATGTCCGCGAGCACGCTGAAGTCGGGGTCGGTGATCTCCAGCGGGCAGTGAACGGTGTCGCCCAGGATGAGTGCTCGCTCGGTCCCGCCGGAGAGCACCACCAGGCAGCTTCCCGGTGTATGCCCGGGGGCGAACCGGACGTCGACGCCGGGCGCGATGTTCGCGTCGCCGTCCCATAGTTCGAGCCGGTCGAGTACCGGCGCCAGCTTCTGCCCGGTAGGGGTGGCGTTCGACATCCAGACATAGAAGGAATCGTCGTGATCCGGGGCGAGGAAGAAGTCGGCGTCACGGCGCTCGCAACGGACCGTGGCATTCGGGAAGTACGGCGTGCCGTCGCGGCTGACCCACCCGATGTGGTCGTGGTGCAGATGGGTGAGTACGACGTCGGTGACGTCAGCGGGACGGAAGCCGTAGCGGGCGAGGCTGGTGCCGAGCTGGCCGTGCTGGATATTCGTCCCCGCCAGCACCTGCAGGCGCGCGAGCAGCGCGTCGTCGTCGGTAGCACCCATGCTCCGGAAATAACGCACGACGCCCGGATCGACGTCCGCGATGGTCGCCGCGGGAGGCGGCCGGTAGATCGCGCCGTCGCTCGGCCCGGCACCGGCGTCGATCAGCAGCAAGCGGTCGCCGGTGCGTACCAGGAAGGCACCGATGTCCATCAGCCAGGTGCCGTCAGGGTGGAAGTACTCACCGTGTACGGGGTACTCCGGCGAGTTCGGCTCGGGAACCCCGGGAGGGTTGGTGAGGTGGAAACGGCCGTCGTAGAGGGGCCACACCTGTAGTGCCCCGATGCTCGTCGGTGCCGCGGCTGTCACGGTGCAGGTCTATCGCCCGGGAAGGCGCCGCGCAAGGATGCACAACGCGAGGTGGCCGGACCCCTGAGGGTCCGGCCACCTGACAGAAACCTGCTACGGCAGGGTGTTGCCCATCATGTCGGAGTTGTTGCGGGCCTTCTTGACCAAACCGGGGATGACCTCGGTGAGCTCGCCCGGGGCCCACTTGCTGTCCCGGTCGGCTACCGGACCATTCACCCAGGGCTCCTCGACGGTGATCCGGTTGCCCCAGACGCCGAAGACCCGGCCGGTCACGTCGCCGGAGAGCGGGCTGCCGAGCCACACCACCAGCGGCGAGATGTGGTCGGGGGTCAGTGCCTCGGCCGCCTTCTTGTCCTCGCCGGTGGACATCGCCTGCATACCGGCGAGGTCCTCGGTCATCCGGGTCAGCGCGGTCGGGGCGATCGCATTCACCGTGACGCCGTAACGGCCGAGTTCGCCGGCCGCGATGACCGAGAAGGCGGCGATGCCGGCCTTCGCGGCGCCGTAGTTGGTCTGCCCCAGGTTGCCGAACAGACCGGAGGGCGAGGTGGTGTTGATGACCCGTGCTACCGGCTGCTTGCCGGCTTTGCTCTGGTCGCGCCAGTACGCCGCGGCATGCTGCGTCGGACCGAAGGTCCCCTTCAGGTGGACCTTGATCACCGCGTCCCACTCGGCTTCGGTCATGTTGGTCAGCATCCGGTCGCGCAGGATGCCGGCGTTGTTGACTACCACGTCGAGTCCGCCGAACGTCTCGATAGCCTGCTCGACGAGCCGCTTCGCGCCGGCGAAGTCGGAGATGTCGTCGCCGTTCGCGACGGCCTCGCCGCCGGCGGCCTTGATCTCGTCGACGACCTTCTGGGCGGCGCTGCGGTCCGCGCCGGTGCCGTCACGCGAGCCACCCAGGTCGTTCACGACCACCTTCGCGCCTTCGTCGGCGAACGCCAGGGCGTGTGCCCGGCCGATGCCGTTCCCCGCGCCGGTGACGATGACGACCCGGCCTTCGTTGATGCCGCTCACGCGTGTCCTCCTCGAGATTGCCTACCTGTTGCTCCGATCGTGCCAGCCAGCCACCCGGCCGCGTGCGCCGGGGTCGACCATCGGCCCGGTACGGTGCCAGGAATTGAATCGCAGGTCGGCACCGTTGCCGACTGGCACGGGAGCAGGTGGGCCGAAACGGCCCTGTCTGGAGGAGAAGCCGGTGGTCACCTACGACGAGTTCAGTCTCGGCCTGTTGATCCTGCGGGTCGTGATCGGCGTGACGCTGGCCGCGCACGGCTACAACAAGTTCTTCATGGGCGGTCGGATCCCCGGTACCGCCCGCTGGTTCGACAGCATCGGGATGAAGCCCGGAAAGGTGCATGCGCTCGCCGCGGCAACCACCGAGATGGGGGCCGGCTTGCTCTTTGCCGCCGGCTTCTTGACCTCGTTCGCGGCTGCGGGGATGGTCTCGCTGATGCTGGTCGCGGCCTGGACGGTGCACCGCTTCAACGGCTTCTTCATCGTCAAGACCGGCTGGGAGTACAACCTGATTCTCGCGGTGGTCGGCATCGGTGTGGCTACTACCGGGCCCGGCCGCTTCTCGATCGACCACCTCATCCACGACCCGGGCATCCTGCCGGGCTATGCCGGCCTGATCATCGCGGCTGTCGGCGGGCTGGTCGCCGGCGCGTTCCACCTCGGCGTGTTCTTCCGTCCTCCGGCGCCCGAGCCGGAGCAGGCCTGACGGGGACGTTCAGGGCTGCATAAGGGTGGCGGCGGCGATGCCGCCGAGTTCGTAGCAGGCTTCGCGTGCCTCGCGGGTCACCGCTCCGGTCACGGTGAGCACCGGAGCGACCGGCTTCCAGCCGAGGCCAGCGGTGATCGATTCCAGTGCGTGTACCGCGCCGCTGGTGTCCAGGTTTCCGTGCACGTAACCGCCCCAGGGGCGGCCCGCGGTGGCGTCCTGGCACGGATAGAACACGTTGTCGAAGAAGTGTTTGAGCGCGCCGGAGATGTATCCGATGTTGGCCGGGGTGCCTAACAGGTAGCCGTCTGCCTCGAGCACGTCCACGACGCTCGCGGTCAGCGCGGGACGCAATACCACCTCGACGCCCTCGATCATTTCGTCGTGGGTTCCCCGAACCGTGCTGTCCAGCATCTCCGCGAGGGCGGGCGAGGCCGTGTGGTGCACCACAAGCAGCCGGCGGCCCGGACCGCTACCGGTCAGCGCGCCTGCAGAACTCACGCCGGTCACGGTAGGCGCCGCAGTCGCCGAGCGCTGGACCCAGGTCGCGAGACCTCGGATGTGAGGGGAATCACGCTGATTTTCCGGGGTCGTTGACAATAGATAGAAGCTATTGATATCAGAAGACTGATCTCTTTGTGCTTTCGATCCAGCGAGCCTAAAGTGCCGCGACGTGGCAGTAGCGACGACGGCGACGAGGCCGCCTACATCCGACCCCCAGATTCCCCGCAGGTCGCGTCCGGTGAAGCCGCCGTCGACTGCCCGCACGCTCTGGAACTCGACCGTCGGCAAGAAGGCAGTGATGGCCGTCTCCGGCCTGATCATGCTGGCGTTCCTGGTCCTGCACATGCTCGGGAACCTGAAGATCTTCTTCGGGCGCGAGGACTTCGACCATTACGCGCACTACCTGCGCACCATCGGTACGCCGGTGCTGCACCAGGTGTGGTTCCTATGGATCGAGCGGGCGGTGCTGACCGTGGCGTTCTTCGCACACGTCGTCTCCGCCGTCCAACTCTCACGCCGGGATGCGGCTGCCCGACCCACGCGATACGTGCATGCGGCACGAGTCCAGGGCCGCTTCACCACACACACGATGCGGTACGGCGGCGCGTTCCTGCTGCTGTTCATCGTCTGGCACCTGCTCGACCTGACCACCGGCACGGTGAGCGCGAAGTTCGTCGAGGGGCACCCGTACGCGAATGTGGTGGCCGACTTCGACGTCTGGTGGCGCAACCTGATCTACATCGTGGCGATGCTGCTGCTGGGACTGCACATCAACCACGGATTCTGGTCCGCGAGTCAGACGCTCGGCGGACAGGCTGCCGCGAACCGGCGCAGCCGGACCAAGATCATCGGCACGGTCGTCGCGGTGCTCGTCACCGCCGGCTTCATCGCGGTGCCGGTGGGCGTGATGACGGGATTGGTGAGCTGACATGGCCGAGACACCCCGCAAGCGGACCCCGCGCACGGCGGAGGCTAAGACCACCGCGGCGACCGGCCGGAAGGCGACACCCCGGAAGGCGCCCGTACGGAAGGCGACCCCGGCGGCGAAGGCGACGGCCGGTGTCAGCGCCCGCGCCGGTGCCGACCGCCGGCGTGCCGATCCCGACGGCCGCTACGTCATCGGCACCCCGATCGCCGACACCAAGGCGCCGACCGGACCGATCGAGCAGCGCTGGGACGGCAGGCGTTTCGCGGCCAAGCTGGTGAACCCGACCAACAGGCGCAAGCACCGGATCATCGTCGTCGGGACCGGACTGGCCGGGGGCTCGGCCGGTGCCACCCTGGCCGAGCAGGGCTACGAGGTGATCCAGTTCTGCTACCAGGACTCTCCGCGCCGGGCCCACTCGGTGGCCGCGCAGGGCGGCATCAACGCGGCGAAGAACTACCGCAACGACGGCGATTCGGTCTACCGGTTGTTCTACGACACGGTCAAGGGCGGGGACTTTCGCTCGCGCGAGTCGAACGTCTATCGGCTGGCTCAGATCTCGACCGAGATCATCGACCAGTGCGTGGCGCAGGGTGTGCCATTCGCTCGCGAGTACGGCGGGCTGTTGGACAACCGTTCCTTCGGCGGCGTGCAGGTGGCGCGGACGTTCTACGCGCGTGGCCAGACAGGGCAGCAGTTGCTGCTGGGCGCATACCAGGCGCTGAGCCGGCAGATCGACGCCGGCAACGTCCAGATGCACCCGCGCACCGAGATGCTCGACCTCATCGTCGTCGACGGGAAGGCCCGCGGCATCGTCGCGCGCAACCTCATCACCGGTGAGATCAGCACCCATGTCGCGGACGCGGTGGTGCTGGCGAGCGGCGGTTACGGCAACGTCTTCTACCTGTCGACCAACGCGAAGAACTCCAACGCGACCGCGATCTGGCGGGCGCACAAGCGGGGCGCGTACCTGGCGAACCTCTGCTACACGCAGATTCACCCGACCTGCATCCCGCGGTCCGGGGACCACCAGTCGAAGCTGACCCTGATGAGCGAGTCGCTGCGCAACGACGGGCGCATCTGGGTGCCGAAGCAGGCCGGGGACCTGCGCTCGCCGGACCAGATCCCGGAGGCCGAGCGGGACTACTACCTGGAACGGATCTATCCGTCCTTCGGCAACCTGGTGCCGCGCGACATCGCGTCCCGAGCCGCCAAGAATCAGTGCGACGCGGGCCGGGGGGTGGGACCCGGTGGCCTCGGCGTCTACCTGGACTTCGCGGACGCCATCGCGCGGATGGGCCGGGACAAGGTCGCCGAGAAGTACGGCAACTTGTTCGACATGTACCAGCAGATCACCGGCGAGAACCCTTACCAGGTGCCGATGCGGATCTACCCGGCGATCCACTACACGATGGGCGGGCTCTGGGTCGACTACGACCTGCAGAGCAACGTGCCCGGGCTGTTCGTGATCGGCGAGGCGAACTTTTCGGACCACGGCGCGAACCGGCTCGGGGCCAGCGCGCTGATGCAGGGCCTGGCGGACGGCTACTTCGTCCTGCCGGCCACCATCAACGACTACCTGGCCCGCGGCGGGTTCGGTGCGATCGACGACCAGCACCCGGCTGTCACCGAGGCGGTCGGCGGGGTGCAGGAACGGCTCGACACGTTGTTGTCCATCAACGGGGACCGGACCGTGGACTCGTTCCACCGCGAACTGGGGCAGCTGTTGTGGGACCAGTGCGGCATGGCCCGGGACGAGCCAGGCTTGCGCAAGGCGCTGGAACGCATTCCGGAACTGCGGGAGGAGTTCTGGAACCGGGTGAAGGTTCCGGGCAGCGGGCTGGATCTGAACCAGTCGCTGGAGAAGGCCAACCGGGTCGCCGACTTCATCGACCTCGGCGAACTGCTGTGCCTGGACGCGCTGCACCGCGAGGAATCCTGCGGTGGCCACTTCCGGGAGGAGAGCCAGACGCCAGACGGCGAGGCCGAGCGCGACGACGAGCGATTCAGTTACGTGGCGGCGTGGGAGTACACCGGCGACAAGCCGGTGCTGCACGCCGAGCCGCTCGAATTCGAATACGTCCACCCGAGTCAGCGGAGCTACGCGTGAAACTCAACGTTCGTATCTGGCGGCAGCAGAATCCCGCGGCGCCGGGCAAGATGGTCGACTACGCGCTCGACGAGGTCAGCCCGGACATGTCGTTCTTGGAGATGCTCGACGTCCTGAACGAGGACCTCATCCTGCGGGGGGAGGAGCCGGTGGCGTTCGACCATGACTGCCGGGAGGGCATCTGCGGCTCCTGCGGCGTCGTGATCAACGGCGAACCGCACGGTCCGCAGCAGACCACCACTTGCCAGCTGCACATGCGCTCGTTCCGGGACGGCGACACGATCGACGTCGAACCGCTGCGGGCCAAGGCTTTTCCCGTGATCAAGGATCTGGTGGTAGACCGTTCCGCGTTCGACCGGATCATCCAGGCCGGCGGCTACATCAGCGCCCCCACCGGCACTGCGCCGGACGCACACGCCAAGCCGGTGCCGAAGCCGGACGCGGACCGGGCTTTCGAGAACGCGACCTGTATCGGCTGCGGCGCTTGTGTGGCGGCCTGCCCGAACGGCTCGTCGATGCTGTTCACCTCCGCGAAGATCACTCACCTCAATCTGCTGCCGCAAGGACAGCCTGAGCGTGAGACCCGCGTGCTCAACATGGTCGGGGCGATGGACGAGGAGGGATTCGGTGGCTGCACCAACACCGGCGAGTGCGCGAACGCCTGCCCCAAGGGCATCCCGATGGCGAGCATCGCGAACATGAACCGGGAGTTCCTGCGCGCGTCGCGTACGGTCAGCCGATAGGGCGACCGCGTCCATCTGGCACACCAACCCAGCGTCCGGCCGTTCGAACTCGGGTAAGTTCACTGTAGTCAGTGACGCCAGTGTCAAGGCGGGCGTGGCCCGCTGGACCGGGAGGAGAGGCCGGAATGTCGACTCGGGAGCCTGGTTCGTTGGCGGGACGGGTGGCGGTGGTCACCGGCGCCGGTGGTGGCATCGGCAGCGAGGTCGCAACCGAGTTGGGACGCCGTGGTGCAACGGTCGTCGCGGTGGACCCAGGGGTGAGTGTGACCGGTGAGCCGGTGGGTGAGCAGTCCGCTGCCGCGACGGTGGCGCGGGTGCAGGACGTCGGGGGCGTCGCGCGTGCTTCGACGGTGTCTGTCACCGACGCGGTTGCCGTCGCGGACCTGTTCCGCGGCGTGGTCGACGAGTTCGGGTCTTTGGACATCGTGGTCAACACCGCCGGGATCCTGCGGTTCCCGAAACTCGCCGAGACCACCGAGGACGACTGGCGGGCGGTGCTCGACGTACACCTCACTGGTTATCTGAACGTGCTGTCCGCGGCATTGCCGATCATGGCATCGGCGGGATACGGCCGCATCGTGGGCGTTACCTCCGGGGTCGGCCTGGCTCGCACGTCGCCGGACGGGCCCGCGTACGGGAGCGCGAAGCGGTCTGTCGCCGCGTTGACCTGGAAGCTAGGCCGTGTCGCGCCGCCGGGAGTGACGGTGAACGCGCTGTCTCCGATCGCTGCCACCCGGATGATTTCCGAGGCGCTGCGCGCCGCTGGTGTCGGCCCGGCGGGCTTGGACCTGTCCGCGATGCCGCAGCCGGAGGAGATGGCGCCGGCCGCGGCGTACCTGTGCAGTGAACAGATCGGCTGGTGCAACGGTCGGGTGTTGTTCTGCGCCGGATCGGAGGTATCGATCATCGCGCCGCCGACCGTGGTCGAGGCGGTGCGGACCAGTGGCGTGGATGACTTCGCCGGTGCGCTGGGCACCCTCGTGCCCGTTGTTTTCGCCCCGGCCGAACAGCAGCAACGCACCAACGGTGGGTCGAATCCGCGATTCGACCGCGCAATCTTGTCCGCGTCCGCGCCGGTCGGGGGGAACTGAGCATGACGAACTGCGTGATTGTCGCCGCCGAGCCGGCTATCGGACGGGCCATTGCGGACGCGCTGGCCGCACTGGACGTGCAGGCGGCCGGTGTCGGCCCGGATCGGCCGTTCGACGCCGCCGCCGGCCAGATCCCCACCGGCTTCGACGACGTCGAGGCGACCTTGCAACGTGCCGGCGCGGTGGACGCAGTCGTCGTTGCGCTCGCCCCCGCCGCGGTTGGCGGCGCCGCGTCTGCGACGGCGTGGCAGCGGCTGCTCGACGAACATGCCGCGACCGGTCCGCACGTTCTCGCGCATGCTGCCTGGAGCCGTGCCGCGATGCGGCGCGCTATCGCGGACAACAGGCCGATCCGGGTGGTGCACGTGACCGTCACCCCAACCCCCGCCGCGGACAGTGCGGCGCAGGCCGTCGCCCAGCTGGTCCGCAGCGCGCAGGACACCCCGGCCGCGGTCGGCTTCGACGCGTTCTCGGTCTGTTACGAGCGTGTCGCGGAGGCCGATGACCGGCCGCTGGGCGAGCTGATCGCCCGGCTGGTCTGGGCCGGCGACACGACCGCGCTCGCCGGTGCGGAGCTGGTGGTGCGACCCGACTGGGTGGGGATCCGCCGGCATCCGGGACCGATCGTCACGGTGTCTTATGGCGGTCCACAGCTACCGGAGTGGGTGGACGGAACGTTGCGGGAAGCTCTCGCGTGACGAAGGGACAGCAGATGGCGCCGCAGGTACAACGGACGGTCGATGCGCACGTACACCACTGGGACCCCAGCCGGGTCGAGTGGTATCCCTTCCTGGCTTCCGACGATGCGCTGCGCGATCTCGGCATGCACGATGTGAGCGCGATGCGCCGGCTGTTCGACCAGAAGACCTACTTCGCCGAGGCGAGCGCGTGGAACGTGCAGAAGTACGTACACGTCTCGGCCGCGGTCGGTGGCGAGGCGTTCCTCGCCGAGACCGCGGAACGCGAACAGGAAGCCCAGGCCACCGGCCACCCGGAGGCGATCATCGGCACCTTGGACGCGCACGCGTCCGTCGACGCTCAACTCGCCCAACTCGACCGGCAGGCGCAGGCGACCCGGTTCCGCGGCATCCGCTTCGCCGAGGGCATCGACCACGCCTCCGCGGCCGGGCAGGCCGTGTTGCGGGAACTGGCCGAGCGCGATCTGATCTACGACCTGGCCGTGCACCCGGACGGGATGGCCGACGCCGCTCGGGCGCTGGCCGCGTTCCCGTCGCTCACGGTGGTGGTCGAACACACCGGCTGGCCGCTGTCCGAGGACAGCGGCCACGTCCAGCTCTGGCGACAGGGGATGAGCGCGCTCGCCGAACTCGGCGACCGGGTGCACTGCAAGCTGTCCGGCCTCGCCATGACACTGAACCGCTTTGATACGGCGGCATTCCGCCCCTGGATCGAGTACTGCATCGCCACATTCGGTGAGGACCGCTGTTTCTTCGCCAGCAACTTCCCGGTGGACGGCATGTTCGGCACTTTCGACGAGCTGTACACGGTGTACGCGGAACTCACCGACGGACTCAGCGAACAAGCACGCGACGCTCTGTTCGCCGCGAACGCCGAGCGCGTCTACCGCTGCTGACGCGGCGAGTTCGGGGCTAGGGCCGGAGGCTGTTAGCGCCCGCGATAGCGTCAAGTGACGAACCCGCGGACGCCGCGCGCTTCACCAGGTCCTGCTGCTCAGGAGGCTCACCGATGTCTGCGTCGGCCGCTGTCGACACCAAGCTCGACGCTCGGGTTCTGACGGTTGCGGGCGTTGTCGTCCTCGGGGCGATCATGTCGATCCTGGACATCACCGTCGTCAGCGTGGCGCTGCGGACGTTCATGAACGCCTTCCACGCCAGCTACGCCACGGTTGCCTGGACGATGACCGGTTACACGCTGGCGTTGGCGACGGTCATCCCGCTCTCGGGCTGGGCTGCCGACCGCTTCGGCGTCAAGCGTCTTTACATGACCGCGCTCGTGCTTTTTGCCGCGGGCTCGGCTCTGTGCAGCACGGCCGGCGGCATCGGCGAGCTGATCGCGTTCCGGGTCATCCAAGGGCTCGGTGGCGGCATGCTCATGCCCGTCGGCATGACGATCATGACGCGCGCCGCTGGGCCCGAGCGTGTCGGCCGCGTCATGTCCGTGCTGGGGGTGCCGATGTTGCTCGGCCCCATCGCCGGACCGATCCTCGGCGGCTGGCTCATCGATGTGGCGAGCTGGCGCTGGGTCTTCCTCATCAACGTACCGATCGGCGCGGCGGCGTTGATCTACGCATTCCTTGTGCTCCCGAAGGACAACCCGAGTCCGTCGGAGTCGTTCGACTTCCTCGGGATGCTGCTGCTCTCGCCGGGGCTTGCGCTGTTTCTGTTCGGCGTCTCCTCGATCCCGACGGAAGGAACGGTCGCATCTACGCGGGTGCTGCTGCCGGGCGTGATCGGGTTGCTCCTCGTCAGCGCCTTCGTCCTGCATGCCTTCCGGCCGCAGCATCCGCTGATTGACCTGCGATTGTTCAAGAACAAGCAGCTGACGCTCTCGGTCATCGGCATGTTCCTTTTCGCCATGGCGTTTTTCGGTGCCACGTTGCTACTGCCGAGCTATTTCCAGCAGGTGCGGATGGAGGACACGCTGCACGCGGGCCTGCTGGTGGCACCGCAAGGCATCGGCGCCATGATCACGATGCCGATTGCCGGCATGCTCGCCGACCGCATGGCGATCAGCAAGATCGTTGTACCTGGCGTCGCCGTGATGTGCATCGGCATGGCTGAACTCACCCAGGTGGGTCCGCACACCTCGTATGCAGCGTTGCTCGCCGGCCTGTTCGTGATGGGCCTGGGGATGGGCGCGACGATGATGCCGCTGTTCACTGCGGCGCTGCAGACTCTGACTGGTCCGACGATCGCGCGCGGCTCCACCCTGATGAACATCATGCAGCAGATCGCCAGCTCGGTCGGCGCCGCGGTGATGTCGGTGGTCTTGGCCAACGAGACGCGCGGCGCGAAGAACGTGGCCGACGTGGCGGACGGGTTCGGGGTCATGTTCACCGTCGCTGTCATCCTGGTGGCGCTGACGCTGATCCCAGCGGCCCTGCTGCCGCACCGCAAGCCCGCTGCGCAGGGCCCGGCCGGGGCAGCCGAGAAGGGCCGTGCGACGGTCCCGATGCACTGACCGGCAGCCGACGGTTCGATCCGGCGCCGACCTTGCAACCTTCCGCGATTACCGCAGGTCCGGCAGCCACTGCGCGCGGCGTCCCGGCAGCCCGCTGCCTCCGCCGGGCAACGGGGCGATCGCGACCACCTGATGCACGCCGATCCGGCCGGTCGCGAAGGACGCGGCGGACCCAGCCAGGTAGAGCTGCCAGGCGCGGGCGCGGGCCGGCGAGGTGAGCTCGACCGCGGTGTCCCAGTCGGCAGCCAGGTTTGCCGACCAGGCTCGCAGGGTCAGTGCGTAGTGCTCCCGGAGCGACTCGACGTCCCGCACCTCGAGCCCGCCGTTCTCCAGCTGGGTGAGGACATTCCCGATCCCGATCAGCTCCCCGTCGGGGAAGATGTAACGGTCGATGAACTGGTGCCTGCGTCGAACCCCGCGCGGGGGGCGGCGAATTGTGGTGATCTGGTGGTGTAGCAGCCGCCCGCCCGGCCTCAGCAGGCGGCGCAGCTGCGCGACGTAGGTCGGATAGTTGACCGCCCCCAGGTGTTCGGCCATGCCGACGCTCGCGATCGCGTCGTACGGACCGTCATCGGCGTCGCGGTAATCCTGGACCCGGATCTCGACCTTTCCGGCCAGTCCGGCCTCTGCGACCCGGGCCCGCGCCAGCTCCGCCTGCTCCCGCGACATCGTGATCCCGACGGCGTGCACGTCGTGGTGCTCGGCCGCGTGCATGACAAGCGAGCCCCAGCCGCAGCCGACATCCAGTAGTCGTTGCCCGGGTCGCAGTCCGAGCTTGCCGCAGATCAGTGCCAGCTTGTCCCGTTGTGCGTCGGTGACCGTGTAGTTCCCGTCCGGAGTGGAACGCCAGTAGCCGCAGGAGTACACCATCGAAGGTCCGAGCAGCAGCCGGTAGAACGCGTTCCCGACGTCGTAGTGGTGCGCGATGGCCGCGGCGTCCCGGCGCTTGCTGTGGGGGGTGCCGGAGAGCCGGGCTTCTTCCTCTGGTGGTCTCGGTGGGCGGCCGAGGGCGTGCAGTTGGAGCGCGCCGGTGATGAGCCGGAGCCGGTCGGTCAGTGTCAGCCGCGAGGTGCGCCGGGCGGCGTCGGCGAAGTCTGTCAGCCGCGGGTCGGCCAGTACCCGGTCCAGGTCGGCGTCCCGCTCCAGGCCTTCCAGCTGGATCTCGCCGGCGACGTACGCCCGCGCCGCGCCGAGCTCGTTCGGTTGCCAGACCAGCCGGCGCAGTGCCTGGGGAGAGGTCAGGACGAGCTTGTACGGGACGTCCACCGGGCCGGCCTCGCTGCCGTCCCAGGCCCGTAGCCGCACCGGCAGTGTCAGCCCCCAGGCCTGCCGCACCAGGTGCGCGATGCGCCCGGCTGCGGTGGAGGGATCTGATGGGTGGCACGGCTCGGCTACCGGGTCGGGGCGTTCGGGCGCGAGCATCGTTGTGGCTACCTCCTCGTGCGTGTGATGTTCTAGCACGGACTCGGCGGTCTCGACGGTTCGCCGGCCGGAAACTGACCGGCGGACGGCGGACGCTAACGTGGCGCCATGCCTGACGCCGAGCCGGAGCCGGAGGAGCCCCGTACCGCAGGTTCACCCGGCGAGCCCGACCCGTGGCGCAATCGGGCGTCGATGGCGCAGCGTGGGGGTCGCGGCTACGCCGAGCTGATCACGGCCATGCGGCTGGTGCAGAACCGGCTCGCCGCGGCCGCTCCGCCGCCGGACGTGGTGAGGGCGGTGACTTCGAAGCTGGAACAGGTCGGGACGCTGCTGGCACCGTACGAGGTGTCCGAGTGGGAGGCGCCGATCGGCACCCGGCTGGACCTGCCCGGCCGTGGCCACCCGCTGTTGCTGCCGCTGGTGATCGACGAGTGGACGGACACGGTGGTGCGCGGGCGGGTCACGTTCCCGCGGTACTACCTGGGTGGCAACGGGGCGGCGCACGGGGGCACCCTGCCGCTGCTGTTCGACGAGGTGATGGGACGGCTGAGCAACGGCGGCGGGCGTTCGGTGGCGCGCACCGCATACCTGCACGTGAACTACCGGTCGATCACACCTATTGACCGGGAGTTGGAGATCGAGGTCACGTTCGACCGGCAGCAGGGACGTAAGCGGTACGTCACCGGCCGATTGCGCGACGGGGATGTGTTGCTCGCGGACGCGGAGGGATTGTTCGTCGAGCTGCGACCAGGGCAGCCCTGAGGGTCAGCGGAAGTCCCGGGACCGCACTGGGGTGATCAAGGGCA
>Ga0164242_10002003_pt1 | contig 23759 bp, 25 predicted proteins | sample OricomgcompostMG_FD_108783 | JGI IMG/M metagenome (GOLD analysis project Ga0164242, IMG submission 108783) | Miracle-Growth compost microbial communities from Emeryville, California, USA - Original compost - Miracle growth compost (MG) ...
CGAACCGCACGACGATCGGCTGCGGGCCGTGACCGACCGGCTCTACACCAACCCCGCCGACTCCTCAACCCTGACCGAGCTAGGGCATGCGGTCGGGGCCAGCGAGCGCACCCTGAGCCGACTGTTCCAGACCGAGCTCGCGATGAGCTTCCATCAGTGGCGTACCCAACTCCGTGTCCAACACTCGCTGGCCTACCTGACCGATGGACATCCCGTCACCGAGACGGCACTGTTATGTGGTTGGTCGAACCCCACCAGCTTCATCACGGCATTCACCGCCATCCTCGGGCAGACCCCCGGTCGCTATCAGGCCGGACTCCGACACGCCGGTCAGCGACCGTCCGGGTCTGATCCGTCCACTGGCTAGGTAGGCGCGAGGCAGCCCGCCCCCGTCACCCCCGCCTCCTCGCTCGGCCCTCGACAAACAGGGGACACCACACAGGGACACCACCGGACGCAATGCGTCGTATGCGACCGATCGCCCTGTGGTGCGTGATGGCCTCATCTACCCGGTGCGTGCGGCCAGGCGCTCTCCGAATCGGGTGACCGGGATGCCGGCGCGGCGCCGGAGGGCCAGCTCTCGGTGGGAGTCCCCTGCTACCGTGATGCCGGCGTCCTCGGCCCACGGCGCGAGGGCGTCCTCAAGGATCCCGAGGTGATGCAAGGCGTGCCGTAGCCGCTCGGTCGCTGGGGCGGAGGAGTCCACGATGGCAGCGCTGATCCGATCGATGGCGCCAGCCTGGCGTAGCCAGGCGCGCGAGTCGGCCGAAAGGCCGCCGCTGGTGGCGGCCAGCAGCCGGTCGATGAGGTCGCCGAGTCCCTCGACGATCTGTTCCACCTGGGTCGTCCACGCCGACGGGACGTTGCCCTGCGCGGCCGTCCTGGCCAGTTCACGGCTGTTGTGGGCAATGTCGGTCAAAGAGACGCGGAGCTCGTCGGTGGATTGCCGCGAGCGACGTGACACGGAGAAGACCTTCTCCAGGACCTGGTCGAGCTCGTAGGCAGCGTTGTCGACCGCCCGGGCATCACGACGGAGCCGGTCGCGGCCCCCTCGGCCGACAAGCGCCGCACCAGAGTCGGTCAAGAGCTGATGCAGCGAGCCGAAGAAGGACTGCAACCCGTAGCGGACGACCGCCCGGGTGCTGATCGGGAAGACCACCAGTGCGACCAGGATCCCGATGACGGCGCCGATCATGTTCTCAGCGAGCCGATAGAGAAGAAGCGTGGCTGTAACATCCGTCGACACGGCATAGACCTGACACAGGGCAACGACAAGTCCCACAACCCAAACCGCGTAGTAGGTGCCCAGGCAATAGATCCCGACACCGAGCGCAGCCACCGCGAGAGCCGCCGTCGAGACAGAATGATCGCTACCGAGGACATGGACCATGCCGATGCCGATCGCACCTCCCACAACGGTGCCCACAAAGCGCTGGCCGAGCTTGCGGAGCCGATCGTGGGTGGTGGTCGTTGCGCTGACAATGATCAGGACGCCGATGTCCGCCCAGTAGAACCGGTCGGGGTCGATCAGGTCCCCGACCGGCGTGGCGATCGCCACCGCCACGGCGGTCTGCAGTGCCGTGCGCAGATGTGGGGACACCTTCCAACGCGCCCACCAGCCTCCGAGAGCGCCTCCGACCACGGCGCGACGGCCCAACAGCGTCGAGCCGGGCAATTTGCCGGCCAGCAGCGAGACCGACGACGCGAACGGCGCCGCCGTCTCTGCGGCGTTCGGCTCTGACAGGTCCGTCCGCCACGACCGCGCGAGCAACGCCAAGTCGTGGCGCAGAACCACGAGTCGGTACACCCACAAGGCAGCTCGATCGTCGGCGTGCGCCCCCTCGGTGGCGCGCCGGTGCAGCCAACTCTCAAGCGCCGCAGTGCCTGCATCCGCGGGCTTCTCGGGCTGCTCGCGAACAGCTCGCAACATCGAGGCCACGTTGGCACGTACATCCCCCGGCAGCGGCTCCGCGGCAAGCGCCTCGACCGCCCGCACCACCCCCTGCACGGCTTGCTCGCTGTCGAAGACCAGTCGATGCAACCGCTCCGCCGCCTCGCCTGTTGGGCCGGGGCCACCCTGCGCCAGACACGCATCGGTCAGCAGAGCTGCCTCGTTGAGCTTGTGGGCCACGCGCCGCAGGCGCCGGGTCGCCCGAGCGGCCCCGTCTCGGGCCCGCTCGACCTCCACTAGGGCATGTCTCCTAAGTCGTCAGCCAGATGGTGATGGCACGTAGTAGGACGCCTCCCCGATAGACGGCGGCGAGCTTGTCGTAGCGGGTGGCGATACCGCGCCACTGCTTGTGGTCGTTGAAGGAGCGCTCGATGACGTTGCGGCCCTTGTAGGCGACCGGGTCGAAGGTTGGCGGCCGCCCACCCGCTGCGCCCCGCCGAAGGCGGTGCGCGATCTGGTCGGAGGGCTGCGGGATCACTGCCCGGATGCCGCGCTCTCGAAGCATGGCTCGGGTGCCGCGTGAGGAGTAGGCCTTGTCACCGATCACCGCGTCGGGGCGGGTTCGCGGCCGTCCCGGTCCGAGGCGTCTGACCGCGAGCTGAGCGAGCAGGGGCCGCAGCATCGGGGAGTCGCCGGCCTGGCCGGGCGTGAGCGTGATGACCAGCGGTCTGCCGCGACCATCGACGAGTTGATGGATCTTGGTCGACAAGCCCCCACGGGAGCGGCCGATCGCGTGATCGGGCGGCTCGTCCCACGGGTTGTTGTAACTCGGTTCAGCCCCCTGTGGTCCGCGCCTGGCGGCCCGGAGGTTGCTCGCTGCGACTGGCGTTGGTGGCGTGCTGGTGGGCGCGGTTGACCGTGGAGTCGACGCTGACCATCCAGTCGATCTCGCCGGCCGCGTCGGCTTCGGCCAGCAGCCGCGCATGGATCTTGTCCCAGGTGCCGTCGGTCGAGAACCGGTGATGCCGCTTCCACACCGTCTGCCACGGGCCGAACGAGTCCGGCAGGTCGCGCCACGCGATCCCGGTGCGGAACCGATAGATCACGCCCTCGACCACCTGCCGGTGGTCACGGAACGGCCGCGACTTCACCCCGTCCGTCGAGGGCATCAGCGGCGCGATCCGCTCCCAGTCGGCGTCGGAAAGGACCCGTTGACGAGACATGCCAGCAGCAAATCAGTCCACCACGCTGGAACTTAGGAGACACGCCCTAGCCGCGCCGCCTCGGCGATCGACCCGTCCAGCCGTGCCAGTAGGGCCGTCTCCGCGTAGACCAGCAGCCGACCGGGCCGCATCCGACACAGCAGGAGGCGTGCGAGGATCACCGCGACCAACGACAAACCCGACATCGCAACCAGTGCGCCGTACGCCGACATCGACAACGGCAGGAGCAACCCCGAGAGGAAGGTGGCGAACAACACGGTCCCGAAGTCGTGGCCGTACGGCCCGAAGTTGTTGGCGTACATGTGGACGAAGAGCAACACGACCATCAACGACAGCTCCGCCCAACGGTACGGGTGGAGCGCCAGACTGAGCGGCAGCGCAACCACGAACGGCACGAAGGCGGCAGCGCAGCGCTTCGTGATGCCCTCCGCACTGTTGTCGGACACGGCTATCGCGGTGATGAAGCCCATCAGGCCACCGGTTATCACGCCGATGACTACCGGCTGACCTACGACCCCTGCCGCGGCGTAGCCAACCAAGACCCCGGCCGCCAACGACACCACTCCGCGCCAGCCGGCCATCAGCCTGCCCAGGCCGGGATCACCCGTCACCACTGCCGTAACCGCCCGGGCGAGGACCATCGAACCAGTTCGGACTCTCCCGCCTCGATCGCCGTAGGTGAACAGTTCCTCGCTCCGTCCTCGTTCCGAGCCTCGCCGCTCCTTCTTCAGTAAGCCACTCTAGGGTCCCCCAGCACCACCACGACTACCGGCCAGCTCGTCACCAACCACCGAGGTGGACCGAGAACGCGCATCATCGACTCCGTTCGCCACCGAGATTCGCCACCGAGAAACGGCGCCCCCTGACTGCTGATCGCATACCTCCTCCCACCGCGGCGGCGACCGCGGTCCTGGGCAGGCTGGGCGACATGTTCGGCAAGCGCCCGATGCTGATAACCACGCTGTGCCTCCTGGCTGTGGGGACCTTGGTCTCAGCTGTGTCGAGCTCGCTGAGCATGGAGATCGTCGGCCGCGCCCTGCGAGGTGTGGCCGGGGGCGGTTCCCGCTCGCGTTCGGGATCATCCGCGAGGAGTTCCACCAGAGCGGGTCGCTGCCCGAATCGCTGGCGTGGCCAGCATGATCAACGTGGGCGGATCGGCGTCGTATTGCCCGGACTTCTCGTGGCCACCTGACCTGGCCCTGTTTACGAGCCTGTTCACGAACCTGTCTACGAAACGGTGGGGTGAGTGCCTGCCTGCAGGTAGGGTGCCGGGTGTGTGGCCCGTGGCACGGCGGAACGCGGTGATGAATGCGCTCGTCCGGTGGTAGCCGACGGCACGGGCGACCATGTCGCCGCTCGATCCGCCGGCCAGCATCTGGACGGCAGCGCGCATGCGTACCTGGGTACGCCAGCGGGCGAAGCTCAGCCCGGTCTCGGCCAGGAAGAGCCGCGACAACGTACGGACGCCCGCGTGGACGTGGTCAGCCCAGGCGGACAGCTCGCGCGCGTCGGCAGGGTTGGCGATCAACCGCTCAGCGATCGCCCGGATCCGGGGATCGGCGGGTATCAGAACCTGGATGTCATGGGCCGGCAGCGGGTGAGCAGGTCGAACACCAACGCCTCAGCGTGGGGACGGCTCGGGTGGTCGCCCCCGACGCGATGCAGGTGCGTGACCAGCTCACGCAGCAGCGGTCCGACGGTGACGCCGGTGGGCTCGGTCCAGGTGATCGGGCAATGGTCGAGCGCGAAGGTCACCAGGAGCATCTCGCCGGCGGGATTCGAGCCAGCTCCGGGGCCGACATCTCGGCGATCTGGCGTCGGCGACTGCGAGTGCGGCATCCCCGTGGACGGGCCCCTCCCATTCACAACCCAGGCAGGCTCCCCGGGAGACCAGTCCGCCGACGCACTGGCAGTCCCTGCCGTGGCCGTGGCTGGCGTCGTCGCACCGTAGGTCGGCCTGCAGGAGGGTGGGCTGACAGCTGTCGGCCTGGGCGGTCTCATCGACGCTCAAGGTGAGCTCGAGGTGCCAGGCGTGGGAGCGCGAAGCAGCCGAAGCTGCCGTGTTCCTCCTTCCATGCGGCGAACTCCTCGGCTCGTGCCGCGACTCCCCGTGTGGTGGAGGCCTACAGGCTCGGAGCAGGGGCCGTGAGCTTGTGTTCCTCCAGCAACCCGAACAGGTCGAGTTGCTGGGACTCGCGTGCCGCAGTCACCGGCCCCGACCCCCTCGGCCCGAGGGAGCATCCGTGGGCCCGGCGAGCGGGACACGGCGCTCGGCCTCGCTGGCGGGCGCCGCGGACCCTCCAGGGAGGACGTGTGGTGGCAGTGCGGGACGATCCGCGCGAGTCGGGTCAGGGCCCACCGCCCCAGCGGTGGGCCCTGAGGTCGGGAGGGCCTGTTCCTCCAGGAGCTCCAGCAGGTCCGTGGCCTGGGCGTCGGGATCGATCGCCAGAGCCCGGGGGTGGAGGTCGAGACGCTCAGCCTCGAGCTCGGCTTGCCGGGCTTTCCACCGGGGTAGCACCCCACTCGTCTCGAAGGCACGCAGGTCGCGCTCATAGCCTTCCCTCCAGTTCGGGCGCGCGTCCTCAGCGCAGCTCGGGGCCGGCGAGCTGGTCACGAACCGGGGATAGGCCCGCTGATGCTCACGCCAACGGGTCACGAACGCCTCGAGCTGCCCGCGGACGGTTGCGGGGATCGACGTGGCGATCTCGCCGATGGCGGACCAGGCGATGAGCTCGACCGGGTTGTTCCAGCTCTCGTCCACGCCAAAGCCGAGTCCGTTCGCGTTGCCGACGACACGTAGATCGCGCGATGTGTCGTGGTGGTGGGTGCCTGACCAGCCCCACGTCGGTGCCTCGGCGAGGGTAGTGGGGTCGATGAACAGGGCAGTCAGCCGCCAGGTGGGCCAGGACCGGAGCAGCTCGCGTTGGCGAGCTCGCCCGGTGACCAGTCGCCACGAACGGTGCGGCCTCCAGGGTCGACCGACCGTGCCTCGGCCGCCTGGTACTCGCGCATCTGACCCAGCCGCTGCGCCGCCGTGAGGATTGAGCGGCCTCGCAGAGGTCGCTGGCGGACCAGGCCCTGCACCAGGTTCGGGCGTGGGAGCCCAAGGAGTGACGGGGTCGGTCATGTTCAACTGTTCAACCCACTCGTCCGATCATGGCGCCGTCGGCGTCGTGGGCGGCACCGTCAGCGGCCTGGCCTCCAGGTTGGCCAGTGGATTCGTCGGCAGTGGCAGCGGAACCGTCAACGGCTTTGTCAGGTGCCGCGTCGCCTGACTGCTGGCGGCGGAGGCGACGAAGCACCGTGTGGTCGATACCGGTGAGCGTGGCTACCTCCGCGGTGCTCACCCGTTCCTCCGCGAGGCGCTCGACCGCCCGTGCAGCCGACGCCTCGGCGGTCCGTACGGCCTCTTCGGCGGCGGCGCGCTGTTCCCAGGCGATCTCGACGTCGACGATCGCCTCGTCGATGCGGCGCTCATGCGCAGCCTGGTCCGGGTCCAGGAGCAGCCGACGCTCGCGCGCGGCCACCAGTCGCTGCTGCCGGGCCCGTGCGCGGCCCGCCTGTGCCTGTGATGCTTTGCTCACGGACTCCTCCGTCCTGCTGCGTCCTCATCGCGTGTGAGCGGTCCGCCGTGGCGGAACGGCACATCCTCGACACCGCGCCGGGCGCGACCACCCACCGGGGAGAGGCAACAGGTGTCCCGGCGGTCTGGACCCTCGCCCGCCATGGCACCAGGACCTTGCGGCTGCCCACCCGACTTACCGCCCCACGAGCAGCTCCTGCAGATCCGTAACGGCGCCGGATCCTTAGCCGGGCGACATCAGGAACAGCGGATCAAGCCTCCCAGCCGCGCTTGGACTCCAGGTGGGCAAAGCGCCGAGGAGTCTCCTGCGTCGCCTCCACGGCTGCCTTCAAGGTCAACTGGACGCGCTGTCGGGTGATTCCGAGGAGCTCACCCAACCTCGCGAAGGGCAACCTCGCCTGGGTGCGCAGATACACGAGCGTGGAGATCCGCAGGTCCGCGTTGAGCTTGGTGAGCTGCGCAAGACGCGCATGCAGGACGCTGGTCAGCTGCGCGACGCCCTCCGGGCCGCCGTAGGGCTCGGACCAGCCCGGAGCAGCCTGTGCGGCTGCGTCGAGGAATCCCATCGGGTCGCGAAGGACCTCTGCCACGACCTCGGTCGGAACGGCAGTCACATCGGCGGGCTCCATACGGGTGAGCGTATCGACCACCGAGGGTGCCCGGCCGTGCCGCGCGCAGCCCACCTCGGTGCCGGCCGCTCCGCCCCGGGACACTGCGATCAGCGTCGAGCCGCCGTCGAGCCCATCACCGCGACCGGTCATGGGGTGCCTCTCCACCTCCGAGCCCGCGGCCGGGCATCGTGCTGAGCTCGCTGCCGGCTCCCGCGCCGAGTCCGAGGAGGAGCCGCTCCGACCCAGATCGAGGGCAGCTCATCGACTCCTGCCCTTCAGGTCTCGTTCGACGCGTTGCAGGATCTTGCGTAGCTCGACGACGCCGGCGAGGTCGAGCGTGATGGCGTCGTCGTACCGAACGGTGTCGAGCACGAGCTGACAGCCACCTTCGTCGGTAAGGCCGACGATGATCCGCTCGGTGTAGTCGGCGTTCCAGGCGGACTGCTCGGGGCTGGCGGGGCGCATCAGGGTGCCACTCGTTCTGCACCGATGCGGCAGCCGCGGACTCGGTGTGGCCATCGGGTCCGAGCTGCGGCGAGTGCCTCGGCCTTGGTGTCGAATCGGACGCACTTCTCCGGGCTGCCGACCATGCCGGTCCCCGTCTGGAGGTCGTAGAGGTAGCAGCGGGTGACCTCGCCTGGAACGGGGACGTAGGTCCGCGCCTGGGGGTCTCGGCGCCGCTTCGGCTCATCGCGGAAGGCGACCCAGGTGCCTGCCTCGGGGTGGAACCAGGCGCGGGCGCTCACCGGGACACTGCCTCGAGGACGGCAGCCACGATCTCCGAGCGCCTCGTGGAGCGGCATAGGTCGCGGTCGTGGTCGCCTTCGGTGATGGTGACGGCGTACCCGTACCACTTGCCACCGCGGCCGTGCTGGTCGCGGATCACGACCAGGCCCTCGCCCTGGCCGAGCCAGATCGAGCGCGAGACGCCGTGAACGATGTGGCCATACTCGACCTGGGTGTAGGCCCTGGCGGTGACGGTGGCGGGCACACCAGCGGCAGCCAGGGCCGCTGCGAGTCGCTCCCAGCGTTCGGCACTCACTTTGACACCTCAATCTCCGCCTCGATCTCTGCCTCGACGTGGGTCGTGGACGCCTTGGTCGCTCTGGTCATCCGGGCGATCCCGGCCAGCTGCTGCGCGACCATCACGCTGCCATCTCCTCGCCGTGGAAGGCCGCCCGTAGTCGGCTGGTGATCCAGTAGCCGACTGGCGGGGAGACTGCGTTGCCGTAGCCGTCGACCTGGGCGCGGGCCTTGCCCCACACGATGAAGGTGCCCTGGTGGTCGCCGAAGGTGACGTCGAATCCGCAGGCGCGGCCGATCTCGTGCTCCTTGGTCATCCGGAAGTAGCAGTCCTCCAGCGCCAGTCCGGCGAGGACCTCGTGCCACTGCGCGGCCAGGAGGGCGGTGGTGTCGCGGCCGGTGATGGTGCCCAACGCGTCGGAGAGCGGGTGCGGTGCGGTCTCGGTGCCGGTGGACCCGTTCTGTTTGTACCAGCCGCCGAACAGCATGCCCTGCTGGACAGCGGAGGCGGTGACGGTTCCGAACGGCCGGTCGAGGGGGTGGACGCGGCAGCCGGCCTCCTCGATGGCCCCGTTGTTCTGGATGCGGCCGGCGGCGGTGAGCAGGCCGGGGATCTGCTCGGCGGTGAAGGTCGCCATGGGCTCGGCGTGGGTGGCGGGGACGGTGTTGCGCCGGAAGGGCAGCACCCCGGTGGAGACGATTGCCATCGTCTCCGAGCCGGCTTGGGTCGGCAGCGGCTCATCGACGCCCCTGGGCGCTCCCTGGTAGTTGTCGACCGCCAGCCCCGCGGCCGCCGCGTCGAGGGTGCCGGTGGAGAGCAGGGAGGTCTCCTGCTGGCTGGTCTGGGTGGCCATCGGCTGCCAGGGGTGCTTCTCGGAGCCGCGCAGGGACTTGACCGGCATCAGGACGGCGGGGAACTGCGCGAACCGGGCGCGGCACCGCTCGGCGCGGGCCATCGTGGCCGGCGCCATCGGGCTGCGGGTGACCTCGCCGGTCTTCTTGTCGGTGAAGGTCTTGAGCGGCCTGTCGCCGATGCGGGTGCCCAGGTCGCTCAGGTCCAGGGAGCGCAGGGCGTAGCCCGAGGGTGGGACGACCTCGAGGTGGCACGAGGGGCAGCGGTAGTTGTACTGCTTGCCGTAGCGCACCGACCCGGTGGCGGGGATCCCGGTCTTCCAGGTCTGCTTGGCCGCCACGATCGTGTCGCAGCTGCGGCAGTAGGTCTCGGGCCGGTGGTCGAGGTCGGGGAAGGGGATCTTTGCGTCGACGAAGATCCCGTACCAGCGGTCGCGGGACTGGTCGACGTCGAAGAACATGGAGTTGAGGAAGATCTCGCGGTGGCGGTAGCCGAGGTTCTCGAACCGGCGCAGCCACCACCGGTAGGTAGTGCCGTCGCCGTACTTCTTCCCGGGTACGGCCGGGCCCCAGGACTGGATCTCGGTGGTGCACTCCACCAGGATCATCAGCGGGTGGTGGACACCCGCGTAGTGCAAGACGCAGTTCGCGGTGGCCCGGTCGCGCTCGGAGCGGGTGACCTGGGCTTCGTAGTCGGGGTCGTCCAGCTCCCACAGGCCGATGCCTTGCTCGTAGGCGCGCTGGCTGTTGGCCTGGGTGTGGTTCTTGCAGGACACCCCGGCGGTCAGCAGGAGAGCTGGCGGGAGCTGGCGTACGTCGTGGTAGTCGCCGGACTCGGTGTCGACCAGGTCGGCGATCCAGTGCTCGACGTGGGGGTGGTTGGCCTCGTGGACCTTGACCTTGTAGGCGTTGTGGTTGGCCGCGGTGATGGTGGTGAACCCGGCGGCCTCGATGCCCTGGGTCAGGCCGCCGAACCCGGAGAAGAGGTCGACCGCTGTGAGGTCGTCGTAGCGGAACCGGCGATGGACCAGGGCGGGTCGGTGGGTGGCGGTGCGGGCGTGCGGCTCCTTAGGTCGGCGGCTCACTGGTCCGCTCCGTACTCATCGACCGCTGCCGGCATGTCGATGCCGTCAGCGGTGTCGGTGCCGTGGCGATCGGTGGGAGCCACGGTTGGAGTCACGACGGTGACCTCGAGTTCGTCGTAGTCCACGTGGTCGTAGTCCTCGAAGACGAGGTCTCCGTTGTCGCAGACGTAGTCATCGAAGCCGCCGAGGTCGTTGGCCAGCCACTCGTCGGTGTCGTAGCCGGCGGGGATGTCGACGATCCACTCCTGGATCCGCTGGATCAGGTAGGTGCGGCGTACCCGGATCTGCCGCGTCGGCCGAGTGCCGGAGGTCGCCTGGGTCGGCTGGGGGTCGTTGTTCATCGGGCCTCTCCCTTCGTCTCGTGGGGGTTGATCGCGCTGGTGTGGTCGCAGCCGATGGCACGGCGGTCGTGTTCGGCTCCCTTGGTGCAGGTCGCGAGGAGGACGATCTGGCCGGGCCGCCAGGTGGCCGAGGCGGGGAGGCGGCGTTCGACGAAGCACCGGTGGTCGCAGAACGAGCAGTACGGGCCCATCACTCGGCCTCGATGCCCGGCCGCGTAGCGCGGGTGACCAGGGACATCTCGAGGGCGACCTGGGTCCATCCCCACCTGCCGCACGCGTAGGCGGGGCCGTCTGCGCAGTGCTGGGAGCCGGTCAGGACGAGCACGTCCCCGATCGAGAGCGACCGCAGCTGCCGCCGCCGATAGGCCACAGCGGTCGGGTCGGCGCCCTGTGCGGGCTCATCGCCGACGTTGAAGAGCCAGAACGCGCGCTCGGCGACCGTCTGGGGTGCTGCGTCCGGAGTCTCGTAGGCGAACACCTCACACAGCGGGTGACCCGGCTCGTAGCCGGTGTCCCAGGCCGGGTGGCGGCCGGCGGCGTCGCGGGCCTGGTTGTGGAGCACCTGGACCTTCACGGCGACCTCCGAACACGTAGTGGATGCGGTTTCCCAACACCTCTAGTGTCAACCCCCCCGTGACAAATGTCAACCCCCCCGTGACATCCGGGGGTGGCTTGCCGCTCAGCGGCAGGCCGCCGCCCCACCAGATCCCAGCTCCCTGGGGGCCGCGGTCCGCCTCACCGCGCCCGTGCGCGCAGCCGGTGAGGGGCCGGCTGTGCTCGCCGCTGTGTCGCTCGGTGCTCCGGCCAGTTCCGGTGCCGGTGCCCTTGTCCTCGGCATGACCAGGTACACCGCGCGCCGGTTCAGCGGTATCTCGCTGGCTGCGATCTCCTCGAGCACGGCCGGGTCCCGTGCTTGGCGAGCCTCGCGGTACCTCGACGCAAGGGCGGGATCGATGGGCAGCGTCGCCCCGGCCGGCTCCTCTGCCTCGGCTAACGGCTTGTAGGCGACCACCGGGGTGCCATCGCCATCGCGGACGATGAAGATCCCCGCGGCGTCTCGCTCCACGCGAACACGAGACCAGGCCAGGTGTCGCGGTCGCTGCCGAGCGGGTTGGAGACCATCTCATAGCTGGTCTGCTTGGTCACCATGCGCACGTCGGGTTCTGTCTGCTCCCTCTGTCCGCCCAGGTAGAAGACCTGGATCCGGGCACCGACTGGCAGGCAGCGGCGCACTTCGGCAACCGAGATCGGGCCGCGGCCCGCGCCGATCGAGCGCGTCGGCCGGTGCTCCTCGGCGGCGTGAACCGCGTGCTCCTGCACGGCGGTGGGATCTTCGCGAGCCAGATCCCCACGCGGATGGGCCTGCGCCGCCTCACTCATCGGGGGCCACCTCATCCTTCCTCATGCAGGCCCGCATTCCCGCGACCCCTTCATCAGGTACTGGAAACGACGCGACGCAGAGAATCGGACACCTCGAGCCGTCCCGGGTTCACCGCGCGCACACCGCCGAGTTGTCGAGATGTGGGGGTGAGCGACGAGCGTTTTCGCCTGGGACCGTGGATGAACCGGGCTTGGTGTCTCCGGCAGCCCGTTGTCGAAGTGCCCGAGGGAGTGCACCGAGGTACGTGCGTGGGCTACCGCCGTGGCCCGCCAGAGGATGGTGCGCTCGGCCCAGCTGGAGGGTCGGGTCGCTGGTGGGGCCGCTCAAGCAGGTAGCGCTGCAGCCTGGCGATGTCGGGGGCTGGTGTACTGGGCTCTGGGGCTTGCGCTTCCACCTGAGCCGGGTGCCACTCGGGGCTGTACGGGGTCGGCATCGCAGCGGCCCGGGCAAGGTCGCCGGTGGCGATTGGCTCAGCGACGGACCGGTAGTAGTCGACCAACGCCTGGAGGCCGCACCCTTCGGGGATGTCACTGGCTCGCATCCTGGCGACCTGCCGCAGTGTCGCAGCGATCGTGGGCCGGTCCAATGGCTGGAAGTGTCGTTGATCGGCAACCTCGATGATGCGGTCGAGGCGGTAGTGGGTCGCGATCCGTGCGAGATCGTCGTAGTCGCGGGGTCGTGCGTCCTCGTAGATGACGGTGAGCTTCTGGGCGCCGAGTTCGACGGGGTCGATCATCGGTCCGTACCGCCCCGGCACCGGGTCGAGGAGGATCGGATCGCGCAAGAGTTGGACCTTCAGTGGCAGCGTGGGGCGGCCGCGGGCGGATCTCCTTCGAGGTCGCACGTACCAGGTCAGGATCTGGGTGGGGTCGCCCAGGCTGTCGTTGTCGCTGATCTCGTAGTTGGCTCCCTGGAAGGCAGCGCGGACACGTCGTGCGACGACCTGGAAGTCTTCGCGGGAGTCGATGAAAGCATCGAGATCTTCGGAGTCGCGGTCGACGAGACCGTGGACGATCAGCGCACCGCCTCCACCCAGGGCCATGCGGCTCCCCGAGGCGGACAGGAGGATCGTTGCCGCACGCTCCTGGCCACTAGACAACGGCACGAGGGTCCCCGACCAATCCCGTGGCCAGCCCGGTGCCCAACCCGGTGGACAGCCCGGTGGCCGGCTCGTCCGCCGGTGCATCGACCTTGTAGCCGAGCGATCGGAGATGTTGGGCCCACAGTGCGCGCCGCCGGTCGCTGATCCTGAACAGCGGCAAGAACTCGGCGAGGAGCTCGGGATCGATCCAGGTGCGCACGTCGGCCGCCGTGCCGTTCGTCAAGACCAGGCTGTAGGCCTCGAGGATGTCGCCCGCGTCCGCGGCGTCGAACCAGCGCGCCTGGACCCCGCCCGTCCAGTTCAGGTGAAGACCGAGCCGGAACTGACCACGAGGCCGGAAGACCGGCCTCCAGGGCTCGACTGGTGCCGTGATGTAGCGACCGAGCCGGTCGGTCCCGAGGCGGACCGTCTCTCCCGCCCAGGCGCGACCCAGCTGCCGCAGGACATTCTCAACCTCGGCCGGAGCGGAGCGGCGACCGGAGACCCACTGACTGACGGCCGCCTGCGTGACATTCACCGCCGCAGCGAACGCGGTTTGGTCAAGGTGCGCCGGGCTCATCGCATCGACCGCCTGCGCCAAGGTGACAGACTTCATGCGATAAATATAACACCAGGTCGCGTGTGAGGTGCGCCTCGTAAGTGACGCGGCGACGAGGCTGCGCCACGACGCTGCTCCAAGTCACGGCACGCCGGCCCCGGTCCTCTCCCGTCCGGAGCAAGACATGGTCCAGGCGCGTGGCACCTTGCCGATCTGCGGCGAGCGACACCGAGCGATACACGGCAACGGTGTCGTCATCGGCTCGATGCGCGGGGTCCGGAAGGGCCGCCGTCCTCGAGGGGCGTGTTCGGGGAGGGTCCCGTGGGCGACTCGACGGCGGCTCGTTGGAGCCCGACGGTGCCGGAGGGGCTGGTAGGCGGGCTGGCGTCTTCGGCGGGAGACGGCGACGCGGCGTCACCATGCACCTCAAGGGTCCTGGCGATCTCATCGAACCGGTTCTGCCAGGTGAGCCCGGTCAGCGCGTCCAGTCTGGCCGGGTCGTCGTGGGCCGCGGCATGCATCTGCTTCACCTCGCGGGGGGTGAACACCGGTTGCCCGTAGGAGTCACACTCGGCGGCGAAGGTGCCGAGCTCCGGCTCGTGGCAGATGAGCTCACCGAACCACTCGTACTTCGGGTCCTCCCACACCTTCCAGGTCGCTGCGTCGGGGAGGAGCTGAGCGAGCCGGTTCGCGCAGCCGACCTCAACCTCAGTTCCCAGGTAGCAGGTGCCGCGTCCAAGGCCCTCCTGGCCTGAATCGGCCGAGAGGTCGAACTGTTCAAGGGCGTCCAGCACCGCCTCGACGGCTTCGGGAGGGCAGGCGTAGATGATCGCCTGCAGCGCAGTGCGATCACTCATCGCAGCCACCGCGCCCGATTATCGCGCCGGCCATCTCCACGGGCCGCGAGGCCCTCGGCGCCTCCTGGTGGCACCAATGTCTCGCACATCGCCTTTCCCCTTCCTCGTTGTGGCACCCAGGGCCGGGTGCTCGTAGGGATAGAGCAGCGACGTCGCGGCCGTTCCGGACGCCTCGCGCCCCTCGGCGGCCCTTGCTCGGGTTGAGCCGAGCCCGCCCGCCCCGCGTCGGCCGGCAAGGAAGGACATCGCCGTTGGCGGCGACGTCTCGTTGATCGGATGCCATGTGCGGGCAGCCGGGCGCGACGACGGCGGTCGCTGTCGCAGCGACGCCCCGTCGCAGTTCGACCTCGGCACCTCCGCTCACCACCATCCCGAGACCTCGCTCACACACCGCGCACCTCATGCACCGTCGGTTCCCGGGCCGGGCTGGGCGTCCGCGCGCACCTCTGGCAGGGTTGCTGTTCCTGGTGTGATGGGGCTGCACAAGCTGACCGCCGGGGACGGGTACACCTACCTGACCCGGCAGGTGGCGGCCCACGACACCACCGAGCGAGGCCACAGCGGACTTGGGGACTACTACTCGGAGAAGGGCGAGTCACCCGGGCGCTGGTGGGGCGCGGGGCTGGCCGCCATCGGGGTCGAGGTCGGCAGCGAGGTCACCGAGCAGCACATGCGCAACCTGTTCGGGGAGGGCCGTCATCCTGACGCTCAGGTGCTGGAGGAAGCGGCGCTGGATGCCGGGGCGAGCGTCCTGGAGGTGAAGAAGGCCTCCCAGTTGGGGCGGCTGTTCGGGGTCTATAAAGGCAACGCGCCGGAGTTCATGCAGGAGCTGGCGCGACGCTTCACCGACTACAACTTCACGCACGGCGTGCACTGGCGTACGCCGGTTCCCGCCGAGGTCCGTGCCCGGATCCGCACCGAGCTGACCGATGAGTTCTTCGCCCGCGAGCACGGCCGGGCGCCGCTCGATGACCGCGAGCGCAGCGGGTTTCTGGCCCAGGCGACCCGTCAGCAGACCAAGGCGGTTGCGGGCTATGACTTGACCTTCACCCCGGTCAAGAGCGTCTCAACGTTGTGGGCGGTGGCCGATCACGAGGTCGCGCAGGAGGTCGAGGAGGCCCATCACGCGGCGGTGGAGCAGACGCTGGCGTGGCTGGAGAAGGAGGTGCTGTTCACCCGCCGCGGCCGTGGCGGGGTGCAGCAGGTCAAGGCAATCGGGTTGCTGGCCGCGGTCTTCACCCACCGCGACTCGCGTTCCTCCGACCCGCATCTGCACACCCATGTGGCGATCAGCAACAAGGTCCAAGACGCCCAAGGGCACTGGCTCGCGGTCGACGGGCGGGTGCTCTACAAGGCGAACGTGACCCTCTCGGAGACCTACAACAGCCTGCTGGAGGCCGAGCTGGTCGCCCGGCTGGGGGTGCGGTTCAAGGCCCGCAAGAACGGAACGGTGGGCGGCAAGGTGGGTGGCCGGGCGAAGCGGCCGGTGCGGGAGATCGAGGGCATCGACCCGCGGCTGGCCGCGGTGTGGTCGAGCCGGAACCGTGCCATCGAGGCCCGGCGACGCGAGCTCGCGGCCGCGTTCCAGGCAAGCCACGGCCGACCCCCGACCGCTGGGGAGTCGGTCGGGCTGACCAAGCAGGCCTGGGCCGAGACCCGTCAGGCCAAGCACGAGCCCCGTGCCGAGGTCGACCAGCGCGCCGCATGGCACCGCGAGGCAGTCACCATCCTGGGCTCCGACCGCGCCGTGACCGCGATGGTCAGCAAGTCGCTCGGGCATCGCCGCAAGACCCGGAACATCACCACCAAGTGGGTCCGCAAGACCGCCGCCAAAGTCGTCCTTATTGTGCAGGAGGACCGGGCGACCTGGCAGGTCTGGCACCTGCGGGCCGAGGCCGAGCGCGCCGCGCGCCGCGCACGGGTCCGCGCGGTCGACCTCGAGACGGCGGTCGACCAGGTCGTCGCGACCGCGATCGCCGAGCACTGCATCGGGTTCGACGAACCGGACCCCCTCACCGATGCCGGCCGCGCCGCCGGCCTCGGCGTCACCATCCCGGCCACTTTGACCCGGGCCGATGGGGCCAGCGTCTACAGCCTGCATGGCGCCCGGCTCTATACCTCGCGCGCGATCGTGGAGGCCGAACAGGCCATCCTGGCCGCCGCCCGCCGGACGGGCGGACGGCGGATCAGCGAGGTCCGCGTCGGGATCGCGGTAGCCGAGACCGCCGCCAACGGGGTGACCCTCAACGCCGCCCAACACGGCCTCGTCCGCGAGATGGCCACCTCGGGCCGCCGTGTGCAGCTCGGACTCGCCCCCGCCGGCACCGGGAAGACCACCGCGATGCAGGTCCTCACCCGCGCCTGGCAAGACGCCGGTGGCACCGTCCTGGGGCTGGCGCCATCAGCCGTCGGGGCCGAACAGCTCGGCTCCTCCATCAACCCCACCAGTAGCCATGGCGTCCCGAGTACGGCGTCGGAGGCACGGGGGCAGGTGCGGTCGGACACGTTGGACAAGCTGGTCTGGCATGTGAGGAACGGGGGCGCACCGGAGTGGATGGAGGCCATCGACGCCTCCACCCTCGTTCTGATCGACGAAGCAGGCATGGCCTCCACCACCGACCTCGCCGTAGCGATCGACTACATCACCAGCCGCGGCGCCTCGGTACGGCTCATCGGCGATGACCACCAGCTCGCCTCGGTCGCCGCAGGCGGGGTCCTGCGCGACATCGCCCACGAGGTCGGCGCCGTCACCCTCACCGAGGTACGCCGCTTCCTGCGCCCCGACGGCTCCCTCAACATCGCCGAAGCAGGTGCCACCCTTGCCCTGCGAGACGGTGACCCCGCCGCACTCGGCTACTACGCCGACCAGGGCCGCATCCACGTCGGCGACCTCGGCTCCTGTGCCGACCAGGCCTACGCCGCCTGGGCTGCCGACCGCGCACAGGGCATCGACTCGGTGCTCCTGGCACCGACCAGAGAGCTCGTCGCCGAGCTCAACACCCGCGCCCGCAACGACCGCCTCGCCCAGCACACAACAACCGGCACAACCGGCACCGCTCGCGCGGCGGGTGTCGCGGTCGGGCGTGTGCTCACGCTCGCCGACGGCACTCAGGTCAGCGCCGGGGACAAGGTCATCAGCCGGCTTAACGAGCGCCGGCTGCCTCTCTCACCCACCGACTGGGTCAAGAACGGCCACCGCTGGACCGTGACCCAGGTCCACGACGACGGCGCCCTCACCGTCACCCACGCCACCCTGCGCACCTCCATCCGGCTCCCGGCGGCCTACGTCGCCGACAACGTCCAGCTCGGCTACGCCACCACCGTCCACGGCGCCCAGGGCATCACCACCGGCACCTGCCACGTCGTCTTGTCCGGGGAGGAAGACAGGAACGTGCTCTACGTCGCCCTCTCCCGCGGCCAGTACGCCAACCACCTCTACCTGGCCACGTCTGGCGACGGGGACCCGCACAACCTCATCCGCCCCGAGGTCCTCATCCCACCCACCGCTCTGGACCAGCTGGCCCAGATCCTGCGTCGCGACGGGTCCCCGGTCTCGGCTACCACCGCCATCCGCGACCTCAAGAGCCCCGCCACCCTGCTGCGAGACGCCGCCGCCCGCTACCACGACGCCCTCACCTTCTCCGCCGAACAGGTCCTCGGCACACCCACCCTGGAACGCCTCGACCGCTACGCAGCCACGCTTCTCAACGAGCCTCTGACCAGGGACCGCGCTGGACATGCGGACAACGCCAGCTCGGCCGGCGACCCGGCTGGCTGCCGTGCGGGCAGCGTGGCCGAGGCGGCCGCTTGGCCGACGCTGCGCTCACGCCTCGCGCTACTCGCCCTCGAAGGACACGACCCCTTCCACCTCCTAGGTGAAGCGGTTCACCTCGGCGCGCTGGCCGAGGCACGCGACCCTGCCGCCGTCCTCGACGCCCGCCTCGAGACCGTCCTCGAGACCGAGCCTCCCACCGGACTCGACGACCGTGCCGACGATCGTGACGAGGACGGCGTCGGAGCCCGGGTCTTCGGGCACACCGAAGTCGGGCCGCTGCCGTGGTTGCCGGGCATCCCAGCCCGGCTCGCGCACGACCTGGACTGGGGCCCCTACCTCACCGCCCGGCACGAGCAGACCCTCGACCGTGCCGCCACCCTCACCGACCATGCCCAGGACTGGAGCAGCGCCACCGCGCCGGCCTGGGCCCAGCCCTTCCTCGAAGACGCCGACACCGGCCTGCGCACGAGGCTCGCCGTGTGGCGTGCGGTCGCCGAGGTCCCCGACTCCGACCTGCGACCCACCGGGCTACGCACCATCGGCACCCCCGGAGACCACCAAGCCGCCCTCGAACGCGCCGTACGCCAGGCACGACCCAGCTACCCCTTCGCTCAACGCGGCTGGTACCAGGCACTGCCGGACTCGGTCCGCTTAGACCCCTGGATCACCCCGCTGTGCCAGCGGCTGGCAAGGCTCGAACGCGCCGGCCTGCCGGTCGAGACCTACCTGGCCCAAGCTCTCGGGCCGCACCACGACGCCGACCCCGACACCGCTCTCGACCCCGCACCCGATTCCGCCGCGCCTGCACAGGTGGCGCGGCCGCTGCCAGACGAGTACCAGGCAGCCGCCCTGTGGTGGCGGCTCGTACCCCACCTCGGACCGGCTGCCATGGACGGCGACGCCCACACCGCCGACCTCCTGCACCCCACCTGGCTTCCCGACCTCACCGGCCTGGTCGGGGCGAGTCGCGCGGAGTACCTCCAACAGACCCCGGCCTGGCCCGCGCTCGTGGCCGCCGTCGACCAGGCCTGCAACCAGAAGAACGGCTGGCAGGGGTGGACAGCCGAGACGATCCTGGACGCCGGCCTCGCCGGCATCCCCGACGACGGTTCTCTGACCGGAGTCGAGGTCGCCGACGCTCTCGTCCTGCGCATCGCGATGCTCACCGACCCCCCAGCCGATCTCCCCACAGGCTGGGATGAGGGGGCCGAGGGCGCCGGCCGCGCCGGTTGGGAGTCGAGCCAGGAGCCGGAGTACGAGCCAGACCGCGAGCCCCCGGCGGACCTCGACGACTTCCTTACCGACATCTACCGCGCCAACCCCGACCAGGCGGGCCCGACATACGACGCCTCCGACCCCCACGGGGGCTTCGACCTCGACGACGCCTACGTCGCCCAGGTGCCGTGGGAGCCACCGCCGTTCGACCCGTACGTGCCGCGTCTGCCGTGGGAGGACGACCCCGAACGCAACGACTTCGACGACGACCTCGGATCCGCATTCCCCGACCCGGACGAGATTCCCGCGCAGCGCATCGTCGAGCTCAACCAGCTCGCGCTGGACTACTACCAGGCCTGCTATCCGCGTTCGTGGGCGCCGGGTTACCTGCGTGAACGCCTGGGCACCGACCTGAGGGACGACCGGCGGTTCACCGTCGGGTACGCCCCACCCGGGCCACGCAGCCTGCTGCGCCACCTGACCGGTCTGGGCGCCAGCATCGACGAGCTCGAACAGGCCGGGCTGATCCGGCTGCGCGAACGTCGTAACGGAAGCAGCGAGTACGTCGACGCCTTCCGCGACCGACTCATCATGCCCATCCACGCCAACCCCGCCACATCACCAGCCGGCCACCGCGAGCATGACGCCGCACGCGAGCCCACCGGCGCACCCGCCGGGCCCGCTGCGTCGGCAGTGATCGGGTTCCTCGGGCGCCGCAACCCCACCAAGACCGACGAGAACTACGCCGGCCCCAAGTACCTCAACACCAAGAACACGCCCGTCTTCACCAAGGGCCAAGCCCTCTTCGGGTACGCCGAGACATTCGACCTCCTCGCCGCAGGGGCATTGCCTGTCCTCGTCGAGGGCCCGATGGATGCCTACGCCATCACCCTGGCCAGCGCCGGGACGGCGGTCGGTCTCGCCCCGATGGGAACAGCCTTGACGGTGGAGCAGATCAAGTTGCTCCTGCCTCACATCGACCGGGTCGACCACCGCGACCAGATCGCCGTCGCCACCGACGCCGACGGACCCGGCTGGAAGGCCGCCCAAGCTGACTTCTGGAACCTCACCGCCGCCGACCTCGACCCCGCCCACGTTGCGCTGCCCGACGGCCTCGACCCCGCCCAGCTGCTGCAGACCGAGGGCGCAGACGCCGTCCGCGCCGCCCTCGCAGATCGCGTACCGCTGGGCGAGGCCATGATCGAGGAGCTCCTGCGCAACGGCGGCACCTGGTCCGACCCCGACGTACGCCAGGCCATCGTGCACGGAGGGGCTCAGATCCTCGCCGCACGCGGCCCCGAGGCCTGGGCCGAGACAACTCTGCGGCTGCGCGGGCGGCTCCACCTCTCACCCGGTCTCCTGGAGCACCAGACCGTCACCGAGAGCATCGAACGCGGCCGAGACCGGTTCGGCTACAGCCAACGCCGCATCGCCACACTCCAAGAGCAGGAGCGAAACCGCCACACCTCCAGCCGGCACCACGAGGCACGCGATGCCCAGGTGGCACCGATCGTCGCGCCGACGGTGGCCCAACCGCACGAGGGGCTGGAGGATCGGGAGAACAACCAGCCGAGGAGACCTCGGTAGTGGTGCGCCGACTGGCAGCATGCGAACCGCAGCAGGACGCAGGCGATGGGCCGGTCGGCATGAAGCGACCCGGGCAGTGGTGGCTAACCGGCCCAGGTCATTGGCTGTACGACACATCTGCTGGCCAGGCCCGGCCCTGGGTTCTTAGCGACCTGGAGTCGGGCCGCCCGTGGATGTCGGCGCACTGCCGGACGGGCTATCGGGTGTATGCGAAGCCGAGGCGTCGCGTGCAGCGTCGGTGGCAGCGATGCTGGCCCTCATGGCGACCGGCTGCTTCTGCCGATCGCGATATGGTTCGGGCTCGTCCTGCTGACGGTTGAGAAGTTCCAGCAGATCGACCGGCTCATCGTCGGCGACCAAGGGCAGGGCACGAGCGACCGCGTGCTTCAAGGCCGCCCGCAGGCGGCTGTTCTCCGTGATGTGGCTCGTCCAGGCGATCTCCCATGCCTGCTCTGCGGCTTCGTGGTCCTGGTCGGACTCGAAGCGCCGACGGTGGGGGAAGCCGCCGCACTCATTGCTAAACTCCCACCACTTGACCGCCTCCGCGGTCTCGGAGCGGCGCAGGCTCGCCAGTTCGTCTCGCAGGTCGCCTGGAAGCGTCGCGCCGTGGGCTGCCGCGTGGGTCCACTTCAGCGAAACCAGGATGCTGGTGGGCTGTCGCGACCAGTCCTCGAGGCGAACGCCGGTGCTGTTGTACTGGACCCACTGGTTGTTGGTCGACGTCGAGCGGCCGCCCTCCATGGGCGCGGTGATGCGGTCCAGCAGCGCGTCGGCGACGGTCCTGGGGCCGAGCATGTCGAGCAGTCGTTGCTGGGATCGGGTCAGAGTCTGGGGTCTCATCGAGCTGTCCCCGCAGCCCGGGACTCGCGCGGAGACACAGGCGCGTACGAGACGCCGTCGCGCTCAGTACCGAAGCCCACAGAGCTCTCCTCTGGAGACCTTGCGATCTGAGCGCGTCGAGCCTCGTCGAGCGCGGCGAGCTGAAGCAAGGAGCTGCGCCCCTGCTGCACTTCGCCGCTCGCGCGAAGGACTGGCGCCGTCTGAGCCGGCTGTGCCGCCGCCTCGCTAGCACCTGCGGTGGCTGTGGCGGTGGCTGTGGCTGGGGTGGCGGTGTCGACAGCCTGCTGTGCGGCTGCGGCCCGACGGTTGGATCGTGCCCACCGGTTCATCGCTGGCACCGGGGCAGGTGCTCCCAGTCCTGCCGGTGTAGCCGGTGCTCCCGTGCTGCTACGCGCTGAGCCGTCGGCGGAGCTGTCCGGGGCGGCGTAGTGGGCTTCGAGTTCGGCGACGATGCGGTCGACAGCGGCTCTCAGGCGCGGGCTCTGGCTGACCTTGGCCTGGTTGTAGAGCACCATCGTGTGGTTCTTCACGAACACCGCTCCGATGCCGTGCAGGGTCATGCCGCCTTCTCTGGCGGCGGTCATGGCCACGGCTCGCGCGTCGGTGATGTTGCGGTGGCGGTCGGCCGACAAGATCGCCGCGGGTGTAGTGCCGAAGGCTTGGGCGGCGGCGTTGACGGCGAACTCGCAGATGCCGTCGGGACCGAGATCAGACGGCGGCTGGGCCTGCACCGTGGCAGTCGGGTCGCCCGAGTCGCCGGAGCCGCTCGGGTCGGGAAGGCTGATGCGGCGCGCAAGCTGGATGGCGAGTTCGCGGAGTTCGGCGATACCCATCGTGTCCAGCATCGCCTCGATCTCGGCTTGGTCTGCTTCGGCGATCGCGAGGGCGAAGGCGTACACCGACGACTCCACCGAGTCCACCGACCTCGGCGTCTCCGGCGTCCCCGCCGACTCCAGCAGGCCCGGCGATTCTGAGCGTGCTCGGGTGTCGGATGTCGGTGCGTCGACCAGACGCAACCCGTCGCTACCGGATCCGTGGCGTCCTCCTGTGGTGCGGGGCGTCATCGCCGCCACTCCGCTCCGCGCTCTGCCCGCCCGATGCCGGCGTCAGGGTCGCGAGGGTGGTCCGATTGGTAGGCCGCTTCGGTTCCGCCCGGGTCCTCGACGTCGCTGGTGTAGCGCTGGATCCGTCCGCGTCGGGCGTGGGCGGCGCTGTAACTGCGGTCGCGTTCGGCGCGCGGCGGGGGTTGGTGTCGGCCGGGTTGACAGCCGTCGCCGAGGCGATCACGGAGGCGTTCGAGGAAGGCCGGCAGTTGGTAGCGGTGCCAGTCCTCCAGGGGAGCTGGGGCCACCGCGAAGCTGGCGTAGTAGCGGCTGCAGGCGATCACGGCCAGGTCGTGTACCAAGTGCGGGTGGGCGGCCCAGCATTCGGGGATGCCGGGTCGGTTTAGGGCCCACAGGTGCTCCTGGTTGATCCAGATCGCGACCTCGTCGATCCAAGCCCACAGCTCGGCGCGCAGTCGCCCGGTGCAGGTGCCGGGGTCCCACGGGCGTGGCAACTGGGCGAGCTCACGTAGCGCGTCGTCGTCCTCGGGGGGTTCGACGGTGGCCTGCTGGAGCTGTTCCATGGCGGCGCGCACAGCCTGGCCAGGTTCGGGGAACGGCTGCACCATCGGGCCGGTCAGGGGCATGCCGCCGCCCAGTGGGGAGGCCGTGTATCCGCCATCAGCCGTCGCTGGCGTTGTCGTGGGCAGGGTCATGACGGCGTCACCTCACCGTGCTGTCTCGTGGTATCGATCTGGGGGTGTCGCTCTCGGCGGTGTTCGAGGGCGTGGTGTGGGCTCGTGCTCGGTCGC
>Ga0164242_10002004_pt1 | contig 23758 bp, 20 predicted proteins | sample OricomgcompostMG_FD_108783 | JGI IMG/M metagenome (GOLD analysis project Ga0164242, IMG submission 108783) | Miracle-Growth compost microbial communities from Emeryville, California, USA - Original compost - Miracle growth compost (MG) ...
AACCTACGAAAGGCTCGGAATCTTCGGCCCCGGTAGCCGGTTAACCCCGAAAGGAGAAAGCACTCATGAACACGAACAGCACCGCCGCGCTGAGCTATGACAACATGAACGACGCACACCCCTTGTATGTGCGCAGCCCCAGCGGACGCTACAAGCCTGCCACGGATAGCCAGATTCTGGCGGCAGGCCGCGAAGCCGCCGTTAGCCTGATTTCCATGGACAATGCACTGGGTAACCCCCAGCGGGTAAGGTCATTTTTTCAGTCCAAACTGGCTGGGCTTGGCCACGAATGCGCCGCTTTCCTATACCTGGATGCACAGCTGCGGCCTATCCGCTACATCGAACAGGCCATGGGGACGCTGAGCCAGGCGAACATCTACCCGCGCGAGATCGTCAAAACGGCACTCCGCCTGAATGCGGCTGCGCTTTTCATGGCACATAACCATCCATCAGGGATCGCGGAACCCAGCGCTGCCGACGTGCATCTGACACGGCAACTGAAACAGGCGCTGGCTCTGATCGATGTCCGGATACTGGACCATATCGTGGTGAGTGCAACAGAGACCACATCGCTGGCCGAACGCGGGCAAGTGTAGGAGGAACCAGGGCAGGGCGGGGGATCCGCCCCGCCCGACTGCAGGCGGGGATGTGAGCATGATCGGCTGATCATGAAGCAGGAGCCGGGAGAAGTCGGTTTTGCCAGATACGGATGAAGCAACAAGGCCGACCGGGTCAGGGTGCCCCAGTCGGCCTTGTCGTCTGGTGCCGCTGGCAAAGGTCACTGCTGGAATGCGGGCCATGGCCCAGTCAGAGCCCCGAGGGTGCGGGGCTAGTGGCGCTCGCCGCGCGGCTGCCGCGTGGGGTCATCGTCTGGATCGGGCCGTGATCCCATCTTCCGTGACTCCCGCCGCCTGAAACGCCGACGTGTACCACTTTCGCTTCTCGCTGCAAGGGGTGCGCGTTGCCAGGTACTCACCCGGTCCCTGCGCCTTCGGCTTCGGGCTGCGGCTTGCGTGCCTGCCCCTTTCCGCTCGGCGCTGCGTGGTCCAGATCGGCACGGCGACGGAACTCACGGAAGACGGCGGCAAGACCGGGAAACCAGCGTCAACCCCACACGGCGGATTGACGTTCCGGCTCAAGAATCTTCGGATCCGGTCAGCTGAAAAAGCAGTTCAACTTTTGTTTTGGAGAATCAGACCATGAACACCTATGAAGCCAAACAGGCAGCCCGCAAGGCCCGCTATGAAGAACGTGCGGGGCAGGCACACGCACAGTCGGATGCGGTCGCATCCCAGGCCAGCCGCATGGCTGATGCCATCCCCATGGGCCAGCCCATCCTGGTGGGGCACTATTCCGAAGGCCGCGACCGCCGCTATCAGGAACGGATCAGCCGAGGTTTTGAACAGTCCGTCGAGTTGCAGAAGAAGGCCGAGCACTACGCCAGAAAGGCCGCATCGGTAGGCAAGGGCGGGATTTCCAGCGACGACCCGGCTGCCATCGAGAAACTGCAGGCCAAGCTCGCCAGCCTGCAGGCCATTCAGGAAACGATGAAGGCGATCAACGCCATTTTGCGCCGCCACGCGAAGGCTGGGGCTGATGCGCAGGTGGCCGCCCTGGTGGAATCCGGCCTGACCTATGCGGAACGCGCCCGCGAGCTGGTGACGCCTGACTATGCCGGTCGGGTCGGCTTTGCGCCGTATCAGCTGCAGAACAACAACGCCAACATCCACCGCATCATGGCCCGTATCAAGGAGCTGGAAGACGCCACCGAGCGCACCGAGACCGAGCAGGCAGGAGACGGCTACACCTACCGCGAGGATCCGCAGGAAAACCGCGCCATGTTCCTGTTTGACAGCAAACCGGCCAAGGACACCCGCGACGTGCTCAAACGCTGCGGCTTTCGCTGGAGCCCGATGCGCAGCGCCTGGGTCCGCCAGCTGACCGGTAACGCCCAATGGGCCGCCAAGGACGTGATCCGCCACTTGGACGCATTGAACCAGGCCTGATCAGCTTATTCGCCCTGGGCCGGATTTCGGCCTGGGGGCATCAACCCAGACTTTAATCATAGGAGAATCACCATGGCATCACTGAACCGCGCCACCCTCATCGGCAACCTGGGCAAGGATCCAGAGATCCGCTACACCCCGGACGGCGCCGCCGTCTGCAACGTGTCGATTGCCACCACCAGCACCTGGCGCGACAAGGCCAGCGGCGAGCGCCGCGAAGAAACCGAATGGCACCGCATCGTGTTTTACGGCCGCCTGGCCGAGATCGCAGGCGAATACCTGAAGAAGGGCCGCACCGTGTTTGTGGAAGGGCGCCTGAAGACCCGCAAATGGCAGGACAAGGAGAGCGGCACCGACCGCTACAGCACCGAGATCATCGCCGACCAGATGCAGATGCTGGGCGGACGGGATGACGGCCAGGCGGGAGAAGCGAAGGCAGCGACTGCGGCAGGCCGGGCGAAGGGACGTAGCGGGCAGGTTCCGGCTTCGGCCCCTACGGCTGGATCCGCCGCGCTGGAGGAGTCGGATATTCCGTTTTGAGAGACTGCATGACCTCGGCTGGATGATCCCGGCCGGTCCTGCATGGCATCTTGGCCCGGCTTTGCCCGGGCCTTGTTGCGTTCTGGCTGTTGGTTTTTGTGGGCTGCTGCTGGTGGGCCTGGTGGTGGCCATCCTGGATCCGCCTGTGCATCCTGTGGCCTGCCTGGTGCTGATATGTATGGCCCCGTTCCCCGGCTTCGCCTGGGGCCCTGTGCCGTGACGCTGCCTGTCCGGTTCCCGGCCAGGCTGGGCCGTTCAGTCCCCAAATTCGCTGCGCTCATTTGTGGCCTTAAACGTCCCACACATGACGCACCCCTGGCGGGGTGGGGAAAGGCTTTGTGGATCAATGGCTTGCTGGAAACGGGCCTGTGTTGGCGATGTAGGACAGATAGGGCACTGGAATGGCGCAAGCCATTGATCCAGCGGGAAGAACGGCGGCCACGACTGTGGCCGAATGGCGCGTAGACATTTCGGCCGAGACAAGAAGTTTCATTTCAGAGCCATGCTGGATACGCTGCGGATACAGGTGGGAGGCAAGAGCGAGACGGCAGGGTGACAGGCGCAGGGCATGGCGAAGGCAAGCAGAATACGTCCTAAAAGCGTTATAAGGGCATCCGGCAGACAGTCTGAATACGGATGGTCGGTATTTCATCCCCCTACGGTTAGTTCTGATGGTTTCGCTGAATTCTGGATCCCGATGGCCGTCTTGGAAATGGCGGCAAGGCTTGGTTGGTGGGTATCCGGATTGAGCGCAAGTCTGTATCCTTTGCGCCTGGTCCACAGCACAGAATTGGTCAGTCTACGTGTCAGTCAATTGGAACGCGGGAGTCATGCGATGGAAGCCTCATGTGGATGGGGCAGGCCAGGTATTCGGGCTGAGTCATCTGCATCCCTTCAGATATGAAGTCACTCTGGAGGCCAAGGCGGGTTTACCGGCGCGGGTGGTTCTGGTTCATGTGGGATTTGGCATGCACTGCTTCACCCGCAAGAGCGAGAGCGATGATGACCCAGGCAACCGTTATGCCGACGACCGCGAGACCCGCACATTTTCACTGGAGCGCTATCAGCTTTCCAGAGAACTGCCCAAGATTGTTCGAACGCTGGGTGTACGGCGCTGTGGCTTTGCCAAGGACGACAACTATGTGACCGTGGACCTGCCCACGGTAGATGGCCAGTCCATCCGGTATGCAGTGTTCTTCAATGTGAAAGCCTGGAGGGAGCAGGGAATCGATAGCGTCCTGCTGGTCGTGCAGAGCGCGTATGTACTCAGTACCGGAAAGCCGGATCCGGGCAAAGGCAAGGTGGGATTCAATGTGCTTCTGGGCAGTGTGCTTCGAGGGCAGAGGCCCAGAAAGCCCAGATAGGTGCAGCGGAGCCCACAAAAGCGAAGGCCCCAACAAGTGGGGCCCCGTAGTCTGGCGTCTGTTACCTCCGCACTGGGCGGAACCACTTGCGTGGCAGTCAACGCTTTTGCCCTATGGGCTCACCAGCTATTGCGTTGGTCGTATTGTCTCAAGTTGCTGCCTGGCTGTCAATGAGTATGGCGACATGAGTATGGCGGCTTGCTGGGATTGGGCAGCAAGTACAAGTTTACTGCCACGCCAATTCCTGATCCGGTTCTGCTGGCTGGATCTCTGCTTCAGCTGTGCCATGAATCGGTAGATCGTGGTGTAGCCCGCCGATGTCATGCGCCAGCCCCTTGACCCCCAGCCGATCCACCCGTTCTGGCAGTTTGTCGGCATCATCCGTGAACACCACAACCTCATGCCGCTCGCGCGAGATGCTGACGTAGTAGGTATCCTGGGCCGTGGTGCGGCTGAAACTTTCCGCGTTGTACAGCACCCGGTCGCAGGTCAGACCCTGGGCGCTATGCGCCGTGGTGGTGTAGGCATAGTCCAGATGCAGCGGTTGATCGGTGGGCAGCGTGATGCTTCTGCTGCCAGTTTCAATGGTGACGGTGCTGGCCTCGATGGCGACGACCCGCGCCAGCTGGCCGTTGACCAGGTCGTGTTGGGCATAGTTGCGCGTGATGCGCACCTGGTCGCCCATGGACAGTTCCGATTCGTTCAGGTGATAGACCGAGAGCTTGCTCATGGTGCGGGGGATGATCTCGATGGGCTCAGGTTTTGATGCGCCAGGGTTCACCGCCTGCACCGTGATGCGGTCATGACGTGGGCTACCGGTTACCCAGTACAGCTCGCCGCGTTTCAGGCCGCACTGGTAATCGCGTTCGGGCACGACGATATCACCCACGGTGTAGTACCGGGAGACACTGCGCTCAGCCCGAGTGGTGTCGTGGCGGGCCAGCAGCTGGCAGCGCTGGCCCTTGCCTTCCAGGCCGCGCAGGGCGTGGATGCGGGCATTGATCGCCTGGCGCGAGGCATTGGTGCCGGTCACGACGATCGTGCTGGCTTGTTGATCGGCGGGCAGCTCCATATAGGCCTGGGCGATGGCTTCATACCGCGCAGAACAATCGCGCGTTTTCTGACCATGCTCATCGATGCTGAACTGATCCGGGATGGTCAGCACCCGATCCAGCAAGGGCAGGGAGCGGCTGGCCTGGCCATGGGCGGCCAGCTGCACAGCATGGCGCAGCCGTTCGGATCGTTGGCGCTGGATGTCGCCCATGAGTACGGTCTTCATGCCGTGTTCCTGCAGCATGGCAAAGGCGCGGCCGGCCTCGATGGCCTTGGTCTGGGCTGTGTCACCCAGCAGCACCACCTTCGCGCCGGTAGGCTGGATGAGCGCCAGGAGCTTGTCCATCTGGCGCACGGGCACGACCCCGGCCTCGTCGATCACCACCACGGTCTGCGGGCCCAGCTGGCTGGTGAAGGGCCGCTTGTCGCGGGCGGAGAGCACCGAGGCCACGGTATTGGCCGGGACGCCGTCCTTGCGCAGATTGCGAACCATGCCGCCATAGGGTGCAAGTGCCACCAGACTGTGGCCCTGTTGCTGCAGGATGGTCTGGGCGTTTTGCAGCGCGAAAGACTTGCCGGTCCCGGCCAAGCCCTGGATGCCGCTGATCTGATCGGTGTCGCTGGCAATCAGCATCACGGCTTCGCGCTGCCCTGGGGTCAGGCGCTCATCCAACCCGGCTTCGGCTGCGGTGCTGGCGATGGGAGCCTGCCAGGCGCGGCGGCCGCTGGCTTCAGCTGTCAGGATCCGGGATTCGGCCTCATAGGCCTTGCGCGTGGCGTAGCGGGGGCTTTCCATCAAGAGCCGCCCTTGGGTGATGGCCTGATCGACCAACTGCAGGGCGGATTCATGCGAAGTCCCGCGCAGGTGCACGACTTCGGCGGCCCAGCCGTCTCGGGTCATGGGCGCATCCTTCATGTCCTGCGTGCTGCGGTAGTGTGGGGCTTCCTGGATCAGTGTCCCTGCCCGTACGTGGGTCTGGATGGCCGACTGGATGGCGGTGATATCCGTATGACCGCCCGCGTGGCGCACGGCGCTTTGCAGCAGATCAGCCAGCGGCATGACGGATTCGCGCTCGGCCAGGTGCTGGATCGCCCAGTCCAGCGATGCCTGGGCCACCAGATTAGAGGCCTTGCTGGTGTCCTGCCGTGGCTGGATGGTCGCCTGCAGGCCTGTCGGGTCAAACCGCATGCCGATGGCGCGGGCAGTTGCCTGCCATTCCTGCTGCAGCTCGGCTCGGCTGTAAGCCTGGGTCTTCTCCTGCCGGTGGGCGAGGGTGATGCCCTGGCGCAGGGCGTGTGGGGCCTGGTCGCGGCTGGTGCCGCGTGCGGCCAGCTCCGCCGTGATGCCCGCGCTGCGCTTGCTGAAGAATTCGATCTGCTCCCGGTTGATATGGGCAAGCTCGATATGGTTCTTCTCGTGGCGCACGTCATAGCCCAGCGCCCGGACATTGCGCTCCAGCGTCGCCTGGTAGATAGAGTCCGTGACGCGCAGGAGTTGGAAAATCTGTTCGTTGGACAGTGCCACCCACTGACCGTCGGCCCGCTGCGTCAGGTTCATGAGCAGCGCGTGGACGTGCAGATGCGGGTCCGGTGCAGCGTCTTCCGTGGGCCGGGCCGTTTCGTGGCGAAACTTGGCAATGATGAGATTGCCCGTATGCTCCACCCGCGACTTGCCGTTTTCCTTCCTGCGGCCCATGGCCAAGTGCTGTTCGACGTAAGTCAGGGCCGTGGCCACGGCATCATCGTTCGCCCGGATCAGGCGCTCGTCGCCACCGATGAGTGCCTGCAACGTGATGCTTTTGGGGGCACCGAAGGTCAGATCCAGCGCCGCGCGGGCCTTGGCGTCCTTGCGCACGGATTGACTGGCCGTGATGCCGTGGCCAAAATCACCCTGCAGCATAGCTTTGAACCGGGCGGGATCGATGACACCGACTGCGCCCAGGCGCCGGGCACCTTCGCCTTGCCAGGTCGCAGCGCTGCCGTCTCGGCTGTAATAGTCGTCGGCCTGATCGGCATAGTAGTGGGTCGCAAGGGCCGCACGGGCCCGATAGATCTGGCTATGCGAGATCATGGGTGCTCCGGAAAGTGGGGGTGGTAAAAGATTAGCCAGCAGACGCGAAAGGTGCGCCGATGCTGGCTGTTGGCGGGAAGGGCAAGGGATTACACAGGGTTTTCCACAGGAGCTGTGGATTAACACGGTCAGCTATCGGCCAGGAGCAGACACAGCCTCCTCAGCTGAGGTATGTTTCTTTAGAGACTCTATAGATAACAAAACTTTGCATATTGGCCCAGAAGTGAGCAACTTTACTAGCGCAAATTAGGATAATGAAGACCAATGATTTATAGAGTTCAAAAATGAGTATGCAGAGTTTTTTGAAACGTCGTCGATCGCCCGAGCATAGATACAACGGCAATATTTGTTTCCTCTACTCTTCGAAGATTTCCGAACGCGTTGACTTAGAACGTGCATGCCGCATACTGGTCCAATCCGATGCGTTCAACTTTGCGCTCTGCAGTCGAGGTGCGCTCTATTACCGGTCGGAGCGTTCGGTCACCTGCGACAAGCTGCTGATAGAGCAATCATTAGATGGACAAGGAAGTTCAATTATTGGCCTTGAGAAATTCTTGGCATGCCATCCAACTGACGCAGCAACAATGGGTGTATGGAAGGCGCTCCACCTTCTGAACTCTGATAGCAAGTTTTCGAATGGCGCATCCTCGTTTCCGGTGGATAGTGTGAGAATCCAGGTCAGCCCTGTAGCAATCCGCTTAGATGGTGATGACGCGTACTCTCTTTGTACTCCAATGATCCGGCTTTACGAGGATGGAACCATTAGCGTGCTTTTTGAACTATTGCCTGGGTTCGAAAAGCGGTCAGTCTCCGAAATTGTGAGTGATAAAGTCAATGCCGCGATGCGTGAAACTAAGTCATTGCAGGTAAGCGTACCATTATATCGGGCGGCTCTTGAACAACAATTTTCGTCCATGCCGCTAGCTACCAGGTGGCGCCAATTTTCCGCGTTCAAGAGGTTAATGCAGAATGCCCCTTTAACTCAGGAATCATTCGAGCTCGGTGGTGACAAGTACAACCTAGTCGAGCTAATGCTAACGAATCATCTCAGCCTTTCCGATATAGCGAGAAATATAATTTCGATTATTGAGCGCTCATTGGACATTGGAAAGGTCCCTCAGCGACCACAAAGACTGGCAAAACAGTGGATGTCAAGAAACTTGAGCGGATGGTTTGGAAAGCCGATTTTGATAGTTTCGTCACACGACGGGCAATGTTTGCGGTTCACTTCGTGGCCCCCACGCTGCAGAAATACCACCATGCGGCGGCTGCCGTAGAACGGGTGGCGGGTGTACTCCTCGTCGATCAGCCGCATGTACAGCAAGTCTTCATCACTGGCCAGATTGGCGGGCCTGCGGCCATAGAAAGTTGCCCGGGGCACCTGCGCGAGCTCTCACTGGCGAGTAATCGACAGGGACGTGTCCTGCATGACCCAGTTCATCCGTACGTCTGCGTTCATAGTCCGGACTTTTTTTTGAGCCAATCCAATTCCATCTTCAGGCGCCCGATCTCGCTGTACAAGCGGTCCTCGTCGGCGTGCTCTGCAGGCTTTGGGCCACGCTTGCTGGCAAACAGCGTGGCTGCCTGTTCCTGGATTGCCTTCTTCCACTGGCTGACCACCACGGGATGCACACCGTACTGTTGTCCTATTTCGTTGAGCGTCTTCTCCCCGCGGATCGCTTCCATGCCCACCTTCGCCTTGAATTCTGCGCTGTGAACCTTGCGTTTCTTAACCTCTGTCACGCTGCTTTCCTCCTCGGATTACAGCTTAAACCGCTGTCTCGATTTCGGGGTCCACTTTAAACTCCCTAATTGTTCGAGACAAGGGGGATTGCTCAATATGCAATCGTTCTGCAGCACGCCCAAAGTGCAATTCCTCTGCTACCGCTATAAAGCAGCGTAGGTGTCGAAATTCCATCGAACCTCACTTAGAACCTTAACACTGGCGGAAGCTATCAACATGACGCAATCAATGCACCAAAGCCTGTGCAACATCATGCGGAGTGCGTCATGATAGGTCAGTGGCATCGTCAAGCGCTCCTCTTACATCCATTTGAAATTGAAAATAATGGCATAAATAATATTGATTCAACCCAATACTACGTAAGCTATCAGAAGGACAACCATTTATCCGAAAATGACAAAAATGTAATTGATGAGTAATCGAATTGTCAGGGCAAATCAAGTTTCATATGGCATGATGTAATGAGTATACGTACATCATGGGGCGCTGTCGGCTTCGTGACTCCGTCGTCCAGTCTTGCAGCAGAGGCCATTGTGACAAATACAAGCTCACCTTCGGGACATAAGCACCACCACGCAGAATCATCCGGCCATGCCTCCGGGCTGACGGATCCCGTATGTGGCATGCACGTCACAAAAGATTCGCCCAATCACCTTGAGCATGCAGGCAGGCATTTCCATTTTTGCAGCACGAAGTGTCTGGAAAAATTCAAGCACGATCCTGAAAAGTTCATCGCCCCGCAAAGGAAGGACGAAGCCACTTCTCAAGAAGCCGCGCCCGGCACGATCTATACCTGCCCCATGCATCCAGAAATCCGGCAAGACCATCCCGGAAGCTGTCCGAAATGCGGCATGGCGCTAGAACCACTGATGCCCACCCTGGAAGACGACAACCCAGAGCTGAAGGATTTTTCGCGGCGCTTCTGGTGGACCTTGCCCTTCACGGTCGTCGTGACAGTACTGGCCATGTTCGGCCCCCAACTCGGCTGGTTCAGCATGGCCACCCAAACATGGATTGAGCTGGTGTTGTCGATTCCAGTGGTACTGTGGGCCGGCCAGCCATTTTTTATAAGGGGCTGGCAATCGGTCATCAACCGCAGCCCCAATATGTGGACGCTGATTGGTCTAGGTACAGCCGCAGCCTTCATCTACAGCGTTGTTGCTACGGTAACACCGGAAGTCTTCCCGGAAACCTTCATGTCCATGGGCCGGATCGCCGTCTACTTCGAAGCGGCGGTGGTCATCATCTCGCTCACGTTATTTGGCCAGATGCTCGAACTGCGCGCGCGCTCCCAGACCTCCGCGGCCATCAAATCGTTGCTGGGACTCGCTCCGAAAACAGCCCGCCGAATCAACGCGGACGGTACGGAAGAAGACATCCCCCTTGCCCATGTCCACGAAGGCGACCGCTTGCGGGTGCGTCCCGGTGAGAAAGTGCCTGTCGATGGAATGGTGGAAGAAGGCGCCAGTTCCCTGGATGAATCCATGCTCACCGGCGAACCGTTGCCGGTCAGCAAACGCCCCGGCGACAAGGTGATTGGTGCGACCATGAATACCTCCGGCGCCCTAGTGATCAGGGCTGAAAAAGTCGGCTCGGCCACCGTGCTTTCGCAAATTGTTCAGCTCGTCGCTCAGGCGCAGCGCTCTCGTGCGCCAATGCAGCGCATGGCGGATCAGGTGGCCGGCTACTTCGTGATGGCGGTTGTGGCGATTGCCATTCTTACCCTGATTGTCTGGGGACTGGTGGGCCCGCAACCCAGCTGGGTGTATGGCTTGATCAACGCCGTCGCCGTGCTCATTATCGCTTGCCCCTGCGCCCTGGGACTGGCTACGCCCATGTCCATCATGGTGGCCACCGGCCGTGGCGCCACGCAAGGCGTGCTGTTTCGCGACGCGGCAGCCATCGAGAACCTCCGCAAGGTCGATACCCTGATCGTCGACAAGACAGGCACCCTGACCGAGGGGCGCCCGGCATTCGAGCAAGCTGTTCCCGCCGGCGACCTGCCCGCCGACGAAGTGCTGCGACTGGCGGCAAGCCTGGACCAGGGCAGCGAGCATCCGCTCGCCGACGCGATCGTCGACGCCGCGCGCGGGCGCGGGCTGCGCCTCAGCGCCGTCAACGACTTCGAATCCGGCAGCGGCATCGGCGTGCGCGGGAAGGTGGACGGCAAACGCCTCATCCTGGGCAACACCGCGCTGATGGATCAGGAAGGGGTGGATGCCGGCGTCATGGCCGATACCGCCGAATCATTACGCACCCAAGGCGCGAGCGTCATGTACTTGGCGGCGGACAGTCGCTTGCTCGGCTTGCTGGCCGTCTCGGATCCGATCAAACAAAGCACACCAGAAGCCGTGCGAGAACTGCAGAACGCTGGCATTCGCGTCATCATGGCCACGGGTGACGGTGTCGCCACCGCCAACGCGGTGGCGCAACAGTTGGGTATCGATGAGGTGCACGGTGAAGTCAAGCCGGCTGACAAGCTGGAGCTTGTCAGCAAGCTTCAGACGCAAGGCCGGATTGTTGCCATGGCGGGCGACGGCATCAATGATGCTCCTGCCCTGGCCAAGGCGGATGTAGGCATTGCCATGGGCACCGGCACTGACGTCGCCATGAATAGCGCCCAAGTCACGCTCGTCAAAGGCGACTTGCGCGGCATCTCCATTGCCCGCCACTTGTCCGAAAAAACGATTGGCAATATGAAGCAGAACCTGGGTTTTGCGTTCATTTATAACGCGCTGGGTGTGCCGCTGGCCGCCGGGGTCCTGTATCCGTTCGTAGGCCTGCTGCTTTCCCCGATGTTCGCCGCCCTGGCGATGAGTTTGAGTTCGGCATCGGTGGTGTTTAACGCTCTCAGGCTGCGAAAATCGGTATAAGAGGCCTCCGGTAAGCGCTAATCCCTGGAAAAGGGTTTACCGGAAAAATCGACGGTAACGAGGTTGCCGTCGAGCATACCCATTCCAGGAGAGTTCAAAGGCATGCCAGGGGCGGAAACGCCCTTGACCGAGGAGTCCGCCAAGAGCTTATGCACGGCGCGGGCAGGCACATGCCCCTCAATGATCTGCCCTGTACTGTCCACGACGCCCGTGTGACACGAACTAAGGTTCATCGGCACGCCAAGTTTTTGCTTGATCGAAACCATGCCGGTCGTCTTGATGGCCTTTACCTCAAAGCCAGCGTCCCGCATATGCTCGACCCAGCCCGAACAGCAGCCACAGTTGGGATCCTGATAAACGGTGATGACGTTCTGACTCGCATGTGCAAAAGTAGAAGCTGCCGCCAAAGCGGCAGCGGTTAGCCAGATTCTCATGAGCAAAGCTCCGTGATCGAATAGGTTGATTGGATGGTCGCAAGCACCGCAATGGCGGGTACTGCTCTAATCGCGCCGTTGCATAGTCACTTCTTTTTGGGCCTGCAAGACTTTGGGTGGCCAAGTGCTCTTGATATAAGCCAACACTGCAATGATTTCCTCATCGGTCAGCACCGCACCATACGCGGGCATATCACTCTGGTAACCAGGTGGTGCCGTCTTGCCTGGAACCAAACCGTTTTTCACCATATCGATCAACATCACATCGGGATGATGCCAAGTATGGCCTGTCTTATCGTGCGGCGGCGCGGGCAACCGGCCATTGGCCATGCGCTCGCGCCAGCTGGGCTGCCCTTGCAGCGACTCGCCATGGCAAGCCGCGCAATTTTTCGCATAGATCGCCTTACCTTGAATCACCAGAGACTGATCCGCAGGGTCAATGAATGCCGAGCCTGTTGGCCGCATCGTACTGTAAAGGATGGCAGCCGCGCCGATGATGACGACGACGACGCCCGCCACCCCAAAGATCAACTTCTTCTGGGACATTGGATCAACTGACCTTTACCTTGCCGAGCATCCCGGCCTCCATATGGCCCGGTATCAGGCAGGCAAAATCCACAGTGCCCGCCTGATCGAACTGCCATACCAGGCCGCCGATTTTGCCGGGGCCCAATGTAATCATATTCGGCTCGGTATGCTGCATCCCCGACATTTTTTTCATTTCAGCCGCATGAGCCTTCAGTTCGGCAAGGGATCCGATCACCATTTCATGGGGAATCTTGCCGGTATTTTTGATAAAGAAACGAACGGTCTCCCCGGCACTTACCTGGATCTCATCAGGCGTAAACCGCATGGTGTCGTCCATCGTCAACTCAACGGTTCGGGTGACTTTGGCTGGGTCGCCCGGTTGGCCTGTTGGCGAAGATGCCTTGGACATCGTAGACATGTCGTGACCAGGCATACCATGCGCCGGTGCGCCATGCCCGCCAGCATGGTTGCCCGCTGCAAGTGCGAAGGCAGGAAGTATGCTCAAAACCAAAATAGAAAGGGGTTTTTTCATGTGAGTAGTCTATTGAAGAGATTGTTTTGGCAGGCAGCCGTTTTAAGCCGCCCATGTGAAAAGGTATAAGGCGGCATCAAAATCGAAAGCTCAAGCCGGCCACAAAACGGGTTTCCTGCTTGGAGTCGCCTGCTGCTCGCGCATAATCCGCTGTTTTCCCGAATTTACTGGACCATTCAACGCCAATGTACGGGACAAACTGACGCGTGACTTCGTACTTAAGGCGCAAGCCCGCCGTGCCGTCTGTCAAGCCGCTGCCAATGCCCCAGCGCTCATCGTCCTTGCCATAAAAATTCATTTCCACGCTCGGTTGAATGTAGAGCTTTTGAGTCAGCAAGATGTCGTATTCCGCCTTTAACCCCAGAGCAGTGCGGCCGCTCGGGCCAACATAAGCGGTAGCATCAACTTCAAACCAGTAAGGCGCCAGTCCTTTGAAGCCGAATGCCAACCATTCCCGGTTTGGCGCTCCTTGACCATGATCGAAACGCACACCCAGCTCTGTGTCCCAGAATGTTGACACCGCATGACGCCACAGTAATTGCGTCTTGGACTCTTGCAGCTTGCCGCTCGCCACTTCGCCTTCAGCCTTGATCACGGCACGGTTATAGGTACTGCCATACCACGCCTCACCTTCATAGGCAGCCCATTCCTCGCCTCGTGCCCTGACGTACTCCAGCCGGTCGAAACTCACCGAACCGAAGTTGTGCATGTCGGACATGACCAACTTTTCTGAGGGTGGCAACGCATACTTGCCCGCATTGCGCACGTAACCATCGGAATACGCATTCGGGTCACGGGCATCCGGCGGTGCCGAACCGCCTTGCATTTGCATATCGCCGTGATCCATGGCGTCCATATTGTGGACGGAGGCTGGTGCACTGGAGCTCGGCTGGCCGTGCGTCATCCCCGACATGGCGGAAGAACCTTTGCTTGTTTCAGCCTGCTTCGTCGGCGCCTTCATAGCGTCATGACCTTGTGCTGGAGCTTGCTCTGCACCATGGTTCATGCCGGGCATGCCCATCGAACCGTGATTCATGCCCGACATATCCATCGAACCATGATCCATGCCGGGCATGTTCATCGAACCGTGATTCATGCCTGGAGCCGTCACCGGCGTATTGGTAGCCTTTGAGGATTCCGACGCGTGGCCGGTATGACCCCCATCTGCCTGCGCGTAGGCAAGCATGGGCGTCATCCCCGCTGTAATGATGGTCGCCGCAAGAAACTTCTTCTTCAATTGACTATTCATAACCAGAATGCCTAACGGATTGTTCATATTCTTCATGCCACCACCACTTCGCGGAACATCCCCGCGTCCATGTGCAACATCAGATGGCAATGCCATGCCCAGCGCCCAAGGGCATCCGCCGTCACCAAGAAGCTGATCCGCTGAGCCGGCTGCACCGGAATCGTGTGCCGCCTGGCCTGGAACTGTCCGTCCGGTGTCTCTAACTCACTCCACATACCGTGCAAGTGCATGGGGTGCGTCATCATGGTGTCGTTGTGCAATATGACTCTGACCCGTTCGCCATAGCTGAAATGAACCGGCGTCGATTTTCCGTACTCCACCCCGTCGAATGACCAGGCGTAGCGCTCCATATTTCCAGTCAGGTGCAGCTCGATTTCACGCTCTGCGCCGCGCGAATCCATTGGCCCACCCACGGTATGCAGATCGGACAGTGTCAATACGCGTCGGCCACTACTGCGCAAGCCGATGCCTGGGTCGTCCAGGTTGGTGCGCGGCATGTCTACCCGCATATCGATGCTCGGCCCGTATTCCGTTCTGGCATGGCGCACCTGGGCGCTGGCGCCGGCCACCGGCATGGCGCCGTGCTTCATGCCGGCCATGCCTGCATGACTCATTCCCTGCATGCCCTGCATCCCGCCATGGTTCATCGCAGCCATATTGCCGTGGTCCATTGCGGCCATGCCGCCGTGGTTCATGCCACCCATCGAAGGCTGGCCAGCCACACCATGACTCATACCCGCCATGCCGCCAGCTCCCATAGCGCCCATCATGTCCGCCATGGTCAGCCATTCAACGGGGTCAAGGCCTGGTACGGGTGCTTCCAGGCCTGCGCGGGCGGCCAACGTCCCGCGGGCGTAGCCTGTACGGTCCATGGCTTGTGCAAAAACCGTGTAGGCATCATCTTTCGGTTGCACCAGCACATCGTAGGTTTCCCCCGGACCGAACCGGAACTCATCGACGGTAACCGGCTCGACATTGACGCCGTCGGCTTGCACCACAGTCAATTGAAGACCGGGAATGCGCACATCGTAGAAGGTGTTGGCGGCTCCATTGATGAAACGCAACCGCACACGCTCTCCTGGCTGAAACAGACCCGTCCAGTTGCCCGCGGGCGTCGTGCCGTTCATCAGATAGGTCAACACATTGGCAGACAGGTCGGCCAAATCCGTTGGGCTCATGCGCATCTCATTCCACATCTTGCGCTTGTCGATGGCAGCCTTCAGGCCCATCTGCGAGGCGTCCCGGAAGAAATCCACGGCAGTGGGTTGGCTGTAGTTGTAGTAGTCGCCTTGCATCTTGAGCTTGGCCAACACCCGCATGGGATCCTCGTCGGTCCAGTCAGATAGCTGAACCACGTACTCACGATCGGCCCGTATAGGGTCTCTGTCCACCGGATCGATAATGATCGCCCCATAGACTCCGGTGGCCTCCTGCATGCCCGAGTGGGAGTGGTACCAGTAGGTGCCACTTTGTTGCACTTTGAACCGATACGTGAAGGTTTCGCCCGGCGGGATCCCCGCAAAGCTGATCCCTGGCACGCCGTCCATCTGATACGGCAGGATGATGCCATGCCAATGGATGGAGGTGGCTTCCTTCAGACGATTTTTCACCCGGATAGTGACCGTATCGCCCTCGCGCCAACGCAAGGTGGGCGCCGGTAGCGAACCATTCACCGTCGTGGCGATTCTTGGATTACCGGTAAAGTTGACGGGCGACTCGCCAATTTCCAAATTAAATTCGGTTCCGACCAGTATCTGTGCGGAACCCGTGCTAGTGCGAGTTGACTGCGCACCAACTGCTCGGGCATAAGGCGACAGGCCAAGAAGTACACCTCCCGCTGCCAACCCTTGGACAAAGCGGCGGCGAGGCATGAACGGTACGGGAACAGCTAGCGTAGGCAGACGTTTCACGCGTGAGAATCCTGTGTATTGATTTTTTGTTGACATTTGCCTGTCGAAGATTGAAACGACAGACGCCATTACTTAACTTTAATCAAGTGCGGCTGTCAGGCTAATGACAGGTTGATTACTTTTTTGTAATCAATGGATCAGCCCTATCCCAAGTCAAAGAAGAAAGAGCCAAAACCTCACTTTCATTTCCACCTTCATACCGCACAAACATAGCTTCATCTTTGGACATGTGAGACCAGTTGTTGTTTTTCTTGGATGGGATCTACTGGCCGATTATTGACGCGCAGTTCGTAATGCAAATGAGGACCACTGGATATTCCGGTCGAACCAACATACCCAATGATTTGTCCTTTTTCTATCCCAACCCCTTTTCTTAGGCCATTCTTAAAACGACTTTGATGCGCATAGACCGTTGAATAACCATAATTATGCTCGACGAAGATCACTTTTCCATATCCGCTTTGAGTTCCAATAAAGGAGATCTTCCCCCGAGCAGTTGCACGGATAGGCGTACCTTTAGGGGCTGGAAAATCAAGACCTTGATGGCCTGCCCACTCGCCCGATAAGGGATGAAGCCGGTAGCCAAAACCTGAATTGATACGCAGGTGTTCGATAAGTGGCGTATCAAGAAACATCTTTTGCAAGCCCTCAAGTCGAGGAGTTTGGTTATGAGAGTGTTTACCCAACATGTAAACAGGGCCTTCAGCGATAGATGTCTGCCTAACTTCCGATGCCATAACGGCATTCGTCACAAGGTAACCAAAAATGAGAAGAAAGCTTTTTAATTTAGGATGCATGTCATATAGAAAATAACTGAATTGAAATAGTGTGGCTCACCTTTTGTAGCTCGGAGCAGGCGTGAATCATGCCGGGGTTGTCCGTCAAATGACCGTTCTATTGCTTATCGCTTTTCCGCCATCGAAAGAACAGAAATCAAAGTGGAATCGCCGCCCTCAAAGAATTTAGAAATTTTCTTGAGGATTGGAACCCAACAACTTGAAAGTTGATTTCTTTTCCTTGTCGATCGAAAAAGATAATTCCGGGCGGGCCAAAGAGCCCAAAACGCTTAAGCAATGCCTGGTCGTCCGCATTGTTCGCAGTCACGTCCGCCTTAAGTAAAACGACATCCTTGAGACGATTTCTCACCTGAATATCCGTAAACGTGAAGCGCTCCATTTCCTTGCACGATATGCACCAGTCGGCCCAGAAGTCGAGCATGACGTAATGCCCCGAAGCTGCCTTTACCTGCGAATCCAGATCAGCCAGACTCGTGATTTTCTTAAACTGGAGCTCGGGTGAACCATTCGTCTGTGCGACTGCAACGCTACCCGTCCGTAAGCCTGCTAACGGCTGCAATACATCGCTGCCCCCTGATAACACCCCGATGAGCATGGCGAGGCCAGAAACTAAAGCAATGAATCCTACCCCTTTGCCAAACCTCGCAAATCCGGGCGAATCATCAGGCAGCGGCTCCAACGTCTTCAGGTACATCGCGCTTATGATGAGCAAAGCGGCCCATAAGCTCATATGGACAACGGAAGGTATGACTGGCGAAATCATGTAAATGGCAACAGCAAGCATCGTGACGCCAAAAAAGTGCTGCACGGATTTCATCCACCGACCAGCCTTAGGTAAAAGCGCACCCGCTGTCGTGCCAAAGATCAGAAGCGGAACCCCCATTCCTATAGCTAGCGAGAACAGCGCAACGCCGCCCAACACGACATCCCCGGTCTGCCCAATGTAAAGCAGCGCACCGGCTAACGGCGCCGCAACGCAAGGCCCGACGATGATGGCGGACAATACGCCCATCACGAATACACTCAGAACTTTTCCACCTGCAGATTGGTTGGCTGCGCTTGTCAGACGACTTTGAATGGAAGTTGGTATCTGGAGCTGATAAAAGTCGAACATTGACAGGGCGAGCAGCACGAAGATGGCGGCGAAGGCTCCCAATACCCATGGATTTTGCAAATAGGCCGCGAGCATCGTGCCTGCCAGCCCCGCGGCCACACCCGCAATCGCATAGGTGACGGCCATCGACAGCACGTAGACCGAGGAAAGACCGAAGGCATGGCGGCGGCTCATGGAGCGCCCTTGTCCAATAATCAGTCCCGACAAGATCGGTATCATGGGCAGCATGCAGGGAGTAAACGCTAATACCAGCCCAAAGCCAAAGAATGCAGCAATGAGAGCCCATGCATTATCTTTGGCGAACAGTTCTCCTACAAGGCTTGTCTCCGATACAGGAGCCTTGATGGCACTCTGCTGAATGCTGTTGCTCGTCCCACTTTGCTCTGACGCAACAACAATAGCGCTATCTGGAGCGGCAGGGAGTTGGCTGGTGTCCACGAGCGCCACAGACAGTGTTTTCTCTATCGGGGGGTAGCAAACGCCGGTCGGATCGTTACAGCCCTGATAAGAAGCTCGTAGATCCAGCGAGTTGACTGCCGACCCACTGCTTCTATTCAACGTAATTGGAATCTGGACGGATCCGTAATACACCTCGACCTGCCCGAAAGTGGGGTCGTCCTTGATCTGCCCGGGAAGTAGCGCAACGCCCTTGATCGAGACGTCCGGCGACGAGTCTTGCAGATCGAAGGTAATTCGATCCCTATAAAGATAGTAGCCCTCGGCTGCTACCAACGTGACGACCAGCGTATTGGGATCGCTTGCGCTTGCGAACGATTTGAACGCTTCGTCCGGCGGCAACAACTCCTGGTCGGAATTCTCGCCACCAAACCAGCCTCGTAGCGAATCGAAGACGCCTCTGGCTGAAGAGGTAGGCACCGATGCCACAACACTCGTGGAACCCGCCGACATTTCAAAGGACTGTGCGGCACCAACGCCAAGCAACCATGCCAGTGTCAGCACCAGCATGGTTAATAAAAAACGGATCGATGTCACTTCAACTACTCATCATCCGAAATGTTTAGTTTTAGTAGTCGATTCACGAACCGGCGTAGGCGCGGGTTCGTTTTTCTTTCCGCTATGCTCGGAATGACATGATTGCATTCCCTTCATCATGAAGAGCATCATCAACGGACAGATCAAGAAGAATAAAAAGGGGCTTGCGGCGACAATCCACTCACGCGCGGTCGGTAACGTCGCGTAAACCAACGCAACCAGCACAGCCAGCCCTAGGCCACCTTTCAACATGGTCTTCATATCGCATTTCATTTCTCGAAACTCCTGTTGCCTGAATGCTCGCCAGAGCTAATTTACATATCCAACGATGACACCACTATAGCGATCCATACCTGTCAGGCGGATTGCTTCAACATTACATCTTTGTCATCTTCATATTGCACTCCTGACTTTCTTGAAATTCCATTGAAAACTCAGGCAATGCAGCACCTTGCATACATTGCAGGGACATGTATTACAAACATGTAATCTCAGGGTAATAGTTACGTCAGAAGCGAAACCATATAGTTTCGACTATCGGCCCTGTTGTGAAGAGCTCCGACCCGTCGGTCGAAGTTTCTTCGCCACGATGCAAGGGCATCGCCGGTGTCGCATTGATATTGCTTCGCTTGATCTCGTCCGAAAGGTGAGACTTTCGCTCTGGCACTTGGTCAGCAAGCAGGTTCTCTTTTCCTGTCTATATTGGAGGCATCATGCTCAAACTTCGTCCCATTCTTCTGGCTGTCACCCTCGCTTTTTCCGCCAGCATGGTCCATGCATCATCCCTTCCTAACGGAGTCGTGTATAGCGCTAATGAAGGAGACGGATCCATTAGCAAAATCACGCTAAACACAGGCGATGTAAAAACGACTCAGATCAGCGTCATACCCCACAATGTGCAGATTGCTCCTGACGGAAAAACATTGCTCGCTGTCGGCACAGCAAAAGCGGAAGGAGGCGGGCATGGTAATGGGCATGGTGTTGACATCGACAGCCATGGGGATGCTGGCCTGCTGATCCTGGATGTAGATCAACTTGATAAAGTGCTGAAAACGCTGCCTTCAGGCGACCATCCTGCTCATGTCGTCACCAGCCCGGATGGCCGCTACGCCTATATCACGAACGCGGATGCAAACCAATTGTCCGTCGTGGACACCCAAGCAGGGAAACTTACCGCTGAAGTTGCCACCGGCGCTTATCCTCACGGCCTGCGGTTAAGCCCGGATGGACGCGAACTTTACGTCGCGAATCTCAGCGATAACTCTGTGTCCGTCATTGATCCTAAAACCATCAAGGAAACAGCCAGAATTTCTGTTGGGCAAGCGCCCGTGCAAGTGGCATTCACAAAGGACGGCAAGCAGGTATATGTCTCATTGCGAGATGAGAACAGCGTCGCAGTCATCGATATTGCTACAAGAAAAGTCATCAACCAGATCAATGTCGGCCGTGGCCCAATCCAGCTATATGCCGGCGCCGGCGATACGATGTTTGTGGCCAACCAGGGAAGCGACACTAAGCCGGATAATACGGTATCGGTTATCGACACCCGAAACCAGAGCGTGATCGAGACGGTGGTGACGGGCAAAGGCGCCCATGGGGTAGTCGCGAGCGGAGACGGAAAATATGTCTTCGTCACCAATACCCTTGACAATAGCGTGAGCGCGATCGATGTCGGCACCAAAAAAGTGGTTGCCACCTACCAGGTCGGACCCAATCCCAACGGGATCACATATCGTAGCCTCCCTTAACCGAGGGAGGGTATGCGGGCAAGCTTATCGCGCAGTCAATGCGGATTGCAAACCGACCCCCGTTCTACAAAAAAACAAATATTGCGACTTCGAAATGGTGGATCCATTTCATCAGAATGACATAAGCATTACATAAATGTAATGCTTATGTCATGTCCACGACAGTACGGTAGGATTACAGTCATCCACATAATGTTGATGAAGAGAGGTGTCCAGCCATGAAGCTGCTCGTGGTCGAAGACGAGGTCAAAACAGGAGACTATGTCCGTCAAGGCTTGACAGAAGCCGGATTTATTGTGGATCTGGCTCGTACCGGCCTTGATGGACATCACTTGGCGCTTACAGGTGCGTACGATCTGATCATTCTGGATGTCATGTTGCCGGATGTGGACGGCTGGCGAATCGTGCAGGCGCTTCGGGATGCGAAGTCCTCTACACCCGTGCTCTTTCTGACGGCAAGAGACAGCGTGGAAGATCGCGTAAAAGGGCTGGAGCTTGGCGCTGATGACTACTTGGTCAAGCCATTCGCTTTTTCGGAACTGCTGGCGCGCGTACGTACCTTGCTGCGTCGCGGTGCCGCCTCCGCTTTTCAAGACAAGCTGCAGGTCGCTGACCTTGTCCTTGATATCCCACGCCGTCGTGCCGAACGCCAGGAGAGACGCATCACCCTTACCAACAAAGAGTTCGCACTGCTGGAGCTTATGGTTCGTCGTCAGGGTGAGGTATTGCCCCGGTCGCTCATTGCGTCCCAGGTATGGGATATGAATTTTGACAGCGATACGAATGTCATTGATGTCGCAATAAGACGCCTGCGCGCAAAAATCGACGACGACTTCGAGCCCAAGCTTATCCATACGGTACGCGGCATGGGCTACATGCTGGATGTCACTCTCCCGGACTGACAGATGGCTCGACGCCCCGCTTCCTTGGCAGTACGGCTCACCGTCTCAATAGGGGCTGTGATTACATTCGTGCTCCTCACCTTCGGCTGGATGATTGAGCGGTCCATTAATGAGCATTTCGTCCAGCAGGATGTCGATGAACTCAATGCTGTTGTTCAGGTTCTACAGCATACCTTGGCCACGTTACCTTCAAATGCCACGCCTGACGACTTGAAAGAGCGGTTTGCCACTGCGGTATCCGGACACCACAATGCGCAATACTATATTTCCTCTGAAACCGGTGTGCAGATTTATGCCTCACCTGGATCAGATCTGGGTCGTTTCGCGAAAGTTTCCCGACCCGTCCAGAAGATTTCCATCGAAACTGTCGGGACATGGCAAGATCATGGGGAAACATTCCGAGGAGCCGTTCTACGCACCATCTCAGACAGCACTCCTGGAGCGAAAATATTCACTATCGCAGTTGCAACTGGCATCAACTTCCATTTGCACTATCTGGAAAGCTTTCGCACCTATCTTCGCATCATCACGACTGTTGCCTGCCTGATCGCGATTCTGGCCACTTGGTTGGCCGTCTATCAAGGGCATGCCCCCATTCGGCGAATCAGCCGGGAAATACGAAACATCAAATCCGATCAATTGCATATCCGGCTGGAACCTCACACCGTGCCAGCGGAATTGGTGGAACTGTCCATTTCATTCAATGACATGATCGAACGACTGGAGGATGTGTTCCGACGTTTATCTGGTTTTTCTGCGGATATTGCGCATGAATTACGGACGCCGATTACAAATCTGAAAACACAGACTGAAGTCGCTCTTTCTCAGTCACGCAGCATCGAGCAATATCGCGAGGTTCTGTACTCCAACCTCGAAGAGTACGAACGTATGGCAAAAATGGTTGGCGACATGCTATTTTTAGCGCAAGCAGATAACAATTTGCTCAAGCCCGAACTCGTCAAGGTTGACTTGGAGGCCGAAATGCGCAATCTCTTCGATTACTTTGGCGCATGGGCTGAAGAGCGTGAGGTGGAGCTGAAACTCTCCGGCAAACAGATATGCGTGCAAGGGGATAGGCTGATGATTCGCCGAGCGCTGAGCAACGTACTATCCAATGCCATTCGCTATACACCGGCAGGACACATCATCAACGTGATCCTGGAGTCGAGCGAGAAAGTCGCGACGATACGCGTCAAGAATCCGGGCCCCGTCATTCCCGCGGAGCACATTGACCGAATTTTCGAAAGGTTTTACCGGATGGATGCTTCACGTCAACGCAGCATAGAAGGAGCGGGTCTAGGGCTGGCGATAGCCAAATCTATTGTGGAGGCCCATGGCGGCAAGATCCGGGCAAGCTCCACCTCTGAAGCCACGGAATTCAAAATCAGTCTGCCATTGATCAGCTATTGAGAATCAATGCCTATCCATCACTGGATAGTAACGTTCAGAAAGTGACTATTCACTGAGGTTGACAGCTAATGGCAAAGCAAATCTCAAACAACAAGGCTACGCTGCCTCCCCATCTCCCACGACACGCTCCCGCCACGCACCGTCACGGCGATCTGCTGTCCCAGTTTCTTCTCAATCACCGGCTTCCACGGCACCAAGCTGAACCCCATGCCGTCATCGAGCATCGCGTAGCGCCCGCTGGCGAGCATGACAGAGCGCCGGTAAATGCCGGCCACGCGCTGCCCGTCGGCTACCGGTCGATGCTCCAGTCCGATATCGGCGGCAATGTCCTTCGCGGCCTGCGTCAGTTCCCGATCGCGCAGTGTGCCTAGCAGGTTGCGCACCAGAATCACGCGCTGCCCGCGCCGCTGGGCCAGTCCCTGTTCTTCGAGAAAGTCGGCACGCCGCTGCAAAGCTAACTTGGCCTCACCGCCGGTAAGCGGTGCATCTC
>Ga0164242_10002005_pt1 | contig 23756 bp, 23 predicted proteins | sample OricomgcompostMG_FD_108783 | JGI IMG/M metagenome (GOLD analysis project Ga0164242, IMG submission 108783) | Miracle-Growth compost microbial communities from Emeryville, California, USA - Original compost - Miracle growth compost (MG) ...
AGCAGAAATGACCATGAACACCCCAAGTTCTCTTACCAGTTGGAAGGGAAATGCAGAGACCGGCCGCCATGCATGCCAGGGTGCAGTCAGTGGCACTGAGGCCGACGTTGTACATGGCTGCGGCCTGAGACCATCCGACGATGGACACAAGGTCGGAGAACCAGTATGTCGCGATAGTAGTGGACGTCCATATACGGCGCGCAGGTTCGACAGGGTCATAGTCTATTTGGAGAAGTCAACGAGTTAGAGGCCATTGAGGAAAAAGGAACCTGAACTGTGACCACAAGGAGGAAGTTGACATACCAGCATTGGTCCAGACTCCTGGCGGTGCAATGCTACTCTCCTCACGAGGCAACACCCAACTCGACGGTTTCGTCAACCTCGTCTTGACTTTCGCGGAAAATGTTTTGGTCCGTTCCCGCACACGGTCCATGGTGATTGAGTTCTCTAGGATCCGCATTAGCAAGTCACGTTGCCGGTGTTGCATGCAGGTGAAGATGCAGGCGACCTGCGTCGTCGACGTCGAGATTTAAACGAATCGGGCCATCGAGCAATGGCCAGTCTCTGCCATCGACTCGCATGCCAAGTAGTCTGGGGGAAACCCGGGGTACGAATAGCACTATCGATTAGCCTATCTTCTTAGCACAACACCCAATGTTATCGCTAGGTATGATAGCGTAAAAGGCCCACTACCACGACGGCTGGACTATCACACCAAGAAAGAATCAGGTCGTCCGAAGCTCGGCCGGGTTTTAGCGCGTGGGACGATAACAAGGATAGGGCACGGCCGAGCAGGACAAGACACTGGGGCTTTACCATTAAACGCTGTAGATTTCCCCCCTGGCATGTCTTAACTGTAGATGATTCACATCATAAAATAAGCTAGACCGCGCAAACTAGTCCTGATTGGAAATGTCTCTCTACTTCCCTGGCGTTGCTCTCCTTACTGGAGCGGCTTCCGGTGAGTTCTTTGCCACCTCGGCCTTCCTTTCGTATCTGAGATCATGATCCCGATCCTAACCCTAATCGATATTCAGGTATCGGCCGCGGCATCGCGCTTGCATTTGCCAAGGATGGATGCCGCAACATTGCCATATGTGACTTTAATGTTGCTGGGCTCGAGGAGACCAAGGCGCTTGTTGCCGAGATTTCGCCCGAAGCTGACGTTCTCGTAGTCGGGGTAGACCTGAGAAACGAGGAAGATGTGGAAAAAATGATGGCCACTGCGGTGGCCAAGTTCCAGCGTATCGACTACGCAGTAAACGTGGCAGGTAAGCTAGTCACTTTGATGATGACACATCATCGCTTGGGGAAATTCCAACGTGCTGACACTAGTTACAAGGCGTGGAGGGAGACAACCTGGGTTCCGCAGAGTCCACCTCCAAGGTCTTTGACCACGTCAACAGTGTCAACTATCGCGGCTGTTGGCTATCCTCGAGATCTGAAATCATCCAGATGCTCAAGCAAGAACCTTTACCTACCCACGATGGGCGGTTGGGAAACAGAGGTGTTATTGTAAACATTGCGAGTCAGCTCGCGCTTGTTGGACGGCCAGAAGCTGGTGAGTGTCTCGGCATCCATAGCCGACCTCCCCAACTGTCCTCTTGAGCACTGAAAAGCTGAATCGTTCGGGATTTAGCGGCGTACTGTGCGTCAAAATCTGCCGTGCTTGCCCTTACTAGGTGTGACGCGATAGACGTGAGTGGCCCTTGATTCGTTCTCTAGATCCTTGTTTAGGAATGATCAACTGAGGTGACTGATATCCGTTTCTCCCACTTTGCAGTATTCACGCGACAACATCCGGATCAACGCTGTTTGTCCTGGCATCACTCACACTCCGATGCTGGATCGGCAGCTCGAGTTGTACAAGCCCGCTATCATGCGTGCCCCGTTGGAGCGGGCGGGGACGGTGCAGGAAGTTGCCGATGTTGTCCTATTTCTATGCAGTAGTCGGGCTACTTTTGTCCAGGGTGCGGCATATGTGGTTGATGGAGGTTACACAATTAATTAGAGACTAGAAGTACTGAAAACTCCCAAGACGATCACCAGCCGTCAAAAATTAAAGTCCTCTGCCCTAAATAGGAGGTCCTCAAATGAAGGCACCTGCTCAGGGCCGTTCGAGGCAGGGACCTGCTGCTCTTGAATCGCCCCGCATAGCCAGTAATCCCCCAACCAGTCCAGCTCCTTCCCGTAGAGGGTGTTTCCTTGCGCCAGTTGTGGCGTCGGTGGCATCGGAATCTGTCCTGTCGGGCTGACGGCGCTGGCTACCATGTCACCCTTCCGCTTCCAAAACCCCTGGATGAAGGTCTCAACATCGAGAAGGTGCATCATGCTATCGTGCCACGGCCCTTCGGCGCCCATCTGGTCGTGCGTGCGCTTATTGCGGGGCGGCCAGGCAGCGCATTCCTGTAATAGCGCCGTGAGGAGGCGGACGCCTTTGCGTGCGATGATGCATTGGTCTACCTGTTTCAGATTCGTGATAGCGTCCTGTATGAGGGAGCGGTGAATGGAAGAGGGGTCGGTGTCGAGAGGGGAACGGTATAGCATGTCGAAGCATAGAATGACCTGTCAGTGGTTAATAACGAGTCTGCAATTAGAGAGTGGGAGGAGGTTTGATAGAAGCAAATAGGGAACCTCACTCCGGCGGTGACGGTAAAGGCTTGCTCGATCCAGAGGATCGGCCGGTCCTCATCGAACGGCTGCTGCAGCATCTTGAGTATTGTCTTGGACGCGGCCACGCACGTCTTGCGCGTAAAGGAGAAGACAGGGTCCGTCATGCTCTTACCCAGCATGTTGCGGTGGATCATAATCACTTTGTGGGCAAAACTAATGGCCAGGGAACGACGAGCCCAGGCGATGTACCTTGGCCATGTTGGATCGATGGGGCACTCCGCCAGAAACGCGGGGCGGTGGACCGTGGCCAAAGTGCGCATCTCGGAGTCGAAACGGATGATCTCCTCGAAGCGCTCGTACACAGTACGGCACGAGAGAAGTGAGTCATGTAGATCGGGCATCAAAGCCGCGATCTTGTCCAGGAGGCGGCAATAACTCATGACGGTCGGCACCGAGTCCGGCAGCGAGACCATGTCCTCGTCGCGGCAGTTGCGAGGAGGATCGGTCCGGTTGAACATGGGCCGCACGAGATAGCTCTCGGTGAAGGGGATGAAGAAGTAGTCCTGTCGGAGGAGAGCATACCACGCCCGACGGGCGCTCTCGCGTGGTACTATCCCCTCCGAAAGACCCTCAGGCTCCTCTCCGAGCCGGTCGAAACCTAGGTTCTGCGCCATGCGGATCGCCGTGGCCATCAGCACGCTCTGACTGCGCATTCGACCAAGCATGTAGGCAGATGTGGTCAGAACGACAGTCGCCTGCAGGGTGTCGAGCCGGTGCCGCGTCAGGTGCTCTGACAGGTGTAGACACTCGAGGGTGGCGTCATACCAGCTCTCGGAAAGCGTGTGCTGCTCGTCCCTACGGAACCCCCATCTCTGCGCGAGGGACAACGGTGCGCTGATGATGCTTCCGGACAAGATGGCAAAAAGTAGGGCTACCCACTGTAAGTCAACCCCGACCGAGCTGATCTGGCCTAGATGCACGTCGTAGAACCTAGCCAGATCCTGTTTGAAGGTGGGGACATGGTAGCCTCCATGGGACCATAGCAGCGCCTCTGTATGATATCGAACAAGCTGTTCAACACGGTTTCTATCGGGGAGAAGCAGTTGCACGATGCCTAGCTGTCGGGTCTTGGACTGGACCAAGCAGTTGTCCTCGCGCAGCATTGAACGGACCGCGCGTAGGCTGGCTGAGCTCCCTGCCGGGGTGCATGGTGCGAGGGCATCTGGCCCAGCGGTGACCGCCTCGGCCTGGGCCCCATTCCCAAGAAACATGGACATGTCTACCCCCATATCTCCGCCTGCATGGTATTGGGCCTCAGCGGCCAGATTCCCGGTGTCCGGCACCAACACCGAAGATGACTGCTGGGGTGAGCGGCGTTCATTCTGTAACTGCTGATGATCCGACCGTTGCTCACGAGACTCTAGTTGTTCGACACGCTCCAGGAGACTCCTCACCAGCTGCTCCATCTGCTGGCTCGGCGGGTCGCTGCTGGGTGGAGGAGGCATGGGCTCCCCTAAGGTCACGGCCGAATCGCGGGCATCATCGCTTGGGAATTCGCGGACGCAGAGCTCAGCTTGCCCACGCTTGACGCAATTTCCACAAGGGGATTGCTTATCACACTTGATCTTCTTTCTCGTGCAGGCCTGGCAGGCCAACCTTGGTCGATACGGTCTGCTCATGGTCTCAATGGCGACAAGTTTGGCGACAATGCAGACTGCCCGACAGGGGCGGCTCGGCCGAGACACGAGGCATTTGGTCAGTATTTAGCGTTCCATTATCTGCTGGGATAGGCAGTCGAGAACAGCAAAACACCTGATACGCCGACTGAAGTGGACTATTGCTTGTCAATTAGTGCCCAGCTAAGCTCCTGTAGCGTGAGGGGTTCACCGGTGTTCTGCAAGGAATTTAGTCATTGGATCCACGTGGAAATACTTAAGCGCGAGTAACTGCGGTAAGTCCTCCGCTATCACCGCCGAATCATCATTTAGCTCCGGCTCTCTAGCTGGAGGCCGGGAAAGGGTTGCAGGTCTCTCTCTCTGCCAGTGTGGTACTAACCAGTAGTACATAGCGAACAAAAACTCACTCGTCGAACACCCTAGAATGTCTTTAGCTGGTAAAGTTGTCATCATCACCGGCGCCAGCAGCGGCGTTGGGTGCGCCACGGCCATCAGAGCTGCGTCGGAGGGCGCCGTCCTGGCCCTAGGGGACATAAACGCAGCCGGACTAAACAAAACGGTAGATAGATGTCGGGCTGTATCGTCAGCGTCGACCGAGACACGTTCTCACCTCCAATTTATGCTTGATGTTGGATCGGCGGACGCCTGCAACAATTTCGCGGAGGCCGTCATGGATGCCTACGATAAAATCGACTGCGTCTTCAACTGCGCCGGTATCAACCCCACGGCCATTCCGACCGAGCAGATCTCCGACAGTGTGTGGGACAATATGGTAAACACAAACCTTAAAGGCGTCTTCAATCTGACGCGGGCGTGCCTCCCACACTTGCGGTCCGGCTCGGCCTTCGTCAACGTCTCTAGCGTGGCTGGCTTGCACCCTGTGCCGGAGCTAGCCTTGTACTGCGCTACGAAATATGCCGTCATCGGATTCTCTAAAAGCCTCGCCCTCGAAGTCGGACCCAGAGGGATCCGCGTAAACGTCGTGGCGCCAGGGATGGTCGACACTCCGACGAACTCGGCTGTCCGAGCTGGCCGGAAGGCGGTCGACCGCGCCGCAGACTCAGTGGCACTGAGGAGGTTCGGGACACCGGAAGAAATTGCTGAGGTAGTAGTGTTCCTGTTTGAGGAGAGGAGTCGGTATATGAATGGCAGTGTTGTTGAGGTTCACGGAGGGATTGGCGTGCAATGAATAGGTACATTGAGAAAATTGCCGCCTAACCTTAGGTAATGTCTATAGCAAGTAAACCTCTGAATAACTGTGAGACTACGCGGTCTCCTGTCAGTAGGGAGTTAAATTTTTTTTTTTGTGTTTTCTTTTTGGCTCGGATGTTAGGGATTCCTGTCGGATATCTTTGGTATCATCCAATGGTCTCGTATCTGACACAAATTGGTAACAGCTGCTAAAGGCCATGATCTCGGTTTCCGAGCACGGATCGGCGATTCAAAGGAGCTAGCTTCGCTTACAAACTCGTGAACTCCACACGTCGGCCCTCGCGTTTTCAAGCTCCGCTTCTAAAATCCGGGACCAAGATCCGTGCCGCGAGCGTCGCAGGTTTTGGGTGCGGCTCTGCTTACATAGTACAGCTCCAGAGACGGAGATATGACTACAGGAAGGGACACAGAAGTCGTTCCCGGCGATCGCTGAATTGGTCAGAGCTCATCCCCGGCTTGGACCGAGTAATCCGAGACTCGCCTCCTTGTTCATCCTCCACTAGCAAAACGTCTGGAGCTCGTGCCTGGTAACCCCCTGTCGTAGCGCCGAGTTCATTTGGAGGAGATCGCGCGTCCTATCCTTGCTCGGCCTTCCGACCCCTGTCCGTAAGGCCGAGCTTGAAGGATTCAAGATGGCGTTTGCTTTGGAAGAGTTTCGTGTGTATATTAGCAGCATCCTCTGGCGGTTTTGACGTCTTTCACATTGAACCCCCATCTTGTTCGATATTATTAATTGATAATTATCATTATTTCTCTTCCGGCCGCCAAATTGTAATTTTAATATAAAAAAATCGACCGCAATGCCGCGCTCGACTCGCAGCGGCTCCGATTCGTCCCAAACGCTAGACGGGCGGTCCCCGGGCCGGACGGACGCCAAGTCCGGGCCCGAAGCCGAACCGCAAGGCATGCTACGTATCCCGTCGCAGACCATCGCCGCAGCGTCCCCGGAGCCGGATGATGTCGCCGAGGCGGACCTCGAGAAGACCGGAGTCGAGCCCACGCCGCCGCCGGCGGGGCCCTCCGGCTTCAACCCGGCTGACTTCCCGGACGGCGGCCTGACGGCCTGGCTCGTGGTGTTTGGCGGCTGGTGTGCGCTGTTCTGTACATTTGGCTTGATCAACTGCGTCGGCGTGTTTGTCGAATATTATGCCCGGGGGCCGCTCTCGCAGTATACTATTTCGACGGTCAGCTGGATCACATCGGTCCAGGTGTTCTTTATGACCTTCACCGGCATTGTGGTAAGTCCTCGCTTCCGTTTCTGCTCTCCGTTCTCGCAACACAAGCAAACAAGTTAACCCGTCCCCGCGATCAGTTTGGCCGTTTGTTTGACAGCTATGGGCCTCGGTGGCTCTTGATCATCGGCACTATCGTCTATGTCTTCGGTCTGATGATGACCTCGCTCGCGACGCAGTACTACCAGTTCTTGCTCGCCCAGAGCATCGTCAGCGCTATTGGCTCAGCGGCTATCTTCAACGCGTCCATGTCGTCAGTTGTGTCGTGGTTCTTCCGCCGCCGCGCCGCAGCATTGGGCATCATGGTCAGCGGCTCGTCCCTAGGTGGCGTTGTCCTACCAATCATGATGAATCAAATGATCGAGAAGGTCGGATTTCCATGGGCAATTCGTGCCGTGGCCTTCTTGTTCCTCTTCCTCTGTGGCGTGGCCTGTCTGACGGTTAGGTCTCGCCTCCCTGCCCGACCAAAGCCACTAGTTTTGGACGACTACCTTTCCGGGTTTAGGCAACCGCTTTTCGTGCTTACGGTCGTAGGAGCCTTCTTCTTCTTCTTGGGCATGTTTCTACCCTTCAACTACATCATCCTGCAGGCCGAGGCGAACGGTATGGATCCAAAATTGACGCCGTATCTCCTGCCAATCATCAACGCCGTGAGGTAAGTCCCCTCGATCGGAGAACCCCTCCATTCAAGAGTCCAGACTGAGATAAACGAATGCTAACATTTTGAAACAGCATCGTCGGCCGTATCGCTCCAGCCATCGTGGCCGACAAGGTCGGCCGCTTCAACGTCATGATCCTCATCACTGCCCTCTCGGCCATCATCACGCTCGCACTCTGGATTCCCGGCCGCACAAATGCACCCATCATCGTGTACGCGGTCATCTTCGGCTTCAGCTCGGGCGGTTTTATCGGCTTGGGGCCCGCACTGGTCGCCCAGATCTCTGACATCCGCCACATCGGCGTCCGCACCGGCACAGCTTTCGCCGTACAGAGCTTCGGCGCCCTAGCGGGTAGTCCCATAGCAGGTGCTATCGTGGCCGCCCAGGACGGGAGCTTCCTCGGCCTGCAGCTGTTCTGCGGCTTCTCCATGCTAATGAGCGTTGTCTTCTTTTTTGCTGCCAGATGGGTGCAGGTCGGGGCTGTCGTCAAGACGAAGATATAATGAACGCTAACCAGGGTTTCGATCGAACCCGGTTCATGCGTGGTTGGTTACGCGGAAATGAGGTATAAACCATCTGGGATTACTGGCTTCCTCGAGGTGCAAGGGCGTTATAATGGTTGTAATGCCTCGAATGGTCCCGGCAATGCGTGGACGATACGTTTCTCCCGCTGTGGATCATTTTTGGCAGCAACCCCCAGGAGTTTCGGGTATCTAGATAGACTTACTTGGGTAGATCAACCTGATAGATAGGAACCATACTACGTATGTCACCCTAGCTTTTGCATTTGAGCCAAAGTGGTTTAATATAGTATATTTGACCAAACCCCACCGATCGGCCACCCTGATGGCTACAGTTCTGTGGTTTGAACTGGGTGCGAGTAGTAGTATGAGAGTATTTCTAGCACAGTTAACCACGAGCGCGGTCAAAGTTTCCGCAGGTTGTATTAACGTAGCAAGGAGTGTCAATGTGCCATTCTTAGGTAAAATCTCCACCGACCGCCCGGACTCTCCTATTACCTTGGTACTTTAGGTAGGCACTGTATCTTGGTGCAGCCGTTGACTCTATACCTCCTCTCAACCACCCTTTGCTCCCCAATCCTCTTTTTCCATTTCCTCCTCATCTGCCGCCCACACCTTTTTAACATCGCGGAAGAGGCAATCGGCTAGAAGGAAAGTAGAAAAGCCCATACATCCATCCTTCCACTGCACCCAACCGCCCCCGTCGTGACCCCGACGTCACCGCGGAGAGCAGATAGGTGAAATGAAAGGATGGATGGATAGTCCTTCCTTTCCCTCTCCTATCTGGCCGTTCACTGTAGTCATACTCCATCCAAATTTAATCATGGGAAGCTGTAGGAATGGTGTGAGGAGGTGAGAGGAGTGAGGAGGGCGGGGGGCAATCCATCCTTTCTCTTATACCAGGTATCCCAAGTGCTTTGTCTGCTTGACAAGCCTCCGGCGCTCTCACCCCCCTCTTAAAGCTCGCATCAGCTTGATTTCCTCCTCCACTGGGCAGATGTTGTTAGACAGTAGCATGAAAAAAAAAGACAAGGGCACAGACATACCTTCCAGATTTTCACACCACTCGACCCTGCTTAGTGATTTCGTCAATGTACCAAAACTCTAGGCACAGGAATTTGGTCCCTGTTTCAGGGTAGTATTGGAGTGGGTACAGTCGGTATGCTGGGTCACAATCTGGGGGGGGGGCGGCGGCTGTGACCCATGACTCGGACCAAGTGTTGTGTTGTTGGCACCAGGAGATGATTTCAGAGCAGAAATGGTTGACCATATTCGACTCCAGGGAGCTCTCAAATGCCAGAGATCCCGAAATCTAAACTGCTGGTGATGTACGTAAGCTAGGCAGTTGTAGTCATCATCGGTCCCCTCCCTCCCATTTCTCCGCTGACCAGAATTTTGGGTGTCTCTAGCAGGAAGCGGGGAACACTTAGCTGCTAACAATACCCGCCTAGAGACAGACTATGAGGGCTGCGAGGTCGATGACGATATATTATTGAGTCGGGATAGCAACCGGTTCAACCGGCTAACTTCAACGGGGAAGACGATGTTGCTTGTTCTCCCACTCCACAGGATAGGTATGGTATGCCTCAGCCCTAGAGATAGGGTGAGCTGAACAACCTGAATGAAAAATTAGCAGGTGATACAGGGTGGAAACTGACAGATGATGAAAGTTGGGGGATAAATATTAAGGGATGAACATTGGAGGATCGTATTTTGAGCGAAGGCTTGTTGCAAGATAGCAGAACACGGGGTAAATATTTGCAGCGCGAATATGGGAATGGAACAAGGCTGCGATGTTGGAATATTAGTACATACCTTACGAAGACCCCTGAGAACAAAACAAAAGAGGTAATCCGGGTTGCTTCTTGCTAAAGCCGCCCTCGGGCCTTACACAAAAATATCAAGACCAGCGACAGAGATCCTCGGCGAGTTGGTTTGTTGGTGGAGGTTGAGATTTGCAGCACTCCTCGAGTTCTCCGTTGCGCCGTTTTTAGGATGGGAGGGGTATGTCGAAGATGGGTCGGCTCGTTAGGATGTGAAGTCAGAGGTATCGAGGGATTGGGGAGATGGAAATGAGTGAAAGATTTTCACGGATAGCTGGTCGTGTATCAGGTAGTCACGTTACAGGTATATTCTTGATGAGCACAATTTGGTGAAGACCTGAGCCTAGTATTGTACTATGTCCGCTGATCTTGTGAATCTCCTTTCACAAAAGCCAGTAGAACTCTTCCCTGGGCCCTTATGATGCTACGATTATGAATAATTTATTGTTGTCTGGCCTGTAGTCTTTAACCCCTTATGCTTTCGGGTCTAGTTCACCTCATTGTGCTGCACCCATTTCCACCCCGCAGCCTTGAACCCCTCGCTGTTTCGGGATTCTTAAGGAAACTGAGGGCAGAGCTAACTTGGTAGTGTTCATCTGCTAAAAATGGGCATCGCGTTTGCGGCGTATTGCTCCGGCAACAAACCTTTTCGCCACAACCGTCCTTACGGGTGCCACCAACCCAACCTTTCATAATACCTGGTACCTATCTAAGGTAGGCAGATATCAACCCAGAATAATACACAACAACAATTGATGCAGGATTGCATACCCACCCACGCTTTTAGTCCGACGATTAGTTCTATTAGCAAGGGATGGCATCTCGTAATATCGAGGTCCACTATGGCGGTCCTGACGTCAACTCGATTCTTTCCCAAGGTAATTCCTGATGGCAAGCTACCCTTCGTCTGGCAGAATCAACATCAGCAATTCCATATTCTAGCCTCGATATTGAGAAAGTTCTTTACCGCACGTCAACGCTGCCTGAAGAATATCTCACAAAGCCACTTGGATTGAGGGGTATTCCTTATGTATGGAGAAAATCGGCTTCTTCATGCTGTGGAGAGAAAGCTGAGAAAGCCTGCAAGCTCCCTTTGCGAAAGCTTCACCCTACAACCTACACATTATCTTCGTCACGCAACTTGGTAGACTGGAATGGAAGCGCTAACAATGGCATTTCCCTGATAATCCTAGGCTGGGCATAATCCTAGGCTGGGCATACATCCTGAGCGCGAGTCTGGCAGAGAGGCAAGGGCTCGACACGGAGTATAGCCAGTTCCTCGACCGCTCTGTTAGCGCAGAAACTATTCTAGACCTCGAACTTTATCTGGATTACGCTGAGCCGCACGAACTTGCTAGGTGGAAGGCTCTTGCATCTCGCGGCGTCGGTTGGTCCATTGCTGTAATATGCCCCCTTCCTCGGACTTATCACCAGGGCATAAAAAAGAAGAAAACAACTCCACCTGAACTATCTGGTAATCTGCTTCTTGGAATTCATACCAGTCCAGAGTCCATAGAAATCTTTATTCGGCCACTACAACGGCAACTTTCCTAAACGAGCAGCCCACTTTTTCAAATTCCATTTTTCATCAAAATCGCCAACACCCGGTTGTGAGACCCTGCGAGCATGATCGGCATTCATGAGACAAGCCGTCTTTCAACCTCAACTTTTTAAGCGAATGTTATTGATATCTTCTAGTGGGACATCGAGCAAAATTCCCTATCTGCCTCCACGCATTCACCATCGTCCGAAGCTAGGTGAGAAAGAAAGATGATAAAAAATACGAGGAATCAAGATGAGCCCGTTAGGTCAGAAGGTTTCCCTGAGACAAGGCAACTACTTACCAACGGCTGGACGGGCCACGAAAATACAGTTTAGACGGCTTAAGTTGAACGGACACCGCTAGTATAATGTAGGCGACGAATCTTCTGTCCTAGGATCGAGACGGAGCTCGTGTAGGTATCATGAGATAGTCAGGATAGGAATTCACACGCTGCCGTAAGCGCACCCGGTTTGTTAGCAAGACCATGCGTCGCAAGGGCCGTTCCTACAGTCGGTAAGTTACGGATCCGCACATGCATATTCATTCAGGGTCCTTATTAGGCGAGCGCACACTGCACCAGCGGTCAGGGTCCTTCCCATGCCAAGCCCCTCCCGGAAACAATGCAGCACAAGCACCAACAGGTGGGACAGCGACGTGTGGCCGACCAATGGGCACCCGGCAGAATGATGCCTACAAATGGTTTACTTTCCCATCATTAACCTCGTGCCAAATCCCTCAACGCCATCTCTCGCTCAGCTCGATCATTCTCCCTCTCCCTTTCTCTCCCCTATCTCCGTCTTGCCATCGTACTTCGTAGCAACCGGCCAACGCCCAGCACCCCCACTTGTCAGCCATGCATCTCTACTCTCGCCATCCAAGTTTCCTCACCTGTTACGCCGCAGGCTTCCTTCTGGCTTACTCGAGGCTTGTACAGGCCATCTCGGGCACAGTAGAGGTTGACTTAGTGTTTCCGCAGAATGACACTTACGCACCAGCTCCTGTCTTCCCTATTGCCTTTACTTTCCGGAATTCTGAACTTGCTGGCTACCTTCAGCCCCAGGTTTTCTATACTATATACCCATACCGAGGCGATGACTCCGAACACGACCCCGCTGCGGTTGGTGACTTCGACATGGCATGGGCCAACTGGACGACTAGCGATCCTTATATAGAATACGGCGGGGCAGTGACTCTCGACACCGAAGGCACCTGGTTGCTTTTATGGGACGTAGAGGCTACCACCTGCTCAGCCTCAGGCCCCCTGAACGCCACTACGGGCTATTGGAGTTACGAGATGATCTTCACGACAAAGAAGGGGGCTAAGAAGCTGGACCTCACAGCTGCTACAAGCGGGGAGCTATGCTCCCGGTCTCTAAATGTTACGTTCGATATCACCGGCACACGGGATTCTGGGAACTTGTTCGAAAACAAAAAGCCCTGCGCGGTGGTGGCCGAGGCTGCACCAGCCCCTACACCTTGTGCAGCCAAGATCGAAGCCTCAGCCGCGTCCAGCATCTCTTCGGATCTGACCTTTAGAGCATGTGTTACTCAAACTGTTGATCCCGCGCCCTGGTGCCCACCGCCCGAGAAGGATCACGGAGCCAGGAGCCTGGTGGTGCCGGACCTGGCGGTGGGTGGTGTCGCATTCTTGGCGATAGCTATTGGTGGGTTAGGCTTCTTTATGATTTAAATGGTCTTGTTTGGTTCTTTTGCACATAGATTAGACAACGAGTTATTTCAGCTAATTAATATACCTCTATGTACCTACCATGATATATAGAGGAGAAGCACTATACCGAATGACGAAGTCCAGCTTGTCCCTGGGACGATTTATGCCAAGAACTACATTATCTCCATCCTCGAAATGACTGGCACAACATACATCAAGACGCGTCTGTTGGGCTTCACGAGATGGGCTCAAATATTCACTTTCTAAACTCTTCAAAACACGCACCTACATGCGTGCCACTTCCAATGGTAATTGGACTGAAAGCACGCTGTGCCTCTCAATATTGATTTTACTAAATGCACGCTGTATGCAACCCTGCCAAAATACAGCTACCGAATCGCCATCACTTCATGATGTGGTGTTGGGAGTTGTTGCAGGGGGCTTACCGGGACTCGCCGGCAAAATATTCCATGGGCCGCAGTTCAGTTCGCACCCGCGCCGCAGTACATTACTACCTAATCAGTAGCCAAATAGGCTGGGTGGTTCGGAGCTGGGTACGGGACAAATAGTATAACATGTGTAGCCAAGTCGAGAGGGGCTTTGGTGGAACCTTGATGGAACATCGTACTGGGCCTGATAAGGTTTTAGAGAGTTCTGATTACCTTACCTCTTCTAATCCCAAAATTATCCAACGGTGGCTACAAACTGTCACTTGTAGTAGGACTGAGACGTTGTCGACGAAATATGCGTAACGGAGACGTGGGGGGCGGGGGGGGCGGTCCAAGACTATATTCCAACGTTCCCGCGGCCATTGGGACGGCTCTCGGTCGTTGGCGATTTGCGAACCGTACAGTCATCCAACTAGGCCAAAAGAGAGAACTCTCAATTAGTTCCTACTTGAGCTGACTTAAATATGATAACGGCGGGACATTGTATTACTTCATATGTTGGATTCCTTCGTCCTACGCCTCGTAGTCTCCTTCTCCCCTTCACTACTTAGCTCGTCGTCTGCGTCTCCTTTAGCCTGAGCTCGACGCAGACGGCGGATCTCCCGCTCGTAGATGGGCAAATTCACTGCCCGGATCGTGATAGCTTCTTTTTTCTCAATTTTACGCTTGTATTCCCTGAAGAACCAGTCCTGCGACAACACAGTTACTACAGAACTCTCATGCTAGATGACGATGAAAACGGGTCTACCATCACGCTCTTTCGCCATGATATGTATTTTGAAGGAGAAGGGAAACTCACTGCAAAGGTCGCCTTTACGCCGCGCGGCAGCACCGGTATGATGACATCTGCGTCTTCCGACGGCCCTTTGAGCCACGTCTGGAGAATGTTGTCTCTCTCCTGGATGCCTTTGAAGATGCGATCGCTCCCCGTCTTCTTCCGCCTGTATATCATGTCTGTCGGGTCGAGGAAGCCCGTTACCATAATGGCACGCTCGTTGAGCAGGCGAAGCACCTGCGGGCCTTGGAATGAGTATAGCCTCCTGTTCCATTCACCTTCTTTCTGAGGAAGGGTGGTGTTAATTGCAGTCAGGTACGGCTCCTCCCAAGAGAAGCCCCGGAGGCCAACGAAGGCAGGCAGGTCGGTCGAGCCGCTGCGCCCGCCGATGAATCCGTGCACGCATCGGTGCTCGCGTTTCACGAAGCTGGGCGGATCCTCGTCCACATCTAGCGGCAATCCGCGCTGCAAGAAGACGGCCACGAGGTGCCAGAAGTAGGCTTTGACGCGGTTATCCATCCAGGACGCATTCGGCACCGTGAGTCCGAGGAAGTCGAAGTGGAAGTACTTGCGCAGGTACGAGTTCTCGTTGTTCTCATCCTCGTCGTCTTCCAGCTTAACTATCAGCTTCTGGTACTCCTTATTGTCCATCTGCGGTACAATGATGGTGGCCAGTTTCTGTTCGGCAGCCAGCCGCCGCACCTGCTCCAAGATGTCGACGTTACTATCATGCTGCTTGTTAACGTCGCCGAGGCGGTAGTTGAAGAGAAGGACGCCCTCCAAGTCGACGTCGTCGACCACGCTATACACCTCGTCGATTATCTCGACCAACTGTTGCAGCTTCTGCGTCGCCACCTCCTCCACCCAGCGCGTCCGGTGCGACCCGCCGCTGAGTCGGTACCCTAAGATCATCTGAGACTGCTGGACACCGAGGTATTTCATCAGCTGCATGACCGCACTGGTGGAGCAGAGAAGGTCGACGAGCTGTGGCTCCCGCTCCGGGCCGTGCTTAACCTTGTAGTCTATGACGGGCGGGATTCCCCCCATAGCCTCCATCTCACCAACAACTATGTCGTCGAACGACTGAGGGATCATGCCACTACCTTGGCGTCGGTAGGCCGCGTCTACCTCGTCCCAGGTGAGGTAGTCGTGGACGTGCGGCCAAAATACTGGGCCAGTGCCGTCGCGGACCAAGACCACCGCCGTTGTGAGGCCAATGGTCGTCAGGTACCTCCATGAGGAGCGCGCGCGCTTGGCCACGGCGTTCTCAGCCTTCCATTTCGGAGCGTTGTCGTCCTTATCCTGCAGCTTCAGCTTTTTGCCTGGCTCTTTTTCTTCCTGCTCTCTGCTTCGCTTCTTGGTCTGCTTCACGCTAGGCCTTGGGGTTCTGGGCCTTGGTTCATCCCCACTACTGTCCTCGTCCCCCTCTGCCCCCTCGTCTATCTCTTCCTCCTCGCTATCCTGCTTCTTATTCTTCTTCTTGTTATTCGGTGCGGATTTCCTTCTCGGTTTCCTCCTCTTTGCTTCCTTCTCCTGCTCCTTCCGTTTTGTTTCTTCCGCTTTCTTCTGGGCCTTCTCCTCCCGGTCCAGCCGAGCCTTGGTCTTTCGTTTCTGCCCACTTTTCGTAATTTTCCGCTTCGGAGGCTGGAGTGCCGTGGCTGGGCGTTCGTTGTCCTTAGCCACCTCTTCGTCCGCCGCTAACCTCCGGTCGTAGTTGTTGACCGAGATGCAGGTGATGATCTGGAACCGCCCAAATGGCATGTCCGATCCATCTTTTTCGTACTCGCTCAGGATCTGTGCCGCGGCCACGTGCCAGATATCACCAGTAAAGAGACCGTATAGCGGTATGTAGGTATTATTTTCTACGGCGATGTTCCTCGGGCTGAGGTGTATATTGAGATAGTCCGGCCCGGGAAGTGTGTAAGCCTCGGGCCCGTCAATAATAATTGGAGAGTCGGTGGCTCCCCGCTTGGGGCGTAACGGCAGCTTCAAGTCCATGTTTGGTCAGGATTGGAAGCAATATACGGAGAGCAGAAGAGAAATTTGACCGTGGTACCGCGACCAGATATTGTGGTCACTTGCAGGGAGCTATCTACGTGGTCAGACAGCAACAGCATGGGAGAAACCACGGTGTGTTTATGCACTTTCCCTAGTGGAATGGCTCCGGACGTTCGTGCAGACAGGAGCAAGAGCACCTAGACTAACCCCGACAGCGCGATGCCCAGCCGCAGATAGAAGCAGATTATGCTGATGTCCGACGACAGGCAGCGAGTAGGTAGTTCAGCTGACCCTTGACCCCCCGCGCTAGTTTATACCGGTTTCCGAAGGTCGGCACGTAATATTGTGTTGCGGTCTAGAACACACCGCCATGCGCCAGCTGAAGTGATTAGGAACAATAGTTGATCGAAATGGGACATCGGCTAACCTACACGTGCTTCCTCGCCTGCATCTGGAAACTGGAACGCCCGTTCACGCACCAAATCGCCCTCTCTGTTGCATTTGCGCCTTCAGTTGAGGCTTGAGGCTGAACTGAACCGACAGAGCGAACCAGACACCGTGAGTGGGAGTGGAATTGAGGGTGTTTTGAGGATGTCACGAGGAATTATTGAGTTCAGGGCCTGATTACGCCAGGTCTAAATCCAGCCAGCCACAATTTGGTCTCGGTTTCAACCCGGGTAGTTGTAATTAACGCCCTGCTCCATTGGCTGCGGTCTTATATGCCTACGTCCTTCGCTTTGCGAGTATTTGGGACTGCCCGGTCTCCAATCCAGGTTTCTGATCGATTTTCATCGCTTCTACTTATATTATTTCAGAGCGTCCCAAACCAACCTTATCCGTCTCTTCTATTGTTTTATTCCTAAGTTCTGCGGCCCAAGCTTGGTTCTAGTTGCTTCTTCTCGAGATGTCGGACGCGAAGGCGACGGAGGCCCAGCTCCAGGCAGACGCGATCACGCAGATCGCCAATGTCAGCACTCTGCTCCGAAAGGTCATTGCGGCCGCAATACCAGGTCCGTGATAATTCCTGCCCTGCGTAGGCTCAATAGTTTCTGATGTATGTGTAGTTGCCCCGGAGCAGTACATGACCATCGCGATTCCCGGCACGACCATTGATGTGCGAGACATCAATGATGGTGGCACCTTCATCTATGGTGCCGAGCACTCCGCCTTCCCACCCACGGCTGTGCGCCAGGCCGAGGCTCGGCTTGTCGACAATCTGGTTCCGTTGTCAAACATTATGGTAAGAAAACACACCTGTCCGTGGGGCGTTCGTTCGACGTGCCATCACCTCTACGAGTTAGATACTGGCGGACTGACCGTCGGTAGGTTGGAAACACTGGTAAGAGTGTTTACAGAAGCTACAGTCGTGCTCTTGACGGTCTTGTGCCAAAAAAGGCCACCGTCAAATCTGGCGGCGTCAACCCTATCCGTAGCCCTGGTGAGCCAGGATACGATGCTGCCATGAAGTACTTAACCACCGTCGACGAAGAGACTGGGTTAACGCCCGTAGATAGCTATGTTGAAAAGCAGGAAGCTTGGGCCCTAGCCCAGGACGCCTGGGACAAAGCAAAGATCAAGGCGCAGAAGGATGCAAAAGCTAAGTATCCCAGCGACATCGTGTCGCAGAGACAAGATTATGACGATTGGAACCAAGCCAACTATCGCAAGGTGAGTCAACATCCACCATAGACTGTAGCAATGCCTCTTTCTATCAGGAAGGTCATGACGTTGACGAAGTTCGATCGCCGTAGTTCAAATTTGCCGTGCAAGGCAAGTGGATGGACTGGGTGACCAACGGGCACAAGTACGATGTTGAGTTCAACTTCGGCATGGTCGACACCGAGTCCATCATGGCTCGAGTTGAGAGTAGCAAGGAGTCAATGAGGAACTCGACCATGGTGGACGCTGACGGTGCCAACGAGATCCTCGGCGTCGTCCTGACGCCCAAGAACTGGGCCACGCTTTGTAAGCAGAAGCAGGAGGGCTGGTTCAAGCGCAACGGTGAATACACGGTTGAGCAGCTCGATGCCGAGATTCGTCGCCTCCAGCGGCTCCAGACGTCGTATGAGGTACTGAAGAGCGTCTCAACCGGTGCGACGCCGCCCACATTCCCCATCTCTAAGCCCGATGATGCCAAGCCGTCTGTTGATCAGGCAACCGCGAAGAAAAACCTCTCAGACGCCTACAAGGCACTGTACGCTGCCGAGGCCGCGATGAGCGACCAGGCGGCCATTCTGCAGTCTAAGAAGACCGACGCAGATAGACAGGCCGTCACCAACACTCAAGCGTACAAGGACGCAGTGGCAGGCCTTCCAAAGGCGAGAGCGGGTTTGGCGGACGCCATCAAGGCGGACACGTCCTCACACGCCGCCTGGACCAAATACAACATTGCCACGTTGCAAGGTTTGTTGGGTTTTTGGTCTTGAAGTGATTTTAAGGAAGACACTAACACAAGGTCTGCAGGCGATGCCAAGGAGTCCATGAGCAAGTGGCTGGACGGCACTCTAGCAACGATTCAAGATCAGATAGCCGCCCTAGAGGCAAAGCGGGCGGACAAGCTGACAACCCAGCCCATCAAGGTGAGCGCGATCGTGTCAGGTGTCTCCGAAAAAGGGGCCACCGGTACTGTCGTGGCAGCCGAGGGCGCGGAGCTGGCAGATCCGCTCTTCGACGTGCCACCACCGTCGTCGGCTGCTGGGGCTGTCACCTCTGGTGGGGCTACGCCGGCTGCCGGCTCCGAGAGTGACCCGTGGGTTTCCATCTCGGCCTCTTTCTCAGCATCAGACCAGAGGTCAACGGCCAATAGCAGCAGCTGGGGCATGTCGGTGGGTGGCGGCGCCGGTTGGGGCCTTTGGTCCGTCGGTGGCAGCTATGCGCACGATGAGTCGAAGAGCAGTAGCACGAGCGATATGGCCAGCTGCGACGTTAGCGTTACCTTTGACGCCCTCGTTGTCAACATCGGCCGACCCTGGCTATATGCTGAACTCTTCAACGACTTCGAACTCGATGTGGCCGATAATATCTACCTCAGCCCGGGAGCTCAAGACCTGCATCGCCTCATGGCGGCGCAGAGCCTCGAATCGACGGATCCCAAGGACGTGGCCAAGGGCAACAGCGCAGTCGTCAACGAGCTGGCACAGTACAACTCATTCCCTGCCTTCCCCACAAGTTTCATCGTAGCGGCCAACACCACTATTGAGGTAAGCCGAAGAAACCCCTTCACGGGGGAGTATAGAATATCAGGACTGCGTTAGCTAACCTTGTTATAGTTCCACGGCGACACACAGCATATTGAGGATACCTTCAGCGCCGAGTCCAACTCGGGTTCCACGTCAGTCGGCTGGGGACCCTTCTCCGTTAGCAGCAGCTTCCACCAGGCGTCATCGTCACAGTCGCACCAGATGCAGACCACTGCCACCGGCTGCCGGCTGACCTTTGGCGCGCCACAGATCATCGGCTGGGTGAGCCAGATCCTGCCGGCGCTGCCGAGGAAGCCTGGCTTCGAACCTATGGTGCAAAACATCGTACCAAACCGAGTTTAGTAAGCAGACTGAGGACGCAAAGTATTCTAGGCCTTATGCTTGATATTGTACGTCAGTTAATTTTGAGAAAGACCTCGTATTTTGCTCTAATGACTACGGACGTCAATGACAAGAATATTGTGATCGCCACCAATGCCAGTTGAAGCCTCAGATTACGCAATATATGCGGTGAATAACAACTCAGACTATTCTATTAGAATCCCAGAAAATTATCTGTGCAGGTGAAGTCAAGCTTGCTATTATCAAGATTCAGGCAGAACGCCTCGTTTGTTCCATCAGGACTCGTGACTTGAATATCGCTGGCGGTGATGTTACTGCAAGCATCAGGAGCACTACAGGCAACAGCAGCGATTTCAGGGTTGTGTTCATCGTTGGTAGAACCCCTAAAGCGTCGGAAGACAATATCGTCGATAGTGAGAGGCGCAGGAAACTCAAGACACAGCGTCAGATTGCTCTGGGCGTAACACTGGTTGATCTCGATGGCGTAGTCGACGTCGTCGACAACCATATCCTCCCAGGTGCAGTTTCGAACGCGGCCGCTGCCGCCTCCTCCAACGAGATCTCCGTGCGAGCCCGAGGCGACATTGGGCCACACTTTGATACGAGCACCGGTACCAGCGTTCTTCATACTGATGTTGGAGACCATAATGTCCTCGACAATGTCAAACACGCCTGGATACTGCCCTAGAGACCCGACCGAAATGCCGTGAGAGCCGCTACAGTCTAGAGACTGGACAAGCATGTTGGTGCTGTTGGGCTTGAATGAAACACAGTCTAGTTTCATGGTTAGCAGCCCCTAATGCTAAATATTTCAAAGTAAGAGGAGATACTGTTGTCACGTACCATCACCGTTGTCGATGACCGAGTTCATAATAGTAATATCGCTGCTTCGGTAAGTGTCCCAGCCGTCAGTGTTCTTAGCTGGATTTTTGCTATGACTCTGGCCGGAAATATTGATATTGTTGAAGATAACATTGGACGAGTTGGCAATGAAGTGGTAATACTGAGGGCTGTACTGGAGGTTCAGGTCTGAGAAGATTGCATCCTTCAGACCGTCAATACCAAACAATACAGGGCGAAGGATGAAGATATCTGCCGCGTAGGTGTCGTACCAGAGCTGGCCATTTCCATCAATAGTACCACCTGGGGTTTTGGTCTCCTATTAGTGAAGGGGTCACAGAACGAAGTAACTAATCTGCAGCTCACTCACCTCCATACATCAGCACATCTTCGCCACCAAGCTTGAAAAATGTCGTGACATTCTGGAAACCAAACTTGAACCCATGTTCCTGCCAGTAATCGGTATCATCGGTGAACAGAATGGTGCCCTGGACATCTAGCAAGCCGACATCTCGTTAACTGCCACATATTCTCCCAGATTGCTGCCCATGCATGCGAGGCACGTGGCAAAGAAAGTAAAGCACTAAAGGATCAATGGCTTACCAATATCGACGTGCTTTAAAAAGGTCAGGTCCATAGCGGTCCCGATGAGGTAGGTTGTGTCCGCCTTGAACACCACGCGGCCACCATTATTGCACTTATGCAGGGCAGCCATGATGCGGCACGAGTCATCTGAAACGCCGTCATTGTGGCCCTTGATGTAGCACACTTTTGTTCGTTCTGGAGGGTTTGGAATGGGCAACCGGGGGGTGTAGGGATAGGGGACGAGAGTCGGTCGAGGTGATAGGTTATTGTCCTGGCACGAATCCTGGGGAGCAGGGTGGGCTAAGGTGAGCAAATTCGAGCCGAGGAAAGCTAGGATGGCTGGAATAGCAAAGAATTTCATCGTGGATCTTGAATTGACGCTCCTTACCGAGGAGGTCTTTTTGCCAGAAGGGTCCGAGAAAGAGAGACAGAGAGGGTAACTAAGTTGAGTACCTTGACTAATCTCTGCTAATCGCTGGCACTTCGTCTAAACCGAGTACAAATCTAGTATTCATGGATAGCGAGAGCAAGAAAAGTGAGAGAGGGGGCAGAGGCTCTTATAGAGTGAGGAAGAGTCCGTCGTCTTGGCAACAGCTTCCCTTAGTAATTACGGACTGCTCATCGTGATGACCTCTTTTTGGGAGATTGCCCTCTCAATGTCGCGGTGACAGTTCTCCTGTGTAAGACCCACGCCGCCAAGGCTTGGCTTGAACTGAGTGTACCGAGCAGCTGGGTGTTTATCCTGCAATCAAATCCAACTGGTGAGAGGCCCCGAGCTTCTTCGATGGTGCGCAAGTGGGGATTTCTAGCTTTGGGGGTGAAGCTAGCTCTAACAGGCGCCGATCGCGAGAAATCCTAGCAAGTCCTGGTCGTAGGTTGCTAAATTGCATCCGTGTTTGCCGTGCCCAGACGTGCTAGGGCTTGATTGCATCCGTGTTTGCCGTGCCCAGACTATCGGGACTACGTATACACATATAAGCTCAAGAGAGGGGTCAATAGGTTCCGTACTTTATATTGAAACTAGGCTAGAAGCTGACTGAAGCCAAGTCGAGTCAAGCTTTTGTGGGGGATTGAGTGGGCGCGGATGCGCTGTAGGATCTCTCTCATTGGCGGATTTTCCGCTTCAGATGTTCCTCCGGTATCCAACGCGATGTCACCATGTTTGGAGAAGTAAATCCTGCAAGTTAAGAACCTCGGTGGTTCCCGACGCCAAGGAACTAATGATCGGACGAAAAGGGGATGCGGAGAAGGAGCCTTGTAGAGGATTTCGGCATTTGTGCTGGGCTCGTTGAGTCATACGACATCCTCTAAATCTTTAAGGGGTTGGGGTCGCCTTCGGGACCATGTCCGTCTCGCTGCCAACTCACATTACCCTTTTTGTCTCAACCTCCATATTGGAGAAATTCTCATACAAATAGCGATGTTATCAATCAAGAGTTTAGTTCTGCCCAGACGGTATCCACGTTAAGAAATCATGTGCTACTCATAGTGATTCTGCACCTTCAAACCCTTGAACTCAAACGATGTGCCATGCTTCCTGTCGATGACAGTTTTGTGATGAACGTCCTTGACCCTCGCTCTCACGTACTCGGTGCCTGTCACCACCGGTTTGTTGTTATCTCTATCCTCTGCCGAAATCAGACCTAGGCGATCCAAAAGCGGCGACGGAACCGTCTTCATTGGCGTCGAATCGCCCGGCCGGCTGAAGTACAACAGACCGAGGCGGTTGTGGTGGATTTGGTCACTAGGTGGCTTCACCACACGGTGAATTGTAGATTTAATGAAACCTAAAGGTTAGGCAGTGGCTTAGTTACACCAGTCTCTTGAGATAAGGGATGGAGGTAAACTTACCATTAGTAAGGAAGGTCAACGTGTCCGCTGTGTTGCAGGTAATCCCGCCCTCGACTGGCCGGACGTACTTCCACTGGCCCTCGGGCGTCCGGATCTGCAACCCAGCAACGTGTTGGGAGAATAACAGGGTCAGGCTGCCAAAGTCAGTGTGCCCGCCCGTCGTGAAAGCCTCAACCTTGTCCCAATCTTCCGCCGATCGGGAGTTGTAGATCATGTAGCGCAGGTGGTCATCGGAGACTTTATCGTAGTCATGAGCGTCTGCAAGGTAATTCTCCGGAAGCTCGAGGATGATTGAAATGAGGACGAAGAGTTTGCGGACCACCTTGTCCCAGACGTCACGGTGGAAGGCGGCTATCTCGTCCCAGTTCTCGCGGACGATTTTATGCTGACCTATATGGGACCAGGCAGGGATAGCCTTGGGGATATTGAGCTGGGCGAATTAGCGTCCGCCGAATGTGAGCTGTTTCAGCGGTGAATGTGCTTGGGGGGTTATGGGGGTTATGGTTGTATACGCACCATCTCAACGTTCTCCTTGACGCCAGTGTCGCCAACCCAGCGCGAATTCTCCCTGTAGCCAAAGTATTCGCCCTCAGCAAAGTTGCAAGGATAAGTCCGCTTTTCCTCGATTGACTCGCCGAAAAAGGTATTGCCGAAACTAAACTGACGGAGTACACGATCATCGTCTAGTCCTGTGTTGATCACGGACCAGAACCCGAGTTTAGTGATAGCATCGTAGAGCTGGCTCGCAAGTTGCTGCTTGCCGCCTGG
>Ga0164242_10002006_pt1 | contig 23750 bp, 19 predicted proteins | sample OricomgcompostMG_FD_108783 | JGI IMG/M metagenome (GOLD analysis project Ga0164242, IMG submission 108783) | Miracle-Growth compost microbial communities from Emeryville, California, USA - Original compost - Miracle growth compost (MG) ...
AAAACGATAAAATCCCCGTAACATGTCTACAGCAATTATTGAAGTTCACGCACGTCAGATTTTGGATTCTCGTGGCAATCCTACGGTGGAAGTTGATGTCCTTTTGGAAGATGGAAGTTTGAGTCGGGCCAGTGTGCCGTCGGGCGCATCTACCGGGGAATATGAGGCCACGGAACTGCGCGACGGGGATAAAAGTACTTTTGGCGGCAAGGACGTTTTGATGGCGTGCGAGAACGTCAATGAAAAGATCGCTCCCGAGCTTTTTGAGATGGATGCCGTGGATCAGGTTTCTGTCGACCAACTCATGATCGAGCTGGATGGCACGCCCAATAAAAGCAATCTGGGTGCCAATGCCATTTTGGGCGTTTCGTTGGCCGTGGCCAAAGCGGCGGCGTTGTCGTTGGATTTGCCGTTGTATCGTTATCTGGGTGGCACATCGGCGCGCGTATTGCCGGTGCCGATGATGAACATTTTGAACGGCGGCGCTCATGCTGATTCCGGCGTTGACTTGCAGGAATTCATGGTGATGCCGGTCGGCGCGGAGACTTTTTCGCAGGCCTTGCAGATGGGCACGGAGATTTATCATTCGCTCAAAAAAGTACTTTCAGAGCGCGGTCTTTCCACCGGCGTGGGCGATGAAGGCGGTTTTGCGCCCAACGTCAGCGGCACCAAAGACGCGCTTGATGTGATTTTGAAAGCCATCGAAAAAGCCGGTTACAAGCCGGGCGAACAGATTGCGTTGGCGCTTGATCCCGCCATGAGCGAATTATATGAAGACGGCAAATATGTCTTCAAGCGCGAAGGCGGCAGCAAGACCACTTCCGAGTTGGCCTCATTCTGGCAGGAACTGGCAAACGAGTATCCCATCATTTCCATTGAAGATGCTTTTGATGAAGACGATTGGGACGGCCACGTGGAACTGACGCAGCGCATTGGCAATCGGGTGCAGCTCGTTGGCGACGATTTATTTGTTACTAACACGGACCGTTTGAAAGATGGCATTGCCAAGAAAGCCGGTAATTCCATCTTGATTAAGGTGAATCAAATCGGCACATTGACCGAAACATTGGCTGCCATCGAAATGGCCAAACAAGCCGGTTATACGGCGGTTATCAGCCATCGTTCGGGTGAAACCGAAGATGCCACTATCGCGGATATTGCCGTGGCCACCAATGCCGGACAAATTAAAACCGGCGCACCGGCGCGGACCGATCGCGTGGCGAAATATAACCAGTTGTTGCGCATCGAAGAAGAACTGGGCGAAGTGGCGCAGTTTGGCGGACGCGACGCATTTTATAATTTGCGCGGATAGTGGTACAATTAGCAATGAACAATGAACAATTAGCAATTAGCGATTGACGATAGGCGCAAAAGTACTTTTCCGCTCATTGTTAATTGCTCATTGCCCATTGAATTCCGGAGGTCATCAATGAAAAAGCATCATCCATCACAGCAATTCACTCCGAAACGTTCGCGCGCTAAAAAACGACGAGTGCAATACCAGCCGCCGCGCGAGGAAACGCCGTTTTCTAAACCCCAAAAGCGCAGTCTGCGTTTGATGGATGCGGTTTATTTGGTGATTACGGTGATAGCTGGCTCCGCTTTGTTGGGACTTTGTCACAATTCTTTTGCCACTTATTTGACGACGCGGTCACAGCTCAATCGTCACACCGCGCAATTACATCAACTAAAGGTACGTGAAAAATCATTGCATCAGCGGCTGGCGGAATTGAACTCTCCCGATGGACGCGATCAGTTGTTGCGTGAGCGCGGATTCGTGAAAGGTAATGAGCGCATTTTGCTCTTTGCCGATGATGCGAAACCTGCGGCTGATGGCGATGCGGTTGCTCAAACTCCGCAAGCTGGTCCTCAAACTGTTAGCGCGACAAAATCAAATCCCTCTTTCTGGGGCGGCGTTGCCAAAGCTATTGATGGCGCGGCGGATCGAAAAATGCAATAGAAGTAGTGGGGGTAGGCCTCCGTGCCTGCTTACAAAACCGTTCTTCAGTATTGTTGTTTTTTAAATGAGTCAGCAAGCTGACATTTCATAAGCAGGCACGGAGGCTTGCCCCCACTAATAATGGAAGAGCAACGTTTGCTGTCGTTTTCAACCAGACAAAAATGGTACTTTGCCGCAGCTACGGCACTACTTTGGTGGGCCGCTGGATTGCCAGCGGCTCTTTTTGTGCTTGGCTGGCTGGCTCTTGTTCCATTATTTGTAATGTGTGGACGACTTGCGCCCAGGCAGCGTTTCAAATGGGGTTATCTCACCGGCTGGCTCAGTTATTTTCTCATCAATTGGTGGGTAATTTTATCCATCACCCGCGGCGCGCCGGCCATTGGCGCTTCGACTGTCGCGGGATTTTTTCTGGGCGTTGTGGGCGTGGCGTTAATCGGCGCGATTCAGGGATTGGGTGTTGCCATCATCGCTTTATTGTGGCGGCGCAAAATGCAATCTTCTCTAAAAGTACTTTTGCTGTGGCCGCTGCTCGTCGCCGGCGTTTGGTGGGGGCTGGAATGGCTGCGCGCGCAGAGCGTTTTGGGGCACACCTGGGGCGCTTTGGCATATACGCAATGGAGTGATTTATATAGTTTGCAAGTCGTCAGTATTATAGGTCGTAACGGGCTATCGGCCTGGTGCGTCTGGCTGGCGGCGATGATTGCGCTGGGGTGGCAATTGCGCGGACATCGCAAAATGTTATATACGTCCGTTAGCGTTTTGCTGCTGGGGTTGGTGGGCTTCCATCTGTGGGGTGCGATTTTATATTATCAACCGATTCGCAACACCGGCACGTCCTTAAAAGTACTTTTAGTACAAACCGCCGTTTCTCCTATCAGCAAAACTGACGCGGATAGCAATGATGCTTTTGACCAGGCCAGCGAACTGACGCAAAAGTACTTTTCGCATGATCGTGCTGATCTGGTAGTTTGGCCAGAAACCACATTTCCGCTGGGGAAGGGTAGTGCCGCGTCGATGCAGGACGAAGCGTGGGTGCGCAATTTTTCTCGCGTTCACAATGTTTCCGTTCTCAGCGGAACCGAGCATTGGACGGCGGATCGCCATTTATATAATGAAGCGACGTTATTTGCGCCGGATGGTCAGACGCAGGGGAATGCCAAAAAATGGCTGGTGCCGTTTGGTGAGCGCGCGCCGCTGGGGCAATGGTTGCCGTTCCTCAATCAATTAGCGCCGCAACCGGCCATTGATCCAGCTCCACAGAAACTTCCATTGACATTGCAAGTGAAAAATCAATCGATCGAACTCGGAACATTGATTTGCTTTGAAAGCAGTTTTGCCGCGCCGTTTCATCAATTGCACCAACGCGGCGCGCGGCTTTTGGCGGTGCTCACAAATGACGGCTGGTTCACCGGCAGCGAAGCGCCCGCAGCCCATGCGGCGATGAGCGCGGTGGCGGCGGTGGAAAATCGCACGGCTGTTGTGCAAGCAGCTAATGGCGGATATGCTTTTGCCGTGGATGGCAAAGGGCGGTTTATACGGAAGAGTACTTATGGGTTGCCGCAGGTTTTGGTGGTGGAAATAGTGAAATAGTTCGTGGAGCCACGAATCGCTTCTTGCGCTAAAATCATTATCATGGAAACTATTTGGGCGCCGTGGCGCGTTGGGTATATTTTAGGAGAAGATGAGAAACCTGCAAAATCCAGCGGTTGTATTTTTTGCGATAAGCCGCATGCGGGCGACGATAAAGTGGAATTGATTGTGGCGCGCGCGCCGCGTAGTTTTGTCATTCTCAATTTATATCCGTATAATAATGGCCATTTGATGGTAGTTCCTTATCGACATGTGGCACAATTAGAAGAGTTGGCAGACGACGAAGCTGCGGAATTGATGTTGGTGGCGCGCCGCACTGCCGCTGTGTTGAAAAATCAATTAAACTGTGAAGGGATTAACTTGGGGATGAATGTTGGCGCTGTTGCCGGCGCCGGCATTGATGCGCATCTGCATTTGCATCTGGTTCCCCGTTGGGCTGGCGATACCAATTTTATGCCGGTGCTGGCGGATACTAAAGTGATTCCGCAGGCATTATCTGCTATGATTGATCTATTGAGCGCGCCGTTGCAAGAGGCGCTTTGTGATTTGCAAAAAGACTGACAGCCGTATAAGGAAAAGTACTTTTATGATCCAGTTACTTCGCCGTCAATTCGGAATTTGTGCATTATTAATAGTGTCGTTATTGTGCGTCGGCGCAATGACTGCCCGCGCCGATATTACTATCACCGCCCCCACCGAGGGAGCCACTGTGCGCGGTGAAATCAACGTGCGCTATTCGGGCGTTCCTGATGGCGGTTATGTCGTGGTGAAAGTGGATGGCAACTTTGCACAAGCCACCGCACAATCCACATTTGCGCTAAATACATTCGAAGCGCAGAGCTTTGGTATTAGCCAAAGCGCCAACACAGATGGCCAGCACCAGATTAGCATTACTGGCGTGGATGCTGCCGGCAAAAATACCAGCACGGCAACAGTTTCGTTTACTGTCGCCAATAATCAAGTGGATGTCACCGCGCCAGCGGTTCAATTAACGCACTGGGTGCCGGCAGATCGCCTGGAAGAAGCGGCGCAACGTTATCGCATTTTCGCAGAAAGCAATGCTACAATTTCTGATGGCACGGCTGGAGGCGCTGTCGCTGCGTCGGGTGTTCCAGCAGAAGGCGGGACGGAGGGAGCTTCCAGCGGCGGCAGTGCGGGTTGGCTTCCTTCTCCCTTAGATTGGCAGTATTCCGCATTGTTACGCCGCGTGGTGCGCGATGTGGGTTTATTTAAGAGCGCAGCAAATATTAAGATTTCCGTTGCGGAAGCTTTTCAACGCCAACGTGAAGGGCAGGGCGGCGGTTCCGGCGCGGGAGTAGACGGAGATATGCTCGGCGGTGGCGCGCCTGGATTGGTAAACGCAGCTCCTGCGGACACAGCGTCGGTGAACACCAGTGGTGTTTCCTCGAAAGCGCCGTGGTCAAAAACCTGGCAGATCGCTCCCGAAAGTGGCACATATTTTGTGAAAGCCATCGAACCGGATGGCGAAGAAATTAATGCCACTCGCAAGAAGCGTTCTATCGCCGTCACCGATCTATTGCCGCTTTTCCCGAAAGAAAAAGTGCAGCCTGGTTCGCGCTGGGAAACCCTGATGACGTTTCTAAGTGATCTTTCCACGCGCAATCCTTTTAATGTGAAAGTACCGATCACTTTTACCGGTTATGAAGATATTAAATTGCCCAGCGGCGAAGTGCGCCATGCTGCTAAGCTGGAAAGTCGTTTCACTTTGAATCAAGATCAAAATGGTTCGGTGGTAACGAAAATGGCAGCAGGTCTGGCCGTTCATGGCGGTATCGCCGGTGGCGGAACAGGCGCGTCAGCGGGTGGCGGTGCTGGTGACATGGGCATGGGCGACGCGATGGGAGCCACAGGCGCTTCCAATGCTGCCAACGAAGATGCGCAGATTGAAGCAATGCAAGCTAATATCGCAACTGCCACAATTCGTGCTTCGCGTGTAATCTGGTTCGATGTGGATAAGCATCGTGTGTTACGTTCTCAGGATCAGATCAATACATTCTTCGAAATGAAACAAACTGCACAATCGCAGGGGGCGGTTGGCGGTGACGCCATTGGCGTTCCCGGAATGCCAGGAGAACCTGGTGCGGTTGCTGCTGCTCCGGCAGAACCAACCAAAGTCAATTACACCATGAATGTGGTTACGTGGTTTGATGACACAATTCCTCCGCCGACCGACCAATATAATGGCGGTAAAGGAACGCCGCATTCAAAAGATAACGTGCAGGAACCGTCGCTTTCGAAAGTGACAGGAAAATTTTAGGTTTCAACCGAAAAAGTACTTTTGTCGTGGCTCCGGTGTTCCGCTGGAGCCACCAAAGCCTGTCATTTAAGATAAAGCCACGCCTAATGGCGTGGTTTTTGTTTTTAGATTATATTTAAAAGTACTATTCTCATGGCTTCCGCTACTTCCCCCACACCTCGCAAACGTTCCCGCAAAACGCAATCCAAAACAGTAACCTTGGAACACGTGGCGGAGGCAGCTGGCATCACCAAAGCGGCGGCGTCGTATGCATTGACGGGCAAACCAGAAGTTTCCGAAAGCACCCGTCAGCGCGTTCTGCAAATCGCCAAGGATTTGGGATACCAACCCAATTTGCATGCGCAGCGATTGTCTTCCGGCATTTGCCGCGGCATGGTAGGTTTGTTTTCATTGGATCTGGATTTGGGAATTGCCACACAGATGGTTTCTGATCTGCATCGCGAATTACATCAGGTTGGCTTCGATTCCCCGGTTTACACGTACGGTATTTCCAAAGAATCCCAAGATTCCAAAGTCCCCAATCTCGATGCCGTGCATTTGTTGGAAACGTTGTGTCAACAACGGCCAGAAGGGATGATTTGCAGCACTTGGAGACTTCCCGATAAAGCGTTGCCCACGTTAGCAAAATATCAAAAAGGCCGCGGGACATTGGTGACAGTGCGCCAGGAAACCAGTCTGGAATGCGACCAGGTAATTTTTAATCGAGAACAGAATACCTATATTGCGACGCAGCATTTGTTGCAAATGGGACATCGAGATATTGGGTTTTGTGATTTTCATGCGCAGGAATTAGATGATCCCAGAACGCGTGGTTTTGTGCGCGCGCTGGCTGAATTTGATGTTGAACCAAATCCCACCTGGTTATTCCAAACCGATAGTCGGGAGTTAGGCGGCTTGCGTCTTGCGGAAGAATTTTTAGCGCTCCCAAACCGCCCTTCGGCTTTGTGTATTGTTAATGACACGCAAGCTGCCACTTGCGTACATCAGCTTTTGCGTGCTGGGTTAAAAGTTCCAGAAGACGTTTCCGTCATCAGCCTGGACGGCTTAGCAGCGTCGGAATTTGGCATGGTTCGATTAACCACAGTTACTCAGCCGGTTGCAGAAATGGCCGCTCAGGCCGTGAAGTTTATGCTGGAACGTTTGCGACAGGATAACAGCGATGAACCGCGAAAAGCCATCTTCAGCGGCGAATTGGTCGAGCGCGAAAGTGTGTTACAGTTGTGAATTTCCTACGAACGAACCTCTGTTTGGCACGGTTGGTTCGCCGAGCCAACCGTAGGAGCGCCCTACCTTCTCCAATTCATCTCAGCTTTTTGCTGGCAATGTTGGCTCGTGGCACAGTCCGCTATTCATTCAACAACGCCACGCCATTATAAATCCCGCTGGCGTGGTCATTTTTGGTCACTTGCACTGCGATGATATTTTTCCCCGGTTTAATCATGCCCGTCACATCGAATGCGAAAGGTTGATCCCAACCTGTGCCGTTTTCTTTCAACAAATGCTCTCCCACTTTTTGGCCGTTCACATAAACCACCGCGTCGCCATCCACTGCGCCGAAGTATAAAAGTACTTTTCCGTTATTAGGCAACGCGGGCGCAGCGAAAGTTTTCCGATACCACGCTGTTCCATGAAAGTTAGCGAATCCCTGATTTTGCCAGTTATCAGTGGCGGTAATTGTTTTCCATGATTGATCATTGTAATCGGCATTGATAAAATTTTGTTGCAAACCGGTTTTCTGTGGATCGGTGTGAAAACGCCAATTGTCATCCAGCGTTAAAAGTACTTTTGTGCCAGCGTGTTTTTGTATCTCCAACGAGCGCGCGACATTGGCCGGAGATTGCGTGCTGAGCGCAATGCCGCCTGCATCATTGCGGCCGCTGACATCTAAACCTTTCGGTATATAAACATACAGCGACGCACTTTTGCCTTGTAAATAAAGCGTGCCATTCTGAAATTCTTCTGTGGCCATCGTGGCGCCGGGAATTGATAAATCATAATCCAATTTCGGACTAACAAAACCTTGCGTCGTGATGCGGAGGAGATATAGCGAATTGGCTTTGGCGGTAAATGTAATAGTTCCACCTGTGTAAAAAAGTCCTTCTTGCATCAAACGAAACTGCGTGTTGCTTTTGGGTTCGTAAATTCGATACCCTACAAACGCACTGCCGGAATTGACATTGGCCGGTTTTATATTAATCTCGTCAGCCTGAGATGCATACAACAAAATATAGCCAGCATTAGGAACTTCCTCAGTTGTTGATTGTGCCGGAGCTTGATCCAAACTGACTTTCATTGGCGATTGAACCGGTTGATTTTGATACCACAATATCGGAAAAAGATCGAAATCTGCATTAGGTTTAAAGATCAATTCCGCCACCTGCGCACTGCTTCGTTGCAACGGCGAAACAACATCATTTTTAATATATCCGCCATTGCGCAAACGCCATTGCAACACGATCATATTATCCGCGATCAATTGCAACCGTTTTTTTTGTATATCCGTCATCGGCTGCGCTTGGGCTTGCAAAAGTAGCTTCTCCATTTCGGCGTAATGCGGCGCGAAAAGATTTTGGAAGAGAGGCTCTCGTGCATAATATGCTTCCCAATCATATTTTTGATAGTATTCCGCGAACCAGCCATCCAGCTTTTGATAATACTGTTCCATCACAGCGCCAGCCTGCGGGCCATAAGCGCGCGTCAGCCATTCGTGCTGTAAATCATTGGCGTTCAATGTCGGATTCCACAATAATTTGGCATCGATATAATTGGTTAAAGCTGCGTTACTCCACGAAGTGTTGCCGTAAAAAATAGCGCCCTTAATATGACTTTTCAGGAGACGCGGGAATACAAAATTGAGGATACTGGTTCCGGGCGGCATCAACATTCCGCTGTTGAATGGCTCCATAATCTGATTCGGCAAATCAAAATAAAACCAGGTCGGCGGAGCAACTTTCGTCCAATTGCTCATGACATAATCAAACTTCTGCTGTACGTCGTTGCGATAAAGCCTATAGCCATAATCGAACGACGGCGCGATGACGGGAATAAAATTTTCCGGCAATGTCATGCCGCCTTTGGTGGGCGGATACAAATAATCTTGATAGATATAACCGGCCGATTTCCCCTGCGGATATTCTTTGGCAACAGCATTAGATACATCGCGGTACCATTTGAGAATCAGTGGCGTAATGGATGGCGCGCCGGGCTTTGACTCAGGATCAAATATCGTCGATGGGCTGGGATCATACAACGCTTTGCTTTCCGGGCTTTCGCTCCAGCCACGGCTGTCGCTGGGCGAGAGCGAATAGGTATTCATGTGCGGATCAGCCTTTAATGCAGCGATGGCTTTTTCCGCATAATATTGCACCAATTCGGGATTGGTGGTTTCCAATTTCGGCCGATCGCCCGGCGGCACGCGCTTGCCGTCGACCATGGCAAACCAGTCGGGATGAGTTTTGAATAAATCGGCAGGAACGGTTTCTTTCCAATTGTGATTTTGATTAAGGCGAAATGAAAAACCCAGTTTTTGATGATCATGCCATCTCGAAACAGCAGGAATATCTTGCGGATATTTCTCTAAATAACCAAGCATCCGATAAACAAATTCCGGCGCATCTGTGCGATCAACATCGGGAATAGTAAAAGTACTTTTAAGCGGAACATCGCGTCCTAAATCGCCCGGCATCAGCCAACGCACATTTAAGTAATCTTCCAAAAAGGTATAGACACCATTAGCCGTGCCATTGCTCCAGCCGCCATCTTTGGTGTATTGCGGGCCAGGAATATCCGGCTGCGGCGTCATGTCGCCGTAATACTTTCGCGAAAGATTAACTTTGGCGACAGTATCCAAACCAATGATATAGAGATTGCCGTTTTTGGTGACGATGCGGAAACCGCTATCGGCAATCCCATCAGCCGTGATGCCAGCAGCTTGCGCTTGAGCGGTGGAACCAAGGCTGATAACCGGCCCATTTATTTTTGCATCCTCTTTCTGAATGGTAATATTTGCTTTGGTGGATTCGGCAATATCGCGTTGTAGTTCCTGCGCTGCAGCGGTTACGGATGTGGGGGCTTTAGTTGGTAATACAATAGTAAAAGTACTTTTAGCATTGTTGGCGATTGTTAAATCGGCATGTGCGACAAAAGGACTATTCGCCGCAGCAAACATACCGACAAAAAACAAGAGACTGACTTTTTTCATATTTTCTCCTAACCTGTATGACCACTTGCACAATCTTCAATCTTATTGATTATCTGCGAACGGGTTCCAAGCACTTTCAATAGACGGAATGTAATGGGAGTCCATACAGTTAACGTGCAAATATGTTCGAGAACCGCATTTGATGGCTTCCTCTCTAGCAATCTGGCTTTTGACCCATTTCACGTGTCCATCGGCAAATGTCACGTTAACACCTCCAAAATGCCGCCCGCTCTGACAATCAGAATCATAGCCACTATATCCATTTGTAGCTGAACAATTACCGCCTATCTGGCCCATGCCGGGAAGGTAATTATGATAGCTACTTGGTGTCACTGCGTCAGTTGGACTGATAGTGTAATAAGGCGCATCCATTAACATATAGGTAGTGGAGGGAGATACAACAGCTGAAAGTTTTATACTCCCCGCATTGACTTGTGGTTGAGACGTGCTTGGTGCATAGGCATTTTTTAACATTCCACTATTGGCTCCATATACGCCATACGTGGGAATCTGAACAGTAATAGGCGTTGATGGACATGTTAATAAAGCATAATCCTTGTAATATGGATATATTATCCCTTCCCAAAACCTGTCATTAAAAGGCAGACTAGTGGCGCCGTTATAATCAGCCGGATACGTTTCATCATAATCCTGCACGTACATCATAACGGCCAACCCTAATTGCTTCAAATTACTCATGCAACTGGCCCGCCGCGCGTTTTCCCGCGCCCGCGCGAAAACGGGAAACAAGATTGATGATAATATTGATATAATTGCAATGACAACCAAGAGTTCTATTAAGGTGAATCCCCTGAACCTTCTTTGTTGGCCTAATCGTTCCATAAAAATATCTCCTTCAAAATAACGACACTTTTATTATACACTTTCACAAACGAATCGTAACTTCGTTATCCGTCAAACAGCTATTATTTCAGGTCATTCTTTAAGCGGCTCCGATATTCACCCGGAGAGCACCCTACATGTTTGCCAAAAAGCGTAATGAAATAGGTGGAAGATCGAAATCCGACATCTCTGGATATAGCGGCGATGGACCAATCTGTCTCGCGTAATAAGCGTTTGGTTTCTTCAATGCGGCATTCGGTGAGCAATTCCACAAAGGAACGGCCGGTTTCGCGGCGGACGTAACGGGTGAATTGGGACGGCGACATATACATCTGTTGCGCCACTTTTTCGATAGTCAGCGATTGATGGAGATGCGTTTTTACGTAATCGCGGATCTGTTGCAAAGCCTCACCGCCAAAAGTACTTTCAGGTGCAACATGAGCTGCTTTCCGTTGGCGTCCGGCTTTGACTTCCCGCAATAAAAAGGTAAAAACCGATGATAATAATTGGCTACAAAGCCGATCACTATCTTCTTGCCGGTTGAGCGCTTCCTCCATGAATAGATGGAATAAATAAACTGTCTGGGAATGAGATATAACCCATTCGCCTTCTTCCCAATGCTCCTCACCACGGCTGGAACAAACGGCACACTGGATATGATCGCGAAATAACAGCAATTGCAACAAATCACAGGATCCGTATTTGCGATGTTCACCTTCTAAATGAGAACGTCCGCCAGTTGTATTGGGCGTGCTTGGCGGTAATAAAATGAAATAACCTTCGCCGCACGTAATCACATATTCGCCTGTTTGATAATCGGTAATACCCTTGAGCACACAAACTAATTTAGGAATGTATAATTCATGCAATCCCGTTTCGGGCCAACGCGCGCGGACAATTTTTTGCGGGCCGTCATCATGAGTCCGCACCAGCACGCGTTTTCCTGGAATCTTTTTCCTCGAAAATTCCACGCCATAAGGCACAGAAGACTTCTTCATCACTGGCCGCGCCACAATGAGGCGTTGTTCTAAATTATCCAGAGACCAGGGAATTAATTTATCGCGAAAAGTAGTTGCTAACGAAGACATGCATGAAGTGTAATGGAAAAGCAGCATTACACGGGAACGCGAATAAGTACTTTTACGCCATGGGCGTATCGTCTTTCCAGCAGGCCAGCATTCCCAAAATTCCAATTCCCGCATAAGATAAAGGCGCGAGTGGCGGTTTGGGCTTCTTCTTCTTTTTCGTGTCTTTCTTTGGCGCTTCCTTTTGCGGTTGCGGCGTTTGGCCTTCTTTGTTGTGATGTTTTTTGACGATGGGCGCTTGCCATGCTTGCGCTATCACAGCCACGCCGTTCCATGGTTTGCCTTTTTCATGGAACCAAACGCCCAATAATCCCACGATGATTGATGCAGCAAATGCCCAGAAAAGTACTTTTCGTCCGGCCCTTTTCCAGAACCACAATCCTGCAATACCGATGACAATCATAATACCGGAATACGCCAGAGGAATCCAGGCTTGCCAGTGATCGCCAAATTCATCCATGTGCTCCAGCCGTAATTCCATTAACAGCATGAAATAGGCAACGAGTACCAGGGCCACAATAAGTTTGTTCAGTGTCCAAAAAGTATTCTTTTGCATGTTTTGGTTTATTTGTTATTGAAGACAAAGAATGCGCGGAAAAGTAGTTTACAGGGAACTCTTCCGCGCATTTCGTTTCTATTTCAATGTTCGACGCTATCCTCAAAAATCATGCGCCGTTGCGCGGATCCCACATGCCTTTGATAGGCGGATCGACGCTCATGTTTATTTTATATGTCTGTTCAAATTTCATCCACTTGGCGTGACCGTCTACAAAACCGGCGTTAAAACCACCGAGGTGCCGATCAAAAGCTAAATCTTGAGCAAAGATTTTCGGATCGTTATCAGCGCTGGGCCATTTACCCGGATAGGCACTGTAACCCGGAACTTGCCAATGATGCGCATGGATGTAATTAGCTGTTTGGATAGTACCATTTGGCTTTTTTTCCGCTACTTCAGACATCAGGATAACAGTGGAAGTCGACTGAATCCCCGCGAGGCTATGTGGCATAAACTGAGTGTAATCCCAGGGAGAATGTTCACTATCGCTTTCTGGTTTAGGTTCTTTTGCTAAAAATCCATTTTCTGCGTATGAAGTTGTTCGGTCAACCGCATCGCTGGGACAACGCAAAACTTGCGTACTTTTTAAATAAGGCTGAATGCTGGTATTCCACTGAGTTCCTTCAATTGCATTTCCCTCAGTATCGTTAATTTTCCCGTAAGGTAGCCTTTCATCGTAATCCTGGGTATACTGCATAAACCCTAATCCAATTTGATGCAAATTGGAAATGCACGATGCGCGTCGTGCGTTCTCTCTGGCCCTTCCGAACACAGGAAACAAAATCGCCGCCAGGATTGCTATAATGGCGATGACGACCAAAAGTTCTATCAACGTAAAACCTTTTCTATTGATAATTACCTGACTTTCACACCTTCCGGTTTTCCGGAAATCTGCCTTTAATTTAAGGCTCATTAAATACTCCCTTTCCTGATGAAAATAAATTTCGGAATCAAATCCGATTGTACAACTCAGGATTAGCGAGGTGAATTCTGACAAGATCATGCGTATTTGTCAACAGGTTAGTTAGTGTGAAGTTTTTATAAGTGAATTAAGATGATACATATTATTAAGACATTAACCACACTTAAGCCAACATTACCCGTATTATCTTGTAAACATCTATTGATTATAAAGTTCGAAAACAGGCAAAGCCGCCCGTGTGAAATATGCATCGGCAACACATTGCTTATCCTTTGCGTTACCGATTCCCACTACCCATTGCACATCCTTTGTTTGTTAATTAGCGGGCGCGCGATGGAACGATAGCGCCATCACGCCGCCGTTGCGCTCAAAACAACTCCTTATCTACCCAAACATGGCAACGCTGCGGCGTGTTAAGTGGACTAATACTTCCTGCTCCTTATTGAGATAAAATTCATATTGCAAAAACAGAAATTCTTCTTCAAAAGTACTTTTATTCAGGGAACTGCTTTTACATTGAGTCCATAAACAATCCGCGCTGCACCATCCAGTGTAAGTTGCACCTGATGATCTTTCGCAACGATATCTTTTTCCCGCCCGATGTTATCAATCACCTTTACAGAACCGGCTTTTGTGGGAAGGGTGATATTCACTTTTGTTTTCCACGGATCGATCCACGGTTCCGGCGCTGCGTAGGTTTTGCTGTTGGGGCCGTTCAAAATATAGCCGTCAGTGCGATTCCACAAAATTGCCATCGGTCCGCGCGGCGTGTCATAAAGCAGCCCTTTGTTATTGGCATCTTTGAAATGTAATTCGCGCACGAACTTGGCGCCATCCAGCGCTTCGGCAATGGCGTTGTAAGCCAACAGAGATGGTTTGGGACTCAGGTCGCTGTGCAATAAACCAAAATAAAATTCGGCGTCTGCCGGGCGTGCCTGATTGGGTGCGAACCAGGTGCCGTCATTGAGTTGATACCAATCCATCACGCGCACGCCTTCGGACATTGCCAGCGCATACGACAGCACCACATTTTCCGCCGCGTGGCGCAGCGTGTCGTGCCAGTGACTGTTGGGTTGCGTGCAGGCATAGGCTTCGGTAATAGTAATCGGCTTTTCGCCATATTTCGCCAGCATCGCTTTTGCTTTGCGAATGGATCCCAAAAAATTCCAGTAATCACCATTATCGCCCAGGTAGTCCGGAGTGTAATTACCACGGCCCGGATGTAACCCAAACGAATCAAATAAATCCCACGCACCATCTTCATAGACCTTTTGCATAAATGGCGCATCCATACCGGCAAGGCCCATCGACATTATTTTCACGTTAGCGCCGTTTTGCCGGCGCACTTTGTTTACCAGCGGCAACCATTCTTTGGCATAAACATCCGCATAGATCGCTTTTCCGGTGCCGCCTTTCATATTCCATTCATTGCCAAATTCCCAATAAACAGCGCCGTCCTTATCCGCTTTTTGCAATTGTTCGGAAATCCATTCCCGGCGTTTCTCCGGATCATCGGCGTGTTCTTCCGGTGTGATATTGCTATGAAAGTCCTGATGGATGCCCACCTGCGCAGCTTCATCCGCCGGCAAACGCGTGGTGCGCAACCAACGCACGCCCAGGCGTTGCAATAAACTCACCATGCCTTCTTTGGTGGGATAAGCGAAATCCGCCGCCATACCGAAAATGCTTTCATCACCAGAGATGAATTGATGCGGCGGCAACACAGCCAGATTAGTGCGGCGAAAAACCTGCTCTGTGCCGGATGTGGCATCGACCTCTACAAACAAAATGCCCCGCTGAGGCGCCGGGAATTGCAACGCGTGATTCCACACTTCACCTCTTAAAAGTACTTTTGTCTCTTTGCCCTGCGCCACAATTTTGCCGTCATAATTGCGCGCCCACCAGGAAAGTTCTACGGGCTTTTTGTTGCTGCTGGTATTAACAGTTTGGGTTTGCAGCTCTAACGGTTTTGATGCATTATCCCAAATATTAAAATCCTGATTCGTCCAAATATCCAACGACAACGGTTGCTGAGTGAATTGCGCCACAAGCGCGTTGGGACGTTCTGCGCCTAAAACCACATCAGCAGTTGCTACGAAATGGCCAGACTCCACAGATTTGGGCGGGCAATGAATTTGATAACTATTCCGCCAATTCTGGTTTGAGCCTGGAATGGAAAAAGCGGCGTTCATGTCCGGCCATTGATAGATAAAATACTTTCCCAAGGGTTCTTCATACGGCACGCCGCCGTTGGCATCGAGCACCCAGCGCGCCGGTTGAAAAACCGTTTCGGGCGTTTGCGCCGGCAACGCGTTGCGTCTCATCATGGCGCCTTTCACATTCAAATCATCCGGCCCCCATATATCAAACTGAAGATGCGCGCCGTGATCCAGCGGTGTAAATTGTCCCTCAATCCGCACCTTCCCACTGGAATCATTGACGACTTTATAGACAACCCGAATCGCTTTCCCGCCATCAGGCAAGGTAACAAGCGATGCTTCACCCGTGCTGGTTTTGGGAGGCGCCCAGGCGAGTGTATAACCATCAATCGCAATGCGATCTTTTCCGGCTTCATCACTTACAATAATTTTGCCACTTTCCTGTGCCGTCAACGTCACACCATCGCCATGCAGAGTGACGGGTGTTGCTGCTCTAGCGTATTTTCCACTACACAATGCGGCGCCTAATATTGTTACTAATACAATGTTGAATTTCATTTACTCTCCTTGATTTGTAAAAGTACTTTTATGGTAACGACGTGCTCCAGGGATCCCAGTAGGGATTGGTGTAACCTGTTTTCGCTGGGCCGGAACGCCATTTGTACCATTTGACGTGGCCATCGGCAAAAGTAAAAGTAGCACCTTCAAAATGAGGAAGGAAACGTTTGTCTGTTGGAGTGCGCTCTTTATAGTTATCTGTAGGGTTCGCAAAGGAACATCCACCCTCAGCGCAATCCATCAATACGACTGTGGATGATGGATGGGTGAATGATGCAATATGGGCGGGAATTCTAGGATGTGCAGGAGAATGATACCAATCAGCTCGATAACCGTTGACGGCACTGGAATAACCATAACCGCCATAAGTCGTGCTGCTTTGCGATGGGCAATTATAGGCATTCAGCTCTTTTACATAAGGGAAAATAGAATCCTGCCAGGCGAAATAATGGTTGTAATTGCTGCCACCCCAGGTTTTGAAATAACATCCCGGCAAATCGGTGCAGCCGTTATTTAAAGAAGGCGTCCCTCCCCACACATCAATGGAGCGAGGTGGATAAATTTCGTCATTATCCTGCACATACATCACCATGCCCATTCCTAACTGCCGCAGATTACTCATGCAACTGGCGCGGCGTGCACTTTCCCGCGCTCGCGCAAAGACGGGAAATAATATCGCTGCGAGCAGTGATATTATCGCCACGACGACAAGAAGTTCTATCAGGGTGAATGCTCTTCCCGGTGATTCCGGCATTCTGTTGTGAAGACATTTCAACATCTCTCCTCCCTCCAAAAGTACTTTTATTGCGCCGGCACCGCAGACTTACCGGTGGATGATTGGCGCACCACGAGATGCGCCGGGAATTGTTCGTAACGCGGTGGCAAAGCGGGATTTTCCAGCCGTTCCATTAACATCCGCCAGGCATTGGCACACAGCGTTTCCACCGGCAAATGCACTGAAGTCAGCGGCGGATGCAAGTATTGCACTTCATCGAGATCATCAAACCCCACGATCGCCACGTCGCCTGGAATATGATAGCCCAGTTGATCAAGCGCGCGGTAAGCGGCAATGGCTACATCGTCGTTACCGCAAAAAATAGCCTGTGGAAGTTCCCTTTCCTCGAAGTAGCACAGCAGCATCTGACGCGCTTGCTGGCGCAATCGTTGTTCGCCGGGAACTTCCAGTGGCAACAGCGCATATTGCAAACCGGCATTATTTAGCATTTCACAATACCCGTAAAAACGCGGTTCGCGGCTGTGCATCATGTGTTGCGGAGCCACGTAGAGAAAGCGTTCAAATCCCTGATCCAGCAAATGCCCAATGGCGTCGCGGGTGGCGTCGCCGATGTTGAGCTGGATGCGATCGAGCTTTTCCTCACCTGCGGCCATAGGACGGCGCAATTCCGACTGCATCACCACCACCGGCGGTTGCAACATGCGCGGCATCTGCGAAGCGGGCGCAACAAAAATGGTGCCGTCGACGGTAAGCGGCTTGTAATCGGCATCGGGATTTTCGGGATCAAAGGAAGTGATCACCACATGATACGGCGTGCCGCGCGTTAGAATTTCGAATTGGCTGATGATTTCCGAATAATACGAACCCGCAAGACAGGGAAAACACAAAGCGATTTGATAGGTGTGCCCGCTGGCCAGCGCCTGCGCCACGCGATGCGGCCGATAGCCCATGCCGTGCGCCATTTCTTCGATCTGGCGGCGCGTGGACTCATTGACGCCGGGATGACCGCTCAGGGCGTATCCCACCAGGCGGCGGGAGATATTCAATTTTTGGGCGATGTCTTCCTGTGTTACCGACATAATAGAAATCCTTTGCACAAATTTTCCGCGCGGAAAATTATTATTAATATAACCGAAACTTAATTGTAATGTCAAGGGAGTGAGAAGATTTTTGTCAGGGGTGCGTTGCTCCGAAAATCATACAAGAGTGAAGAATTGCTTAAAAGTACTTTTGCAATACATCGGCAACTCTCAAACGAAGTCATAAAGCAAGGGCACACAAAGATACTGTGGGTTCACGGTAGCTTTACGAGGGGAAAAGACCTCATCGTAATTTGTTAATTTCTGGCATCAACCAGAAATTGTCGGATTACTATTTTCAACGAACCACCACCGCGTCCGGTATGGGCCAGTTTCCGTCGATTTGGATTGCGTTATTACCTGACTTTAATGATAATTGCGTCGACCCTCCGCCATCCAGATTGAGCGCTTGTTGACAATGTAGACCATCTTTCGCTGCCCAAAAAATTGCCCATTGACGCAAGGACAGTTCGCTATTACAGACTGCTAAAAGTACTTTTCCCTGAGCCGTAATGCCGATTCCGGTGCGGCGTCCCCACTGATCTTTTAAATCCGTGGGATGGCCATCGACAACTAACCGCGGGCCGCATTGAATGGCTTCGGTGATGGACTTGGGATCGGCTTTGGAGAAATCGCGCGTATGCAAAATATGCGCTTTTCCCTCTTTGATATAAAACACGCCCCAGTTGGCGTGGCGGAGGTGAGACAATTCTTTTCCCGCGGATTGGCGCAAGCCTAAGGAATGGTTGTTCTCATCAAAAAAACCGCCATTAATGGCAGCGATGCTCTTTGTGGATTGTCGCCATTCTTCCGCTGTTTGTGCTTTTCCGGTTTCCACGTGAAGTCGATTAGGATCAAGCCGCAAGACCACAACTTCCACGTCGGATTGGAGAAAGCCTGCATCCTTAATCTGGATTTTTCTCCATTCGAGACCGGGAGAAAGCGATTGCCACGTAGCGGCTTTTGGCTTGAAATAATTGAAATACAGCCAAGTTCCGATGCCCGCTGCAATCAACAATAAAAGTACTTTTCTTAACATTTAAAAATTCAGTAACATGAAGAACCGCACGCGTAAGCAAGTGAAAATATCCGGCGTCTTTCGCATTTTTCACTTGCTTACGCGCGTAGTTCTTCCAATGATTTTTTTGCGGCATTCCATAAAATTTCCCACTGCTCGGGAGATAAGGATTCCAGTTCCTGCGCTTTTGCGGCGGCGCATTTTTCCATCTGTGCGAACCGTTTTTTAAAACGCGTCACGGTATCGCGCAACGCCAGTTCAGGATCCACTTTGTGCCAGCGCGCCACTTGAACAACGGTGAAAAGCACATCGCCAATTTCATCATAGATATTTTGCGAATCTGCATTTGCAATACCTTGACGCAGCTCATTCACTTCTTCCTGCATTTTGTCAAACGGGCCGCTGATATCATCAAATTCAAATCCGGCTTTTGCTGCTTTCTTGGAAACTTTATTAGCCAACATCAACGCAGGCAAAGTTCCTGCAATTCCATCCAAGCGTGAAGTAAAAGTACTTTTGTCGCCACCTTTTTCTTCGCGCTTAATGGCATCCCAATTAGGCAGCACTTCTTCGGCAGTATTCGCTTGGCGATCACCAAAAACATGCGGATGACGGCGCACCAGTTTCTCATTGATTTGATGCAAAACATCGGCGATAGTAAAGCGATTTTCTTCGGAAGCAATGCGCGCGTGCATCACCGGCTGCAACATCACATCGCCCAATTCTTCGCAAAGACTTGCGTCGTCCTGCAGGTCAATCGCCTCCAAAACTTCGCTGCTTTCTTCAATCAGATGCGCGCGCAAACTTTGATGCGTTTGCGCAATATCCCACGGACAACCATCAGGCGCGCGCAAACAATCCACAATTTCCACCAGCCGCGCGAATTCATCGGCGGTGTTTAATTCATTTTTTTTCACAAAAGTACTTTTACATGTTTGGGGGAACAAGGCAATTTATGGATGAGAAGTCAGGGAACCGTGCGCGTCAGCAAATGGAGAATTTCATTAGTCTATTGTCATTTCCGCTTGCTGACGCGCGCGGTTGTTCTGACTTCCGACTTCGAATTTCTCATAATGGTCAATCACGTCTTGCGGTTTTCCGTCTTCTCTAACCACATGATGATCAATCCAAATCACGCGATCACAAACGCGGCGTACCGCGTCCAAATCGTGCGACACAAAAAAGATCGTCACGCCCTGACGTTTGAATTCATCAATCTTGGAATAACATTTTTCGTGAAAATTAGCATCTCCAACAGCCAATACTTCGTCCACCAAAAGTACTTCCGGATTGACATGCACGGCCACCGCAAAGCCCAATCGTGCCACCATGCCTGAAGAGTAGAACTTCAGTTTGGTGTCAATGAATTCTGCTATATCGGCAAACTGAATTATGGCATCAAGTTGTCTTGTGATTTCCGCGCGTTCCAATCCCAGGATGGCGCCGTTGAGATAAATGTTTTCTAACCCAGTAAACTCGGGATGAAATCCGGCGCCCAATTCCAGCAAGCTGGCGATGCGTCCGCACACTTGAACAGTGCCGCTGGTCGGTCGATAAATTCCGGCGAGCAACGTCAGCAAAGTACTTTTGCCGCTGCCGTTTCGTCCAATCACGCCGACTGTTTGGCCTTTGGGAATTTGAAAAGATATATCGCGCAATGCTGTAAATTCTTCACGCCTGGGAAAACGAAAACGCGCCCATTTGAGCACTGCCGATTTGAGGCTGCGTTCGCGATGCAACACTTTAAAAACTTTGGTGAGATTTTGCACTTCAATAGGAAATTCGCTCATAAGCGCTCTACCACTTCCCATTGATATTTATTAAAAAGATAAAATCCCAGAAAGAAAATAAGCAAACTCGACACACAGGCAATACCAAAAAAATCCCACGGAACTGTCACTGATGGCAAAGGATGATCCAACTTATCCAGCACCTGCGGCGGCGGCAACAGAGCGCGTTGATACGTCACCATAAATGCCGACATCGGATTGAGCATATAAATTGTATATACAAATTTGCCGCGCGCCAGCACTTGTTCGACGGGATAGATGACGGGAATCAAATAGAGAAAAAGACCAAGTAAGGATCCCACGATTATTTTAATATCTTCATAAAATACGTTGAGATAGGACACCATCAGCGATAATCCCAGACACAAAATGAAGGTAAAGAAAACAGTGGGAATAATTAAGAGAAACAATAGCCGCAGATTGTGTGGATATGCACCCAATACGAAAAAGTATACAATCGTAAAAACGAAGCCAATGAGAAAATGAAAGAAATGATGTAATAGCGTACTCAGCGGAATCAGCAAACGTGGAAAATAAATTTTCCGAAGAAGTGGCGCATTGTTGAGCAGAGAGCCACAGGCATCATTGAGCGAAACCTGAAAATAATTCCACAGAAACAAAACAAATAATTGCGCCGAATAATTTTGCACCGGATTTGCTGTGATGAATTTGAGCATCACAGTGATGGCAGCAATTTGCATTAACGGCGGCAACAAACTCCAGGCGATGCCGCCGATGGAATTTTTGTAGCGCAACTTAATATCGCGCCGCACAAACTCTAAAATTAGCGGACGGAATTTCCAGAGCTCAAGAAGGCTTTCGTACATAGAGAATAGTGGATTATTGTATTAGCAAAAGTACTTTTGCTAATTGTTCATTGCGTTAACCGTGACTTCCGCATACTGATTCAAATACTTCTTCGCAACATTTTGCACATCGACGGCGGTTACAGCTTTTAATTGCGTTGGCCATTCACTATCCGGAAAAATTCCCTGCACTTTTGCATATCCCGCCAGCACGGCGCGGATGGTGCTCGAATCGCGTGTAGTTGCCCAATCGCCTTCGGCGTAAGTGATAGCTGCTTGCAATTGCGCGGCAGTGAGCGGCTTGGTTTTGAGATCATTAATCACTTGCAACACAGCAGCTTTGGAAGCCGCCAAATGCGCCGCGTCGCTTTGAACTGCAATCATCAATTCGCTGCCGTCTTTGCGAATCGATAATTGACCGCTCACTTGATCTGCTAACGCTTCCTGATTTTTGCCTTGCGGATCCAGCAATTTTTGCGAAAGCAACGACGGCGCAGTTTCCGCTAACGCCGCAGTTAAAACGCGCAAGGTCGCTAAGTCGTGATTTGTATTATCAATGTGGCTGTCAATTCGAAATCCCACTAATGTCCACGGCGCCGGCGTATTCATTTGAATATTCTGCACAGGTGGCGGCGTGAGTTTGTCGTAAGTGATTGTTCTTTCTATTCTGTTAAACGGTGGCGTGGGGATTTTTCCAAATATCTGATTTAGACCGGCATCGTTGGCATCGCCGCTGAAAGAAACCACCACCGTAGCAACTGAAAAGTACTTTTGGTACAAGCCATGCAATGTCTCATCCGTTAGCGCTGTTAACGAGTCCACTGTACCCTCCGGCGGCAAGCCATATACAACTGGTTTCTTGGCATTTGCATCACGATAAAGCAAACTTTGCAACGCTTCAGTAGCCCGCGAATGATTGGGCACATCATTACGATCGGCAGCATTCAAATTCTGTAACATGCCACGTCGCGCCGCTGCAAAATCGGCTTCGGAAAGACGCGGATGCAACACCACATTCAATAATAAATTGGCCAGTTCTTTCTGCGAAGAACTATCGCCGGCAGCGGTAAATGCAATGGCATCATCCAAAACCTGCGCGCCGATTTGGCCGCCGGCCGCTTCTGCCGCTTGCGTCAATTGCGGCCCTTCTAAAACATCTTTGCCGTTGGTGGTGGCGCGCATCATGGCCGATGCCAGGAGTTGACGCCAACCAGCTGAATCGGCCGTTTCATCCGCCGCGCCAGCTTTAATCAAAATCGACATTGAAACATACGGCGCCATTTGGACATGATCGACAATTAAGGGAATTCCGTTAGGCAGATTTTGTGGTTGCGGCGCGGCGGCAGATGCAATTGATGCACACGCGAAAAGTGCTGTGACGATTAATAGGGGGATTTTCTTTAGCATAATTTATTTTTCAATACGCTCACGCGCGCGGCTCCGTCAATCTCAACGACGCCACAATTCCAGCGCCATTATTTTGTTGCGGATTATTCAACGCAGGAAGCACGGTTATCTGCAAATAATTATCCGCACGAAAGTACTTTTTGGCCAAATTGGCAATATCTTCGTTGGTGGTTTGTTGCACTAAATCTAAATAATTCGTCGCGTATTGATAGGAATTAATAGCATCATAAAACCCCAGCGCGCCCGCTTGCCCGTTGGTGTTATTAGCTTGCTCCACATATTGACGACGTAAAAGAGTTTTGGCGCGTTGCAAATCAGGTTCTGCCAAACCGGAACTCGCTTGTGTCATTACGTCTCGCACCGCTGCTGTTGCTTGTTGCGATTCTGTGGGCGCAATGATATTAATCAAGAACAGACCGGAATCATGTTGGGTCAAATAATCGGCGCTAAATCCGCCTGCCAATCCTGTGGAAGTATCCGCGCCTTCGGCATCGCTATCACCCTTCATCAAGACCTGCCGCAATTTGGCATCGCTGCCTTCATTCAAATAAGTCAACAAAATATCCATCGCCACGCTCTCTTTTGGGGCGGTGATGGCAGGAGAACGCCAGGCCAATGTTTCAATTTGAATCGGCAAAATTCCGCGCTTGGTGATTTTGCGCACTGAGGTCACCGGCGTGGCTGCGGGAATCGGCGCGTCTGGCGTGACGGTTTTGGGAGCTTTGCCAAAAGTACTTTCCAATAATTGCATGGTTGCCGCCG
>Ga0164242_10002007_pt1 | contig 23749 bp, 19 predicted proteins | sample OricomgcompostMG_FD_108783 | JGI IMG/M metagenome (GOLD analysis project Ga0164242, IMG submission 108783) | Miracle-Growth compost microbial communities from Emeryville, California, USA - Original compost - Miracle growth compost (MG) ...
CCGGCGCGCCCGCGCACCAGCGCGGACAGCTCGCCGCGATAGGTCGCGTAGGACTCGCGCAGCTGCGCCGCGGGCCACCGGTCGGGCAGCAGCGCGGTGGGCAGCACGGGGTCGGCGACCAGGTGCCGCACCACCGCCGCGGCCAGGGCCAGCCGATCGGCCGGGCGGCGGGCCCGGCCGAGCCTGGCGAGCAGCGAGCGGCCCTCGGCGGCCCAGCCGGTGAGCGGCCACAGCCGCGCGGCGATCGCCGCGGCGTCGGGCACGGGTCGCAGGGCGAATCGTTCGCCGACGTCGGCAAGTTCGGCGGGCAGCGGGCGGCGCAGGTTGTCCGGGCGCAGCCACACGCCCTCGCGCAGTTCGGCGAGGCGCAGGTCGGCCAGCGTCGTGCGCAGCCGGGCGCGGTCGGCGGCGTCGCGCCCCGAGGCGGTGACGACCACCATCTCCCAGCCGCCGCGCCAGGCACGAGTGACGACGTCGACCGCCGCGTCCTGCCTGCGTTGGCGGGCCAGCAGGCGGTCGCTGAGGCGGTACGCGCCGTCGGTGCGCTCCAGGTCGCCGGCAGTGACCATGCGCGTCAGGGCCACCCGCAGCGTCGGCTCGGCGACGCCGACGGTGCCGGCCAGCTCGACCAGCGCTGCCACCGGCAGCTGCGCCGGGTGGGCGCCGAGCAGCAGGCTCAGCACGGTGGACCGCGCGGACAGCGGGCGGACGGCGGGCACGAACGCAGACATTACACTTCTTGTGCAGTCGCACTGAATGCGTAACATGAGTGCCATGGTTGCCGTCGCCACGTCCCAGCAGTACGCCACGCACGAGGTCATCAACCAGCCGCCGCCGCACTTCCCGTACGACGCCGCGGCCGACGCCGCGCTGCTGGAGGGGCTGCGCCGCGAAGGCGCGGGCTGGGCGCAGGACGACGTGCGCCGCCTGGGCCGCCTGGCGGGTAGCGAACAGGCGCAGCAGTGGGCCGAGCAGGCCGAGCGGCACGAGCCCGAGCTGCACACCCACGACCGCTACGGCAACCGCGTCGACGAGGTCGAGTTCCACCCCGCGTGGCACAACCTCATGCGCGTCTCGGTGGCCGAGGGCAACGCCGCCGCGCCGTGGGCCGACCCGCGGGCGGGCGCGCACGTCGCTCGCACGGCCGGGTTCCTCGTCTGGGGGCACACCGACGCGGGGCACGGCTGCCCGATCTCGATGACCTACGCGGTCGTGCCCGCGCTGCGGCACCAGCCCGAGCTCGCCGCCGTCTACGAGCCGCTGCTCACCAGCCGCGTCTACGACCCCGGCCTGCGCGTGCCCACCACCAAGCGCGGCCTGCTCGCCGGCATGGGCATGACGGAGAAGCAGGGCGGCTCGGACGTGCGCGCCAACTCCAACGTCGCCACACCGACCGGCGAGCCCGGCGTCTACACCCTGCGCGGGCACAAGTGGTTCACGTCGGCGCCGATGTGCGACCTGTTCCTCGTCCTCGCGCAGGCGCCGGGAGGGCTCACCTGCTTCCTCGTGCCGCGCATCCTGCCCGACGGCGCCCGCAACACGTTCCGCGTGCAGCGGTTGAAGGACAAGCTCGGCAACCGCTCCAACGCCTCCTCCGAACCGGAGTTCGACGGCACCGTCGCCTGGCTGGTCGGCGGCGAGGGCCGCGGCGTCAGGACGATCATCGACATGGTCAACTGCACGCGGCTCGACTGCGTCACCGGCTCGGCCGCCCTCATGCGCAAGGCGCTGGTCGAGGCCGGGCACCACGTGAAGCACCGCGCGGCGTTCGGCCGGCTGCTCATCGACCAGCCGCTCATGCGCTCGGTCGTCGCCGACCTGGCGCTGGAGTCCGAGGCCGCGACGTCGCTGTCGCTGCGGCTGGCCGGTGCGGCCGACCGCGCCATCCGCGGGGATGCCGCCGAGCAGGTGCTGCGCCGCGTGGCCACCGCGATCGGCAAGTACTGGGTCACCAAGCGGGCGCCGGCGTTCGCGGCCGAGGCGCTGGAGTGCCTGGGCGGCAACGGCTACGTCGAGGAGTCCGGCATGCCGCGGCTCTATCGGGAGGCGCCGCTGAACTCGGTGTGGGAGGGGTCGGGCAACGTCATCGCGCTCGACGTGCTGCGCGCGCTGGGCAAGGAGCCCGGCGCGGGCGACGCGCTGATGGGCGAGGTCGCCGCCGCGCGGGGCGCCGATGCCCGGCTGGACGCCGCCACCGACCGCCTCGGCGCCGACCTGGTGACGCTGACGGCCGACCCGGTGGCCGCGCAGGTGCAGGCCCGCCGCGTCGTGGAGCGGATGGCGCTGGCGCTACAGGGGTCGCTGCTCGTGCGCTACGCGCCGGTCGCGGTGGCCGACGCGTTCTGCGCCAGCCGGCTGGCGGGCGACTGGGGGCACGGCTTCGGCACTCTGCCCGCCGGCGTGGACGTCGACGCGATCCTGGCGCGCGCACTGCCCGACGGCGCCTGACGCCGGGTTCCGTCCGCCACCGGCCGGGCTCCCCGACGTCGCAGGTTCGCGGCATAGTCGGAGTTGACAACAAGGAGCCTGCCATGCCACTCGAGATCGGTTCGGTGACCATCGACTGCGCGGACCCGCAACAACTCGCGGAGTTCTGGGCCGCCGCGCTCGGCACGACCGTGCAGGGCTCGTTCGGCGAGTTCGTGATCCTCGCGCGACCGGCCAGCGGCGGCCCGGCGATCATCCTGCAGCGCGTGCCCGAACCACGCGGCGGCAAGAACCGCGTGCACGTCGACCTCACCGGCGAGCCCAGAGCCGCCGCCGTCGAGCGACTGACCGCGCTCGGCGCGTCGGTGGTCGACGAGCACGAGGTGCCCGGGCTGGCATGGACCGTCCTCACCGACCCGGAAGGCAATCACTTCTGCGTGGGCGAGCATCCCGAGTAGCCGGCCTGGTCAGGAGCGCACCGCCGGGAAACGGCCGAGCCTGCGGTCGGTCCGTGGGGGCGTCTTGCGGCACGGGCGAGAAGCCTCCGGCAGAACTTCACGAACGCGCCGGAATCCCTTGTCAAATAGGGGTTCTCGCCTATATAATCGAACACGTGATCGCAGCAGTTGACCAACCGTTCGCCGCTCTGGCGCAGGCGCTGCGCGATCTCGACCAGGACGTGGACGACGCGGTACGCATCGACCGGATCCAGGCCTTGGAGACGCTGACGTCAGTCGTCGCTGCGGCACAGGCCCGCGAGACCACCGCGTTCGTCGACTCCCAACGCGCCGCGCAGCGGGCAGCGGGTGTCAAGGCCGAGCGGGTCGGGCGCGGCATCGCCGGGCAAGTCGCGCTCGCCCGGCGGATCAGCCCGCACCAGGCCTCGCGCTATGTGGGCTGGGCAAAGATCCTGACCACCGAGCTGCCCGCCACGAACGCGGCACTGTGGGCCGGGGCAACCTCGCAGTGGCGGGCGCTGATCGTCGCCAGGGAGTCGGTGTTCCTCTCCCGCGACCACCGCGCCCAGCTCGACGCCGCCCTCGCGCCAAGCCTGGCGCAGCTCGGTGATCGGCAGGTCGAGCGCGAGGCGAAGAAGATCGGTTACCGGCTCGATCCCGAAGGCTTCGTCAGCCGGCTCCGGCACGCCGAGAACGAACGGCACGTGTCGCTGCGGCCCGCCCCCGACTCGATGACCCGGCTGTCCGCACTACTGCCACTCACCCAGGGCGTCGCCGCACTCGCCGCGCTGACCCGCGCCGCGGACTCGGCTCGCGCGGCCGGCGACCCGCGCGGCAAGGGCCAGGTCATGGCCGACACCCTCGTCGAGCGGGTGACCGGGCAGAGCACGGCACGCGACGTGCCACTCACCGTCAACCTCGTCATGACCGACCAGAGCCTGCTCGGCTTCACCGACAACCAGGACGAACCCGCGACGATCGTCGCCGACGGCGTCGCGGCAGAGGTCGTCCCGGCAGAACTCGCCCGGCGCGCAGTCGCAGACGCCTCCGGCGAGACCACGATGCTCCTGCGTCGCCTCTACGCCAGTCCCGCCACCGGCGAGCTCATCGCCATGGATCGCGCGAGTCGCTTCTTCTCACCAGCCCAGCGGGAATTCCTCATGCTGCGCGACCAGACCTGCCGGACCCCGTACTGCGGAGCAGCGATCCGACACGCCGACCACGTCCACCCCACCGACGCAGGCGGACCGACCAGCATCACCAACGGGGCAGGCCGGTGCGAGGCGTGCAACCACGCCAAACAAGCAGTCGGCTGGGCGGAGCGACTCGCCCCCGACGGCACCCTCACCACCACGACCCCGACCGGACACCGCTACCGAAGTCCGACACCACGAGCCCGCACCGACATCGTCACCTCACCACTCGAAATCACCATCAGACACTGGCTCCACGCCGCCTAGAGCCGCGGGTCGACCGGCTCGGACTCGAGGGCGAGCACCCCGAAGACACACTCGTGCACGCGCCACAGCGGCTCACCGCGCGCCACCCGGTCGAGCGCCTCCAACCCGAGGCTGTACTCACGTACAGCGAGCGATCGCTTGTGGCCCAGCCCGCGGTGACGCAGCCGGTCGAGGTTCTCCGGATCTGTGTAGTCGGGCCCGTAGATGATCCGCAGGTACTCCCGGCCGCGCACCTTCAGGCCCGGCTGCACGATCCCCTTCGGGCCGCGGGTGAAGTTGGCCGCCGGCTTGACGACCATGCCCTCCCCGCCCGCAGCGGTGAGCTCCTCCCACCACCGCGTGCCGGCAGCGATCGACGCCTCGTCGGTCGTGTCCACGACCTGTCGCTCGGTGGCCGCGAACGTATCCGGGTCGGCGGCCACGAGACGATCGGCGAGCCCGAGATGCCAGGCATGCGGCCGACCGTGGTGGGCCTGCCCTTCGGATGCGAGCACCTGGAACGGCGCCAGCCGCACCCCGTCGAGCCCGGACGTGGGCCAGCAGTACCTGCGGTAGGCGTCGGTGAACGCATCGGCGTGCACGGCACGGCGGCGGGTTCGCTCCAGCAACGCCGACACGTCCGCTCCGCGGGCAGCGGCCTGCTCCAGCGTCGCGACCGCCACCGGCAACGAGGCACGTGCCGCGGCACCCACCGCGGCGTACTGGTCGCGCAGCAACTGCTCGGCCTTCGCGCTCCACGGCAACAGCTCCGCGTCGAGCAGCAGCCACGTGGTGTCCAGCTCATCGAACAGCCCGGCCCGCTCGGCGGCGGCGCGCAACCGGTCGACGAGCTGGTCGCTCAGCGCGGGCCCGAAGAACGGCCGGCCGGTCCGCGTCCACACCGAGCCGAGCGCGTCGCCGGGCGCACCGAAGCGGGCGCGCGCAGCATCCAGGTCACGGCAGACCAGCGCGACGGCGCGCGAGCCCATGTGCTTCTGCTCGCACACGACCGTCTCGACGCCGTCGGCGCGGAACGCCTCGAACGCCTGCGCCGGGTGTTCGAGCAGGCCGGGCAGCGTGGACGTCGCGACCGGGCTCATCGTCGGCGGCAGGTGGATCAGCCAGCGCGGGTCGATCGCGAACCGGCTCATCACCTCCAGCGCCGCGGCAGCGTTCTCCTCCCGGACACCGATCCGTTTCTGGTACGCGGTTTCGATCACCCGGCTGCCCGTGACGTCACCGATGTCGAGCACCTCCGGCTCGCGGGTGACGACACCGGGCCGGACGGCCGGGTCGGTCGGGAACGGCTTCGCGGGCACATAGTGCACCTGCTCGGCCGGCACCGAGACGATCTCCCGCTCGGGGTAGCGCAGCGCCGTCAACCGCCCGCCGAACACGCACCCGGTGTCCAGACACAGCGTGTTGTTGACCCACTCCAGCTCGGGAACGGGCGTGTGCCCGTAGAGCACCATCGCCGTCCCGCGATACTCCTGCGCCCACGGGTAGCGCACCGGCAGGCCGTACTCGTCGGTCTCCCCCGTGGTCTGCCCGTACAGGCAGAACTCGCGCACCCGTCCGGACGCGCGGCCGTGGTAGCGCTCGACCAGCCCCGCGTGCGACACGACCAGCCGCCCGTCGTCGAACACGTAGTGACTGATCAACCCGTCCATGAACTCCAGCGCGCGGACACGGAACTCCTCCGGTTCGGCGGCGAGCTGCGCCAGCGACTCGGCCAGGCCGTGGGTCACCTGCACGGTGCGGCCCTTGAGCGCGCGGACGAGCTTGTTCTCGTGGTTGCCCGGCACGCAGAACGCGTCACCGGCCGCGACCATGCCCATCACCAGCCGCAGCACGCCGGGCGAGTCCGGCCCGCGGTCGACCAGGTCGCCGACGAACACCGCGCGCCGCGTCTGGTGGCGTGCTCCGACGGCACGGCCGTGGTCGTCGCGTGCGATATCGTAGCCGAGTTCGCCGAGCAGGGACTCCAGTTCGCCGCGGCAGCCATGCACGTCACCGATGACGTCGAAGGGGCCGTGCTCGTGCCGCAGGTCGTTGAACAGCCGGGTACGGGTGACCCCGGCGGCCTCGACCTCCGTCACACCGCGCAACGTGTGCACGGTGCGGAAGCCCTCGCGGTGCAGGCCCTTCAGGCCGCGGCGCAGCTGGTCACGCTGGCGGCGGACGACGTGCGGGCCGAAGCTGCGGTCGGGGCGCTCGGCGTTGCGGGCCAGGCACACCGACTCCGGCACGTCGAGCACGATCGCGACCGGCAGCACGTCGTGTTCGCGGGCGAGCGCGACCAGCGCCCGGCGCGCGTGAGGCTGGACGTTCGTCGCGTCGACGACGGTCAGCCGCCCGGCGGCAAGGCGCTTGCCGGCGATGTAGTGCAGGACGTCGAACGCGTCGCCGGACGCCGACTGGTCGTTCTCGTCGTCGGCGACCAGCCCGCGACAGAAGTCCGACGACAGCACCTCGGTGGGCGCGAACACCCGCCGGGCGAAGGTGGACTTGCCCGAGCCGGAGACGCCGACGAGCACGACGAGGCACAGCTGCGGCACGGGCAGCTCGCGAACGACGTCGTTCATGCCGTCACCTCCGTCGTGTTCGTCGTCGTGGTGAAGACCGCCATCTGGGTCGGCGGCCCGACCTCCGGGTCGTCCGTCCCGACCGGCAGGAACCGCACCGCGTAGCCGTGCTCGGCGGCCACCCGCTCGGCCCACGCGCGGAACTGTGCGCGCGTCCACTCGAACCGGTGGTCACGGTGACGCAACGCGCCGGGCGGCAGGGTCTCGTAGCGGACGTTGTGCTCGACGTTGGGCGTCGTGACGACGACCGTTCCGGGGGCGGCATGGCCGAAGACCGTCCGCTCGAGCGCGGCGAGCCGCGACGGATCCACGTGCTCGATCACCTCCACGAGAACGGCGGCGTCGAGGCCGGTGAGCCGGTCATCGCGGTAGGTCAGCGAGGACTGGAACAGCTCGAGGCGCTGCCGCTGCTGCTCGGGCATCCGCGCCAGGCGCAGCTTGCGGGCCGCGATCGTCAGCGCGCGGGCGGACACGTCGGTGGCGATCACCGTGTCGACGGAGGGTTCAGCGAGCAGGTCACGCACGAGCACGCCCTCGCCGCAGCCGAGGTCACCCACCCGGCGCGCGCCGCTCGCCCGCACCGCGGCGAGCACCGACCCGCGGCGCAGCTGGTTGAGCGGCGTCGGCGGCTCGTCGGCCTCGGGCGCGACCGCGTTGTCGATCTCCGCCGGCTCGGTGTCGTCGACCTCGGCCAGCCGGGCCAGCGCCGACGTCGTCAGCTCGCGCCTGTGGGCCAGGTACCGGCGAGTGATCAGTTGCTTGTGCGGGTGGCCCGCGAGCCAGCTGCCGCCGGCCGCGACCAGCTTGTCGACCTCGTCGGTGCTGACCCAGTAGTGCTTGCCGTCGTCGAGGACGGGCAGCAGGACGTAGAGGTGGTTCAGCGCGTCGGCAAGGCGCAGCGTGCCGGACAGCCGGACGTCGAGGTAGCGCGACTCGCCCCATGCCGGGAACTGCGGATCCAGCGGCGCGGCGGTGGCGTGCACTGTCCAGCCGAGCGGCTCGAACAGGTCGGCGACGAGACCCGCGCCTCCCCGGCAGGGCAGCGCGGGGACCCGGATGTCGAGCGGGATCGGGGTGGCCGCGAGCTCCGGCCGCGCGGTGCACCGACCCGACAGCGCCGTGCCGAAGACCTGCTTGAGCGCGACGGACAGCATGCTGGACGCGGCGTACGGGCGGTCGTTGACGTACTGCCCGAGCGCGAACCCGTCACCGCCCGGGCCGCGCCGCCCGCGCACGAGGCCGACCGGGTCCACCTCGAGCAGCAGCGCGGCCGTGCAGCGCTCGTCGGTCGCCTCGGGATAGAAGACGTGCGCCCTGTCGACCGAGACGTCGAACTCCTGCACCCGCGCCGGATTCTTGTGCAGCAGGTAGCCGAGGTCGGTCGCCGGGGCGGCCGGGGTCGACACGGTGGAGACGGTGATCAGCACGATCGTCCATTCTGGCCCCCGCAGCCGAAGGGCGCAGATTCTTTTCGATACGGGGTCAGAGCGTGCCCTTGCGGGCGTCGCGCCACAGGTCGACGCCGCCGTCCTCGGTCAGCAGCGCGTCGATCGCCGCCAGCTCGTCCGCCGACAGCGAGCGGTTGGTCAGCGCGGCCACGTTCTGCTCCAGCTGCTGCACCGACGAGGCGCCGATGACCAGCGAGGTGACCCGCTCGTCGCGCAGCGCCCACGCGAGCGCGAGCTGCGCGAGCGACTGCCCGCGGGCCGCCGCGACGTCGTTCAGCGCACGTAGCCGGCCGAGCATCTCCTCGGTCAGCCACGCCCGGTCGAAGGACTTGTCCTGCGTTGCGCGCGAGCCCTCCGGCACGCCGTCGAGGTACCGGCCGGTCAGCAGGCCCTGCGCCAGCGCGGTGAAGCCGATGACGCCGAAGCCCTCGTCGGCGGCCGCGTCCAGCAGGCCTTCGGTCTCGATCCAGCGGTTGAGCATCGAGTACGACGGCTGGTGGATGAGCAGCGGCGTACCGGCGTCACGCAGCAGGCGCGCCATCGCGCGGGAGTCCTCGGCCGTGTAGGAGGAGATCCCGACGTAGAGCGCCTTGCCCTGCCGCACCGCCGTCGACAGCGCGGCGGCCGTCTCCTCCAGCGGCGTGGTCGGGTCGAACCGGTGGGAGTAGAAGATGTCGACGTAGTCGAGCCCGAGCCGCTGCAGCGACTGGTCCAGCGAGGCGAGCACGTACTTGCGCGAGCCGCCGCCCTGCCCGTACGGGCCGGGCCACATGTCCCAGCCGGCCTTGGTGGAGACGATCAGCTCGTCACGGTACGGCGCGAGGTCGGTGGCGAGCAGCCGGCCGGCGTTGATCTCGGCCGAGCCGTACGGCGGGCCGTAGTTGTTGGCCAGGTCGAAGTGCGTGATACCGAGGTCGAAGGCGCGCAGGGCGATCGCCCGCTGGGTGTCGAACGGCCGGTCGTCACCGAAGTTGTGCCAGAACCCCAGCGACAGCAGCGGCAGGTCCAGCCCCGAGCGCCCGCTGCGCCGGTACGTCATGGCGCCGTCGTAGCGGGCGTCGTCCGCGGTGTAGGCCATCGGGGTGGTTCCTCTCGTCGTCCAGGGGCCGTGCCACTCCCGATCTAACCCGCAGCTATGGCAGCTACACCGACACCCCACCCCGCGAACGCCGGTCCGGCCGCGCCACGCGCAGCCGCAGGATCCGCTCGCTGTCGCGAGCCTCCTGCAGATCGCGCAGCCGACCGGCCAGCAGCATCGTCAACGTGATCATGCCGACCACCCGCGACGCGTCGGTGCGGTCGGTGACGGGCATGCGGTCGACGGCGGCGTCGGCCATGCGGGTCGCGACCGCGCGCAGCGTCTCGTCCGGGTGCGCGACGACCGGCTCCCGGTGCCCGAGGTCGATCACCGCGACGTGCTCCTGCCCGTGGTGCGCGGCGGTCTCCAGCTGCGTCCGGGTCACCACGGCACGCAGCGCGCCCGCCGCGTCGAGGACGGGATAGAGCATCTGCCGTCGCGCCGTGACGGTCTGCGGGTCGGTGCCCGACACCAGCGCAAGGGCGTGCTCGGCGGGCAGCCCCGTCTCGAAGCTGAGCACGTCGGAGTCCATCACCTCGCCCACGAAGAGGATCTCCAGCGGGTCGACGTCGTACTCGCGCGAGAGGTGGTAACCGCGCCGGGCGATCTTCTCGGTCAGCACCGACCGCTTGAGCACCAGCACCGACACGCAGTAGGCGGCCGACGCGCCGATGATCAGCGGCAGCAGCGCGTCGTAGCGGTGGGTGAGTTCGAGGGCGAACACCACGCCGGTGAACGGCGAGCGCATCACGCCACCGAGCACGCCGGCCAGCGCGACCAGCGCCCAGAACCCCGGCCCGACGCTCGGGAAGACGTGCGCCTCCAGCGTGCCGAGCGCGCCGCCGATCATGAACATCGGCGCGAGCACACCGCCGGACGTGCCCGAGCCGAGCGACAGCGACCAGATGAGGGTCTTGACGACGAGGATCCCGACCACGAGCTTGAGCCCGATGCTGCCGTCCAGCTCGCTGCCGATGACGTTGTACCCGACACCGAGGGCCTGCGGCACGATCAGCCCGCCGACGCCGATGATCACGCCGCCGATCGCCGGCCACCACATCCAGTGGATCGGCAGGCGGCGGAACACGTCCTCGGCCGCGTACACGAGCACGGTGGCGACCAGCGCGAGCAGCCCGGCGACGACGCCGGAGACCAGGCACAGCGGGTACGTGCCGTAGTTGATGTGCAGCGTGCCGCCCACCGGGAACAGCGCTCCCCCGCCCAGCAGCGGCCGGCGCACGATCGCCGCGACGCACACCGCGGCAGCCACCGGCACGTAGCTGCGCGGCCGCCACTCGAACAGCAGCAGCTCGACGGCCAGCAGCAGCGCGGCGAACGGCGAGTTGAAGGTGGCGGCCATGCCCGCGGCGGCGCCGGCGACGAGCAGCGTCTTGCGCTCGTCGGCGGTCAGCCGCAGCAGCTGGGCGAACAGCGACCCGATGGCCCCGCCGGTCATGATGATCGGGCCCTCCGCGCCGAACGGGCCGCCGGTGCCGATCGAGATCGCGGCCGACACCGGCTTGAGCACGGCGACCCGCGGCTGCACCTTGCTGCCGCCGAGCAGGATCGCCTCGATCGCCTCCGGCATGCCGTGGCCGCGGATCTTCTCCGAGCCGAACCGGGCCATCAGCCCGATCACCAGGCCACCTGCCACCGGCGCGAGCAGCACCACGAACGGGTTGTGGTGCCCGACGCCGGGTGCGACGAGCGCCGAGTCGACCCGGCCGTAGAACACCGCGTTCGTGATCAGCCCGATCAGCCGGAGCAGCACCCAGGCCACACACCCGCTGACCGCGCCGATCGGCAGGGCGAGCGCGGTGATGAGCAGCATCCGGTTGGTGGCGGTGAAGTCGCCGAGGTGGCTGACGTCGCGGACCGGGGACGGCGGGCGTGGGGATTTGTATCGTGACACGATCAAATAGGCTAACCCGGGAACGGCCGACATCCGAAGCGAGGTGAGCAATGCCGCAGGCACGCCGCAAGCGCCGAGCCGTGACGGACGCCGACTACACCCGGCTGCTGACCGTCCGCACCGGGCTGCGGCGCTTCGAACGGTGGAGCGCCGAGCAGGCGGCGGGCTACGGCCTGACCGCCAGCCAGCACCAGCTGCTGCTGGCCGTTCGCGGACACCGTGACGATCTCGGGCCCACCATCAGCCAGGTGGCCGACTACCTGCTGGTCCGCCACCACTCGGCCGTCGAGCTCGTCGACCGTACCGAGAAGGCCGGCTTTGTGACCCGCAGCCGCGACCCCGAGGACCAGCGGGTCGTGCGGCTGCACCTCTCCCCCGCCGGCGCCCAGGTGCTGGCCGACCTCAGCACCGCCCATCTCGAGGAGCTGGCGCAGCTCACGCCGCTGTTCGAGGGCCTGCTCGACGAGCTCACCCCCTGACCGAGCCTCCGGGGGCTCAGGGCGTGGCGGACGACGCGAGCACGTCGGCAAGCAGCGCGTAGGCCTCGGCGTGCGAGAGCCCGGTGCGCTCGGTCATCCCGCCGCGCTCGATGGCGTCCATCGTCGCGGCCGCGACCTCGCCGAGGAACTGTGCGCGGACGGCGTCCGGCCGGCGCACGCTGGCTTCGATCAGCTCGCGCACCCGCGTCGCGGCGATGGCGGTGTGCCGCTCGTAGCTGCCCCGGGTGACCGCCCGGGACGCGACGTCGGCGAGGAACTGCTCGCAGGCGCGGCTCAGCTCGCCGGCCACGGCGCTCAGGTAGGTGCGGACCTTCTCCGCCGGATCGGTCTGGGCGGCGACGGCCGCCTCGACGCGCTGCGCGGCGCTGCGGAAGTAGTGCTCGACGCAGTGGGCGACGAGCTGCTCCTTGCTGTCGCCCAGCTCGTAGAGCGTCGTCTTCGAGCAGCGCGCGTGCGCGGCCATCGCGTCGAGGTCGAGCCCGACGAAGCCGCGGGCCAGGAACAGCGACGTCAGGTCCTCGCGGATGGCGGCGATCCGGGCGCTGAGCTCGTTGCTGCGTGCCGTCGCGGCCACGCGCCACCTCCCGCCACCGCCAGTGAGTCTCGTCCCGAGACGGTGAACTGTACTGTGGCACCTGCTTGAGTACAGTTCGAGTCGGACGGACGAAAGGGTGCACATGGACATCGCAGGCGGCGTCGCGGTCATCACGGGTGGGGCATCGGGCCTCGGCCTGGCCACCGCGAAGCGACTCTCCGCGGCGGGCGCGAACGTCGCGATCGTCGACCTCCCCTCGGCCGACGGCGCGGCCGCCGTGGCTGCCCTGCCCGGCAAGGCGGTGTTCGCCCCCGCCGACGTCACCTCCGAGGCCGACGTCGCGGCCGCGCTCGACCAGGCCGCCGAGCTCGGGCCGATCCGCGTCACGGTCAACTGCGCCGGCATCGGCACCCCCGGCCGGGTCCTCGGCAAGAACGGTGTCCTGCCGTTGGACCAGTTCGCCCAGGTCGTCACCGTCAACCTGATCGGCACCTTCAACGTCATCCGGCTGGCCGCCGAGCGCATCCTCGGCAACGACCCGATCGGTGAGGAGCGCGGGGTCATCGTCAACACCGCGTCCGTCGCTGCCTACGAGGGCCAGATCGGGCAGGCCGCGTACTCCGCCTCCAAGGGCGGCGTCGTGGGTATGACGCTGCCGATCGCCCGTGACCTCGCCGACAAGCTCATCCGCGTCGTCACCATCGCCCCCGGCCTGTTCCTCACCCCGATGCTGCAGGGGCTGCCGCAGGACGCCCAGGACTCCCTCGGCGCGCAGGTGCCGCACCCGTCACGCCTCGGCGACCCGTCCGAGTACGGCGCGCTCGTCGAGCACATCGTCAGCAACCCGATGCTCAACGGCGAGGTCATCCGCCTCGACGGTGCCATCCGCATGGCACCGCGGTAGATCGCCATGGACCGCAAGCACTACGAGGACGAGCACGTCGCGTTCGGTGACGCGTTCCGGGCGTTCGCCGAGAAGTCGGTGGTGCCGCGGTTCGAGCAGTTCGAGCGCGACGGCCTCACCCCGCGCGAGGTGTTCACCGAGGCCGGCCGCGGCGGCTTCCTCGGCATGCAGATCCCCGAGCAGTACGGCGGCGGCGGGGTCGCGGACTTCCGGTTCAACCAGGCGCTGGACGAGCAGATCGCGTTCACCGGCATCGGCGGCACGGGGCTGGGGCTGTCGCTACACAACGACATCTGCCTGCCCTACTTCCTCACCTACTGCACCGAGGAGCAGCGGCAGCGGTGGCTGCCCGGCATCGCGGACGGCTCGCTGATCACGGCCGTCGCGATGACCGAGCCGGGCGCCGGCTCCGACCTGGCCGGCATCCGTACCCGCGCCGAACGCGACGGCGACCACTACGTGCTCAACGGCGCCAAGACGTTCATCACCAACGGCATCAACGCCGACCTCGTCATCGTCGCCTGCAAGACCGGCCCGTCGGAGGACCGTCGGGGTGGGATCTCCCTGCTGATCGTCGAACGCGGCATGGCCGGCTTCGAACGCGGCCGCAACCTCGACAAGCTCGGCCTGCACTCCCAGGACACCGCGGAGTTGTCCTTCACCGACGTCCGCGTGCCGGTCGACAACCTGCTCGGCGAGGAGGGCCGCGGCTTCGCGATGCTCACCGCGAAGCTGCCCCAGGAGCGCACCTCCATCGCCATCGCCGGCCTCGCCGAGGCCCGCGCGGCCTTCGAGGAGACGGTCGCCTACGTCAAGGACCGCAAGGCGTTCGGCACCTCGATCGGGTCCTTCCAGAACACCAAGTTCGTGCTGGCCGACCTGGCCACCGACATCGACGTCGCCCAGGCCTACATCGACCGCTGCGTCGACCGCCTCAACACCGGTGAGCTGTCCGCCGCCGACGCCTCCAAGGCCAAGTACCACTGCACCGAACTACAGGGCCGCGTCATCGACAGGTGCCTGCAGCTGCACGGCGGCTACGGCTACATGAGCGAGTACCGCATCTCCCGCCGCTACGCCGACGCCCGCATCACCCGCATCTACGGCGGCACGTCGGAGATCATGAAGTCCGTCATCTCCCGCGACATCGGCCTCTGACGCACTCAGGCCGGCGCGTTCTCCGGGTGCTCGAACGAGCGCCAGAGCTCGCCGTCCTGGGTGTCGAGGGCACGCACGTCCATGCCGATGCTCTGCGCGACGACCGCCACCGCCGCGTCGATCAACTGCAGGTCGCGCAGCGCCAGTTGGATCGGCGCGGTCGGCTCGTCGGCAAGCGTGGCGGCGACGGAGTCGAACAGCGACGCCGACCGCACGTAGCTGCGCTGACTCCGCTGGCCGCGGTCGGCAAGCGCCTCGACGAGGTCGGCGAGCGAGCTGGTCAGCACCCGCGCGGCGATGTCGAGGCGGGCTGCCTGACCCGGCGGCACGAGGCTGGACTCGGCGTCGATCACGAGGTTGCGCGCGTAGTAGCGCGAGGACGCCGCGCCGCTCACGATCTCCCGGCGCCCCCGGTCCGACGCGTTGGGCAGGCTGATCCGGGTGGGCGCCAGCGAGGCGGACAGGCTCTGGTCGGCCGCGTCCAGCCGCCGTAGCGCCGCCCGCAGGTCGCCCGCCTCCGGCACCCCGCGCAGCCGTGCTGCCGCAGCGGTGATGACGTCGGACAGCGCGCGAAGGTGCCCGCGCAGGGCAAAGTTGGCCACTCGGCCGGAGCGCAGCGGAACGACGCACAGCACGGTGAACACGGCGGCACCGGCGCCGATGAGCGTCTCCTCCAACCGCAGCCGCAGCAGCGCGTCGGAGAACTCGTTGAGCTGCACGTACAGCTGCGACACCATCACGGTGATGCCGATGACCATGAAGAAGTAGCTGACCCGCATCAGGTAGAGCCCGAAGAACAGGGCAGCCAGGATCACGACGATCGACACGTCGGTGTCAGTTCCTACGGCGTGCACCAGCAGTGATCCGGCGACGACGCCGATGACGGTGCCGAGCACCCGGTTGAAGCCTTTGAGGATCTGCTCGCCAGCGTTGTTGGCGCCCATGAACGTGACGAAGGCCGCGATCACCGCCCAGTAGAAGCGGCGGCCGGACAGCTGGTCGCCGAGGATGACCGCGAGGGCCACCGCGACCGACATCTGGATCGCCACCCGCACGTGCGGCGCGAGCCGGATCCGGTCCAGCCGGCGCGAGCCGGCCTCCATCGACGCCCCGGCGCTCACCATCGCCGAGCCGGGCAGCCAGCCGCCGAACAGCATCGTCGCCGGTTGGAACGGCGCGTCACCGACGCCGGTCGGGCCGGGGGCACCGGCGACGAGGAGGTCACGGCCGGCGGCGATCGCCGCTGCGTAGGCGTGCAGCGAGACACCGAAGCGGTGCAGCACGATGTAGTCGCTGCGCTCCGGCCCGTCGTCGGCGATCGGCAGCCGGGCCAGCAGGCCGAGGTGACGATCTGCGGCGGCACGGACCTGCCGCGGGTCCTGCGCGCCGACCGCGACCAGGCCCGCGCGCACACTGGCCCGCAGCTCAGGATCCAGGGGGACGGCGGCGATGCGCTCGGCGAAGCGGGCCGTGTTGGACAACGCGAGCTCGGCGTCGAACAGGCAGCGGTGCACGGACTGCGCCGAGATACCGGGCGGCAGGGCGGCGGGGTCGCCGAGCTGGGCGTCGAGCAGCAGCGCGGTCTCGTTGAGCCGGGCGAGCAGGCGATGCATGCGCTTGCCGTCGCGCTGCCGCCGCGCGTCGCTGCGGTCGGCGTCGTCGACCATGTCGAGGGCGGCGAGTCCGACCTGGCGGGCACGCGCCTGGAACGAGCGCTGCATACGGCGCAGCGCGCGGCGGCGGCTGGGGAAGAACAGGGTCAGCTGGGCGGCGATGGCGATGGCCACGCCGATGCCGATCTCCGCGGCGATCCAGCCGAGGTCTCCCAGGTGCACCGCGCTGCTGAGGAAGAACCCGAAGAAGTCCCCCATGAAAACGAGCATCCCGCCGACGAACCCGCGCGGCCCGAACCGCCGGGCCCACGTGCCGGCGCCGAGGATGACGACGAACGATGCGAGGGCCGCGACCCGGTACGGCGCCAGCGACAGGCCAAGCGCCATGCCGGCGAGCATGGGCACGGGGATGAGCAGGAAGTGCCCGGTCTGGCTGCGCGCGGTCGGGAACAGCGCCGCGGAGAAGCTGGCGATCATGCCGACGATGGCGCCGAGCATGATCGCGATGACCGTGATGGCGTGGTGCTGGCCGGCGATCTGTGCCGCCATCGCCGGCGGCAGCTGCGCGCCGTGGGTGTCGATCTGCAAGGCGCCGGTCGCCCGGACGAACGCCCACTCGGCGAGCATGGTGACGCCGATGGTGAGCACCGCCTGGACCGCGGTGAGCAGGCGCATGAGGCCAGGATCAGAGCCGACGAAGTGGGTCAGCCAGACCGGTGGTTGGCGCCGCGGTGGGGTTGCATGACCCGGTTGGTGCGCGTGGGCAGACGTAGGTGCTGCGGACACTGTCACGCCAGTTGCTTCGCGATCTCGTTCTCCACGGCAAGCTGCGCCTGGACGCGGTCACTGAACGTCGGGTCCGTGCGCAGGACGTCGAGGTAGGCCTCGAACGCGCGCTTGAACAGCTCGTTGGTCGAGACCTCCTCGACGCGGGCCACGAAGGCGACGCGCTTGGCGTCCTTGGCGGTCAGCCGGAGCGTGACGACCTTGTTGCACGGCTCTCTGACATCGTCATCGGTTTGCGCCATGCAGTCATGCTATCGCCGCGCCGCCGCCCTCACCGCCGCCGGCGGCGTCCTGCGATACTGCTCTCACTCGGGGGCGGTAGCTCAGCCGGTTAGAGCAGCGGACTCATAATCCGTCGGTCGTGGGTTCAAGCCCCACCCGCCCCACGATTACCGGGCCTCATGGCACGGCACCGAGCATTGCCTCCGGTGAACCGAACTGTCAGGAGCGGGTGCGCGGCGCGGCCGGCACCTCGGTCGGGCGGACGAGCACGGCGAGTGCCTCCAAGCCAGGCAGCGCCGCCATGACCGCGGCCGCCTGCTCAGCGGGCAGTCCGTCGAGCAGGCCGGACAGCAGATCGGTCCGCACCTTGCGGTTGTTCTCCCAGACGCCCTGGCCCTCGGGCGTGATCTCGGCGTGGATGACCCTGCGGTCGTGCTCGTCCGGAACCCGGCGTACGTAGCCGATGTCGTCGAGCTTGCGCACGATGCGCGACAGCATGGTCGGGTTGATGCCCTCGATCCCGGCAAGGTCGACCAGCGAGACGTGCCGGCGGCGAGTGAGCGTGCCGAGCAGGTTGAGCTCCGTGCGGGTCAGGCCGTCCTCGTTGGTCTGGCGCTCCAGCTGCCGGACTATCCGCGAGAGCGCCGAGCGAAGACGTATCACCTGGTCGTCGTCGAACTCCCCCGAAGGCACACCATCTCCCTACCTGCCGATGAGCAAGATACTTTCGACGGCGCGGCGCCCGCTAGATCTCCAGTTCGCTCTCCTGCACGCCGAGCAGGCCGAGCAACCGTCGCCGGAGCGCGGCGAACTCCGGCGCCTCCCGGTGGCGTGGACGCGCGATGCCGACCCTCGCGTCGAGGGCGATGTGCCCCTCGTCGAGCACGACGACCCGGTCGCTGAGCGCGATCGCCTCGTCGACGTCGTGGGTGACGATCAGCGTCGCCGGGTGGTGCACGCGCAGCAACTCGATCAGCAGGCCGTGCATCTTCAGCCGGGTCAGGGCGTCGAGTGCACCGAACGGCTCGTCCAGGAGCAGCAGCTCGGGCTCGCGAACGAGGGCGCGGGCCAGCGCCACCCGCTGCGCCTCGCCGCCGGACAGCGTGCCGGGCCAGGCGTCGGCGCGTTCGGTGAGCCCGACCTCGGCCAGCGCCCGCCGCCCACGTTCCTTGCGGTCGGCGGACTTCATGCCGAAGGTGACGTTCGCCAGCACCCGCTGCCACGGCAGCAGGCGCGGCGTCTGGAAGACCACGGCGCGGTGGTCGGGCACGCGGATGACACCCTCTGCTTCGCGGTCGAAGCCGCCCACCGCTCGCAGGAAGGTGCTCTTGCCGGCACCGCTGCGGCCGAGCATGGCCACGACCTCACCCTGCGCGATGTCGAGTGAGACGTCGTCGAGGATGATCCGCTCGCCGAACGAGCGGGACAGTCGGCGGACCTGCACGGCCCGCCGCAGCACGGTGGCCGTCATGATCCCTCGTATCCCGTGCGCCAGCGCAGCAGCCGGTGTTCCAGCACCTTGACCACCGAGTAGCTGAGCAGGCCGATCACCGCGTAGGTGACGATCGTGAACATCATGACGTCGGTCTGGAGCAGTGTCTCGGCCTGCGACATGAGATAGCCGAGACCGCGGTTGGTGTTGATCGTCTCGGCGAACACCAGGCTCAGCCACGCCGAGGCCAGCGCGAACCGCAGACCGACGAGGAAGCCGGGCAGCGAGCCGGGCAGCACCACCTGGCTCACCAGCGTCCAGCGCGTGGCTCCGAAGGACTTGGCGGCCTCGACCAGATCCCGGTCGACGTTCCGGATCGCGCTGTACGTGTTGACGTACACCGCGATCGCCACGCCCGTGGCGATCAGGATGATCCGGGGCTCCTGGCCGATGCCGAACCACATGATCAGCAACGGGACGAGCGCGACGTGCGGGACGGACTTGAACAGCTGGACCGTCCAGTCGATCAGATCCTCACCGAGCTGCACCGAGCCGGCGATGATGGCCAGCACCGTGCCGATCACGATCCCGAAGAGCAGCCCGACTCCGACACGGACCAGCGACGCGGAGAGGTTGTGCCAGAGTTCGCCGTCCTGGATCAGGTGCCAGCCTGCGGACCAGACCGCCCAGGGCGCGGGCAGCACGTCCTTGGACACCTCGCCTGTCCCGCTCAGCAGCGCCCAGACGCCGAGCAGCAAGGCGGGTCCGGTGAGCCGGCGGACGGGTCGGGGAACCCGGACCGTCCGCCGGCGCCTGGTGACGACCGGAGCGCCGACGTCGATCGCCGGCGTATCGGTCTCGAGGTCGGCGAAGGCGTGGTAGGTGAGCGTCATCGTTGTCTCCGGTGCGGATCCGTTAGGACGACGCGAGCCATGACTTCACGTCGAAGGGGTTCTTGAGCCGCTTCTGCTCGACCAGGAACTGGTACGAGCCCTGCAGCTCCGTCAGCCCGTCGGCGCTGAACGCCGTGTCCGGCAGGGTGTCCAGCGGGAACGCCTGCTTGGCGATCGCGGTGGTCACCTTGTCGACCTTGGCGTTGAAGGCCCAGTAGGCGTCGGGGTCGGCCTTGATGTCCTTGACGGTGTCGGCGAACGCCTGCGCCCACGCCGCTGCGAACAACGGGTGCGCCTTCAGGAACTTCTGTGCGGCGATGTTGACCGAGCTGGTGTACAGCCCGGTGTGGTCCGACGCCTTGTCGATCACCGGGAAGCCCTGGGCGATGAACTGGCCGGCCATGGTGCCGCTCGCGACGAAGGCGTCGATCTGGCCCGCGCGCAGCGCCGAGGCAGCGTCGTTGGTCTGCAGGTTGCTGATCTTGATCTTGTTGCTCAGCCCGGCCTGCTTGAGCAGGCCGATCAGGTACTGCTCCGGCGCGGTGCCCGGCGCCGCCGAGACCTTCTTGCCGACGAGGTCGGCGAGCTTGGTGACGCCGCCCTTCTTGCCGATCAGGTAGTAGTTCGACCTGATGCCGCTGATCGCGACCACCTTGCTCTGGAATCCGTTCGAGCGCAGGGTCAGCGCCGGGGTGTCACCCTGGGAGGCGACGTCGACCGAGCCGCTGGTGAGCGCGGCGTTGAGCGTCGGCCCGGTGGCGAACGTCGACAACTCGACCTTCGACACGCCTGCCGCGGCAAGATCCTTCTGCAGGATGCCCTGCTGCTGTCCCCAGCCGATCACGCCGTCGGGAGCGACCTTGGAGACGATGCCGACGTGCAGTGTGAACCCGCCCTTGGCGCCACCGTCGTGACCAGCACCCGCGGCGCTGCTGCTGCACGCGCTGACGGTGAGGGCCGAGACCGCGGCAACGGCAGTGGCCACCAGCCATCGGGAACGTATGCGGGAAGGCAGTTGGTACGTCATGTCGGGTTTCTCTGAATCTTTCGTCTCGGCCGTCGGGCTAGGCGCCGGACGGAGTGGGAACGTGCTCATGTCTGGGTGGCCGGGTGTTCCAGCCGATCGCCCGGCGGTACGCGCCGAGCAGGCCGTTGGCCGTCACGAAGGCCTCGTCGCGATAGTGCGAACCCTCCGGTTCGGGGGTGACCGAGGCGGAGACGAACACCGCCTCCTCCGGGCAGTAGGCCTCACACATCAGACAGGTCTGGCAGTCCGACTGCCGCGCGATCACCGGCACACCGTCCGCGCCGCGGTCGAAGACGTTGGTCGGGCAGACCTTGATACAGATGTCGCACTTGATGCAGCGCTCGGCGCTGACGACCTCGATCATCAGGCGGCCACCGTGACGTCGATGCCGGTGTACGGGGCCACCGGGTCCGGCGCGGTCCACAGCTCGTCCAGGCCGCCGACGAACAGCCGCCGGCGCTGCGCCGCGTCCGGCTTGCCGGCGTCCAGGCGCTTGTGCATGCCGCGCGACTCCTCGCGGGCGAGGGCCGAGGTGTACATCCAGCGCGCCACGGCCGTCAGCCCGGCCGCCTCGCGGGCGTGCACGACGTCCTCGGCATCCCAGCGCAGGTCGGTGTTGACCGCCTGCCAGGTCTGGTCGAGCACGCCCAGCGACTCGCGCAGCCGCTCGGCGGTCCGGAAGTAGTTCTTGCGGTACGGCAGCGCCTCGCCCTGAACCGTCCGGGCGATCTCCTTCCACTGCACCGACTCGGCGGTCGGGGCGTCCGACTCGAACACCGAGCGCCGGTTCGCCGGGCCAGCCACCGGGCCGACACCGTTGCGGGCGAAGGCGTGCTGCGCCGCGCCTGCACCGGCGAGCGTGCCGGACGAGATCGCCCAGGCGCCGTTGTGGCTCGCGCCGCCGGTGAACCCACCGCAGATGTACTCGCGGGTCGCCACGTCGCCAGCGGCGAACAGCCCGGCGACATCCGTCTGACACGCGTTGTCAGCAAGGTGCAACCCACCCGTACCGCGCATGGTGGCCTCGGACCGCAGCGTGATCTCGAAGCGCTCGGTGAACGGGTCGATGCCGCGCCGGTCGAAGGGGGCGAAGAAGTTCGGCTGGCCCTTGCGCATGCGGTCGTGGATCTCGGCAGGCGCCTGGTCGAGGACGGCGTACACCGGGCCCTCGTCGAGCGCGCGGGCGATCGGCGAACGGCTGTGCCACCCCGCGCCCTCGACGACCGTGCCGTCCTCGTAGGTGAACGTGGCGTGCTGGTAGTACGCGGTCTTGGTGACCGCGCTGAACTTCGGCGCGATCGCGTAGGCGCTGGAGAACTCCATGCCCGAGAAGTGCGCGCCGACCTCGGCGGCCATCAGGCTGCCCTCGCCGGTCAGCACGTTGCAGCCCAGGCCGCCAGACAGGAAGGTGCAGCCGCCGGTGGCGATGACGACCGCCTTGGCGTGGACCGACCACGTGCCGCCCTTCTGCCGTCGAACGCCTGCCGCACCGGAGACCTGGCCGGTGGCGTCGGTCAGCAGTTCCAGCGCCGGGCTGTGGTCGAGGATCTTGACGCGGGCGCTGGTGACGCGGCGGCGCATCAGGCGCATGTACGCCGGGCCCTGCAGGCCGCGGCTGTAGTTGACGTGGCCGTCCTTGCCGACCTTGCGCGACGAGGAGGCGCCACCGCCGTTGTCGAAGGCGTAGCCCCACTGCTCGAGCCGGTTGACCTGGTGGAAGGCCGTGTCGATGACCCGCGAGGACCAGTTGCGGTCGGCGAGGTGGCCGCCGAGCGCCTCGCGGCTGGCCATGGCCTCCTCGCGCATCTGCGCGTTCGGCGGCACGTACCAGACACCGTGCCCGGCCGAGGCCGCGGCACCGCTGCTGCCGCAGTAGCCCTTGTCAGCGAGGACGACGGTCGCGCCGGCCTCGGCCGCGGTGATCGCGGCCCAGCAGCCGGCCGGGCCTCCACCGATGACGAGTACGTCGGCGTCGAGAAGCACATCTGACATGGGCGATGACATCCCTTCGGGATGGGACAGGAAGGACAGCAGGGGGCAGCACGCCCGCACAGTGCGGACGGCGAGGTATCAGGCGGGAGGACGGAGCAGGACCAGGGTCAGCGACAGAGCGAACCGTGCTGCAGCATGAGGTCGACGTAGCGTCGCGCTACGAGCCGGATGGTCACGAACAGAAGCTTGCCAGTCGGCATGGATTCCGTCAACTTTCCCTATCGACAGCGTAGGCAATGTGAGCAGGAACTCCGGCCCGCGGCGGCGCGGACGCGCTGAGCCCGGACGATGCCAACCGGTAGCCTCGCTGGGCGGACAGCAGAGAGGCGGACAGGTGACCGAGCGAGCGAGCCTGCACGACCACGGCATGGCACGCGTCGCCGCCGCCACGCCCGTCGTCGCCACCGCCGAGCCGGCGCGCAACGCCGAGGCGACCATCGCCCTGGCCCGCGAGGCCGACCACGACGGCGTCGACCTCGTCGTCTTCCCTGAGCTCGGCCTGTCGTCCTACGCCCTCGACGACCTGCTGCTGCAGGACGCCCTGCTCGACGCCGCCGAGGATGCGGTCGCGGCCGTGCGCGAGGCCAGCCGGGAGCTCGCCCCGGTGCTGCTCGTCGGCGCACCGCTACGGCGTAACGGCCGCCTCTACAACACCGCGGTGGCGATCAGCCGCGGTGAGATCCTCGGCGTCGTCCCGAAGACGTTCCTGCCGAACCACCGCGAGTACTACGAGAAGCGCTGGTTCGCCTCCGGCGCCGGCACCGACGGCCTGACGATCACCGTCGCCGGCACGACCGTGCCGTTCGGCACTGATCTGCTGTTCGCCGCCACCGACCTCGACGACTTCACGATCGGCGTCGAGATCTGCGAGGACTACTGGTCGGCGGTCCCCCCGTCGTCGTACGCGGCACTGGCCGGCGCCACGGTACTGGCGAACCTGTCGGCGTCGAACATCACCGTCGGCAAGTCGGCCGACCGGGCGACGCTGTCGGCGGCGCAGTCCGCCCGGGCGCTGGCCGCCTACGTCTACTCCGCGGCCGGCCCCGGCGAGAGCAGCACCGACTTCTCCTGGGACGGCCAGGGCACCGTGCACGAGCTGGGCGCGCTGATCGCGGAGTCCGAGCGCTTCGCCGACGAAGCACAGCTGCTCGTCGCCGACGTCGACCTCGCCCGCATCCGGCTCGAACGGCTGCGCACCGGCAGCTTCGCCGACGGGGCCGAGCTGGCCGGGCAGCCCGAGCGGCAGTTCCGGCGGGTCGCGTTCGAGCACCGTCCGCACCACCGGGACGTCGGGCTGCGCCGGCCGCTGCGCCGGTTCCCGTTCGTGCCGGACGAGCCCG
>Ga0164242_10002008_pt1 | contig 23746 bp, 24 predicted proteins | sample OricomgcompostMG_FD_108783 | JGI IMG/M metagenome (GOLD analysis project Ga0164242, IMG submission 108783) | Miracle-Growth compost microbial communities from Emeryville, California, USA - Original compost - Miracle growth compost (MG) ...
AGCGTTTGCCAGAATAGCTGAGCGCCACATCCTCGCCTTCGCGGCTGCCCGGAACGCCGGGGCCGAGATCGACCTTCTGATAATCGCTCAGGATCGCGAAATGCTTCCAGCCGACCGCGACGCCCAGATTATAGGCGTAGGGTGCGATCCCGCTGACCTCGGCGGCGCTGGACGCGGCGGAGGCGGTGCGCTCGGCCTGCGCCGGCGTGCTGGCCCGCGCGCGCACGGCGACGGTGACGCGATGATTGTTGCCGCCCGGCGTCGGCGCGGGGGTGAAGCGGAAGCCCGAGCTCGAAAGCCCGCCCCGGCCGAAGCTCGCCCCGAATCGGGGATCGGCGGAGGCGGGGGTGAAGGAGCCGATCGAACTCGTCAGCCTTGACCCATGCTTCTTGTGAGGCTGCCCGGCGATGCCGACCGTAGGGGCGAGCGCCAGCGCGAGCGTCGCGACAGCGACCCCCACGCGCATCACCCCGTTTCGAGTCGCACCCATTTTTGTCCGGCAACTCCCTTCACATCGCGCCTAGCATGGCCGCAACGCAGCCGCCACCTTTCGGCCGCATGAGAGAGGGTGCGATTCGCCGAATCCGCGCGGCTGTTGCAATCATTCCACAGCCGGCGCGCTTGCGGGCTTGCGCCGAGCCTCTATAGATGCGGGCTTCCGTGGCTCTCCACGTTCCCGAGGCACCTGATGACGCACGCTTCCCTCCGCATCCTGCGCCCCGCCGCCGGCGCTCTCGCCGTCGCCCTGCTGCTTGGCGGATGCGCGCATCACCGCGCCCGCCCGGCCGCCGACATCGCCGCTTCGAAGGTGACGCAGATCGGGGTCAACGCCTATCTGTGGCGCGCCGCGCTCGATACCGTCTCGTTCATGCCGCTGCTCCAGGCCGATTCGAAGGGCGGCGTCATCATCACCGATTGGTACACCGATCCGCAGGTGCCGACCGAGCGGATGAAGCTCACCATCACCATCCTCGATCAGGATCTGCGCGCGGACGCGGTGCGCGTCGCCGCCTCGCGCGAGGTCAACCAGAACGGCCAGTGGGTGCCCGCCCCGGTCGCGGCGCAGACGGTGCAGCGGCTGGAAGGCATCATCCTCGAGAAAGCGCGCGACCTGCGCCGCGCCGCGGCGGGCTGATGGAGCAAGCGGGCGCGCGCATGGATCGTCGCTTCAACCCGCTCGCCGCCGACACGCGCTGGCAGCAGGCCTGGGACGAGGCTCGGACCTTCCGCGCGGACGATGCGAGCCCCAAGTCCAAGGCCTATGTGCTGGAGATGTTCCCTTATCCTTCGGGGCGCATCCACATGGGCCATGTCCGCAATTACACGATGGGCGACGTGCTCGCCCGCTACAAGCGGATGACGGGGCATGAGGTGCTCCACCCGATGGGGTGGGACGCCTTCGGCATGCCCGCCGAGAATGCCGCGATGGAGAAGAAGGTCCATCCCGGCGCCTGGACGCGCGCCAATATCGCCGCCATGAAGGCGCAACTGAAGCGTCTCGGCTTCGCGCTCGACTGGTCGCGCGAGCTCGCCACCTGCGATCCCGAATATTATGGCAAGGAACAGGTTCTGTTCCTCGATCTACTCGATGCCGGCCTCGTTTACCGCAAGGAAAGCGACGTCAACTGGGATCCGGTCGATCACACCGTGCTCGCCAACGAACAGGTGATCGACGGGCGCGGCTGGCGATCGGGCGCGCTGGTCGAGCGGCGCAAGCTCAGCCAGTGGTTCCTGCGCATCACCGATTTCGCCGAGGCGCTGCTCGACGGCCTCGATACGCTGCCCGATTGGCCCGAGAAGGTGAAGCTGATGCAGGCCAACTGGATCGGCCGATCCAGGGGGCTGCGGTTGAGGTTCGCCCTATCTTCTCCCCTCCCGCGAGCGGGAGGGGCCGGGGGTGGGCCTGCCTCCGGCGCCGGTTCCGTCGAGGTTTTCACCACCCGCCCGGATACGTTGTTCGGCGCGAGCTTCGTCGCGATCGCGCCGGATCACCCGCTCGCCCGGGCGCTCGCCGAATCCGATCCCGCGCTCGCCGCCTTCGCCGAGGAGTGCCGCCATTCGGGCACCGCCACCGCCGAGATCGAGACGGCCGAGAAGAAAGGCTATGACACCGGCCTGTCCGTCATCCACCCGCTCGATCCGACATGGGCGCTGCCGCTGTTCGTCGCCAATTTCGTGCTGATGGACTACGGCACCGGCGCGGTGTTCGGCTGCCCGGCGCACGATCAGCGCGATCTCGATTTCGCGCGCAAATATGCGCTGCCCGTCACCCGAGTCATCGCCCCCACCCCGGAAGAGGCCGACGCGCCGATCCATGACGAGGCCTATACCGGCCCCGGCAGGCTGGTCCATTCGCGTTTTCTCGACGGCATGACCGTCGATGAGGCGAAGGCGGCGGTGATCGCCCGCGCCGAAACCGAAGGCTGGGGCGAGGGCACGACCGTCTGGCGGCTGCGCGACTGGGGCGTCTCGCGCCAGCGTTACTGGGGCACGCCGATCCCGATCATCCATTGCGAAGCCTGCGGACCCGTGCCCGTTCCGCGCGAGCAATTGCCGATCGTGCTGCCCGAGGATGTCAGCTTCGATCAGCCGGGCAATCCGCTCGATCGCCACCCCGGCTGGCGCGACGTGCACTGCCCCGAATGCGGCGGCCCCGCCCGGCGCGAGACCGACACGCTCGACACCTTCGTCGATTCCTCCTGGTATTTTATCCGCTTCGCCAGCCAGCCCGAAGACAGGCCGTTCGACCGGGCGATCGCCGAGCAATGGCTGCCGGTCGGCCAGTATATCGGCGGGGTGGAGCATGCGATCCTGCACCTTCTCTATGCCCGCTTCTGGACGCGCGCGCTGCACCGGATCGGCAAGATCGGCGTGACCGAGCCCTTCGCCGGCCTCTTCACCCAAGGCATGGTGACGCACGAGACCTACAAGGCTCCCGACGGCCGCTGGCTCGCGCCCGACGAGGTGAAGGACGGCTACGTCATCGCGACGGGCGAGCCAGTGACGCTCGGCCGCGTCGAGAAGATGTCCAAATCCAAGAAGAACACGGTCGATCCGGGTCCGATCGTGGAGCAGTACGGCGCGGACGCGGTGCGCTGGTTCATGCTTTCGGACAGCCCGCCCGAGCGCGATCTCGAATGGTCCGAGGCCGGGATCGAGGGCGCTTGGCGCTTCGTCCAGCGCGTCTGGCGTCTGGCGACCGATCGCGAGCCGGCGGAGGGCCGCGACGAGGCGCTCGACCGCAAGCTCCACAGGACCATCGCGGGCGTCGCCGAGGACATCGAGGAACTGTCCTTCAACAAGGCGGTCGCCAAGCTCTACGAACTCGCCACCGCGATCGAGAAGGCCCCTCCCTCCGCCTCGCGCGGAGAGGCGACCGACACGATGCTGCGGCTGGTCGCGCCGATGATCCCGCATCTGGCCGAGGAGGCTTGGGCTGCACGCGGGCATGAGGGGCTGATCGCGAACGCGCCCTGGCCCGCGGTCGATCCGGCGCTGCTCGTCGAGGATGAGGTGACGATCGCGGTGCAGGTCAACGGCAAGCTGCGCGACACGCTCAGCGCTCCCAAGGGGGCCGACAGGGCCGCCTTGGAAGCGCTGGCGCGCGGATCGGACAAGGTGGTCGCCTTCCTCGAGGGTCGCGAGCCCCGCAAGGTGATCGTCGTCCCCGATCGTCTGGTGAACCTGGTCGCATGAGGCGCTGGGCGGCCCTGCTGCTGCCGTTCGCGCTTACGGCCTGTGGACTGCACCCGCTTTACGCGGGCGGATCGCACGGCGTGGTCGCGCAGACGCTGGGCGCGATTCAAGTGGAACCGATCGCCGGGCAGGCGGGCTGGCTGATGCGCAATGCGCTGACCGATCGCCTCGGCGTCGGCGGAACGTCGGCCCCGCGCTATAAGCTGATCGTCGAACTCGACGATCAGATCGCCGGTCTCGGCATTCGCGCCGATAACACCGTCACCCGCGAACGCCGGACTTTGCGCGCGCGCTTCCGGCTGGTCGATGCTGACGCCGCCGCCGCCACCCGGCTCGACGCCACCGCCGGATCGGATACCGGCATCGACGTGGTGAGCTCGGATTACGCCACCGTCGCCGCCGAGCAGACGGCGCTCGAAAATCTCACCGACGACGTGGCGGATCAGATCGTCGCGCGGCTGGCGCTCTACGCGCAGCGCACCGAGAAACACTGAGCATGGCCGCCAACCGCGCGACCGTCGAGCGCGCGCTGGACAAGGCCGATCCGGCGATCCGCTGCTATCTGCTCTACGGCCCCGACGAATCGGGCTCGCGCGCCCTCGCCGCTAGGCTGGCGAAGGCGCTGGGCGAGGGCGCGGAGCGGATCGACCTCGAGCCCGGCGCTCTCAAATCCGATCCCGCGCGATTGGCGGACGAGGCGGCGGCTCTCTCCATGTTCGGCGGCGCGCGCCATATCCGCGTAGAGGGGGCAGGCGACGAGTGCCTGGCGGCGGTCGAGGCGCTGCTCGAAGCGCCCGCGGCGGGCAATCCGGTGGTGCTGATCGCGGGCGCGCTCCGCAAGGACGCCAAATTGGTCAAGCGCGTCGACGGCGATCCGGCGGGCATGGCGTTCGCCAGCTATCCGCCCGAGGCGCGCGACACGGCGCAACTGGCGGTAGCGACAGGGCGCGAGCTGGGTCTGCGGATCGATCCGGACACGGCGCGCCTGCTTGCCGAAGCGGCCGGCGGCGATCGCGCCATTCTCGCGCAGGAGCTGGAGAAGCTCGCCCTCTACGCCGACGCCGCGCCTGATCGGCCTCGCGAGGCGACGCCCGCCATGATCGAGGCGATCGGCGCGGACGCGGGCGAAGCCGATCTGACGCGGGTGATCGACGCCGTGTTTTCCGGCGACGCCGCGATGCTGGACCGCGAGCTCGCCCGCGCCGCCGCCGAGGGACAGGAGGGAATCCCCATTCTGCGCGCCGCCATGCGTCGATTGCTCGCCATGGCCCCGATCCGCGCCGAGATCGAGCGCGGCGCCTCCCCTCGCACCGCGATGGAGCGCGCCGGCCGCGCCCTGTTCTGGAAGGACCGAGATGCGGTGGCGCGGGATATCGTCCGCTGGCCCGCGAACAAGATCGCGACCGCGCTTGACCGCCTCGCGGCCGCCGAGCGCCTGCTCAAGACCAGCAATGGCCCGGGCAATGTCGCCGCAGATGCCGAGCTCTTCACCCTCGTCCGCGCCGCGCGGCGGTAAAGCCCCTTTCCGGGGACTTCGCCCCTTACCATCGTCCTGAGCTTGTTGAGGTCAGCGGGACTTGGCGCGAAACGCCGGCTAAATCCGCTCCCCGCTCAGCCGCTGACAGATCATGTCGAGCTGGTCGAGCGTGGAGTAAGCCAGAGTCACCGTGCCTCCGCCCTCCCCATGCGCGATCCGCACGCCGAGGCCCAGCAGATCGCCGAGCTGGCGTTCGAGCGCGGCGATGTCGGCGTCGGGCGCGGGCCTGGGCTTCTTCGCGCGCGCCGCGCCGGGCTTGGCTTCGCGCGCCAGCCGTTCGGTGTCACGGACGGAGAGGTCCCGCCGGATCACCTCGTCGGCAAGCCCCGCCGGATCCTTCGCCGTGATCAGCGCGCGGGCATGGCCCATGCTGAGCGCGCCGCTCGCCACCTGATCGCGAACCTCGCGGGGAAGATCAAGCAACCTCAATAGGTTAGCGACATGGCTGCGCGATTTGTGGACGAGCTTGCCGAGCGCTTCCTGGCTATGCCCAAACTCGGTGCTAAGTCGCTGATAAGCCTCCGCTTCCTCAATCGCGTTGAGATCCTGCCGCTGGACATTCTCGATGATCGCGATCTCGAGCGTCTCGGTATCGCTCAGCTCCCGGACCAGCGCGGGTATCTCGTGCAGCCGCGCCTTCTGCGCCGCCCGCCAGCGCCGCTCGCCGGCGACGATCTGGTATCCCGCGTCGGTCCGTCGCACCACGATCGGCTGGAGCACACCCCGCTCCGCGATCGATTCGGCCAGTTCGTCGAGCGCGGCCTCATCGAAATGACGACGCGGCTGAGCGGGATGCGGCCGGACATCGGCCACCGCCACAAGGCGGACGCCCTCCGGCCGCTCCGCCCCCGCGGCGATCGGCTGCTCGCGCTCAACCTCCCCGAGCAGCGCGGAGAGGCCTCGGCCGAGGCCGCCGGGGCGGCGGCGCGCCGGATTCGCGGCTTCCGCGCTCATGCGGCGGCCTGCTCGGCGGGAGCGGGCAACCGGCCCATCAGTTCGCGGGCGAGCGCCATATAGGCTTCCGATCCGGGGCAGCGATGGTCGTAGATCAAGGCGGGGATACCGTGGCTGGGCGCTTCGGAGAGGCGCACGTTGCGGGGAATGATCGTTTCGAACACAAGCTTGCCGAGGCAGGCCCGCACATCCTGCGCCACCTGCTCGGAGAGGCGGTTGCGCCGATCATACATGGTGAGAGCCACGCCGAGAATCTGGAGGGCGGGATTGAAGCGCGCCCGCACCCGCTCGATCGTCTGGAGAAGCTGACTCAATCCTTCGAGCGCGAAGAACTCGCATTGAAGCGGCACCAGCAGCGATTCGGCGGCGCTCATGGCGTTAATGGTGAGCAGGCCGAGCGAAGGTGGGCAGTCGATGATCGTCACGTCCCAGCGTCCGGCCGGAACTTCGTTCAGCGCCATGTCGAGGCGGTGCGCGCGACGATCGATATCGACCAGCTCGATCTCCGCGCCGGATAGATCCACCGTGGAGGCGACGATATCGAGGCGCGGCACCCGCGTCGGGATCGCCGCCTCAACCACGCCGGCCGCGCCGACCAGAAGGTCATAGCTCGAAAGCGCGCGGGCGGATTGCTCGATGCCGAGCCCGGTGGAGGCGTTGCCCTGCGGATCGAGGTCGATCAGCAGCACGCGCCAGCCCATCGCGGCGAGCGCGGTGGCGATATTGATCGCGGTGGTGGTCTTGCCCACTCCCCCTTTTTGGTTGGCGACCGCGATTCGGATCATCGATGGCGTCTCCGTCGGATGCCCTCCGCCAGCACGATCGAAGCTTCGGGATCGGTCGTGAGGCGGAACTCACCTTGCCACGTCGCGCGCGCCGCTTCCAGTTCCTGAGCGGCGCTTCGTCCCTTGGGAAGCACCCATCGCGTCTCCGGATCGGACAGATGCTCGGCCATTGCGAACAGCACATCGAGCGAGGCGACCGCGCGAGCCGTGATCGTCGCCACGGGCGGCAACTGGACCCGCTGTACGCGTGCGGCATGGATCGTGACGCGCGTGCCTAGGTCCAGCGCTCGAGCCGTTTCCTCCAGAAAAGCGGCACGCTTCGCGCGTGGCTCAATCAGGTGAGTCGGCTCCACCCGGCAGCAGGCCAGCACCATACCCGGAAAACCTGCTCCCGAGCCGATATCGAGCAGCACTCCGGGGCGGAGGTGCGGCAGAAGCTGGAGCGAATCGGCGAGGTGACGACGCTCGAAATCGGGAATAGTTGACGCAGCGACGAGATTCTGGCGCGCCGATTCGGCGATCACCAGCGCACTCAGTCGATTGAGCCGTTCCGATGTTTCACGTGGAACACCGCTCACGCCGCGCGTTTCCGGCTCGCCACCAACAGCGCCGTCAGCGCGGCGGGGGTGATGCCTCTGACCCGAGCAGCCTGGCCAATCGTCTGGGGTCGCGCCGCTTCCAATCGCTCAACCATTTCAGTCGAAAGCCCCGGCACTGCCTGATAATCGAGCCAGGTCGGAATGGGCGAATCATTCGCCGCCAGCCGTCGCGCCTCCTCCGCCTGTCGCTGGACATAAGGAGCATAGTGGCGATCCGCGATAGCCTCCTGGAGCAGCGCCGGATCGACATGCAGGCCGGGGTGGTAGGAGGCGGATGCCGCATCGCGCAGCGTTTCTCCCTCTCCTTTGCCGCCGCGGGCCAGCGAGTCGAGCGCCCGCGCAAGATGCGGCCGAGCCGCGAGCCGCGCCGTGAGTCGGTCGGCCTCTTCCTTTGATAGCACACCGACCACGAGCGCCGCTTCTCCCAACCGCGCCTCAGCATTGTCCGCGCGTAACGAGAGCCGATGTTCGGCGCGCGAGGTCAGCATCCGATAAGGCTCGGTGACGCCGTGCAGCACAAGATCGTCGATCATCACGCCGATATAGCTGGTGCGCCGATCGAAGCGGATCGGCTCCTGCTCCTTCACCCTTGCCGCGGCGGCCAGGCCAGCGGCGAGACCCTGGGCGGCCGCTTCCTCATAGCCGGTGGTTCCGTTGATCTGCCCAGCGAGGAACAGACCCTGCATGGCGCGCAACTGCAAACTGGAGTCGAGCGCGCGCGGATCGACATGGTCATATTCCACTGCATATCCCGGTACGGCGATCTCCGCCTGTTCGAGACCGGGTATGGTGCACACGAAGCGAAGCTGCGTTTCGGCCGAAAGCGATGTTGAAATGCCGTTGGGATAGATAAGGCCGGAGGTCAGCCCCTCCGGCTCCAGAAAAATCTGGTGACCGTCTCGATCGCCGAAACGCGCCACCTTGTCCTCGATCGAGGGGCAGTAGCGCGGTCCCCTCCCTTCGATCGCGCCAGCGAACAGCGGCGATTCGCCGAAGCCGTCGCGGATGATCGCGTGCGTCTCGGCGGTGGTGCGGGTGATGCCGCAGAAGAGTTGCGGATTGCGTCGCGCGCGCGTGCGACGGGAGAAAGTCCAGGGATCGCTGTCGGAGGCCTGCCGGGTGAGCCGCGACCAATCGATCGAGCGGGCAAGGATGCGGGGCGGTGTTCCGGTCTTGAGCCGAGCGATCGGCAACCCCTCCCCCCGAAGCTGGCGCGCAAGCGCGTGCGCTCCGGGCTCGTCCAGACGTCCGCCGTCGAACCGCTCGCGACCCCGGAACAGCCGCCCGCCCAGAAAGGTGCCGGTCGCCAGGATCACGGTCCGCGCCTCGATCCGGCTGCCGCCCGCCAGTTCGACACCGTATACGGTGCCGCCGGTCAGCATAAGTTCCGTCACCTCACCCGCAGCGATGGTGAGCGTCGGGTCCGCCTTGAGCCGCCGCTGGATCGCCTCGCGATAGAGCGCCCGATCCGCCTGCACGCGCGGGCCGTGCACCGCCGCCCCCTTGCTGGCGTTGAGCATGCGATAATGGATCGCCGCCTCGTCTGCGGCGACAGCGATCAGGCCGCCGAACACGTCGATCTCGCGGACCAGATGCCCCTTGCCCACCCCGCCGATCGCCGGGTTACAAGACATGGCGCCGAGCCCCTGCGTGTCGATCGCGAGCAGCAGCACGGCGCAGCCCGCGCGCGCGGCGGCGCTCGCCGCTTCACATCCGGCATGGCCGCTACCGACCACGATCACGTCATAGTGCGTCGTCATCATCCCTGTTCCACGTGGAACATCTCACTTGCCGAGGCAGAAGCGCCCGAACAGCGCGTCGAGCATGTCCTCCACCCCGGCGCGGCCGGTGAGCGCGTCGATGGCGGCGCGGGCGTGGCGGACATGCTCGGCGGCGAGCACCATATCGGCGCTTGCCGCCGCGGAGTCGAGATCGTTCCGCACTTTCGCCAGCGCCTCGCGATAGCGGCGGTCGAGCGCCACCTCCCCCTCTCCGGGCAGCAATGTCCGCGCGGCGACGACGATCCGCTCGACCAGCTCCGTCAGTCCCTCGCCGGTCACGGCGCTGGTGGCGATCCGCCCCGCCTCCGGCCGCACCCGATCGGCTTTGGCGCTGATCAGTATCTCCTTGCCCGAGCCGGAAGCGGGTCCGAGCTGGATCACGATATCCGCCAGCGCCTGCTGCTCGATCGCGCGCCGCACGCCGATCCGCTCGATCGCGCCGCCGCTTTCCCGCAGGCCCGCCGTATCGACCAGCACGATCGGCACGCCTTTGAGCGCGATCGGTCGCTCGATCGCATCCCGGGTCGTGCCCGCGACGGCGGAGACTATGGCCGCCTCCGATCCAATCAAGGCGTTGAAAAGGGAGGATTTGCCCGCATTGGGCGGACCGGCGATCACCACCCGCAAACCGTCGCGCAACCGCTCGGCCGGAGGCACGGCGAGCGCCCGCCCGATCTCGGCGGCGAGCGCCCGCGCTGCCTCCCCCGCGCCCGCGTCGGCAGCCGTTCCCATCTCGTCATCATAGTCGATCGCCGCCTCGATCCGGGCGGCGAGGTCGAGCAGCGCTCGGGTCCATCCCTCCAGCTTGCGCGACAGCGCCCCGTTGGCGCGGGCCAGTGCCTCCCGACGCTGGCTTTCCGTCTCGGCGGCGAGCAGATCGCCCAGCCCCTCCGTCTCGGCCAGATCGATGCGGCCGTTGAACAGCGCACGGCGGGTGAACTCGCCCGGCTCGGCGAGGCGCAGCCCGGCGCGGCCGAGCGCCGCCAGCACCGCCTCGATTACCGCGCGGCCGCCATGCACATGCAGTTCGGCGAGATCCTCGCCGGTGGCGCTCCCCGGCCCCGGAAACCACAAGGCCAGCGCCCGATCGAGCGCTGCCCCGTTCTCGTCCCTCAGCAGGCGGAGCACCGCCTGTCGCGGCTCCGGCAATGCTCCCGCCAGCCGGGCGAGCGCATCCCCGGCGCGCGGGCCGGAGATGCGGATGATCCCGATCGCCGCCGGCGGGCGGCCGCTCGAAAGCGCGTAGATGGTGTCGGCGGGATCGCTATCGCTTCGCACCACCGATCCCGTCCAGCATCTGCTTCCAGATCGCCATGCCCGCCTCGCCCATCGGCCCCCAGCTCTTCATCATCGTCTCCACCGCATCGGGGGTGAGCCCCTGCTCCACCGCGCCGCGCAGCTTGGCGACATAGGCTTCATGGACCGGGGAGAGATCGGGCAGCCCCATGAAACGGCGCGCTTCTTCGGGCGTGCAATCGACATCGACCGAGATTTTCATGGGGGAACCTGTCCTTTGCCTGAGGGCGCGAGCAGGTGTAGCGCGGCGACGCGGCGGGGCCAAGCAGCGGAGGCGAATCGATGGCGTATCGGATCATCGTGCGGCGGACAGGCGGGCCGGAGGCGCTGGAGGTCGAGGAGTTCGATCCCCCCGCGCCCGGTGCGAACGAGGTGCTGATCGAGCAGCGCGCCGTCGGTCTCAACTTCATCGACATCTACCAGCGCACCGGCCTGTATCCGATGGAGCTACCCGCCACGCCGGGCGGCGAGGCGGCGGGCGTGGTGGCTGCCGTCGGCGAGGGGGCAGGCTGGTCGGTCGGCGATCGGGTCGGCTACCCGGCCGCCTCGGGCGGCGCCTACGCCAGCCACCGCCTCATGCCCGCCGACCGGCTGGTCGCGCTGCCCGATACGCTCGGCTTCGAGGAAGCGGCGGCGATCATGCTCAAGGGCTGCACGGTCGAGATGCTCGCCGAACGCTGCGCCCATGTGCAGCAGGGGGATTGGGTGCTGGCGCACGCCGCGGCGGGCGGGGTCGGCAGCATCCTCGTGCCCTGGCTCACGGCGATCGGCGCGCGGGTCATCGCCCATGCCGGAACCGACGCCAAGGCGGCGCAAGCGAAGCAAGCGGGCGCGGAGGCGGCGCTTTCCTGCCGCTTCGATGCGCTGGCCGAGGAGGTCAAGCGCATCACCGGCGGCGCGGGCGTGCGGACGGTGTTCGACGGTGTCGGCAAGGCGAGCTGGTCCGCCTCGCTCGCTTCGCTCGCCCGGCGCGGGCTGATGGTGAGCTTCGGCAACGCCTCCGGCCCTGTCGATCCGATCAGCCCGCTCGCGCTTAGCCGGGGCGGCTCCCTCTATCTCACCCGCCCCACCCTGTTCGACTATATCCGCACCCGCGAGGAGCTCGCCGCCTCGGCCGAACGGCTGTTCGAGATGGTCGGGCGCGGCGTGGTCAGGCCTATGATCGGCCAGCGTTTCCCGCTCCGCGAAGCGGCCGAAGCGCAACGCCGCGTCGAGGCGCGGGAGACGACGGGCTCGACCGTGCTGATCCCCTGAACTCCTCCCCGGGTTCATTCGATAACGAGAGTCGCCCCCGTAGCGAGGCAGGCCAGCAACCGCGCCATCGCCTCGCGCCCGATGGCGATGCAGCCTTCGGTATCCCGATCTCCGACCAAATGAAGAAAGATCGCGCTTCCCGCTCCGGGATCGGGCGGCGAGTCGTTATGGCCCAGCCACAGAATGGCGTCATACAGTCCATCGCCGCGCCACAGCCGTTCGGCCGAGAAGCCATGCGGGTGCCGCACGGGGCGGTTGTAGGCGGGATCGGCCGGATCGTCGGACCAGCCGTCCTCGGGCCGGAGCCAGCGCCAGGGCAGGTGCGCGGGCTGCGCCAGGTCTCGATCCGGGCGGAGCAGCGCCCCCCGGATCGGCCATGCGCCGAGCGGCGTCCGGCCGTCCCCCTCGCGCTTGTCGGCGGCCGGGCATGCCCCGCCCCTGCCGATCCGGCAAGAAACCGTATCGTCACCGAAATGAAGCAGCTTTCCCGCCGTATCCACCCGCACCCGCTCGATCACAGCACATGCCCCGTGCGGTCCCGCTTCACGTCGAGATAGTGGGCGTTGTGCGGGTTGGCGGGGATGCGGTGCGGCACCCGCTCCACCACCTCGATTCCGGCGGCGGCGAGCCCCGCCACCTTGGCGGGATTGTTGGTGAGCAGCCGGATGCGCGTCTGGCCGAGCAGCTCCAGCATCCGCGCCGCCACCCCGAAATCGCGCGCGTCGATCGCGAAGCCCAGCCGCAGATTGGCATCCACCGTGTCGAAGCCCTGATCCTGCAAGGCGTAGGCGCGCAGCTTGTTGACCAGGCCGATCCCCCGTCCCTCCTGCCTAAGGTAGAGCAGGATGCCCCAGCCTTCCCCGGCGATCCGCCGGAGCGCGCCATCGAGCTGCGGCCCGCAATCGCATTTGAGCGATCCAAACACGTCGCCGGTCAGACATTCGCTGTGGAGCCGCACGAGCGGGGGGCGGCCGTCGGGCGCGCCGATCACCAACGCGATATGCTCCACCGCGTCGCTGGGCGATCGGAAGGCGACGATCTCGGCCTGCTCGATCGCGTCGATCGGCAGCCGCGCACGCGAGGCGACGGCGAGCCCGGCGGGCGCGTCATAGGTCTCGATCGCCTCCGCCGCAGGCGCGGGCGCGCCCTCGCCCGCCTCCCCGTCGCGCACGAAAAAAGCGGGGAGAAGGCCCGCCAGCCGGGCCAGCTTGAGCGCGGCGGCGGCGGCGCGCGGCATCATCAATTCACGCGTGCGGAACGGCCCCTTCAGCGGCCGGCCGAGATCCAGCGCCGGATCGGCCAGCGCGGTCGCCGTCTCCAGATCGAGCCACGGCGCATGCTCCACCCGCACAGCCGCCGTCCCCGCCGCGCTCGCCTGGTTGGCGAGCATCAGGGTCGCCGCCCGCTCGGGCGAGAGCAGCACGTCCGCCTCCTCTCCGAACGCCGCCAGCCGCGCCGCGTCCGCGCTTTCGATCGCGAGCAGCGCCAGCGCGCCGCCTTCTTCCGCGATCGTCACCGGCCAGCCGCGCCGCAGCGCGTCGATCGCGCGCGCCACCTCGCGCGAGGCCGGCGCCTCGCTCACCAGGCGAACTCGGTGACGAGCGGCACATGGTCCGAGGGCCGGAGCCAGCTCCGGCATTCCTCGAAAACCCTGTGCGCGGTGGCGGTGTCGGCCACCGACGGGCTCACCCACATATGATCGAGCCGCCGCCCGCGATTCGAAGCCGCCCAGTCCTTGGCGCGATAACTCCACCAGGTGAACAGCCGCTCCGGCGGCGGCACGAAGCGGCGGCCGAGGTCGATCCAGCCATGCGCGTCCCGCAGCCGCCCCAGCGCCTCCACCTCCACCGGCGTATGGCTCACCACGTCGAGCAGCTGCTTGTGGCTCCACACGTCGCACTCCAGCGGCGCGATGTTGAAATCCCCCACGATCAGCGTCGGCTCGCGCAAGGCTTCGGACCAGCGCGTCATCCGCTCGACGAAGGCCAGCTTCTGCGCGAATTTGGGGTTGAGCGCGGGATCGGGGACGTCCCCCCCGGCGGGCACATAGACATTCTCGATCCGGATGCCGCCGGGCAGCCTTGCGCCGACATGCCGCGCCTCGCCATTGTCCTGCCAGTCGTGCCGGCCATGCTCGGCGAGCGGCAGACGGCTCAGGATGGCGACGCCGTGGTGCATCCGCTGCCCATTCAGCAACCGGTGCGCATAGCCCAGTCGCTCGAACATGGCGTGCGGGAAGGTGCCGTCCTCCACCTTGGTTTCCTGCAGGCACAGCAGGTCGGGCTGCTGCTCGGTCAGGAAGCGTTCGACGATCTCGATGCGCGCACGCACCGAATTGATGTTCCAGGAGGCGATCTTCACGCTGGGCATGGCGGGGATGTAGCGGCTGACGGCCCCCTTCGCCAGCGGGGGGCGGCGGACATGGAAAGGCCCCCGCTCCGGGGGCATGGAGCGGGGGCCGACCTGGCGTTCGTCACGCAGGCGGGACGCGGGGTGGATGCTCCGGGCAACAGGGGGAATCCCGGAACGGCCCCGCGACCGCGAGACAGGGCTTACGCGCCCCAAGCTGTCGCCTTGATGAACAGTCGCGTCAGGAAGGGCCTGTCCGCTCGGCATATCGACGGACCGGCACCGCTCGCCGCCCGAGATAGCCCTCCTGTCGCCCCGTTCGTGCTGAGGAGCCGCTGAGCGCAGCCGAAGCGGCGTCTCGAAGCACCGGCCACACCCTTCGAGACGGGTCTTCGACTTCGCTCAGCCCCTCCTCAGGGCGAACGGAAAAAGTTTCCGGCCGGTCCTCAGGGCAAAGACCGATCCTTGAATCCAAATCAGTGATGCGGGCCTTTCGGGCGCGGATCGGTCCAGCGGAAGCTGTTGTCGGAAACCGGCACGTTGAACTTCTGGTTGGAGAGGCGGACGGTTGTGCGGTTGTTCTGCCCGTCGAGCACCGTCCAGCCTTCGAGGATCAGCCCGCCCGGCGCGGAAGCCTGGCGGCGGAAGGCGATGGTGATCGAGCCGTAATCATGATGCTTGGGGTCGCGGCCCTCGATCAGCAGCAGGTCGGGGTCGCCGCTCGGCACGACATGGCCGAAGCGGCTGATGTCCTTGTCCGGATCGAGCAGGATCGAAAGCGGCGTCTTGCCGATCGGCCAGCGGGAGACCTGCTTCACCTGATAATCGATCATGATCAGCGCCTTGCCGTCCCCCACCACCAGCAGCGGCACGCCCTTCTGATACTGGAAGCGGATCTTGCCCGGCCGCTTCATGGTGAGCGTGCCGGTCAGCACCTTGCCGTTGCGGTCGGTCTGGGTGAAGTCGGCGGTCATGGTGTTCACCGCCCGGATATGCGCCCTCACCTGCGCCAGATCGGCGGAAGGCGCGGGCGCGGGCGCGGCGACGACGATCGCGGGCGCCGCGAGCAGGGCGAAGGCAAGGGACGATCGAACGAAAGGCATCGGCTGCTCCGAAGGATGATTGGCGGCGAGGATGCCGCTAAGGGCTTGAACGCGCGGTGAACTCAACCGAATGCCAGTCGGCAGCGTCCCCGGCGATCCATCTGGAAATCACATTGGGACAGCACATCCATCCCTAGGAGAACATCCAGGCGGAAATTGTCCCTCAGTTCGAAACCTTCAACGTCCTCAAACAGGAAGGGGAAGGCTGGCGGTTCGTCTGGATCGCGATCGGGCGTAAGGCCCACGCGAAAGAGATAGCGTTGGACCTGCTCCTCGCCGCGAGCCGATCCCAACAAGCGTTTGCCGCGCGGCGTAAGGTCAAGGTGTCGGGCCACGCGTGCGGTAATGCCGGTCGCTGTGGCGCCTGTGTCGAGTAAGGCCGTGCCCGAATAAGCCGTCAGATCGGAAGGCGCCGGTCGAACGATGCAGATCGGCAGGACGATGTGGCGCCGATCGCGACGCCACTCAATGCAATGCGACATGCGACCAGAAGCCCAGGTCGATTGGCTCGTCCGTCACCTCCTGAATGGAGAAAATCTGGTCGGGAAATCTCTCCACGCCAGCCCTGTTCGCCTCGCCGGGTTTGTTGAAGAATCCGATAATCTGAGCATCGCGCATCAGCGCGAACTGGTTGCGATGCTCCGGCAGGAGCGATCCAAGAAGGCGCACGAATGCGTCGTAATTGCGATCGACTTCCCGTTCCTGTTGCGCCTTGTCCATGAATCCTCGAAGCCTCCGATCAGATCGCCGCTAGAATCGCACGATTCACCATTCGTGACCATGATCCTGCGATGGTCGGAATCGGACATGGGGTGAAACGAATCGTTCCGTTCACTGGTGGTGACTTCCGCCAGAAGTGGTCGTTCCTACTCGTCAGCCACCCGAAACCCATCATAACATGAGGGGACTCGGGGTACCTGACGATCCGCGTCATCTCACTGCTTTCTGGGCTTTGGTCAGCGCCTCCTCGAAGGCCGCTTGTGATTCAGCGACTAGCGCAGGGAGGGCGGCGGGATCAATGAAGGTGTCCGCCTTGCCGGACTCGCGCCGCGCCTGCCGATGAAGCACGTCCGCCATCTCGGGATGGCTGGTCAAGAGAATGTCCGCATGCATGGCTGCGAGCTTCGCGAACGTTGCGCGATAATCCTCAGCGATCTCTGGATAGGCTTTGTTCCCGACAAGGGTATTTCCAGCGACGGTGATGCTGCACAGGAAAAGAACGCGGCGCGGCGCACCACCGTCCCGGATCGTCATGCTCCAGCTCATGCAACCCGGCGTATGACCGGGAGTGAGGTGCGCTGTCAGTGCGATTTCGCCCAAGCGGATCGTCTGCCCTCTCCGACGATCCCATCCACCTTGACTGGCGGAAATCGCCGGACGCCATAATTGGTGTCGCCGCGATTCATGCCATGTTCGAGCGCCCAGCGGTCTCCGGCGCTCGCCAGGAAACGCGCGCCCGTATCCCGCTTGATCTGCGCCAGCGCCCCGACGTGATCGTCATGGGCATGATCGCTGATCAGCAGCTTCACGTCGCGAAGCGGAACACCAACGCTTTGGATGTTGCGCTCGATCAGAGTGGCGTTCTTGGCGAGCGTGCCATCCAGCAGAACCGCACCTTGTTTGGAAACGATGAGATAGGCGGCCAAGCCCTTCGTCCCCACATAGTAGATGTTGTCAGCGATGCGGAAAGGTTTGACCGAAGCTGACCATTCTGGCGGATCGGCTGCGAGAACCGGTGATGCAGCAGTCACCGCCATAATTGTCGCAATCGCCCGAAGCCCCATACGAAACTTATGGCCGATCTTCATTCCCCAAGTCCTCCCGCAGGTTCGCAAAGGAAGGTTGACCGCAAAGTCCGTGTCGAACAATGGATCAAATCTGGGCCAAGGCATGAGCGAATCTAAGGATCAATGGCGCGCGCTCCTCTCCCGCTGAACGCATTACGGGCTTTCGAGGCGTCCGCGCGGCATCTGTCGTTCACCAGAGCGGCGGACGAACTGTGCGTTACCCAGGCGGCGATCAGTCACCAGATCAAGGGCCTCGAAGATCGTCTTGGCGTTGGCCTGTTCCGCCGCTCGAATCGGGGCTTGAAGCTGACTGACGAGGGTGTCGCGCTTGCGCCCACCCTGTTCGAAGCATTTGGCGCCATTGATCGGCTGTTCGAGCGCTTCGAATCCGGCGGAGTGCAGGACGTGCTTACCGTCAGCGTGGTCGGAACCTTCGCCGTCGGCGCGCTGCTGGAGCGACTGCCGGCCTTTCGCACGGCTCATCCGGGGATCGACCTTCGTTTGCTGACCAATAACAATAAGGTCGATCTCGTCACCGAAGGGCTTGATTGCGCCATCCGCTTCGGCGACGGCGCATGGCACGGCGTAGAGGCGGAGCTGATCTGTACCGCACCCCTCGCACCGCTTTGCTCGCCTGCCTTGGCAAGAAGCTTGCGCGAGCCAGCCGATCTGCTGCGCGCGCCCTTGTTGCGGTCTTACCGACCCCAGGATTGGCCCGCGTGGTTTCGCGCCGCCGGATTGGAGAATAGCGCGGTGCGAGGGCCGTTGTTCGATTCCTCCTTGATTATGGTCCAAGCCGCCATACGGGGCGAAGGTGTCGCACTCGCTCCGCACAGACTTTTTCACCGGGAGCTCGAAAGCGGCCAAATTGTGCGGCCGTTCGCGATTGAGGCGGAGATGGACGGCTATTGGCTGACACGCCTGAAGTCGCAGCCACAGAGCAGCGCGATCCGCCTTTTTCGCAGCTGGCTGCTCGACGAGTTCGCCGATGGACGGACAGCCGACGCAAGCGGGTGCTGATGATTGCAATCGCATCGCCGTGCCATCCGCGGCGTCCCGCGCATCTACCGGTATTCTCCGCGATGGCTCAAGGCGCTAAAAGCTGACTGACGCTACGGCGCTATCCCCGTCGTTAGCTGCCTGGCAAGAATCCAAATAGCGGCAACCGACGCGAATCTTGCGGCCTGTCCCCTAAACCGGCTGCCCGTCCCGGTCGATCAGCACCTCGCGCCGTCCCACATGGTCCGGTGCGCTGACCTTGCCTTCCTTCTCCATGCGCTCGATCAGGCGGGCGGCGGAGTTGTAGCCGATGCGGAGCTGGCGCTGGACGTAGCTGGTCGAGGCTTTCTGCGAGGCGGCGACCACCTCCACCGCCTTGCGATAAAGCGCGGCGTCCGGGCTGTCGTCCGTGGGCGGCGCGCCGTCGAGCGCGAAGCCGCCGTCCTCGGGCTCCTCGGTGACGGAGGAGATATAATCGGGCGAGCCCTGGCCGCGCCAGTGATCGGCCACCGCGCGCACCTCCTCGTCGCTCACGAATGGCCCGTGGACGCGCGCGATCTGCTTGCCGCCGGGCATGTAGAGCATGTCGCCCTTACCCAACAGCTGCTCGGCCCCCTGCTCGCCCAGGATGGTGCGCGAATCGATCTTGGAGGTGACGGAGAAGCTGATCCGCGTCGGCAGGTTGGCCTTGATGACGCCGGTGATCACGTCCACCGAAGGCCGCTGCGTCGCCATGATCAGGTGGATGCCCGCCGCGCGCGCCTTCTGCGCGAGGCGCTGGATCAGGAACTCCACCTCCTTGCCCGCCGTCATCATCAGATCGGCAAGCTCGTCGACGATGACGACGATCTGCGGCAGCGGCTCGTAATCGAGCTGCTCCTCCTCGTAGAGCGGATGCCCGCTCTCCGCGTCATAGCCGGTCTGCACCCGCCGCCCGAGCCGCTGGCCCTTGGCGCGCGCGGCGCGCACCTTCTCGTTGAACGAGGCGAGGCTGCGCACGCCGACCGACGCCATCATCCGATAGCGCTCCTCCATCTGCTCCACCGCCCATTTGAGCGCGCGGATCGCCTTGGCCGGCTCGGTGACGACCGGCGAGAGCAGGTGGGGGATGTCGTCGTAGATGCTGAGCTCCAGCATCTTGGGATCGATCATGATCATCCGGCACTGGTCCGGCGTCAGCCGGTAGAGCAGCGACAGGATCATGCAATTGAGGCCCACCGACTTGCCCGATCCGGTGGTGCCCGCCACCAGCAGGTGGGGCATGGGGGCCAAATCCCCGATCACCGGATCGCCCGCGATGTTCTTGCCGAGGATGATCGGGAGCTGCGCCGCCTGATCCTCGAACGCCGGATTGGCGATCAGCTCGGAAAGCATCACCGATTCGCGCTTGGCGTTGGGGAGCTCGATGCCGATCACCGAGCGCCCGGCGATGGTGGCGACGCGCGCGGAGAGCGCCGACATGTTGCGCGCGATATCGTCGGCGAGCGCGATCACCCGGCTCGCCTTGATGCCGGCGGCGGGCTCCAGCTCATACATGGTAACGACCGGGCCGGGCCGCACCGCGACGATCGATCCCTTGACGTGAAAGTCGTCCAGCACGGTTTCGAGCAGCCGCGCGTTGCGCTCCAGCGCCGCTTTGTCGAGCGCGGGGGCCTGGGCGGCGGGCACGGGCTTCAGCAGCTCGTGGCTCGGCAGCACATATTTGTCGCGCAGGTCGAGCGAGGTCTGTCGCGCGCTTTCCGGCCGCTTCGGCGCGGGCGCGCGCTCGGCGATCACGGGGCGGGAGGGCGCGCGCGGCGGAGGGGCCTCGTCCGCCTCTTCCTCCTCGTCGACGGCCGCGGGGAGGGCGCGGGCGTTGCGGCGCGGGCGCGGCTTGGCGATCACGCGCGCGGCGGGCCGGGCGGAGGCGCGTCCCGCGCGCGCCAGCCAGGCGCGCTCGTCCGCCTCCAGCCCGATCGCCCGGAGCCACAGCCACAGCCCGCCGCCCGCGAGCAGCAGCGCGACGGCGTAGGTGAGCGGAGCGATGAAGCCCGGCGCGGGGATCAGCGCCAGCCCCGCCTCCACCCCATCCTCGCCCAATATGCCGAGCGCGCCGCCCCAGCCGGCGGGCAGCGACAGGCTGGTCGCGGAATGGACGAGCGCGGCCGCCGTGCCCGCCAGCGCCATCGCCAGCACGGTCAGCAGCCCGGCGCGCGCCCAGCGGCCCGATGTGCGCCCGCGCGCCAGCCGCAGGCCCGGCACCAGGATGATCGGGATCAGCGCCGCCGCCGCCGGGCCGAACAGGGTCAGCAGCAGGTCGGAGGCGTAGGCGCCCGGCCAGCCGATCCAGTTCTGCGCGGGCCCGGCCGACGCGGTGTTGATCGCCGGATCGCTGCGCGTATAGCTCGCCAGCGCCGCCGCGATCAGCAGGCTCGCGAGGATCAGCCCGATCCCGCCGCCGATCGCGCCCATGCGCGCGAAGGCCTGCCCCAGCCGCTCGCGCCATGCGCCGCGCCGCATCGCCACGCTGGCCGCCATGTCGTTGCTCCCCACGTCAGGGCGTGTGCCCCAAATGTTCCGCTCGGGCCCACCATGTCCCTCGTTTTCCAACAAGTCAATCGGCGTGGCGCGCCGGGCGGCCGGGCGCTACAGGGGTCAGATGAGCGAGACTCCGCACAGCGATGTCGTGATCCTGGGGGCCGGCCTGGTCGGCTGCGCGCTGGCGGTGGCCCTGGCCCGGGGCGGCGTCACCAGCATCATCATCGATCCGGCCGATCCGGCGGCGATCCGCGACGCCCGCTTCGACGGCCGCGCCTCGGCGGTGTCGAGCACGTCCTGGCGGATGCTGGAGGCGATCGGCGTCGCCCCCCGCTTCGCGGGCGAAACCAACCCGATCGAGCGGATCGAGGTGGGGGACAACGGCGCGCGCGGCCTGCTCGCCTTCGCCCCTAATCTGGAGGCGGACGGCCCCTTGGGCATGATGCTGGAGAACCGTCACCTCCGCGTGGGCCTGCGCGAAGCGGCGGCCGAGGCCGAAGGCGTCACCCTGCTGATGCCCGCCCGCGCCGCGCGAATCGAGCGCGACGCTTCGGGCGTCCGCGTGGCGCTGGAGGACGGCCGCACCGTCCGCGCCGCCTTGCTGATCGGCGCGGAGGGCCGCCGCTCGCCAACCCGCGAGCTCGCCGGCATCGCGGTGGCGCGCTGGGATTACCGGCATCGCGCCATCATCGGCATGCTCGATCATGAGGCGGACCACCACAATGTCGCGCACGAGCTCTTCTACCCCGCCGGCCCCTTCGCGCTGCTGCCGATGAAGGGCGGCCATCGTTCGGCGCTGGTCTGGACGGTGGCCGAGCGCGATGCCGAGGCGATGCTGTCCTTGAGCCCCCGCGCCTTCGTCGCCGAGGCGGCCAAGCGGATGGGCGGCCTATACGGCGCGCTCTCCTCCGCCTCGCCGCTCTCCAGCTACCCCCTCGGCTTTCACCACGCCGCCCGCATCACCGCCGATCGCCTCGCGCTGGTGGGGGACGCCGCGCACGGCATCCACCCGATCGCGGGCCAGGGCCTCAATCTCGGCTTCCGCGACGCCGCCGCGCTCGCCGAGGTTCTGATCGAGGGCGCGCGCCTTGGCCTCGATCCGGGCGACGCCCAGCTCCTCGCGCGTTACGAGCGCTGGCGCGGGCTTGACACTTTCATGGTCGCCGCCGCCACCGACGGCCTCACCCGCCTGTTCGGCGTCCCCGGCCGCGCCGCCCACCGCGTCCGCAGCTTCGGCGTCGGCCTGGTCAACCGCATCCCCCCGCTCAAGGATTTCTTCATGGCGGAGGCGCGCGGCGAAAGCGGCAAGCTGCCGAAACTGCTGATGGGCGAGACGATCTAGATCCTCCCCATCGCAGATGGGGAGGGGGACCGCTCGCGCAGCGAGTGGTGGAGGGGAAAGTGGCGGGGCGTCGCGCTTGCGGCTCTGCCCCTCCCCCACCAGCTACGCTGGCGGTCCCCCTCCCCCCGCTTCGCGCGGGGAGGATCGTAGTTGCCGCGCCTCCTCCGCCAGCAGCACCGGCACGCCGCCGCGCACCGGATAGGCCAGGCCCGCCGCGTCGGAGATCAGTTCCTCCCGTTCCGGATCGTAGCGCAGCGGCGTCCGCGTCACCGGGCAGACCAGCACCGCCAGCAGCTCCGGATCGATCCCGCCGCTCATTGCAGCGTCCCCGGCCCGCCGTCCTCATCCTCCTCGGCGGAGCGGAAGAAGCGGAGGAACTGGATGACGAGATCGGCGCGCGTCGCGATGCACGGCGCTTCGAGCAGCGCCTGCTTGGCGGCGATGTCGAACGGCGCGATCTGGGCGATGCCGTTGACCAGCCCCTCGTCGTCGAGCCGCCCCACCGCCTCCCAGTCGATCGCATAGCCCTTGGCGTCGGCGTAGCGGCGCGATTCGCGTTCAAGGTCGGCGCGCAGCACCGGGGCGAGCGGCTCCGGCTCGTCGCGATCGGCGGCGAAACTCTCCTCGTCCGCATCCACCTGCCGGAACGGCGTCGCGACGTCGAGCTCGGCGGCGAGCCTAAATCGGGTCAGCCCTTCGAGGATGATATTGAAGCGCCCGTCGTCCAGCGCCTCGACGTCCGCGATGCGCCCCACGCATCCTATCTGGAACAGCGGCGGCTTCACCGGATCCGCCCCACGCGGCTGGATCATGCCGATTCGCCGGTCGCGCGCCATCGCGTCGGAAACCAGCGCGCGATAGCGCGGCTCGAAGATGTGGAGCGGCAGGTGCGATCGCGGGAAGAGCAGCGCGCCCCCCAGCGGAAAGATCGAAAGCCGCGCCATGCCTTGCGCGATCAGGTGAACAGGATCGCGGAAAGCCGCCGGCGCTGCTGGCTCACCCACGGATCCTCCAGCCCCGCCGCGGCGAACAGGGTCAGCAGCCGCTCGCGCGCGGCGCCCTCGTTCCAGTCCCGGTCGCGCCGGATGATGTCGAGAAGCTGGTCGGCGGCCGCGTCGCGCTCGCCCGCCGCCATCAGCCCGCCGGCCAGTTCGTAGCGGGCGGCGAGATCGTCGGGCTTCGCCTCCACGGTCTGCCGAAGCGCGGCCAGATCGTCGACCGGCGCGGCCGCCTTGGCCAACGCCAGCGCCGCGCGCGCCTGCGCCACGCCCGCATCCTTGCTCTCGGCGACCGGCCCAAGCAGCGCCTCCGCCTCGTCGGCCCGGCCGAGCGCGAGCAGCGCCCGCGCTCGGCCGCCGATCGCCGCCTCGTTGTCGGGCACCATTTCGGCGACCTGCTCGAAGATGCCGAGCGCGCGCTGCGCGTCGCCCTCGGCCAGCACCGCCTCGCCCATCGCGATGAACTCGGCGACGTCCGGCGCTTCGTCCGCCTTCCCGATCGGAAGCTGGGCCAGCAGCTGATCGAGGATGCGGCCGAGCTGCGCCTCGGTGCGCGCTTGAGTCAGATCGGCGACCGGCTGGCCCTGGAACAGCGCATAGACGGTGGGGATGGACTGGACGCGGAATTGCTCGGCGATGAAGCGATTCGTGTCGACATCGATCTTGACCAGCTTGACGCCCCTAGCCGCGTAATCGGCCGCCATCTTGTCGAGCACCGGGCCGAGCTGCTTGCAGGGCCCGCACCATTC
>Ga0164242_10002009_pt1 | contig 23746 bp, 15 predicted proteins | sample OricomgcompostMG_FD_108783 | JGI IMG/M metagenome (GOLD analysis project Ga0164242, IMG submission 108783) | Miracle-Growth compost microbial communities from Emeryville, California, USA - Original compost - Miracle growth compost (MG) ...
CGACTGGCAGTGTGGGGGTCAGGGGTTCGAGTCACTCAGTGCCGCAAGCGATTGCGGCATTGAGGCTGGGAGCTTGATCGCGGACCCTGCCTCGCCAGGCGCGGGGAAGCGGTGGAGCTCACCCGACATCCTGACCGTCGAAACCGCACGTTCGGGCAGCCCTGGTCGTATCCGCTGCAGCGACTGCGTGCGATTGCAACGTTTCCGCGCGTTCGTGTGGAAATCTGTCCCGCGCCTGCTTGCCCGAGGACTGCGGCGGGCAAGGCGGGTACGAGCGCCTGTTCGAGGTGCTGGTCGGCCCGGTCGACGAGGAGCATGATGCGTTGGTCATGAGCGCGGGGCGTTCGGCAGATCTGCTGGTGATCGCGGCGAGCAGGCCGAACGCCTCTCCCGAGTCCATCAGCTGGTGCGCCTCGGCGGCGCCGGCGAGCGGCGGCCGGGTGTGGACGACCGAGTGGTGGTTCAGCGCTGGTTGAGTGACGCCGCGACGTCGTCCGCATCCCTGAGCACCCGCACGGCGTTGCTCCAGGTGAGCGCGTCGAGGTCGGCCGTCGACCAGCCGGCGCCGGACAGCGCTTCCAGCAGCACCGGGTAGGTGGAGACGTCCCGCAGCGCGTCGGGCATCGCCGGGACGCCGTCGTAGTCGCCACCCAGCCCGAGGTGGTCGACGCCGAGGACGTCGCGGGCGTGGGCGAGGTGGGCCACGACCTCGGTGACGCTGACCTCGGGAGCGGGGTTGGCCTCACGCCAACGCCTCAGCTGCTGCCAGGCCGGTGAGTTGGCCCGGCTCGCGTCCAGGGCGACCAGCGGCGAGCCGAGGCCCAGATCCGTGCGCCGCGCGGTGTCGGCCGCCTCCCACTCCGCGTAGCGGGCGGAGATGAACGCCGGGACGAACGTCACCATCAGCAGGCCACCGGCGTCGGCGAGCCTGGCCAGCACCGCGTCGTCGACGTTGCGGACGTGGTCGTTGACCGCCCGGCAGCTCGAGTGGCTGAAGATCACCGGCGCGCGGGACACGTCGAGTGCGGCGTGCATGGTGGCGGTGGCGGTGTGCGACAGGTCCACCAGCACGCCGAGCCGGTTCAGCTCGCCGACGACCTCGCGGCCGAAGTCGGTGAGCCCATGCGTGCCAGGGTCTTCCAGGCAGGACTGCGCCCACGACGGGCCCTCGTTGTGGGTGAGGGTGAGGTAGCGCAGCCCGAGGCCGGCCAGGATCCGCAGCACGGCGAGCGAGTCACCGATCGAGTGCCCGCCTTCGGCCCCCAGCAGCGAGGCGATCAGCCCGTCCGCGCGGGCCTGCTCGACCTCGTCCGCGGAGCGGGCCAGCCGGAAGGTGTCGGGGTAGCGGGCGGCGATGCGGCGCACGACGTCGATCTGTTCCAGCGTCGCCTGGACGGCCTCGGCGCCGGTGAGGCTGGTGGGCACGAAGACCGACCAGAACTGGCCGCCGACCTGCCCGGCACGCAGCCGGGGGATGTCGGTGTTCAGCGCGGGCAGCCCGGTGTCGAGGTTCGCGACGCTGCTGTCGGCGAAGAACCGCAGCGCGATGGGCAGGTCGTTGTGGCCGTCGATGACCCGCAGGTCCGCCAGGCCGCTGGCCGGGTTCGTGCTCATGCGGTCTCGGCCAGCTGTGCGGCCCGGTGGGCGCGCCGCGCGGCCTGCGCGACGGGGTCGGGGACGGGGGAGGCGGCGATCAGGTCGCGGGTGTAGTCCTCGGCGGGTGCGGTGAGCACGGCGGTCCTTTCTCCGAGTTCGACGAGCCGGCCGGCGCGTAGCACGCCGACCCGGTTGGCCAGGCTGTCCACGACGGCGAGGTCGTGGCTGATGAACAGCACGGCGAAGTGCAGTTCGTCGTGCAGTTCGCGCAGCAGCGCCAGCACCCGGTCCTGCACGGAGACGTCCAGCGCACTGGTGGGCTCGTCGGCGATGAGCAGTTGCGGGCGCAGCGCCAGCGACCGGGCGAGGCTGGCACGCTGGCGCTGCCCCCCGGACAGCTCGTGGGGGTAGCGCTGCGCGTAGTCGGCGCCCAGGTGCACCGCGTCCAGCAGCTCGCCGACGCGTCGCCGTACCTCCGCCGGCGCCGGTCGGTCGTGGATGAGGATCGGTTCGGCGATGCTCTGCCCGATGCTCAGCTTCGGGTTGAAGGAGGCGGTGGGGTCCTGGAACACGTATCCGATGCCGCGCCGCGCTGCCCGGAACCGCGACTCGCGGGCCGGCACCAGTGAGTGCCCCAGCACGGTCAGCTGCCCGGCCGAGGCGGGGACGAGGCCGGCGATGGTGCGGGCGATCGTGCTCTTGCCCGAGCCGGACTCGCCGACCAGCCCGAGGACCTCGCCCCGGTGCAGCCGGAAGCTGACGTCGTCCACCGCCCGGAACGGCCCCCGGCCGAGACGGCCTGGGTAGTCGACGACCAGCTGCTGCACGTCGACCACCACCTCGTCCGCCGCGTCGATCCCGGCGTGCGCCGCCGACCGCCGGGCACCGCCCGGTGCGGCAGGCCGTTCGGACTGCCCGAGGCGCGGTACGGCCTGCAACAGCTGCCGCGTGTAGGGCTGCTGGGGCGAGTGGAACAGGCTGAGCGTGTCGGCCTGCTCGACCAGCCGCCCGTCCTGCATGACGATCACCCGGTCGGCGATGTCGGCGACGACGCCCATGTTGTGGGTGATGAGCACGATCGCGGTGCCCCGGGTGTCGCGCAGTTCGCGCAGCAGGTCCAGGATGCCGGCCTGGACGGTGACGTCGAGTGCGGTGGTGGGCTCGTCGGCCAGGAGCAGGGGCGCGCCCAGGGCCAGCGCCATGGCGATCACGACGCGTTGTTGCTGGCCGCCGGAGAACTGGTGCGGGTAGTAGCGCACCCGCTCGTCGGGGTCGGGGATGCCGACCTGGCGCAGCAGGTCCACCGCACGCTGGCGTGCCTCGCGGCGGCCGATCTTCTCGTGGGCGCGGATGCCCTCGGCGATCTGCCAGCCGACCGGGTAGACGGGGTTGAGCGTGGTGGCCGGCTCCTGGAACACCATCGCCGCGTCCCGCCCGCGCAGGCGGCGCAGCGCGCGCCGGGGGGCTGTGATGACGTCCTGGCCGGCCAGCAGGATGCGGCCGTGCGCGCTGGCGGTGTCGGGCAGCAGCCCGAGCGCTGCGCGGGCGGTGACGCTCTTGCCGGAGCCGGACTCGCCGACGATCGCGACGATCTCGCCGGCAGTGATCGTCAGGTCCAGCCCGTCGACGGCGGCGACGGTTCCCGCGTCGGTGGCGAAGCGCACGTGCAGGTCCTGCAGCTCCAGTAACGCGTGCTCGCTCGTGGCCGGCGCGGTAAGCGCCGCGGTGGCGGTGCCGCGGATGCGTCGCCGGGCGCGCAGCCGGGGGTCGCGGACGTCGTTGAGCCCCTCCCCGAGCAGGGTGAGCCCGAGCACGGTCAGGGCGATGGCGACGCCGGGGAAGACGGCCGTCCACCAGATGCCGGCGGCGACGTCGGACTGGGCGCGGTTGAGGTCATAGCCCCATTCGGCGGCGGAGTTGGGTTCGATGCCGAAGCCGACGAACCCGAGGCCGGCGAGGGTGGCGACCGCGCCGCCGGCGTTGAGGGTGAGGATCAGCGGCAGGCTGCGGGTGGCGTTGGTGAGGATGTGGCGGAACAGGATCCGCTGCCTCGGCGCCCCGACCACCCGGGCGGCGTCCACGAAGGCCTCGTGTTTGAGCCGCAGCGTCTCGGCGCGGACGACCCGGAAATACTGTGGGATGAACAGGATCGTCGTGGTGGTCGCGGCGGACAGGATGCCGGTCCAGAGCCCGGAGGAGCCACCGCTGATGACGATCGACATGACGATCGCCAGCAGCAGTGACGGGAAGGCGTAGATGGCGTCGCTGACGATGACCAGGACGTTGTCCAGCCATCCGCCGAGGTAGCCGGCGAGCAGGCCGAGCAGGGTGCCGACCAGCAGCCCGACGAGGGTGCCGGCGACGATGACCTCCACCGCGGTACGGGCGCCCCAGACGACGCGGGAGAGCACGTCGTAGCCGCCGACGGTGGTGCCGAACCAGTGCTGGCCGGACGGGTGCAGCTGGGAGCCGAAGTAGCCGTGTGAGTTCCGCAGCTGGGCGTAGCCGTAGGGGGCGATCCACGGGGCGAAGACGGCGACGAGCAGGACGAGGGCGGTGATCGCGGCGCCGGCGAGCAGCATGCCGCGCTGGTAGCCGTGGCTGCGGGCGACCAGCTGCCGCAGCCCGGCCTTGCGCCCGGTGGAGGTTGTCATCGGTGCGCCGCCTTCAGTACCGGACTCGGGGGTCGATGAGCGCGGCGAGGACGTCCACGACGAAGTTCACCAGGGCGACGACGACCGCCAGGGCGACGACGATGCCCTGGACCGCGGTGTAGTCGCGTTGCTGCAGGTACTGGGTGAGCTCGAAGCCGAGGCCCTTCCACTCGAAGGTGGTTTCGGTGAGCACGGCACCGCTGAGCAGGCCGGCGATCTGCAGGCCCACGACCGTGATGATGGGGATCAGGGCAGGGCGCCCGGCGTGGCGGGTGGTCAGCCGCCACTCGCTGACGCCCCGGGACCGGCCGGCCAGTACGTAGTCGGAGTCGAGGGTGGAGATCAGGTTGGTGCGGAACAGGCGCAGGAAGATGCCGGTGGTCAGCAGGCCCAGGGTGACCGCGGGCAGGATCGCGTGTTCGAGGACGTCGCCGACCATAGACCAGCTGCTGGCCCGGACGGCGTCGATCAGGTCGATGCCGCTCTGGTGCCCGCGCATCTGCAGGTTGATCTCGTTCGCCGTGCTCAGCCGGCCGTCCACCGGAAGCCAGCCCAGCCAGATCGCGAAGATCAGTTTCAGGAGCAGCCCGGTGAAGAAGACGGGGATGGCGTAGGTGAGGATCGCGAACACCCGCAGTGCCGCGTCGGCTCCCCGGTCGCGCAGCCGCGCGGCCAGCGTGCCCAGTACCGGGCCGAGGATGAGCGCGACGACCAGGGAGTAGAAGACGAGCTCCAGGGTGGCCGCGCCGTAGGTGCGCAGCATGCTGGTGACCCGGACGTGGTCGGTGAGGGTGGTGCCGAAGTTGCCGCGGAACACCTGGCCCACATAGTCGACGTACTGGCGGAGGATGTTGCGGTCGTAGCCCGCGGCGTGGATGCGCTCGTGCAGCTGCTGCGCGTTGAGCCGCCCGGCGAATGCGGCCGTGATGGGGTCGCCGGTGACCCGCGTGAGGAAGAAGACCACCGTGGTCAGGACGAACACGGTCGGGAAGATCAGCACGAAGCGGATCAGGATGTACCTGCCCAGGCCGAGACCGGCCGGGGCGCTCGCCCCGAGCGCGGTCTCGGGCCTGGTGTCCTCGGTGGAGGACTCGAGAGTTGTGGTCATCGGTTCCTGACGCGACGCTTCCTGACGCCCGCGGTCAGGACGCCGGCTTGAGCGCCGCCAGCGGCAGCCCGCCGGTGGCCAGCGCTGCCTGCACGCCGCCGACCACCTTGTCGGCCACCACGGTCGTCGAGATCTGCAGCAGCGGGATGATCGGCAACTCCTGCGCGAGCTTGTGCTGGATCTGCACCGACAACGCGGCGCGGGCGCTGTCGCCGTGGGTGGTGGCCTGCTTGATGATCAGCGCCTGCAGCGCCGCGTCCTCGAAGTGGTTGTTGATGAACCCGTTGTCGCCGTAGAGGGGCTGGTAGAAGTCCTGCGCGTCGAGGTAGTCGGCGTACCAGCCGAGCTGGAACTCCGGGTAGGCGTCGGCGACCCGCTGCTTTCCGTACTCGGTCCACAGCGTGGACTGCAGGTTCACCTTGAACAGGCCGGTCGCCTCGAGCTGGCTCTTGATCAGGGCGAACTCGTCGGCGCTCTCCTCGCCGTAGTGGTCGGTGTTGTACTCCACCTGCAGGGTCACCGGGCCGGTGACGCCGGCCGCCTGCAGCGTGCTCTTGGCCTTGGTCACGTCGGGTCCGCCGTTGCCGTCACCGTAGAGCGGCTTGAGGACGTCCTGGCCGCTCGGCACGGCCGAGGGCAGGAAGGTGTAGACCGGCTGCTCGGTGCCCTTGTAGACCTGCTGGCTGATCGCCTGCCGGTCGATGACGTCGGCCACGGCCTGCCGCACCGCCAGCGCCTTGGCCGGACTCGCGTCGGACGTGGTGGTGCCGTAGGGCTGGGTCTTGAAGTTGAACACGAAGTACTGGAAGCCGGTCGCGGCACCGTTGTAGACGCTCAGCCCGGACTGCTTGCGCAGCGAGTCGATGTCGGTGATCGACAGCGTCCGGCTGGCCAGGTCGATGTTGCCCTGCTGCAGGTCCAGCTTCAGGTTGTCGGCCGACGCGTAGAACTTCAGGTTCAGCGTCGAGAACCCCGGCGTGCCGAGCACACCCTGGTACTGGGGGTTGGCCTGGAACTGCACGAGCTGGTTGGCCTGATAGCTGGAGATCGTGTACGGCCCGTCGAACGGCTTCTTGGCGATGATGGTCGCGTCCGGGGTCACCTTGGTCGCCGAGAACACCTGGTGGTCGACGATCTGGAACAGCGCCAGGATCTGCGGGAACGTCTGATCGTTGGCCGACTTCAGGTGGAAGATCACGGTGGTCGGGTCCGGTGCGTCGACGCTGGCCAGATCGAACAGCAGCGACGACGGCCCGTTCGGGTCGGCGATCTTCAGCTGCCGGTCATAACTGAACTTGACGTCCGTCGACGTCAGGGTGTCGCCGTTGGCGAACTTCAGGCCGGGCTTGAGCTTGACCGTGTACGTCTTGGCGTCGGTGAGCGTGTACGAGGTGGCGAGGTTGGGTTTGAGCACGCTGCTGCCGGGCGCGCGATCGAGCAGCGCGGCGTAGACCTGCGACTCGACCGTCCCCGAACCGGCGTCGAACGAGCCCGCGGGGTCCAGGGCGAACACCTTGTCGGTGGTGCCGACGGTCAAGGTGTGGGCGGTCGCCGAGCGACTGCTACCGCCGGCCGGCGTGCCTGAGCCGGCGCCGCTGGAGTCGGTGTTCTTGGCGCCACCGGAACTGGTGCAGGCGGCCAGTACGGCGGCCGCGGCCAGCGCGGCGGCTCCGGCCGCCAGCCGGCGCCGGGTCGCCGATCGGCGGTGCGGCCGGCGGGCATCCCGGGATCTCGGCTGCAGTGTGCTCGTCATGGTGTGGGTCAACCTTTCTCGAAAGTTCAGTCGTCGCTGCGGGTCAGTTGTGGCGGCGGTGCCACTCGTCGGCGAGCAGCTCGTAGGAGCGCACGCGGTCGGCGTGCTGGTGGGTGATGGTGGTGATCGCCAGCTCGTCGGCGCCGGTGGCGTCCTGCAGCTGCTCGAGCTTGTCCGCGACCGTCGCAGCGGAGCCGACCAGCTGCGTGTCGGTGCGGTCCTTCACCAGGTCGAGGTCGTCCTCGCTCCACTGGTGCGCCGCGGACTGCTCCGGGGTCGGGTAGGCGATGGCGCCGACGCCGTGCCGGATGCTGCGTACCCACAGCCCGTAGCCGGACGCCAGCCGCTGGGCAGTCTCGTCGTCCTCCCCGACCACCACGTCGGCCGAGACCGAGACGTAGGGGCGGTCCAGGTCGGCGGAGGCGCGGAAGGCGGCGCGGTAGGCGTTCACGGCGTCCAGGACGGTGCTGGGGCTGTGGTGGTAGGACGCGGCGAAACGCAGGCCGTTGGACCCGGCGACGGTGGCGCTCTCGCCGCCGGAGGCGCCGAGGATCCAGACCTCGACGTCGGCGCCCTCGCCGGGGTAGGCGTGCGCCTGCAGGCCCTGCTCGGAGCGGAAGGTGCCGCGCAGCAGTCGCAGGATCGTGTCGATGATCCGGTCGTAGGTGTCGGCGTAGGCGCCGGGCTGCTGCAGCAGGTCGAAGTGCAGCCCGAGCCGGTCGGAGGAGCCCAGGCGGGAGAAGTCGAACTTCTTGGGCAGCAGCAGGCCGTTGTCGGCACGCTGCTCGGCGGTGTGCTCGCCGCGCCCGCCGAGGGCCTGGTAGTTGGACACCGCGGCGGCGACGAGTTCACGCGGGCGGCTGTCGGGGCTGCCGCTGTCCTGCTTCGGGGCGGGGCGGCTGAAGGAGCGCCCGATGCCGAGGTCGAGGCGTCCGGGGTGGACGGCGTCGAGCAGCCCGAACTCCTCGACGATCGACAGCGGCGTCCGGTTACCGGTCTGCACACCGGCTGAGCCCAACCGGATCGTGCTGGTCGCGGCGGCGACCAGCGCGATCGACAGGGCGGGCGCGGCACCGAGGACCCCGGGGTTGAGGTGGTGCTCGGCGAACCAGTACCGGTCGTAGCCGAACCGCTCGCTGTGCCGCGCGAGGTCCACGGCGTTGCGGACGCTGCTGGCGACACCGGCACCGTCGCTGCGCGGCACGAGGTCGAGCACGGCCAGGGGAGTGCGGGTCATGAGTGGCCTTTCTGATGTGGGTTGTGCATCGGCTATGCCCCGGCTGCGTGGGCGGCGTCGGGCACGGTCAGGGTCGGCACCGAGCGGAGCAGCTGCTGGCTGTAGGGGTGCGACGGCCGATAGAAGACGTCGTCGACCGGGCCTTGTTCGACCACGCGGCCGTGCTGCATGACCAGGACGCGGTCGGCGATGTGGTGCACGACGCCGAGATCGTGGGAGATGAACAAGATGGCGGTGCCCAGTTCGGCCTGCAGCTCAGCGAGGAGGTCCAGGATCTGCGCCTGCACGGACACGTCGAGCGCGGAGACCGGCTCGTCGGCGACGACGAGTTTCGGACGAGGCGCCAGCGCCCGGGCGATGGACAGGCGTTGCCGCTGACCGCCGGACAGGGAGCGGGGGTGACGGTTGGCGTAGTCGGCGCCGAGGCCAACCAGCTCGAGCACCTCCAGCACGCGGCTGTGGCGCTGCGGCCTGGGTGTTCCTACGGCATCCAAGCTCTCGGCGATGATCTGCCGCACCGTGTACCGCGGATCGAAGGAGCTCAACGGGTCTTGGGCGATGAACTGGATGTCTCGGCGGTGGTGGCGTCGTTGGCTCTCCGGCAGGCGGGACCAGTCGGTGTCCCCGACGCGGACCTCACCCTCGTCGGGTGTGATGAGTCCGAGCGCGATGCGCGCGACCGTGGTCTTGCCCGAGCCGGACTCGCCGACGATGCCTAGTGTTTCGCCGGCGGCGATGTGGAAGCTGACGTCGTCGACGGCGCGCAGGGTGGCGTGCCGGTGCTGGTAGTTCTTGCGCAGGCCGCGGGCACTCAGGACCGTGATGTCGGAGTGGACCGTGCGCGGCGGCAGCTGAACGCGAGCTGGCCCGGCCAGCGGGCTGGCGGCGCCTTCCGGCGTGGCCAGGCGGTAGCCCTTGGAGGCCCCGGTCGGGATGGCGTCGAGCAACTGCCGGGTGTACGCCGCGCTGGGCCGGGCGAGAACCTGCGTGGTGAGGCCGGTCTCGACGACCTGCCCCTCGCGCATGACCAGCACGCGGTCGGCGACGTTCGCGACGACGGCGAGGTCGTGGCTGATCAGCAGGATCGCGGTGCCGTTCGCCTTCTGCGCCGCGAGCAGATCGAGAATCTGGGCCTGGACGGTGACATCCAGCGCGGTGGTGGGCTCGTCGGCGATCAGCAGTTCCGGCTCGCCGGCCAGTCCAGTGGCGATGAGCCCGCGTTGGCGCAGGCCGCCGGAGAGCTGTCCGGCGTACTGCTTGGCGCGCAGCTCCGGCTGGGGGACGCCGACGGCGCCGAGCAGATCCAGGATGCGGGTCCGCCGGGCGACGCGGCCGCGGGCCAGATGGTGAGCAGACAGCACTTCGCCGATTTCTTTGCCCAGCGGGCGCAGCGGGTCCAGGGAGGTGAGCGCGTCCTGCAGCACCAGCCCGACATGGGCACCGCGGACCCGGCGCCACTGCGTTTCGGAGGCGTCACGCAGGTCGCGGCCACTGATCTCGAGGCGCTCGACGTCCAGCCGTGCGTGGCGCGGCAACAGGCCGGTCAGTGCCCGCGCGGTGACCGACTTGCCGGATCCGGACTCTCCCACGATGGCGACACACTGACCCGCTCGGACGTCCAGGTCGATTCCACGCACCGCGGAGATCGGTCCGCGAGGAGTCGCGAAGCTCACCCGTAGGTTGCGCACGCTGGCGACGACCGCGGACGTCATACCAGGTCCCGGTTCTCCAGGCGGCGCTGCAGGTAGCGGCCGACGGTGGAGACAGCTAGGACCACGAGCACGATGGCGATACCGGGAAACACCGATATCCACCAGGCGTTGTCGACATAGTTGCGCCCGTCGGACAGCATCGCGCCCCACTCCGGGCTCGGCGGCTGGGCGCCGAGGCCGAGGAAGCTCAGCGACGAGGCAGCCAGGATGCTGTAGCCCAGCCCCATGGTCGCCAGGATCGGGATGGACCGCACCGCGTGCGGAAGCACATGGCGGGCGATCAGGGTGCGGCGGCGCAGCCCGAAGGTGACGGCCTGTTCGACGAAGCCGGACTCCCTGACGACCTGGGTTTCGGCTCGCACTATCCGGGCGTAGCGCGGCACGGACCACAGTCCCAGCGCCACGATCAGGGTGGGGATGCCGCGGCCGACGATGGTGATCAGCACGATGGCCAGCAGGATGCCGGGAAAGGCGGCGATCACGTCCAGCAGGCGGGTGGCGATCTCGTCGGTGATCTTGCCGCCGAGCCCGGCGACCAGCCCGACGACGACGCCGACCGTGACGGCGATAGCGGTGGCTGCGGCGCCGATGAAGATCGAGTAGCGCGCGCCGTAGAGGATACGGCTGTAGACGTCGCGTCCGAGCTGGTCCGTGCCCAGCCAGTGCTGTCCGCTCGGCTTCTGGAAGACATGAAGTGGGTCCGCATAGAGAGGTCCGGCGTTGCTGAAGAGCCCGGGGAAGGCGATGACCAGAACCACCAGGACGAGGAACGTCAATGCAACGAGCACACCGACCGGCGGGATGCGGCGTGCCGCGGCAGTGCGGCCTGCGGTGTCCGATGGTGCCGGGGCCGTCAGCAGATCGACAGTAGCCATCATGACCTCTTGGTGGTGAAGCGCAGCCGTGGATCGATCACCAGCGCGAGGACGTCGACGATCGTGTTGACGGCGACGTAGGCGAACGCGCCGAGCAGGGCCACGCCGAGCACCACCGGTAGGTCCTTGCTGCCGACCGCCGACAGAGTGATCTGACCGATCCCGGGCCGGCTGAAGACCTGCTCGACGATCACCGCGCCGCCGAGCAGGCCGCCGACGACGTAGCCGGTGAGTTGGACGACGGGCAGGGCGGCGTGCCGCAGGCTGTGGCGCAGTCGCAGCTGGAGGTTGCTGACGCCACGTGCCCGTACCGACAGCGAGTAGGGCTCGTCGAGGCTGCGTTCGATGCCCCCGCGCAGCAGCTGCGAGAGCATGCCGAAGATGCCCAGCCCCAGCGCGAGCGAGGGTAGGACCAGGGACGAGAAGCCGTAGGCCCCGGCAACGGGGAACCAGCCGAGGTGGAAGCTGACGCCGAACACCAACAGGATCGCCAGCCAGAACTCGGGCAGCGAGACGACGATCAGCTCGATCGCGTTGGCGATCTTGCTGGGCCAGGGTCGTCCGGCGGTGGTGATGGAGAGCAGCAGGGCCAGCACGATCGCGACCAGCGCGCCGCCCACCGCTAGCTCGACCGTCGAGCCGAGCTGGGAGAAGATCACCCGTGAGACTGGTGCGTTGAGCTGGTAGGACGTGCCGAAGTCGCCGTGCAGGACGCCGGCGACGTAGTGCAGGTACTGCGTGAGTACGGACCGGTTCAGATGCCACTGCGCGGTGACGGCGGCCTCGGCCTCGGGTGACTTCTGGCTCGTGCCCAGGATCAGGTCGGCGGTGTTGCCCGGGGTGGCGTAGATCGCCAGGAACGCGGCGGTCACCGCGGCCCAGAGCACCACGATCATCCCGATGATCCGTCGGATGATCGCGATCGCCAATGTCAGGCGTACCGAGCGGCGGATGCTCGGAGTGCCCGGCGCCGGTAACGGGCCGGGGTCATCGGTCCCGATCGGTGCCGCGGGGGCGGTCGCCCCCGCGGCACCGAGTTCTGTGGTCGTCACCGCGTCATCTCCTGAGGTCGGCGCATCGATACCCGGTGCGCGATAGTTGGGTGCGCGACGATTCAGTGCTTGCTGGTCCACACGTCGTACTCGCTTTCGGGCATCTGGAAGTAGCTGCGGAACCCGAGCCCGTGTACGTAGGAGGCGGCGGCGATCTGGTCGGCCGGCTCGTACAGCGGGAAGCTGTACGCCTTGGTGCCGATGACGTACTGCTGCAGCTGGTCGTAGTTTTTCGTGCGCACGGCGAGGTCGTCGGTCGACTGTGCCGCGTGCAACCACTGCGTCAGCTGCGGGTCCTTGACCTGGGACAGATTGATGAATCCGCCGGCGTTGGTCGGCAGCCAGTGGTAGGAGATGTCAACCCCGTCCGGGTCGGTGTTCGAGTTGTCGTAGGTGCCGTAGGTGTTCTTGCTCTGGTGCTGGCTGGCGGTGCCGTCGTCGACTTCCTGGACGTTGAAGTCGATGCCGACGTTCTGCTTGAGCTGGGCCTGGATGGCCTGCAGAAGCACGTCGCGGCTGTCGCGGACGTACGTCTTGTCCTGATACTCCTGGATCGTCAGCGTCTGCCCCTGGGCGTTGGTGCGGATGCCGCCCTTGCGGGGGCCGGTCCAGCCGGCCTCGTCGAGCAGCTTGTTCGCCTCAGCCACGTTGTTGCCGTAGCTGTTCTCCAGCGACTTGTCATAGAAGTGCGGGTCTTCCGGCGAGACGGCCGACCATGCGCGGGTCCGCTGTCCGGCGTAGACCGAGCTGATGATCGCGTTGAGATCGACGGCGTCGCGGAACGCCTCGCGGACCCGGATGTCCTGGGTCGGGCCGTAGGTGGTGTTGAAGTAGAGCGAGTACGGGGTGCCGGTGTTCAGCGCCGTGATGTAGCTGTACTTCGAGCTGTTCTTGAACTGTGCCGCGCTGGTGCCCGGGATGCCTTCGATGACGTCGACCTGTCCGGACGCGAGGGCGCCCGTGCGGACCGAGGCCTCGGGCAGGAACCGGATCGTCACCTTGTCCAGATAGGCCGGGCCGGTGTGTGCCGCCGTCGCGGGGGCCCAGTTGTACTTGGGGTTCTTGACGAACACCACGTCCTGGCCGCGGGTGTAACTCTGCAGGATGAACGGTCCGGTGCCGACGATGTCCGGACCGCCGGCCTTGACGTCGGCCTTGCTGTAAGAGTCCGGCGAGATGATCGGCAGGTTCGCCAGGGTGATCAGGAACGGGGAGTACACGTTCTTCAGGGTGAACACGACCGTGTAGTCACCGTCGGCGCTCACGTTCTTGACGTTCGAGAACGGGCCGGCCGCGCCGAACGCGTCGTACTTCGGGTTCAGCACCTCGTCGATGTTCTTCACGACCGCGGCCGCGTTGAACGGCTCGCCGTCCCAGAACGTGACGCCCTGCCGCAACGTGATCGTGTACGTCTTCTGGTCGGGGGACACCTTGTAGCCGCTCGCCAGCCAGGCTTCGACCTTGCCGCTGGCGGTGACCGAAAAGAGGTTGTCGTAGGCGTTGCGCAAGGTGATCCTGGCCTTGTCCTGCCCGTTGAGCTGCGGGTTCAGTGTCGCGGGTTCGGTCTCCGCGCCGTAGGTCAGGCTGCCGCCGCTGATCGGGGTCCCCGCCGATGAACTTCCGCTCGCGGGGGAGCCGGCGCCGGGGGTACCGGAGCCTTTGTCCGAGGCGCTGCTGCTGGAGCAGGCGGCCAGCATCAGCGCCAGGGGCAGTGCCGCTACGGCCGCCCAGGTGGACCGCCGTCGGTGGATCTTCCTGAAGTGGTTCATCGGTGTGTTGCGCTCCTTCGGTACACGGTGAGGTGAGGTCGGCTCATACGCCGGCGGTTGCGACGTGTCCCGCTGCCGCGAGGGCGCGGATAGGGGTAGGCGTCGGCGATATCGCGGTGCGTGTCGTCGCGGATCAGGACGTGTAGCCGCAGCGCCCCGGTGTCCTCGGCGATGCGGGCGATGATCGGCAGATTCGCTGCTACGTCCGGACACCAGTCTTCGACGATGGCGAACGCGTCGAAGCTGACCGCGCCGGCAACTGCGCGTGCACGTTCAACTGCGCGTGCACGTTGGTGGGCCGTGAGAGTCATGGTGTCTGGATTCCTTGGGTCGAGAGCGGGGGTGCCGTGCGGCGCCGAGTAGCTGCGTGCGGTACGCGGAGGTCGCGAGCTGTCCGAGGGCGCAACGACGACCTGCCGGACGGCCGTGGGCTGGGCCCAGTTGCTGCTTGCTGCCGAGGTGTGGGGAGATGTGCGCGCGACGCGGCCGGGAGATGGGCTACCGCGGACAGCGATTGGTGGTCGCGCGCCCCAGATCGATGTGGCGGCGCACGCTCAGTGCGCACCGCACCCCAGTGCTGGTCATGCGCCGACTCCGTTCCGCCCGCAGCCGGGCATCGCGCTTACCGGTTTCCCGGTCCGGTCGTCACCTGGAGCACCCCACCGCGACGCGAGGGTTGCCGGTCAGCAAGCCAGGGCTTGACGCTGACACTCATGACCTTGTGGCTCGAAGCTAGAAGCCGACGACCTTGCTGTCAATGTCTATGGAAGAGCTAGAGATACGTGTCTCATTGAGGCTCCGAAGTAATGACTATCTCACCCATAGAGATTGACGATAAATCGCGGTTGCCATACCTTGACCTCGGCAACGAGCGTCAGCGACAAGCCCTGGCTTGCTGACCGGCAACCCTCGTCCGCGGTGGGGTGCTCCAGGTGAAAGCCCGGCGGACCGCCCGGTTCCGCAAGCGTGTGGCTCCTCTCGGGGCCTGTCAGGCGAGGAGGTGTGACAGTGTCGCGGTCCGATCTCCGCGCCGCCCGGATCACCACCGTGCCCCCGCCGCGAGGGCTTGCGTGCAGCACGTACTCGCGGCGGCATATCGACCTGCAGCGGGTTGCGAGCTGCCTCTGTCGCCGGTAGGCGCACACCGCGCCGGTGGCCACCAGGCGCTCGGCACGCCGACCGTGCTCGACAAGGGTGTCGAGCTGGCGTCGGTTCGGCGACCTCGTTGCTCTCCCGCGCCGCTGGTCGGCTCGGCAAACTCCATCCCACTCACAGGGCTGCTGCGGCACCCCGGACCATTCGACAGGAACATCTCCGTGACACCACATCTGTCCCGCACACCACTGCTGCGGAGCGTGGCGATCCTCGCCGCGGGGGCCACGCTGCTCGCGGCATGCAGCAGCTCAGGCTCCTCGGGCAACTCCTCGCACGGCGCCACGACCACGACAACCGCGGCCGGCTCCGCCGGTGGGGGTGCCGGCAAGTCAGGCGGGACGCTGACCATCGCCGTGAGCTCCGACCAGGGCACTGAGGACCCCCAGGAGGCGGGCAGCAACGACACGATCTTCTCGGCACGCCAGATCGTCGACTCGCTGACCGATCAGGACCCGAAGACCGGCAAGATCGTTCCGTGGCTGGCGTCCAGCTGGGACGTCAGCTCCAACGCCACCACCTACACGTTCCACCTGCGCACCGACGTCACCTTCAGCGACGGCACCGCGCTGACGGCCCAGGTCGTGAAGGACAACTTCGACGCCATCCCGAAGCTCGGGGCCACCGCGCAGCTCGCTGCCGGCTACCTCACCGGCGCCACCACCACCGTCGTGGACGCCCACACGGTGAAGGTCAGCTTCCCGCAGCCCAACGCCTCGTTCCTGCAGGCCACCGCCACGCACTCGCTCGGCATTCTGGCCGACTCGAGCGCCAAGGCGTCGGTCGCGCAACGGGCCAAGGGCGTCATCGGCTCCGGGCCGTTCGTGCTGCAGAAGTACGTGCCGAACCAGGAGGTCGACCTGGTCAAGCGGACCGGCTACAAGTGGGGCTCGTCGGTGTTCACGAAGTCCGGTGAGGCCTACCTCGACAAGATCGTCTACAAGATCGTCCCCGAGGCCGGCGTGCGCACCGGCAGCCTCGAGTCCGGGCAGGTCGACGCGATCGGCAACGTGGGCCTGGCCGATGAGAAGGCGCTCAAGGCGGCCGGGGTGAACCTGATCTCGCGCGCGAACCCAGGGGTCGTGTTCAACATCGGGATCAACAACTCGCGCCCGCTGTTCCAGGACAAGTCCGTCCGTGAGGCGATCTCGTTAGCCATCGACCGGGCCTCGATCGTCAGCTCGCAGCTGCCGTCCGGCAGCCAGCCGGCGACCAGCATCCTGTCGCACACCACGCCGGACTACGAGAACCTCAGCTCGGACCTGACCTATGACCAGGCCAAGGCCAAGTCGCTGCTCGCGTCGGCCGGGTGGACCGCCGGCTCGGGCGGCATCCTGACCAAGAACGGCACCAAGCTGAGCTTCACGATCGACTGGTTCGCCAACTTCGGCCCCAGCCCGGCGGTGTTGCAGCTGATCCAGCAGGAGCTGAAGGCGGTCGGGATCGACGTGCAGCTCAAGGAGGTGCAGATCGCGCAGCTCGTGCAGATCCAGCAGTCGGGCGACTTCGACGCGCTCTGGGGCAACCTGACCCGCGCCGACCCCGACATCCTGCGCAGCACGTACTCCACCCAGGGGCTCAACGCCTACAAGGTCAAGGACAGCACGCTCGATGGCTTGCTGATCAAGCAGGCGGCGACCGCGGACGCCTCCGCCCGGCAGAAGCTGGTGGACCAGGCGCAGGAGTCGATCGTGTCCAACTACTACGCCATCCCGGTGTTCGAGCTGGAGACCGAGTTCGGCGTGGCCAAGCGGGTGCACGACTTCAACTTCGAGGCCTCCAGCCGCATCCAGCTGCACGACACCTGGGTGGATCAGTAACAGCCGAGCAGCAGCGGTCGTCCGGGAGAGGTCAGGCATGGGCAGGTACGTCCTGCGCCGTCTAGCGCAAGCGATCGGTGTGCTGTGGGCGGCTTACACGATCGTGTTCGTCGTCCTGAACCTCCTGCCGGGCGACCCGGTGTCGGCGATGGCCGGGGCCGGGGCGGACTCGGGGACGATCGACCCGGCCGTGATCGCCCGCATCAAGCACCAGTACGGCTTCGACCGGCCGCTGCTGGTGCAGTACGGCGAGTACCTGGGCCGGGCGGTCCGGGGCGATCTGGGCACCTCGATCTCCACCGGCCGCCCGGTGACCTCGGTGCTGGGGCAGGCGCTGCCGCAGACCCTCGAACTGACCGGTGCGGCGCTGCTGCTGGCGGTCGTGTTCGGGGGAGGGGTGGCGCTCCTGGCGACCTACACCTCCTGGCGGTGGCTGCGGCAACTGCTGCTGTCCCTGCCGGCGCTGGGCGTGTCGGTGCCGACGTTCTGGGTCGGGCTGATGCTCGTCGAGGTGTTCTCGTTCAAGGCGCGGATCTTCCCGGCGTTCGGCAACGACGGTCTGCGGGGGCTGGTGCTGCCCGCGGTGACGTTGGCGATCCCGACCGGTGCGGTGATCGCCCAGGTGCTGGCCAAGAGCCTGCTCAGCGCGCTCAGCGAGCCGTACGTGGAGACGGCCCGGGCCAAGGGTGCCGGCCGGGTGCGGATCCACCTCCGGCACGCGCTGCGCAACGCGTCGCTGCCTGCCCTGACCGTGATCGGGGTGTGGACAGCGCAACTGGTCGCCAACTCGGTGGTCGTCGAGACGGTGTTCGCCCGCAACGGCCTGGGCCGGGTCACCCAGTCGGCCGTCACCGTGCAGGATCTTCCGCTGGTGCAGGGGGTGGTCATCTTCGGCTCGCTGGTGTTCGTGGGGGCGAACCTGCTGGTCGATCTGGCCTACCCGTTGCTGGATCCGCGGATCGTGGTGGCCTCCGCTCGCCAGGTCAGGTTCGCATGACCCGCGTGACGGACGGCCCGGTCGAGGGTGTGGCCGCCGAGTTCGCCGGTGAGGCCGCCCTCGGCGCGGTGCTGACCGCCGAGCCGCCGGATCGCGCCGACCGTACGGAGGTTCCTGCCGGCACGGGGCGGCGGCTGCTGCGTTTCTTCGTGCGCCGGCCGGGGTTGGTGCTGTCCATCGTGATCGTGCTGGTCGTGGTCATCGCGGCGTTCTGGCCGGGTCTGTTCACCGGCCAGGACCCGCTGGCGACCTCGCCGGGCCAGACCTTCCGCGGCCCGAGCGGGGCGCACTGGTTCGGCACCGACGAGGTGGGCCGCGACGTGTTCTCGCGGGTGGTGCACGGCGCGCAGCTGTCGCTGAAGGCCACCCTGATCGCCGTCGTGCTGGCCTTCGTCGTGGGTGGCGTGCTCGGCCTGGTGGCCGGCTTCGTGGGACGTTGGGTCGAGGACGTGTTGATGCGCGTGGTCGACGTGCTGCTGTCGATCCCGGCGCTGTTCCTGTCGCTGGCGCTGGTGACAGCGTTGGGTTACGGCACGACGAAGGTCGCGATCGCGGTCGGGATCGCCAGCGTCGCCGGGTTTGCCCGGGTGATGCGCTCGGAGGTGCTGCGCGTCCGGCAGGCCGTCTTCGTCGAGGCGGCCCGCGGCGCCGGCGTGCGCTGGTACGGCATCCTGTGGCGCCATGTGCTGCCGAACGCGATCGGGCCGGTGCTCGTGCTGGCCACGCTGGACTTCGGGACGGCGATCCTGGCTGTCTCCTCGCTGAGCTTCCTCGGCTACGGCGCCCCGCCGCCCGCGCCGGAGTGGGGCACGCTGATCAGCGAGGGCCGCAACTACCTGGCCAACGCGTGGTGGCTGACCACCCTGCCCGGCGTCACGATCGCGGCGACGGTGCTGGCCACCAACCGCATCGCGCGGGCCCTGGACGGCGAATGGGCGAAGCAACGATGAGCGCGACGATGCCCGGAACACAGCCGGCCCGGACGCGGACGACGACCCCGTTGCTGGAGATCCGCGGGCTGAGCGTCTCCTACCGCACCCGCAGCGGCCTCGTCCCGGCCGTACGGGACGTGGACCTGGACGTGCGGGCGGGTGAGGTCGTCGCCGTGGTGGGGGAGTCGGGGTCGGGCAAGTCGACCACGGCCCACGCGATCCTGGGGCTGCTGGCAGCCAACGGCGGCGTCGACGGCGGTGAGGTCCGCTTCGCCGACCTGGACCTGGCGCGGCTGTCCGAGCGGGCGCTGCGCAGCGTGCGCGGCGCGCAGATCGGCCTCGTGCCGCAGGACCCGACGGTGTCGCTCAACCCGGTCAAGCGCGTCGGCGACCAGGTCGCCGAGGCCCTGCGCATCCACGGGCTGACCACCCGCCGCACCGCGCAGCTCGACGCCGTCGAGCTGCTGGATCGAGCCGGCCTGCCCGAGCCCGCGGTCCGGGCGCGGCAGTACCCCCACGAGCTGTCCGGCGGCATGCGGCAGCGTGTCCTGATCGCGATCGCGATCGCCGCCAAACCCAAGCTGATCATCGCCGACGAGCCGACCAGCGCCCTGGACGTCACCGTCCAGCGGGTCATCCTCGATCACCTCGAGCACCTGACCCGCGAGCTCGGCACCGCGGTCCTGCTGGTCACCCACGACCTGGGCATCGCGGCCGACCGCGCCCAGCGGATCGTCGTCATGTCCGCCGGGCGGGTGGTCGAGGCGGGCGCCACCGACGAGATCCTCGCCGACCCGCAGGACGCGTACACGCGCCAGCTGCTGGCCAGCGCCCCGAGCCTGACCGTCGCCCGCCCCCGGCTGTCCGTCGGCAGTCCGGGCGCCACCGCGGACGCCGCGGCCGACGTCCCGGCCGATCCCGGCGAGACGGCCCCGCTGATCGAGCTGCGCGGCGTCAGCAAGATGTTCCACCTGCCCCAGGGCGCCGGCGCGGACCGCACGCTGCGTGCCGTCGACGACGTCAGCCTCACCCTCGCCCGCGGCCGCACCCTGGCGCTGGTGGGGGAGTCCGGGTCGGGCAAGTCCACCACCGCCCGCCTCGTCCTGCGGCTGGCCGACGCCACTGCCGGCACCATCCTCCTCGACGGCCACGACGTCACCCACGCCAGCGGTGCGCAGCTGCGCCAGCTGCGCCGCCGCGCCCAGCTGATCTACCAGAACCCGTACTCCTCGCTCGACCCGCGCTTCGACATCGGCGAGGTCATCACCGAGCCGCTGCGCGCCTTCGGCGTCGGCGATCGCACCTCGCGCCTGGCGCGTGCCCGCGACCTGCTCGACCGCGTCGCGCTCCCCGGATCCACGCTGCAGCGCCGCCCCGCCGAACTGTCCGGCGGACAGCGACAGCGGGTGGCCATCGCCCGCGCGCTGGCCCTGTCGCCGGACCTGGTCGTCTGCGACGAGCCGGTCTCCGCGCTGGACGTCTCGGTGCAGGCGCAGGTGCTGGACCTGCTCGTCGAGCTCCAGGCCGACACCGGCGTGGCCTACCTGTTCATCTCCCACGACCTGGCGGTCGTGCGGCAGATCGCCCACGACGTGGCCGTCATGCAGTCCGGCCGGATCGTCGAGACCGGCACCACGCAGCACCTGTTCGACCAGCCCGACCACGACTACACCCGCCAACTGCTGGCCGCCATCCCCGGCCAGCGCCATGCCCGCAGCGCGGGCTGAACCCGCGACAGGGAGACCGTCATGACCGCAACGATCAACCACACCGACCCGGACCAGTCCGCCGAGCAGTTCGCCCACCAGTGGCGTGCGTGGCACGCGGAACACGAGGCCCGGATCGGCGACCCGCACGGGTTTCTGGCCGTCACCAGCATCAACTGGCTCACCGACACCCCGCAGCGGTTCCCGGACGCGCCGGGCACCTGGACGAGCGACGCCCGCGGCGTGCACGTCGTGCTCGCCGACGGCGACCAGATCGTCGTCGACGGCGAGGCCGTCCGCGGCGCGCATGACTTCGGGGTGATTCCCGAGCGCGACGGCCGCACGGTCGGCTGGACGGACGGGGAGAAGCAGGTGGTGATCGAGGTGGCCAAGCGCGGCGGCTACGACATCGTGCGCCCCCGTCATCCCGACGCGCCCCTGGTCAGCGCCTACCAGGGCACGCCGGCGTACGACCCGAAGCCCGAGTGGGCGGTGACCGGCCGCTATGTGCCGTTCGAGGCGCCACGCCCCACCGAGGTCGGCGGCGCCGTCGAGCGCATCCGGCACGTCTACGACGCTCCCGGCCGGGTCGAGTTCGACCTCGACGGTCAGCCGCTGGCGCTGACCGTGTTCGCCAACGAGCACGGCCCCGGCTACGTCGCGCTGTTCACCGACGAGACGTCCGGCGTGACGACCTGGCCGGCCAACCGCAGCGTGTTCCTCGGTGTGCCGGACGCGGACGGCAGCATCGTGATCGACTTCAACCGGGCGACCAACCTGCCCTGCGCCTACACCGACCTGGCGACCTGCCCGCTGCCGCCGGCCGAGAACCGGCTGCCGGTCGCGGTCGAGGCCGGGGAGCAGATTCCCTACGAGCGACGCTCGCGGAGCGAGGATGGTGCGGAGCGACGCTCGCGGAGCGAGGACGGTGCGGAGCGACGCTCGAATGACTGACCAGCAGACCGGGGTCGGCCACATCCGGACGCTGGCCTTCCTGACGCCGGGAAACTTCGCCGACGACGATCCGTACACGGGGTTGGAGGCGACGCTGCAGCTGTTCGAGGACGCCGAGGCGGCCGGCTGGGACGGTGCCTGGATCCGGCAGCGGCACCTCGAGCACGGCGTGGGCTCGGCGGCGGTCTTCCTGGCCGCGGCGAGCCAGCGCACCCGGCGCATCGAACTGGGGACCGCGGTGATCCCGATCGGCTACGAGTCACCGTTCCGCCTGGCCGAGGACCTCTCGCTGGCCGACGTGCTGTCGCGGGGCCGGTTGCAGATCGGCTTCAGCTCCTCGATGCCGCACGCCGAGATCCTCGGCGACCTGGTGTACGACGGTGAGTGGCGCAGCTTCGACCTCAAGCACGGGCGTATCGCTCGTCTGGTGGACAACCTGCGCGGTGAGTTCATCGGTGGTGAGGACACGGTGATCCACTCGCCCGGCAACCTGCAGCGCCCCCGGCTGCAGCCGCACGCCGAGGGGTTGGTCGAGCGGATCTGGTACGGCGCGGGCAGCGCGAGCTCGGCGCGGTGGGCCGGCGAGCAGGGGCTGAACCTGCTCAGCGGCAACGTGATCTTCGGCGACGGCGCGACCGACTTCTACGCGGCGCAGAACACGGTGCTCGACGCCTACCTGGCCGGCCTGCCGGCGGGGCGCACGGGTCGGATCGGGATCGGGCGGGTCATCATCCCGACCGACAGCGCGGACGCGGCGCAGCGACAGCGTTACCGCGACTACGGCGCCAGCCGCTACGAGCGGACCCGCAAACCGCAGAGCTTCCCAGGTGCCGGAGGACGCGACGGCATCCTGTTCCCGGTGGACCTGATCGGCACGACCGAGGAGATCCTCGAGCGGTTGGCCGCCGACCCGGTCGTGGCCCGCACTAGCGAGCTCCGGGTGGAGGTGCCCTACGAGTTCGACAAGCATGAGTACGAGCAGATCCTGCACGACGTGCGCTACCTCCTCGCCCCCCAGCTCGGTTGGAGTCCGGCGTCGGTCGGCGCCGGCGTGTGAGTCGGCGCCGCCCCGCTGACCACTCGATGCCCACGGCGTATCGCCTTGCGCTGTTCGTGTGCCTGGCGGCCGGATTCACCACGCTGCTCGACCAGGCGATCGTCAACATCGCCGTGCCGTCGCTGACGCAGTCGCTGCGGGCCTCGACCGGCCAGGTCCAGTGGCTGCTGGCCAGCTACTCGCTGACCTTCGGCCTGGCGCTCGTCCCGGCCGGCCGGCTCGGCGACATCCACGGGCGTCGCCCGCTGTTCCTGATCGGCACCGGCCTGTTCGCCGCCGGCAGCCTCCTGTCCGGGCTGGCACCCGTCCCGGAGTTGGTGATCGTGGCGCGGCTGCTGCAGGGGCTCGGCGGCGGGGTGATCAACGCGCAGGTCTACGGCACCATCCAGGATCTGTTCGACGCGCGCGGGCGGATCCGGGCGATCAGCGCCTACGGCGTGGCCGGCGGCCTGTCCGGCCTGACCGGCCCGCTGCTCGGCGCGCTGCTGGTCACCGTGCTGCCGCTGAACATCGGCTGGCGGTCGGTGGTCGCGGTGAGCGCACCGCTGGCGGCGGCGACCTTCGTCTTCGGCGCGAAGTGGCTGCCCGCCGCCGGGCAGATCGTCCCGGACCGCAGGGCACGGGCCGCCCCGCGCGCGCGGATCGACGTGCTCGGCCTGAGCCTGCTCGCCACCGCCACCGTGGCGCTGCTGCTGCCGATGATCCGCGGCCTGCTCGGCGGGGCGGCGAGCGTCGAACTGCTCGTGCTCGCCGCTGCGGCCGCCGCCGCGTTCGCCTGGTGGGAGCTGCACGCCGGTCGCCGCGACAGCGGCAGCGTGATCCTGCCACCGGCGTTGCTACGTGCCCCCGGCTTCGTCGCGGGAACCCTGGTGGCGACCTTCTTCTTCGGCGCGCAACTGGCCCAGTCGGCGGTCGTCGTCCTGTACCTGCTGGGGTCACTCAAGGTGGCCCCGCTGCTTGTCGCCCTCGTGGCGATCCCGTCCTCGGCGTCGGCGGCGCTGGCCTCGGCGCTGAGCCCACGGGCCATGCACCGGTACGGAACGAAGGTCATCGCCGGTGGCCTCGTTGCCGAGGCGGTGCTGCTGCTGACGGTGGCCCTGACCCTGCCGCACCTGGGCCGCAGTGCGGCGATCGGCTTCTTGCTGGTCATGAACGCTTTGTCCGGTGCTGCGGGCGGCTTCGTCGACTCACCGAACCGCGCCTACACGCTGAGCCGTACCCCGGACACCGCGCGCGGCGTCGCCGCTGGATTCCTGCAGCTGGCCCAGCGGCTGTCCGCCACGATCTGCGTCGCCGCCGCAACGGGCATCGCGCTCGGCGGGGGCGTGCACCCCTCGCCCTCGGGTCTGCGTCAGGCGGTGCTGCTGAGCGC
>Ga0164242_10002010_pt1 | contig 23743 bp, 22 predicted proteins | sample OricomgcompostMG_FD_108783 | JGI IMG/M metagenome (GOLD analysis project Ga0164242, IMG submission 108783) | Miracle-Growth compost microbial communities from Emeryville, California, USA - Original compost - Miracle growth compost (MG) ...
AGCGAGATCCGGCTGGTTCCGGCGAGTGATCCCACGGCCGATCCGATCCTCGTCGCGCCGCGCAAGCAAGGCCGCGAGTATGACGTCGACGAGCACGACGGCACGCTCTACATCCACACCAATGACACCGACCCGATGTGGCGCCTTGTCACTGCTCCAATCGACAATCCCGGCGAATGGACCGAGAGGATCGCGCCGTCGAAACATTTCTACATGACCGGCATCGCCTGCTTCGCCGATTTCTTCGTTGTCGAAGGACGCGAGGACGGGCTCGATCAGGTCGAAATTCATGCCTACGACCCGACGATAGCACCTCGCCGCGTTCTGTTCCCTGAAGCGAGCTATGCCGCGGGGCTCGGCAGCAATCCCGAATATGCGGTTGATCGCCTGCGGATGGGCTATGAATCGATGGTCACGCCGGCGACGGAGTATGACTATCATCTCGACAGCGGCGAACTCGAAACGCTCAAGGTGCAGGAAATCCCATCGGTCTACGACGGCTCGAAATACGCGACCGAGCGGCTCAAGATCCGAGTCCGCGACGGCACCGAGGTACCGGTCTCGATCGTCTATCCCAAGGGCTTTCCAAGGGACGGCTCGCGGCCCCTCTTCCTTTACGCTTACGGCGCCTATGGCTATGCCATCCCGCCGGGGTTTTCGACCGGACGGCTGAGCCTGCTCGACCGTGGCTTTGCCTATGCCATCGCGCATATTCGCGGTGGCGACGATCTCGGCCAGCAATGGTATCACGACGGCAAGCTCGACAAGCGGACCAACACCTTCAACGATTTCGTCGACGTGGCGAAGGGGCTGATCGCCGAGGGCTGGACCTCGAAGGGCCGGATCGCAACCGCTGGCCGGTCGGCAGGCGGCGAGCTGATGGGCGCGATCGTCAACTCCGACCCCGGACTGTGGGGCGCGGTGATAGCCGACGTGCCATTCGTCGACGTACTCAACACGATGATGGATGCCGAGCTGCCGCTCACTCCCGGCGAATGGCCCGAATGGGGCAATCCAATCAACGACAAGGCGGCATTCGAGCTAATACGCTCCTATTCACCCTACGATAATGTCAAGCCGCAGGCTTATCCGCCGATGTTCATCTCGGGCGGACTCAACGATCCGCGCGTGACTTATTGGGAGCCGGCCAAATGGGCCGCCAGGCTGCGCGCGACCAAGACCGACGACAATATCCTGCTTCTCAAGACCAACATGGGCGCCGGGCACGGCGGCAAGTCGGGCCGTTTCGAATCCCTGCGCGAAGCGGCCGAGGAGCATGCCTTCGTGCTGTGGCAGCTCGGCATCGAGGCCTAGCGGCCGGGTGTCGATCGAGGCGATCATCGCGCGCTACGGCGTGATCGCTGTTTTTGCAGGTGCCGGCTTCGAGGGCGAGACCGCGGCAGTCGCCGGCGGGATGCTGGCGCACCAGGGCTTTTTCGCGTTGCCAGCGGCGATGGGGGCGGCGGCCGCCGGCTCGTTCATCGCCGACCAGTTGTTCTTCCTGCTCGGTCGGCGATTCCGCGACAACCGCTGGGTCGCTGCGATGCGTGGCAAGAATACGTTCGCGCGGGCGATCGAGTTGCTCGAACGCTACCCGCACGCCTTCGTCTTCTCGTTTCGTTTTGTTTACGGCTTCAGGACCGTCAGCCCGGTAGCAATCGGCACCAGCACGGTTCCGGCGCGGACCTTCGTGTTGATGAACCTGGTCGCGGCGATTGTTTGGGGCACGTTCTTCGTCGCTCTCGGCTACCTGTTCGGTCATGCGGTGTTCGTGCTGCTCGGCCGGGTTCGCGGTAAGCACCATGTCATGCTGCTTGCCGCCGCCGGCGTCGCCGCGGTCATCGCAACGATCCATGGCATCCGCTGGTGGCGGGGTCGACGCGAGGGATAGCCATTAATTCAGACAGTCACGGCAGAACGGATATCGCCGTTCAGGTTAAGCTGTTCATCCCGATTTAAAATCGACGTGTCACGCCGCCCACCAGCTCGATATCGGGCGTTGCAGCGGTAAGGCCGGCATAGCCTGAGAGATCGAGCTGCCAACTCTTGTTTGGCTGCCAAGCTAGGGTGAGATCGGCGCTCGCCTGACTCTGATGGCCGTCAGGATCGTCGTCGCGCTCGGCCCAGAGTTCGCCACCCAGCGTCAGCTGATTGTTGAGCTTGTAGCTCACACCGGCCTCACCGCCCCAGGAGAGATGGCGGCCGTTGCCGTCCTCATCCGCGGCAGCGGCCATCGTCGGCGACAGGTTGAGCGACCAGCGATCGGACAGCGGCACGTCGACCGGCGCGACGATCTCGACTGACCAGGTTCCCTGGCTTACCGCCTTGTTGCCGATCGGGAGCGTCAGCATTGGCTGTATTGCGACCGACACGCCTTTCTCGCCGCCGTCGACCGCCCGCCACCGCGCACCAAATGAGACGTCGCCGAACCCTCGCGCGATGGCGTTGCCGCCACTATTGCGCGCGCGATCGTGCTCGTAGGCGGTCCAGGCAGCATGCAGCTCGACGCCGTTGCCGATGCCGTATTTGACCAGCGTGTCGCCGAACAGCAGGTCGTCCTCTCGCGTGCCGCTATCATCGGTACGGCTCCAGTCGGCGAGGCTGGTTTCGACCTGCGCTGTGCTGCGATCGACGACACAGGCGGGCGTACCCTTGCCGGGGCGATCGGCGCAGAGGTCCTGCGCCCGCGCTGCAGTGGTTAAAAAAGCAAGCGCCACCAGGGCGAATCGAGCAGATTTCATGGCTCGTCTTGCCGTAGCCTCGTGGCCGGTCAAGCGGGTGGATCATCACGGGCCGAGCGCCTAAATCGGGCCTATGCCACCGAGCAAAGCTGACCGCCCCGATCAACCCAACGCCGCATCCCGCTTCAACGAGGAAAAAGCGACTTATGTCGTGCGCGGTTCTCAGCCTGATCTGGAGGCAGGGGTGGCGGCGATCCGCAATGTCCTCAAGACCCTGCCGGCGCGGCCGGGCGTCTATCGAATGCACGATGCGCGGGGCGAAGTGCTTTATGTCGGCAAGGCGCGCGCGCTCAAGAACCGGGTGACCAATTACACCCAGGTTGATCGGCTGCCGAAGCGATTGCAGCGGATGGTCGCGCAAACTCGCTCGATGACGATCGTCACCACCAACAACGAGGCCGAGGCCCTGCTGCTCGAGGCGCAGCTCATCAAGCGCTACCGGCCCGCCTACAACGTGCTTCTGCGTGATGACAAATCGTTCCCGTTCATTCTGCTTCGCGCCGACCACCAGTTCCCGCGCATCCAGAAGCACCGCGGCGCGCGTCGCATCAAAGGGAATTACTATGGCCCGTTCGCGAGCGCAGGAAGCGTCAACAACACGCTGAACGCGCTGCAGAAGCTGTTCCTGCTTCGCAGCTGCACCGACGGCTTTTTCAAGACCCGCGATCGGCCCTGCCTGCTCTATCAAATCAAGCGCTGCTCGGCGCCGTGTGTCGGGCGGATCAGCGAAGGGGACTATGCCGAGCTGGTCGCGGACGCCAAGCGCTTCCTCGCCGGCAAGTCGACCGATGTGCAGGCAAAGCTCGGCGCCCAGATGCAAATTGCCTCCGAGGCGATGGACTTCGAGCTTGCCGCCGTGCTGCGCGATCGGCTCAAGGCGCTGACCTTCATCCAGGGCAGTCAGGCAATCAATGCAGAAGGCGTGGGCGACGCCGACATATTCGCGCTCGCGTGCAAGGAGGGGGTGATCGGCATCCAGGCCTTCTTCATTCGCGGCGGTCAGAATTGGGGCCACCGCAGCTTCTTCCCGGCGCACACTGCCGACGTCCCCGAAGACGAGGTGCTGACCAGCTTCCTCACGCAATTTTACGAGGAGGTGCCGCCGGCGCGGACGATCTTCGTCGATCGCGAGCTGGGCGATGCCGCGCTGCTCGGCGAAGCCTTCGGCGAGCGTGCGGGCTACAAGGTGGCGCTTTCCGTGCCTCAGCGGGGCACGAGGCGGCGACTGATCGACCAGGCGCGGCGCAATGCCGAGGAAGCGCTCGAGCGGCGGCTTGCCGAGTCGACGACGCAGGCGAGGCTGCTGCGCGAGATCGCCGACCTGTTCGAACTCGGTGAGCCGCCCGAGCGCATCGAAATCTATGACAACAGCCACATCCAGGGGACCAATGCGCTGGGCGCGATGGTCGTCGCGGGGCCGGAGGGATTCCGCAAGGGACAGTATCGCAAGTTCAACATCAAGCAGGCGGCGACCGACGACGACTTTGCGATGATGCGCGAGGTGTTCCAGCGCCGCTTCGCCCGCGCCCAGGCCGAGGACCCCGATCGCGATGGTGGGGCTTGGCCGGATCTGGTGCTGATCGACGGCGGCCGCGGGCAATTGAACGCGGCAAAGAGCGTGCTGGAGAATCTCGGAATCGAGGACGTGTGCCTCGTCGGCGTCGCCAAGGGGCCGCACCATGGCCGCGAGGGGCGTGAGGTGTTCCACCTGATGGACGGGCGAGAGCTGACGCTTCCCGTCAACTCGCCGGTGCTGTTCTATTTGCAGCGTCTGCGTGACGAGGTGCATCGCTTCGCCATCGGTGCCCACCGGGCGAAACGCGCCAAGGCGATCGGCGCATCACCACTCGACGAAGTGCCGGGGATCGGGCCGGCGCGCAAGAAGGCACTGTTGATGCACTTCGGCACTGCCCGCGCGGTGCGAGGCGCGAGCCTCGAGGATCTTCAGCGCGCACCGGGGGTAAGCAAGGCGGTGGCCCAGCAAGTGTACGACTTCTACCACGCGCGCTAGACCGCTACCTTGACCAGCAGCGCGACGAGGCCCACCAGCGCCAATCCCATCTGCGGTGGACGCAGGCGAGCGAAAAACGCGGGTACCTCCCCGCGACGCGCGGCGGTCGGATCGAGCAGCGCGATGCTGCCGTAGCCGACCACGAGCAGCGCAAATGCGATCCGCGGCGTCGTCAGAAGGCTCGCGCCGCCGAGCAGGAATAGCCACAGCATCGTTGCGATCTGTGCCGGGCGTGGGCCGCCTTCGGTCAAGAAGCTCAAACCTCGGCGCACGCCGGCGAGGAAGACCAGCAATGCTGCGCCCCATCCCTGGCCGGCAGCGATTGCGATCGCCGGCCACGGTGGAGGCGCCAGCCAGGCGGCGAGCGCCAGCACCGGGAAAGCCGCCATCGGCCCATAGCCGAGAGTAAGGCTGAGAGGGGGAATACGCGTGGCGCCGGCCATGATGCAAAGCAACGAACGGTCGATCTTGCCGGTTGCACTGCCTGGGCACCGCGCCAAGCCAATTGCGTTCGTCGCGAGCATCCACCGGGCTTGCCGGGACGATATTCTTAAACCCCGCTCATCCTGCATCTTGCCGGGGCTCTAGGCGGCGTTCGAGCCTCGCTTGGTACGAACGAAAACTGTTTTCGGCGGGCTCTCGGGTCGCTCAGGAGGCGCGGCGGATCGATCGGGGCGCGTTCTGACCGAGGCGTTCGAGGTTGAAATTTTCGGCAAACTCGATCCCGGCCTTTCCGCCCTTGGCCCAGCGTAGCTTGGCCGGGAACATCTCATTGTCGAGCAGCTCGATCAGCAGGTCGAGACCGATTGCCTCGCCGTCGATCTCGATGCCGTCGATCATCGCGCCCGTCGAGGAGATGTTGCGGATGCGCACCTCGCCGCTGGTATTGCCGATCTCGATCCGCGCTGTGCGGAGCACGCTGAGGCGCGGGCTACGGCTGACCTTGTAGCCGCCCGCGGTGGCGTGGCCGCCCGCTGCCTCGAGCTGCTTGATGACCTCTTCAGATCGCGCCGGCTTGCCGTAGACATAGCCCTGGATATGACTGCACCCGAGCTCGCGGATCAGCGCGATCTCGTCCTGTACCTCGACGCCCTCGGCGGTGGTCTCCATCCCCAGCGTGTCGGCGAGGGTGACGATCGCCTTGATGATGGCCGCGTTGCGATTGCCGGGTTGGATCGCGCCGCGGACGAAGCTCTGGTCGATCTTGATCTTGTCGAACGGTGCCTTCTTCAGATAGCCAAGCGACGAATAGCCGGTGCCGAAATCGTCGAGCGCGAGCCGGACGCCAAGCTTTTTCAGCGTCTTGAACATCAATTCCGAGGCGGCATCGTCGTTGACGAACACGCTTTCGGTGATTTCCAACTCCAGCCGCTGCGGCGTGATTCCTGACCTGGCGAGCGCATTGGTGACGACCGCGGGAAGCGCCGGATTGGCGAACTGGATCGGCGAAACGTTGACCGCGACGCGCACCGCGTCGGGCCACCGCGCCGCCTCGGTGCAGGCGGTGCGCAGCACCCATTCACCGATCGCCTCGACCAGCCCGCACTCCTCGGCGACCGGGATGAACTCGGCGGGCGATACGCTGCCCCGGGTCGGGTGATCCCAGCGTAACAACGCCTCATAGCCTACGATGCACTCGTCGCGAGTAGAGACCACCGGCTGGTATGCGACGTGGAACTGGTCGGCGGCGAGCGCCTGGCGCAGATCATCCTCGAGCTGCTTGCGTGACTGCGCGCCCTTGAGCAGTTCGGACCGGAAGAAACGATGGATACCGCGCCCATCGGCCTTGGCAGCGTATAGCGCGAGGTCGGCGTTACGCACCAGCAGCTCGGCGGTTTCACCATCACCCGGCGCCACCGCGATGCCGACAGAACAGCCGATGGTAATCGACGTCCCCTCGATGAAATAGGGTTGCGACAACGAATCGATCACGGCGCGCGCCAGATCGGTGAGCCGGTCGCGGTTGCTTTCACCAGGCAGCACGACCTGGAATTCATCGCCGCCGAGGCGTCCCACCAGGCCGGCATCGCCGACTACCCGGGTAAGGCGCTGCGCAACTTGCCTGAGCAGCACGTCTCCCGTGTGGTGGCCGAGCGTGTCGTTGACCGCCTTGAAGCGATCGAGGTCGAGCAGGAAAAGCGCGGTCGGGCTGTATGGGCCATTGCCTTGAGCCAGTGTCTGGCCGAGCGACGCCTTCATCCGCTGTCGATTGGCAAGGCCGGTCAAGTCGTCGAACAGCGCAAGACGGGTGATTTCCGCCTCCGAGCGTCGTTTCTCGGTCAAGTCGCTTCCCGAGCCGATGAAGCCGTGGAAGGAGCCGCGTTCGTCGGTCACCGGCCTGCCAGAGATCGACCACCAGCGTTCTGACGCCCCACCTTCGGCCGCCTGCACCGAATAGTCGGCGAAAGCGGTGCGAGAAGTAAGATGAAAGGCCAGCGTACGCTCGGTGCCCGCGCTCGCGCCGTCCATCCGGAAGATTGCCGTCAGCGGCCGGCCGATTGGGTCATCGCCGGCGGCGGCGAGCTCGCGCCCGACCTTGGCGCTGATATAGGTGAGGCGGCCCTGGCGGTCGGTCTGCCAGAACCAGCCGGTGCCATGTGCCTCGAACTCCTCGACCAGGCGCGCTGCGAGCCGGCCATCGTTCTCCGCCACGGCGCGCGCCTGGGCAAGACCATGGTCGGCGAGCGCCAGCCGATAGGCGACGATACCAAGTGCGATCATGAACATCACCGCGATCTGGCTTGCGATTCCGAAGCCCGACAGCGCGACGGTGACGACCACCATGCCAAGCGCGAAGGCGAGGATTGCGGCGCGGACCGCGTAGAGCGTCGCCGCGGTGACGCCGATCGACCCGAAGGCGGCGACGAAGCAGACGAAGCGCCAGTGATCGCTGTCGATGTCGCTGCCGAGATGCGCGAGCCATAGCAAGGTGATAACCAGCGCCGCGCTCATCGGGACGAGCGCGCGCGTTCGGGCATGAACCGACCAGTGGCGCGCGGCGCCGATCCTGAGCACCGCCAGTGTGGCAATCCCGAGCACGATGGCGAGCATCGCATCTGCGGCGATCGAATTAATCAGCTCGTGCGGGCCAGCAAGTGTCGCGCCGAAGATCGCGGTAATCAGCGCGACCAGCTGCGCGACCAGCGCCACCGTCCAATTGGCCGACAGATGCTCTAGCGGCGCGTCGCCGCCAATCAGCGCCCCACCGGCCTCGTCGAGTGCAAACAGCGACAAGGTCGATGGCGGGCGGGATTCTGGGCGTTTGGCGAGACGGCGCGACATGCTTGTCGAGCTAGCAGGTCAACCCTTTCCAGAATGTTCCGACGCCGCAATTTTTTGGCAAAGGACATTGGCGCGGTTCAGTCGCGTTCGGGAGGCGGTTGCAGCCAGCTGACGACGAGAACAGGGAGGACGAGCGCCCATCCTTCGATCATCACGCCAAGATAAACCCAGGCGATAGTCTGCGTCGGCATCCAAAGTCCAAGCGGATGAGCCGCGCCGAAGTAGAAGCAGCCAATGATCGCGATCGAGGCGATTATTCGTCCGCTGATATGCCCGGCTCGAGCGCGGAGCATCCGCTCGCGCTCATCGAGCCCCTTTTCGAGGTCGGCCATCAGGCGTGGTCCGAGCATCCTGAGCCAGCCGGCTGCCCCAAGCGCCCCGAACAACAGCAATCCGCCGGTGGCTATCCGGAAAAGCGATGCGACTGAACGGGTGCGATCGTCTATCGCGGCGGCGACCAGCACATAACCGACCAGCATCGTGACGAGCGCCAGCGCCGGCCACCACCGCAAGTTACGGCGTTCCGGATGGCCGAGCAGCGTCACCCTGTCGAGCCTGGTCCAGTGCACGAAAGCATCGGCATGACGGGCGATGGCGTTGGCGCGCATGGATTACTCCGTTGCTTCGGCGCGGCGCAGCGCGACCGCAACCGATTCGAAGGGCCGGAACGAAAACAAGTGCTCGAGCGCCACCCCGAAATGCTCGGCGATCTTCATCGCCAGCTCCAGACTCGGGCTGTAGTCGCCGCGCTCAAGGTAGCCGATCGTCTGGTGATTGACGCCCACTGCCTCAGCGAGTTCGCGGCGGGATTCGCCGCGCTCGGCGCGAAACAGGGCAATTCTGTTGTAAATCATCGACAATCGACATTCGCCAGACATCAAACGTTGTGTTTACACAACGATTCGATGCCATGTCAATATCAGCTTCCCGCCTATGTCGCGGAGATGCGTTATCGCGTAGATGCGGGCCAGTCGTGGCATGACGGGGGACGGAATGACGGTGGTGCGCTGGGTGTTTACCGCGCTGTTGTTCGCGGTGGTGGCGGTATGCCTGGCGATCACGATCGTCCCGCGCTTCCTCGACCGGGTCTATTATCGCGGGCCGGTGAGCAATCATTTCGATGGGCAGCGCTTCTTCAACCCCGATCCCGACGGTGACACTGCCTCCGCGCCGCCAGTCGGCCGGAGCCGCGGCGGCTTCATTTGGCGCTACATCACCAATCGCGACAAACGGCCGCCTTGGCCCGCGCACGTTGATGTTCACCAGACCGCGCCGCCCGCGCTGGTCGAGGGCGAGCGGATGGTCGTGACGTGGATCGGCCACGCCACGGTGCTAGTGCAGACACAGGGCCTCAATATTTTGATCGATCCGGTGTGGAGCGAGCACGCCGGGCCGTTCGGCCTAGGGCCGACGAGAGTTGCCGAGCCGGGGGTGGCGTTCGACCGGCTGCCGAAGATCGACGTCGTGCTGGTCAGCCACAACCACTACGATCACATGGACCTGGCGACGCTCAAGCGGCTGTGGATGCGCGACAAGCCGCTGATCGTCTCAAGCCTGGGCAATGACAGCATCATTGGCCAGGTCGGCGTGCCGGCAAAGGCGCTCGACTGGGGCGGGCGCATCGCACTCAAGCCCGGCGTCGAGCTAATCGCAACGCGCGCGCATCACTGGTCGAGCCGCTGGTTTACCGATCGGAACCGGGCGCTTTGGTCCGGCTTTGCGCTGACGATGCCGGGCGGCAACCTGTTCTATTCGGGCGATACCGGCGCGGGCGACCTCGGTTGGGTCGACGAGGCGCGAGCGCTGGGCCCGATCCGGCTTGCGCTGCTGCCGATCGGCGCCTTCCGTTTCGTGCCGGGCCAAATGGCGATTGGCGCGCATATCGGGCCCGTCGACGCGGTCGAGATTTTCCAGCGGCTCGGGGCGGCGCGCGCTATCCCGGTGCATTGGGGGACCTTCCGCTTGTCCTACGAGGCTTACGACACGCCGCCCAAGCTGCTCGATGCGGCGATGGCCTGCGCCGGGCTCGATCCGACGCGCTTCGCTCCCGTCGCGATCGGTGCCCAGACCGAGATTGCAGCCTACGCGCCGCCACCGGCCGCGCCCACCGTGTCGCGCGATGCGTTGCTCCGGTGCCTCGATACGCCGGCGGTAAGGGCGTTGCGGTAGAGAAAATCTAGAGCCAGCCGCGACGCCGCTTGCGTGCCTCGTCGGCCATGCGCCGGCGATAACGCCAGGCCAGCGTCACCGAAACGGCAATGAGCAGGAACAATAGCATATATGCGATTTCATGACGGGTCATGACGATCCTCGATAAGCGATTACGGCTTTGCCGGCGCGATGGCCGTGACCTACCTCGCGCCTCAACGCTGAGACGCTGTGGATGTTGCCAACCGCAGCCGGTGCAGCAGATCGCGTGGACTTATTCGAGGGGTATCGAGTGACATAAAGACCGGGCGACACCTTGTGTCGTTTGTCCAGGAGCCGTGTATCGGCTGTCCAGGACCCGTGTATCGGCGCAAATTTCACTGTGGAATTTCCCATCCCGGCCGGCGCAGCCGGGCACGAACGCCGACGAAAAAACTCGCCCGCCCTATCGCGCGGCGACCTCGGTGCGATCGGGCTTCACCTGGAGCAGGCTCGCCACGTGCGCCTTGAACGCGCGAAGTTCGCGACCGGAAAGCTGGGCGACCTGAAGCGTCGAGATCGACAGCGGATTGACTGGCACGTTGTTGCGGCGAACCTCGTAGTGGACATGCGGTCCGGTCGACAAGCCGGTCGAGCCGACATAGCCGATCACCTCGCCCGCGGAGACGTGCTCGCCCCGCCGCACCGCAATCCTGCTCAAGTGTCCGAATCCGGTGGTAAGTGCGCCGCCGATGTTGATGCGGACGAAATTGCCATAGCCGGCATCGCGGCCGGCGAAGACGACGGTGCCCGGTGCCGTCGCGTGGATCGGCGAGCCATAGGGTGCCGCTACGTCGATACCCTCGTGCATCCGCCAGATGTGCAGGATCGGATGGAAGCGCCGGCCGAACGGCGAGCTGACCCGGCCGGCAACGGGCAGGCCGCCGGCTTGCCGTTCCTCGCCACCGCGGCCCGAGGCGTTAAGCCACTGGTCCTTGCCGTCGAGCGTCCAGCGTGCAAGCTCGACCTTGCGGCCCTTCATGTCGAGGCCGGCGAAGACAAGATCACCGAGCTGAGTCTCTCCCGTCGCCGCCCGAGCTCGTTCGACGACGAGGTCGAACTTCGCGCCCGAGGTGACGGCGCTGCCCAGCGAAACGCGCGTGGCGATTGCCTTTACGTAACTTTCGACGACCTTTGCCGGCAGCCCCGCGGCGCGCGCCGAGCGATACAGGCTCGAGCCGACGATCCCTTCGACCCGCAACGGTGTATGGTCGATCGCGATCGGCTGCGGGGTCAGCGTCAACTTCCCGTTGGTGCGGGAGATTGTCAGGTTGAGGTCGAAGCGGGCGCGGAAGGCGAGCTTCTCAAGCGGACGCGGCACCGATTCACTGGCGCGGCGGCCAAGCGTGATATCGAACCGCGTGCCCGCCTTGACGTCGTCGAGTGACATCTGGCGCGAGACGAGCGCGGCGACGTCCTCAGCTTCGCTGTTGGCGACGCCGGCGCGGTGCAGCACGTCGATCAGGTCGTCGCCTTCCCCGAGCGTCGCGGTCAGGTCGACGATCGGGCGCTCCGGGGTTTTGGCGAGCGGAGCGACAAGGTCGCCGGCGGCTTCGTGGCGACCGGTGGTGGCGCCCCAGGCGATCGGCGAGATCGATTGCGCGCGGCTCTCGTCCCACTGCGTGCCGCTGATCGCCGGCGGCGCTGCCCCGACGATCGGGCGCGGCGCAAGGCCGGGCGATAGGAACCAGGCGCCGGCAAGCAGCACGAGGCACGTTGCTGCGCCACGAAACCATTGCGGCGAGCCGATCTGCGCACCAAGATCGGGCGTCCAGTCGATGGTAATGGCGCGATCGTGGAGGCGATCGATCAGCGAACGTACCGGCGCGGGCGCGCTCGCGGCCCGGCCGAAGGCAATGCCGCCGCCCCCGCCCAGTCCATGATCGTCGCGCAGAAACAAGATATGCGCCCCCGGCAAATCCTCGCGCGCAGCCCCACCCGGCCACACGTGACATGACTGTGGGGCGAAGAGACTAAAGTCAAATTAACCGAGTCGCCGTCGAGTCGCTTGTGCGGCGAATCGTGCCGGGGCAGGGGTGGAAGACCTAGTTCGGCCCGAGTAAAAGCGCGAACCTTGCGCTGGCGAGCTCAAAGCCCGATCTTCTCTTTTATCATGTCCGCGTTCGCCCGCTCGCCCGTCACTGCCGTGCTGGGGCCGACCAATACCGGGAAGACTCACCTCGCCGTCGAGCGGCTCTGTGCGCATTCAAGCGGGATGATCGGTTTTCCCCTGCGCCTCCTGGCGCGCGAAGTGTACGATCGTGTCGTCGCGCTCAAGGGCGCCAAAGAAGTCGCGCTCATCACTGGCGAGGAGAAAATCTTGCCAGCCGAGGCGCGCTGGCTGCTGTGCACCGCCGAATCCATGCCGACCGATCGCGAAGTGAGCTTTGTCGCGCTCGACGAGGCGCAGCTGGGTGCCGATCCGGAGCGCGGGCATGTGTTCACTGATCGGCTGCTCAATGCGCGCGGCCGGGAGGAGACGATGATCCTTGGCTCGGAATCGCTGAGGCCGATCGTCCGATCGCTGGTACCGGAGGCGGAGATCATCGGGCGGCCAAGGTTTTCGACGCTTTCCTATGCCGGTGCGAAAAAGATCTCGCGGTTGCCCAAGCGTTCGGCGATCGTCGCCTTCTCGGCCGAGGAGGTCTATGCAGTCGCGGAGATGCTGCGGCGCCTGCGCGGCGGCGCAGCGGTGGTGATGGGGGCGCTCAGCCCGCGCACCCGCAATGCGCAGGTGGCAATGTTCCAGGCCGGCGAGGTCGATTATCTTGTCGCGACCGACGCGATCGGCATGGGGCTCAACATGGATGTGGCGCACGTCGCCTTCGCGTCCCTGAGCAAGTTCGACGGGCAGCGGCAGCGACGTCTCACCGTGCCCGAATTGGCGCAGATCGCCGGCCGCGCCGGACGGCATCAGCGCGACGGCACCTTCGGGGCGATCACCGAGGAAGGGCCGGGGGCGTTCACCGCCGAGGAAATCGCTGCGATCGAAGAGCATCGTTTCCCAAAGCTCGATTTCGTCTATTGGCGCGAGGGCTCTCCCGATTTCAGCAGTGTCGACGCATTGATCGCCAGCCTGGAGGGGAAGCCCGATCACCTACGACTGCGCGCGGCGCCACGAGCGGCCGACCTCGCCGTGCTGAAAGGACTTGCCGGCGAGGATTGGGTGCGCGCGCGCGCTCGGCATCCGCGAAGCGTTGCGCGGCTCTGGGCGGCGTGTGGATTGCCCGATTTCCGCAAGCTTGGCGTCGATCCGCACGCGAGGTTCGTGGCGCGACTGTTCCAGCACCTGTCCGAAGGCAACGGCTACATTCCCCACGACTGGTTTGCCGCCGAGATCGCCCGGCTCGACAGTGTCCAGGGAGATGTCGAGACGCTCGCCGGGCGCATCGCAGCGGCGCGCAGCTGGGCATATATCGCGCATCGCGCCGACTGGCTTGCCGACCCCGCGCATTGGGCCGGGCGCACGCGGGACATCGAGGAACGGTTGTCGGACGCGCTTCACGCCTCGCTGACGCAGCGCTTCGTCGACCGGCGGACGACGGTTTTGATGCGCCAGATCGGCAAGGATGTGTCCGCGCTGCCGGTGGTGGTCGGCGACGAGGGCGAGGTGCTGGTCGAGGACCATCCAATCGGGCGGCTCGAAGGCTTTCGCTTCACCGTCGCGCCGGGTGCGCGCCATGCAGACAAGAAGCTGCTGCTGGCTGCGGCCGAAAAAAGGCTGGCTGGAGAGCGCGCACGGCGCGGACAAGCGCTCGCCGGAGCCGCCGACCAGGCGATCCAGCTCGCCGCCGAGCCAGGCGAGCGGCCGGCGATCTGCTGGCAAGGACACGAAGTGGCGCATCTCGTCCCCGGCTCTTCGCTCGCGCGCCCACGGCTTGTCCTCGACCGCAGCCTCGATTGTCTCGACAAGCCGCTGGCCGACCAGGTCCGCTCGCGCCTCGATTGCTGGCTTGCCGACCAGATCGGGCGGCGTCTGCCGGTATTCGGGCGCCTCGATGCCCTTGCACGAGACGCGCAGGCGAGCGCGGCCTTGCGCGCGATCGCTGCCGCGATGCTCGATAATGGCGGGATCCTGCCGCGGGCTGTCGTCGGCGACAGCATTGATCGGCTCGACACAATAGAGCGCAAGCGGTTGCGCCAGGCCGGGGTGACCATCGGCTCGCTCGACCTGTTCGATCCGCGGTTGCTCAAGCCCGAGGCGGCGAGGTGGCGGGCTGCGCTGGTTGCCGCGCTCGCCGAAGCGCCAACCGAGGCCGCCGCGCCGGTGGGCGCAACGGTGTTGCCCCGCGGCGCCGTCGCCGGCTTTCGTAATCTCGGCGGACAGGCGGTGCGGATCGATCTCGCGGAGCGGATCGCGCGCGCTGTTCACGACGCGCGGCAAGGGAGCGCCCCGTTCGCGCCGGATCCGGCGCTCGCCACCTCGATGGGGCTCGCGCCCGATACAGTCGCGCGACTGATGGCGGCGCTCGGTTTTCGCTCCGCACCCGCGGTTGACGGCGCGCCGCGCTGGCAATGGCGCGGCCGGCCGCGCGTGCGCCCGCTTGCGCCGGTCCGGCCGCGGCCCGGTAATGCCTTCGCGGCGCTGGCCGACTGGGGCGGCAATGGCGGGTGAGCCGTTCGACGCGATGCGCCTCGACCGCTTCTTGTGGTACGCTCGCCTCGCCAAGACGCGGCCCTATGCCCAGGTGCTCGCGGAATCGGGTCGTTTCAGGATCGACGGCCGGGCGATAGACCGTGCCGCCGCGCCGGTGCGGATCGGCAACGTGCTCACCTTCGCCGATCATCGCGGTGCCGTCCGCACGATTCGCATCGCGGCGCTTCCCACCCGGCGCGGGCCTCCCGCCGAAGGGCGTGGCTGCTACGACGAGCTTGCGAACGTCTCGCAGGAAGCGCCAGGTGATTGACGCGCCGGTCCGCCGGGCATAGCAGCGAGCCGTTACCGTTACGCCGCCAAGGGAGTTATCCGGCAAATGACCTACGTCGTCACCGATGCCTGCATCCGCTGCAAGTACATGGACTGCGTCGAAGTCTGCCCGGTCGACTGTTTCTACGAGGGCGAGAACATGCTCGTCATCAATCCTAGCGAGTGCATCGATTGCGGCGTGTGCGAGCCCGAATGCCCTGCCGAGGCGATCCTTCCGGATACCGAGAACGGCCTCGAAAAGTGGCTCGAGCTCAACGCGAACTTTTCGGCGCAATGGCCCAACGTGACGCGCAATGCCGGGCAAACGCCCGAGGACGCCGACAGCCACAAGGGCGAAGAAGGCAAGTACGACAAGTACTTCTCGCCCGAACCAGGCCAGGGCGACTGATCGAAAACCACCGCGATATAGAGCATCGACGCTGGCCGGATCGGCTCGCAGCCAACAGGGTTGCGGGCCTCGATCGGCTCGTGCTGTTCGGAAATACGTTTCGCTGGTAATTTTATTGCGGTTGTGTTAAACGAGGACTCGACGGGGACAGGTATCGACTGCCCCCTGCAAGGAGTCGCTCGAATTCCTCCCGTGATGTGCCTTGCCGGCCCTTTTGCCGACACTGTCGCTCGTGCGGAGATGATCCAAGGAAAGGCTTTCAAGAATGGTCGCTAAGGCGCTGTCCTTCGATGTTGGAGATTACGTCGTTTACCCCAAGCACGGCGTCGGCCGTGTCGTCGAGCTGCAGAAGCAGGAAATCGCGGGAATGCAGCTCGAACTTTATGTGCTGCGCTTCGAAAAGGAGAAGATGACGCTCCGCGTGCCGACTAACAAGGCCGAGTCGATCGGGATGCGCAAGCTTTCCAGCGACAAGACGCTCAAGGAAGCGCTCGACACGTTGAAGGGCAAGCCCAAGGTCAAGCGAACCATGTGGTCGCGCCGCGCGCAAGAATATGAAGCGAAGATCAACTCGGGCGACCTCGTGTCGATCGCCGAGGTAGTTCGCGACCTGTTCCGCGCGGAGGATCAGCCCGAGCAAAGTTATTCGGAGCGCCAGATTTTCGAGGGCGCTACCAGCCGCCTCGCGCGCGAGCTCGCCGCGATGGAGGAGACCGACGAGCCCAGCGCGCAGCAGAAGATTCTCGACATCCTGCGCAAGGCCGCTCCGCTCCACGCGAAGGACAAGATCGAGGCCTGATTCCAAGCCCGTTATGCGGGGACGAAGGGCGGTCGCTTGCGGCCGCCCTTTTCGATTGCACATAATGACGGAGTGTATTATCGGTGCAACACACATTCGGGAGAGTCGAGATGCGCAATTTATTGCTGTTGGTTGCCCTGCCGCTCGCGGCCTGTTCCGGTCATGGTAGTGGCGCCGACGCCGCCGGCGTCCCGGCATCGGGCAGCGGCACGTCGCGCAGCTACGCGGTCAGCGGCTTTACAGGCGTCGACCTCAGAGGCTCGGATGACGCCTTAGTACGCGTCGGTAGCGCGTTCGCGGTGCGGGCCGAAGGACCGTCCGATATGCTCGACGATCTCAAGATCACCAAGGATGGCGACACGCTCAAGATTGGCCGCAAGTCGCATTCGGGCTTCCATTGGGGCGCCGGCCGCAAGGTCAAGATATTCGTGACCATGCCGTCGATCGCCTCGGCCGGCGTCGCCGGGTCGGGTGACATGACGGTCGACAGCGTCAATGGTGGCAGTTTCTCGGGTTCGACCGCGGGCTCGGGCGACCTCACCGTTCGCGGTCTTAACGTGAGCGCCGTCGACTTGTCGATCGCCGGCAGCGGGAATATCTCGGCTGCCGGCCGCGCCCAGCAGGGTTCGCTGTCGCTAGCTGGCTCGGGCAATATCGAGGCTGGCGGCCTGTCGCTAAACGAGGCGAAGGTGTCGGTCGCAGGATCAGGCGACATCAAGGCGATGGTCAATGGCCACGCCAAGGTATCGATCATGGGCTCGGGCGACGTCGATCTCGGCGGCGGCGCGACCTGCGAGGTATCGAAGATGGGATCCGGCACGGTCAGCTGCGGGCATTGATCGCCGCGCCCATCGGTGCGAGTGTCGGGGCATGATCCGTCCCGCTCTCGCGCTGGCGCTGCTCGCCTTGCCGCTGCCCGCGCGGGCGGCGACGCGCAATTTCATTATCACCAGCTTCGACCATATCCGCGTGAACGGACCGTTCGCGGTCACCGTGACGACCGGAAAGCCGCCCTCGGCGAGCGCCCAGGGCAGCCTCGATGCGCTCGACGGCGTGACGCTGGAGGTCGACGACGATACGCTGGTGGTGAGCATGGGCGCCGGCAACTGGTCCAGCGATTCGGGCAAGATGGTGACACCGCCTGCGATCACTGTCAGCACCGACCGCCTCGACCGCGCAACGATCAACAGCGGCGCGACGCTCGCCATCGACGCGATGAAGGGCCAGCAAGTCATGCTGACGCTCAATGGCACTGGCACGCTTTCGGTTGGCGCGGTCGCCGCCGACCAGTTTGCCGCAACGATTATCGGCACCGGCAAGATGACGCTCGCCGGCAAGGCGGCAAAAGCGCGCTTCATGGTCTCGGGGCCAGGCAACATCGACGCGAGACAATTGATGGTCGGCGATCTCACCGCGCGATCCGACGGGCCGGGTGAGCTCGATCTCGCCGCACGCTATACCGCCGATGTCACCTCGACCGGGCTCGGGCTGATCGATGTTGCCGGCACGCCCTCGTGCACCGTCCGCGCGGTCGCCGGCGGTCCGATCCGCTGCGGGCAACATCATGAGTGAAAGTCCAGTAACTATGAGCCAGCGGCCGGTACGCGATAATCGCGCGGAGCAGGAATTCGAGCTTGAGGTCGATGGCCGTCGTGCGATCGCTGCCTACCAGCGCGAGGGTAGCACGATCGTCTTCACCCACACTCATGTGCCGCAGGCTATCGAGGGCCGCGGGATCGGGAGCAAGCTTATCCGTGCTGCACTCGACGCGGTGAGAGATGAAGGATTAAAAGTAGTGCCTCAATGTCCGTTTGTCGCCGCTTATATCGAGCGGCACCCGGAATATCGGGATTTGCTGGCGCGCCGCTAAAGACAAGCCGCATCGATATGAACGCCGAAGGTATTCTCATCCAGGTTGGTTAGAACGGCCTGATTTTGGAACCAAATTGGTAAGTCATGCTGGCTTCATTCACTTTTTTTGTCAGGGACCCAATCAATTTCCGCTCCGCACGCTTCTTCTTGTTTTTGCGAGCTCGATACCTGCTTGGGAGGAAGGGCTGCTCGCCACGGGCCGGTTCTAGCGCCCGCGAACGCTGCGCCAGGCTTCTGCGATCTCCTCGAGGCTCGAGGCGACATCGAGGAACGGCTTGGGATCGTGCCCGAGGCTCGCCCTTATCACCGATTGCCTCGCCCCCTGGTAAAGGCGTGACAAGGTACGCGCGACATCGCCGCCTTGCTCGAAGTCGAGCCCTGCCTCGAGCGCAAAAAGGATTGCGGTGGCTCGGGTCGCCTTATCGCTCTTGACCTTGAACTGCCGGTGCTCGGTCGCCCAGGAGAGCGTGCGAAGAGCATGGACGAGCTCATCGTAAAGCAACTCGACGAGCTGGTGCGGATCGGCCTCGGCGGTGCGCCCGACGACGTCGATCTGGCGATAGGTCGCCGCCGGGTCGCCGCCCAGCCTGGTCGCGTACCTGACCATGATCAGTTGCTGCTGCTCTTGTTCCAAGCGTCGATCTGCTGCTGCAGGAACGCCTGGGTCGACTTGTAGGAGGCGACTTTTGAATCCATGCTGGCGAACTGCTGGGTCAGCCGGGTGCGCATGTCGTCTTCCTGGCTTTGCAGATCGCTTTGCTGGTCGGCGAGGTCGGACTGCGCCTTTTGAAATTTGGTGAGGCTCGCGCCGAGCCCGAAGGTTGGGCTCGATGCCGAAGTGGCAACGAAATTGAGCGCACCAAGGATTCCATTCCCGGTCATGATATAGGTGGTCGTACTCGTCCCGCTGGTATTTTCGAACATCTTCCCGACCTGGTCGGGCCATTTCGAAAGCGCAGTGGCGAGCTGTGCCTGGTCGACGCTCAGCGTGCCGTCACGATTGGTGCCGACGCCGATCTCGGCAAGCGTGGTCGGGGCGCCGCTGCCGTCGGGGGGAATTAGCTGCGCCAGCGTCAACTGGCTGAGCTGGCGCTTGAGGTTGCCCGCCGCGACATCCTGGCTCAAGTCGCCGGTCTTGGGATCCGTCGCCGAATCCACCTCGGCGATCAGCTGGTTATAGGTATCGACGAAATCGGTAACTGCCTGGCTCAGCGCCGCGGTGGGCTTGGCCGAGCCGATCGTCACCACGGTGCCAGGCTGCGCCTGGGTGAGATTCATCTGCACGCCGGAGATCAGGTCGCTGAACGAGTTACTCGACCGGCTGAACGAAACGCCGTCGAGCGACACGATTGCGTCCTGCGCCGAGGTACCAATCGTCGTGCCGCTTGCGCCGACGCCGACATTAAGCGCGGCGAGGCCGGGAGCGCTCGCGTCCTCGGTGGCGGTCATGGTGAAAGCTTGAGCCGCACCGGTTGCGCCCTTGAGCATCAGCCTCGCGCCGCCCGAATCGCTGACCACCGTTGCAGTGACGCCGGCGTCGGCGGCGTTGATCGCCTGGGCGATGCCTTGCAGGCTGGAATGATCCGAATCGATCGTGACGGTGATCGGCTGTGCGCTGCCGGCAGTGAAGCCGGTCATCTGGCCGTTCGACACGGTCGCATTGCCCAAGGTGATCGTCAGGGAGCCGGTGCCGATCGATGCGGTGGGATCGGCGATGACGCCACTTGCCGCCGATTGTGCCGCGGCGAGCTGCTGTACCTCAACTTGCGCCGACACATTGGAGAGGTTCGAGCCCGTCAGCGCCGAGACGGTCAGGATGTTGCTGTTAGAGCTCGTCGGCTGCGTCGCCAGCGTGCCGCCCTGGATCAGCTGCGACAACGCGGAGGCGAAGCCGCTGATGCCGCTTTGAAGAGTGCCGACCGAGCTGATCTCGGCGGTGAGCGTGTCGTTCTGCGAGCTGTACTGCTGCTCCTTCAACGCGAATTGGGCGCTGACCAGCGACTCGACGAGCGATGCCGTGTCGATCCCCGAACCGGTGTTGAGCGAGTTGAGGATCTGCGACGCGGCCGCGGCGGTAGGATTGCTGTTGGTCGTGCTGCTCGAACTTGTCGAACTATTGGTCGACGACGTCGTCGAAGTGCTGCTGGTCGAGCTCACGGAGCTGGTCGTCGTCATCGCCGAATCCCCTTTATGGAATTAGCGACCGCGCCGGCGCGATCTTTAGAAAAATCAGCGCTGTTTGACGCCGTTTTCGTCGAATAGCGCGGTCTCAGGCACCTCGATCGGCGGCGGGCTGCCGCCGGCGCGTTGGTTGAGGTTGAAGACGAACGCCAGGACGGTGGCGATGGCGAGATAAAGATCGTCGCGGATTTCCTGATTCTCTCGCGTCGTAAAATAGAGCGCGCGGGCCAGCGCAGGGTATTCGAGCACCGGCACCGCGGCCTCGCTCGCCACGTCGCGAATCGCAAGCGCGGTGGCGCCGCGTCCCTTGGCGACGAGCACCGGTACCTTGTCTTGTCCGCGATCGTAGCGCAGCGCGACCGCGAAATGGGTGGGATTGGTAAGGACGACGTGCGCGCTCTCGACGGCCTTGCGCACCGAGCGGCGGGCCATTGCGCGCTGGCGCTGTCGCTGCTGCGCCTTGACCTCGGGCGAACCTTCGGTCTCCTTGTGCTCGTCCTTGATCTCCTGCTTCGACATTTTGAGCTGCCCGAGCAGGCGGATGATCTGCACCGGCAGGTCGATGCCCGCAATGACGACAAGGCCGCCGGCCATCGCGAACAGGATCGTCAAAAGATTTCCGCCAAGCAACGCTACCGCCTCGTGAACGTCGGTGCCGGCGAGGCCAATCGCCTGGTGCGAGACCTTCCACAGCATATAGGCACCGATCACACCCAACAGCGCGACCTTGAGCAGCGATTTGGCGAGCTCGATCCATCCTTGTGCGCCGAGGATTCGCTTAAGCCCCGCGGCCGGATCGATCCGACTGGCCTTTGGCATCAGGAGCTTGCCGTTGAAGCGGAGGCCCGAAAGGCCCGCTTGGCTGGCAATCGCTGCGACCACCATGATTGCCACCAGGGCGGCGAGCGACGGAAGCAACTTCCAGCCGGCCTGGGCGAGCGGACGGAACGGTTCGAAATCGATGAGGTCGCCGGCGTCGAACTGAAAGCTCGCGGTCATCAGCGATTGGCAGGCGCGCAGCAGCGGCGGTCCGAACAGCGCCATCCAGCCGCACCCGGCAAGCACGACCAGCGCCGTTGCGAACTCGCGCGACTTGAGCAGCGTGCCGTCGTCGGCGGCCTCACGCTTGCGCTTTTGGGTCGGCGCTTCTGTCTTTTCGCCGAATTCCTCCGCCATCAGCCGATCACCAGCCGTTGAGCGGCGTCGAGTGATTCACGGATGATGACCAGCATGTAATCGCCCATCGCCGGAAAGGCGATCGCCAGCGCGATCACTCCGACCGCGAGGCTCGCCGGCAAGCCAACGGCGAACAGGTTGAGCGCCGGCGCCGAACGCGACAACATCCCGACGACAAGGTTGAGGCACAAGAGCAGGAAGCCGACCGGCAGCGCCAGCAGGAAACCCGCTGAAAAGGCGTAACCGCCGAACAGCGCGATAGCTTTTAGATGGCTGGCCGCGATCCAGGCGGCTCCGGGCGGCATCGCGTCGTAGCTCTTCACCACCATGTCGACCAATACCAGGTGGCCGTTAAGCGACAGGAAGAGGAGCGTCAGCAGCACCGACATGAATTGGCCGATCGCCTGGCTCGAGCTGCCGGTCTGCGGATCGACCATCGAAGCAAAGCCGATCCCCATCGAGTTGCCGATCACCTCGCCCGCGATGAGCGGCGCGGCAAAGGCGATCTGGATTATGAAGCCGATCGCGAGCCCGACCAGCGCCTCGGCGCCTACCGACAAAATCGTCGCCAGCGAAAACACCTCGGCAGGCGGGGTGAGGCTATGGGTGGCGAGCACCAGCACGCCGATCGCGCCCGACAGCGTGATACGCACGGGAAGCGGTACCGACACCGCGCCGAATATCGGTGCCGCGATGAACGCTGCGCCGACGCGGACCATGACGAAAATCAGCGCCCAGAGCTGCGGCTCTATCGAAAGGCCGAAGCCTAGCATCGCGCGCCAGCCTCGATGCCGGAGACCACGGTCGCGCTGGCCGGCGTCCACATGCGAAGGCTGTTATGAAGCGTTGAGCCCTGCCCGAGGCGTTGCACAGCCGGATCACGGCGTTCGCCGGGAAGGCGCAACTTGAAGTGCGGTATCCACAAAATGGCAGGTGCCCCCGTCATCGCCTAGCGCACCAGGTCCGGAATGCGATCGAAAATGCTGGTCGTGAAATCGGTCAACAGGCCCATTATCATGCCGCCGAAGATCACCAGGCTGATCGCCACGACGATCAGCTTGGGGACGAAGCTCAGCGTCTGCTCGTTGATCGAGGTTGCCGCCTGGATCATGCCGAGGATCAGTCCGGCGATCAGCGCCGGGACCAGGATCGGCGCGGTGGCCAACGCCAGCACCCACAGTGCCTCGTGCGCCGCCGTCAGGAAATAGTCTGCGTCCACCGCCCGGCCCTTACGTCATGAAGCTGTTGGCAAGACTGCCCATGGTCAGCGCCCAGCCGTCGACGAGGACGAACAACAGGAGCTTGAATGGCAGCGAAATGATCGTCGGCGACAACATCATCATGCCGAGGCTCATCAGCACGGTGGCGACGACGAGGTCGATCACGATGAACGGCAGGAAGATCAGGAAGCCGATCTGGAACGCGGTCTTGAGCTCGCTGGTGACGAACGACGGCAGCAGGATCGAATAAGGCACCGCCGCCGGGCTCTGGAATGGTCCCTCGTGCGCCATTTCGGCGAACATGGTGATGTCCTTCTTGCGCGTCTGCTTCATCATGAAATCGTGCAGCGGCGTGCCGGCGGTCTTGATCATCTGCGTCGCGCCGATCTGGCCGGCGGAATAAGGCTGGATTGCCGTCGTGTTGATCCGGCTGATCACCGGGGACATGACGAAAAAGCTCAGGAACAGCGACAGGCCGATGAGGACCTGGTTGGGCGGGGTCTGCTGGAGTCCCAACGCCTGCCGCAGGATCGACAGCACGATGATGATCCGCGTGAAGCTGGTCATCATGAGGAGGATGCCCGGCAGGATCGTCAGCAGCCCCATGATGATGAGGATCTGCAGGCTGAGCGAAAGCTGGCCATTGCCCTTGGCACCGGGCTGCCCGCCGCTATGGCTAAGGTCGCCAAGCGCGCGGTCGATCGCGTCGCCGACGCCCGGTGTTGCCGGTGCGGTCGGCGCGATCACCTGCGCAGGAACTGCCGGCGCCGGTGCGCTTTGGGCAAACGACGGCGCGGCGATAACCAACGCGAGCAGGACCGCCAGCAGCACCAGCACGATCTTGGCCATGGCGCTCGACGACGGCTGCGACCGCGTCGGCCGGGCGAACAGCGGGGTGCCTGCGTCACCGCGCAGGCGGCGCACGACGGGTTGGCTCATTTGTCGCCCCGGTCGATCAG
>Ga0164242_10002011_pt1 | contig 23736 bp, 20 predicted proteins | sample OricomgcompostMG_FD_108783 | JGI IMG/M metagenome (GOLD analysis project Ga0164242, IMG submission 108783) | Miracle-Growth compost microbial communities from Emeryville, California, USA - Original compost - Miracle growth compost (MG) ...
GCTCCCACCCCCTGCGACCCTGTAATGTCTCCCCCGGAGGATTCGCCTAGAGGCCTAGGGCGCACGCTTGGAAAGCGTGTTGGGGGCAACCCCTCACGAGTTCGAATCTCGTATCCTCCGCCAGCTCAGAGAGCCGGACCACGTTAGCGGTCCGGCCCTCTTGGCGTTCGCCGTCTCAGTTTCCGTCTCAGTCGGCCCCAGGGCCCGGTTTCCGGCGGCTCCCACAGCGCGTCCCCGACCTGCCGCGCGATCGGCCGTAGCGCTGCTGGCGAGGTGACCGGCTTCGTGACCGAGTTCTTCATCGCGCCGCAGCCGGGGCGCCGACAGGCGGACAGCGAGTAGCCGGTACCTGTTGCCGTCGCGGGGTGCCGCGGAGCCGGGTGGACGGCGAAGTGACAGGTCAGGGGCTGCGCGAAGAGCTCCGGGCAGTTGCAGTTCCAGTTGCATTCGCCTGCGTTCAGCGGGGTCCGAGGGAGCGACGTGCGACTGCTCTGGCGCAGGTCAGGACGCTGACGGACCTTCCTGAACCCCCGGACGATCAGTTGGAAAGCGTGTTGGGGGCAACCCCTCACGAGTTGGAATCTCGTATCCTCCGCCAGCGCCTCACAGGGCACGACATAGCCGCGAGACTCTGACGAAGGAGGAGCTGGCTTCACCACTGACTGCCAGGTTGTCCTCGGGCCACACCCGACTGATCACGAGCGCAACCTGCGGGTTTACCAATCACAGTGGGAGCTGAAAATGCTCATTCATAAGGGCCGAGGAACCGCGAGCCGTTCAGGTGGATCAGGTGGTCAGGCGCGTCAGCCACCCACGCTTCGGTCTACCATGCAAGGCTGACCAGCCACTTGCGCATCGTGGCGCGTTCCGGGAAACAGTTCACGAACACGAGCCCTGCCTTGTCCGTCGCGAAGAGGTTCCTCAGAGCGCGTTTGAGATCGGTTCAGGGGACTCGTTGCAGGGGTTTGGGGCCGGGTCGAATGGTGGGTCATCCGCGGGTGAGTCGGCGGAGTATGACGTCGGTCATGGCCCAGCGATTCATGGTTTCGGAGTAGGCGGGTTTGCGTTCGTAGTCGCAGGCCAGGCGTCGGCGCGTGGTGATCCAGGCCAAGGTGCGTTCTACCGCCCAGCGTTCGGGCTGGACCTGGAAGTCGTGCTGTCCTGGCTGTTTGCGGACGATGTCCACCTTGCGGCGCAGGATGTCTGCGGCCCACTGGGCCGGGCGGCCGGCGAAGGCCTGGTCGGTCCGGACTTGGCCATGGTGGGGTGGTCCAGGCGGGTCCACGGCAGTGGCCGTTTCGCGTCGTCGCGGTCCTGGACACTGGCCGCCACGACGTGGACGGCCAGGAGCAGGCCGAGGGTGTCGGTGAAGATGAACCGGTTGCGGCCCTTGGTCTTCTTGCCGGCGTCGAAGCCGCTGGTCGCCGCAGGTACGGAGTCGGCGGCCCCCACCGACTGTGGGTCGATCGGCCCCGCAGACGGTTGTGCGTTGCCGTCCTCGGCCTGACGTACCCCGATCCGCAGCGCGTCATGGAACTTTTCGATCGTGCCGTCGTCGTGCCACCAGGTGGAGTACCAGTACACCGTCGGCCGGGGCGGGAAGTCGTGGGGCAGGCACCGCCACTGGCACCTGGTCCTGGCCGCGTACAAGATCGCTTCCACGATCTGCCGACGCGGGTGCTTCTCCCGCCGCCCGAGGCGCCGGCAGCAACGGCTCGATGAGAGCCCACTGTTCATCGGTCAGATCGGACGGGTATCCCTGCCTCGCACCACTCACACCCTGCCCAACGAGCCGCCTAAACGGCCGACACGCCAGATCTCAAACGCGCTCTCAGGCCCGACATGCCGGTCGATCTTGGCAAAGTCCGGCACCCATACCGTCTGGGGCCCTACGATGTTCGCTCGGCTCGCACATCCCCAGGAGCACCATGCGCCTTGAACACATCAAGATCGATAACTTCCGTGGACTGAGTCACGTGGACATGCCATTCTCCCGTTTCGGATGCCTTATCGGCGAAAACAACGCGGGGAAATCATCAGTGTTCCAGGCGCTCAACATGTTTCTTCGCTCAAGCTCGGCAGTCGACACCGATTTTTTGAACCCTGCACTTCCCATCCGGATCCAGCTCACGTTCGCCGGTATCGCTGCAGCAGATCTCCAGCGGCTCGAGGAAAAACACCGCTCACGCATCGAACCTGTGGTCACGGACGGGCGCCTAACCCTGGCACGAACGTACACGGGGGTCGGGAAAGGCGCCATATGGGTGGTCAGCAAGGTGCCGAGCGACGCGCGTTTTCGTAAGGGGGCCTTGAAGGAGGTGATCCGGTCTAATATTCCCGCCGATGAGCTTGAGGGGAACGTCAAGTACACATACCCGGAGATCTTTGCCAAGCTGAGCGGCAAGATCAACCGTACCGCCGTCACGCGAGAATGGGATAGATGTGTCGCCGATCTTAAGGACGACGACTACACCACGGGCGACGACCCACTAATGACCGGCTTGGACAAGTCGATCGCTCCTCTACTCCCGGAGCCGATCTACATCCCAGCGGTAAAGGAGCTCAACGAAGACCTTAAGACCAGCTCGGCAGCAACGTTCGGACGCCTGCTGTCAATCTTGTTCGAGGATATCGAGCATCAGCTACCAAAACTGGAAAAATCCTTCGATTTGCTCCGCAAACAGCTAAACGTCGTGCTCAAGGAGGACGGTAGCGAGTCGGATGACCGACTGCCAGAAGTACGCGAGATCGAGAAGCTGATTCAGCACAACCTTCAGCAGTCCTTCCCTCGTGCACAAGTACGCCTGGAGATTCCTCCGCCGCAACTGCGTAGCCTTCTGGATGAGGCACAGATCACCGTCAACGACGGTATCAACGGCCCATTCAGAACCAAGGGCGACGGTCTGCGCCGGTCCGTGGCTTTCGCCATCCTTCGAGCCTACGTCGACATGAAGGCGTCGAAGCCGACTCAGCCCGACGGCGCCCAACAGCCCTGCTTGCTGTTGTTCGAGGAGCCGGAGGTGTTCCTGCACCCGCAGGCACAGCGCCAACTCTTCGAGACTCTGACCGTCTTTTCTAATTATAACGACGTCCTGGTCAGCACGCACTCATCGACATTCTGCGCGCCGGGCGCGACCGGAACTTTTGTAAAGGTTGTCAAGGACCACACGCGGAAGCCGCCGGCTAGCCAGGCATACGTGATTGACCTCTCCGACATGGACGCCCGCGATCAATTCGAAATCATCACACACGAGAACAACGAGGCAGCTTTCTTCGCTACTTCCGTGCTCCTCGTAGAGGGGCCGAGCGACCGTACCCTGATCCCACACATCGCGCGCACCCTCAGCCCACGATGGGACTTCGACAAGTGCGGCGCCGCGATCGCCAAGGTAGAGGGAAAAGGAAGTATCGAGCGGTACCGCAGCTTCTTTCAGCGCTTCGCGATGAAGGTCTCAGTCATCGCGGACCTGGACGTCGTGCTTGATGGGTTCGACAAGCTAGGGGCAAGCGAGAAGTGCAGTCAACTACGTGACCGCCTGGTTTCCAAAGTCAACGAACTGACGAAGAACGAGGATGAAGGGGCATCAGCCGGAACCCTCAAGAGCCTCAGCAGAAGCGGTAGCGCGCGTGCCCTGTGGGAGCGTGCTCAGCTCAAGAGCCAACAGCATACACAAGGCCTCTGCGAGTTTGGCGAACTGGATGCAGCCGTGAAGGAATTCTTCGCCCGCTCTGCTTCCGGAACCGCTCGGCGAATCCTCTCAGAAGCTAAAGACCCAGAAGTGGCGCAGATGAAGCAGAAACTCCTAGAGATGCTTCGCCATGAAGATATCTACGTTTGGGAACTCGGAGCGATCGAAGCCTACTATCCCGAACTCCAGGCCAACGAGTCGAACAATAAGAATGACCGGGCTCGCATGTTCTGCGAGCGCTACACTACCGCTGATGCAATCCGCGGGCTGCCAGTTTTCAAGGAATCTAACTCCTGCGAGTTCGACCTCATCTTCGAGTCTTTCTTTGGGGCATCTCCGCTACAACAAGAGTCAGTTGCATTTCCCCACCAGAGTCCCGGACAGATCGGGGGACCCGAGCTTTACAGTACGGCCGAGGTCCAGAAGCCGCAACCGAACGATGCGCGCCTTTCGACGGGCGAGTGATTCGGCGCACTCGTCAGTACTCACCCGGGAGTCGGATGGCGGTCCTACTTCGGCTCCCTGGCCTCGGGTGAAACAGCTCGTTCCGTCTCCGTCCGCGGGCCGTTTGGGCGAGGATCGTCATAGAGAGCGCCGACGACGCAAGAGCACAAGGAGCTGGAGTGTTGCAGCCGAGGAGTGCAGCCGCCGCAAGGAGCGACTTCCCCTATGCCTCGCCCACTACGTGCTACATCGAGGTTCACGAGGACGGTCAGGTCACCCACGGCACGGACCGGGAAGCGTACGAACGCGCGGTTGCGGGCAAGTCACGTCTGTACGCCGTCTGGCCGGGGCAGTGGTCCAGCCATCTCTTCGAGATCGACGACCTGGATGAGTACGCCCGAGCCCACGGCATCAAGCATGACGCCGTGCGAACTGGGCTCACCGAGCACACGCACGTGGTGCAGTGGGCCGAGAGCAGCAGGGAGCAGAATCCGAGGAGCCAGTACGTCAGCATCGACCTCACCTTGACCTGTGGCTGCTCGGTCAACGACCGCCGAGCGTTCGCGGAGCAGATGCGCGAGCAAAAGGGATGGGACTTGGCGGTGACCGGAGGGTGGGGCTACCACTCCACCTTGGAGGGCACCACGTATACCTTCCGAGTGCGACGCAAGAGCCTCGGCTCCTGACAGCGCTCCTCGCTTCAACGCGTCTCGCCCTTGCCTGAGCCGGGTCAGTCGCGCGCGAAGGGTTGCAGTTTGGGTTGCGTTCGGCCCCGTTCACGCCCGTTCAGCGTCCTGGGGAGCACGCCCGGCCGCAGGTCAGGACCCGGACGGACCCCGCCGACCCCCCGAACGAAGAGTTGGAAAGCGTGTTGGGGGCAACCCTTCACGAGTTCGAATCTCGTATCCTCCGCACCGGCCCGCCAGGGTAAACGAGGGCCCCGACCGCCAAGCGGTCGGGGCCCTCGTCGTTGCGTGGTCTCAGTTCTAGCCTCATTTGACGCCCCGCGACCCTGACCGTAGCTGCATGAACGACGGCCAACCCTGCTCGCGCGGTCAGGGCAGTCCCCCGTTGGGATGACATACAGCGGAACGTCTGTGCGGCATCGCCGACCCCCGGTACGACTGACTCATGCAGCGTTGGTCACGTCTCAACGAACGCCGGCTCGCCCTTCTGAGCCGCATTGCTGCGGGTGGTGATCCGGTGACCTCGGACAGTCCCGAGCTGGCCCAGTCTGCTCGGGCACTCAAGGAACGCGGCCTGATCACGATGCTCAAAGGTGGCGGCAAGAAGTGGCAGGCAGCGATCACGGATGCGGGCGCCTTCTACCTGGAGCACGGCCACCATCCAGACCTGCCTGCGATGAGGCCCCGGCCGACTGTTGAGGTCAGCGCCTCTGCGGAAGCGGATGTCACCGAGGTCTCAGGTTTGGCCGCTCGCCAAGACGTTTCACGGAAGCGCGGGGCCTCGGCACGGACACGCGCCCAGGAGATCGGAGGGCCCGCTTTGATCGAGCAGGTCCTGGCAGCCGAGCGCTTCCTGCGGATTCCTGACCCGGCTCCCGAGGAGCGGGCCCGTTACAGAAGGGCGTTCGATGCGGCCCGCACGTGTGCTCCGACCGGATACCACCTGAAGTACAGCGGGCGAGCCAAGGGCGACTTCCTCCTGGGCCTACTCAGGGTGACTGGCGAGGACGACACTGAGTGGAACCGCATCCGGTTGCAGCGCAGCAGAACGATCACTGACGTCGAAGACGTCATTGCCGCCGTGCGGGCGGACCACAGCGCCTTCGAGGTCTCCGACGATGTGCTCCCCCGTGTCCTGTCCCTCCTTCGCGTTCTGGCGCAGGAGGCTCTGCGCCGCCACGGTGACATCGCCGTGTCCAAGAAGCGTCGGCACCCGCGCCCCATGCTCACCATCCACGGCAGGACCTACGAGGTCAGCTTCCAAGAAGGTGAGAAGCAGGTCCGCTATGTCGCCCCACAACGAGGGCAGCGCAAGATCTACGACTGGCAGCGGGCGACCCCGGCCTTCCGGACTGAGCCGTCGGGAGAACTCGAGCTGCGCCTCTCCCATGGCTACAACTCGAAGCTTGAATGGGCTGACACCCCCAAGAAGGCGCTGGAGGCGCAGGTCGACACGATCTTCCGCGCTTTGAAGAAGCACGCCGAAGAGCAGGAACGACACCGGCTCGCGCAGGAAGCAGAACACAAGAAACGGAAGGCGGAGTGGGATCGTCAGCTTGCTGAGCGCCAACGAGCAGAGACGGAAGAGCAGGATCGTCGGCAGCAGCAATGGAAGACGGCCATGGGCGAGGCCAAGGCCGCTGCAATCCAGGCGGCCAGAGGCGAGCGGTTCACCGAGATGTTTGACAAATGGCGTACAGCGGGAGAGATGCGGAAATTCTGCACGGCACTCGACGAGGCGGCAGCACGCTCCAATGAGCCGGCGGAGGCCGAGAGGCTCCGGCAGTGGGCCCGGTGGGGAGAGCAAGAGGCGGAGAGCCTCGACCCGACCACCGGCGACCGCTGTGCCTCGGCACCGTTCAGCGTGGAGCCGTCCGGCGAGGATCTACGTCCGTTCCTGAAGGGCTGGAGCCCGCACCGGCCGGAGAGGGAGAGACCTCCCGCGCCGCGCGCCGAGGTCGAAACGCGGCAAGACTTCACCGATGTACGTCAGGACCAAGGCTGGAGATATGGACGCCCAGGTCGCGCTCAATGGTGGAGGCGATAACCCCGTATCCGCGATTTCGTAGCTCCCGTACCGCGCGCTCGACCAGTCCGCCGAGCCGGATCACCTCCGCGCGCAAGGCCACCAGTTCGTCGTAGCGCTCGGCTCGTTCCTCACCGCACCACTCCCGAACCATCCGCACAACGGCCTGCTCGGAGTCCAGCTTGCGGTCGTTCCTACGTCCCCAGGAACTCCACTGCGATTGAGCCCGCTCGTCGGCAAGAGCCTGTTCCCGGCGGTCAGTCTCAGGCAGGATCTCGTCCGCAAAGCACTCGGCGGCACGGCGGGCAACCCGCTCAGTGGCTGGCCAGCCGACCAGACACAGGCCGCTACCCTTCTCGTGGACCATCGGATCTGAGCGCAGTTCAGCTGGATCGAGCTCGAGACTCTTCGCAGTCTCGTCGAGGCGGGAGATCTCAAGCACGCCAGCGTCAGCGGCCCCTCTGCGCAGACGCACGTTCTTCTTGGGCCGGATGAAGCTCAGCACCAGCCTGGCGGCCTCGAAGGCGGTGGTCCCGCGCGCCTCCCGCGACGCCTCGGCCAAAGCCGACTCAGCGGCGTCATCCGCTCTGAAGACGTCGAGGTCGAACCACGGGGCGAGTAAGCAGTCCGGGGTCACCCACTCCTGGACTCCCGACTCGTCCCCTTCCAAGAACCGCACGTGCACCCATCCAGCACGCCGCGGTCCCCCCACCCGGACGATCTCCACTCGCGTGACCGCGCCGCCCCAGTCCCTGGCCCGCGCCCGGTAGGCCCAGCTCTCACCAATTTCCATGCGCCCATTCACTCAGCACGAACAGGCATCTGAGCGCTATTCACCAGAATCTGCACCTGGCCGGGTGAAGCCGTGCCGGCCAGCTGCAACCCCTCGCTGCGGGCCCGTTCGACCCATGATCATCAGATCCGTCGTTAATCAGACACTCCCGCGTGGCCGGCTCCGTCAGCTATACCGTGGCGGCACGAGCTCATCGACTTCGGCTGCCACCGCATGCCAGTCGACGGCAAGAGAGCAAGCACCTTGCCAGTACTGGTGGAAGTAGCGGATAGCCCTGCTCCATCCCAGGTTGCCGACCTCGGGCGGAATGCGTTGAAGAACGCGGCGGGTGACACCACCGGCACCGCGGGCAGTAGGCGGGATGCCGCCGCCGATGAGAAGAGTCGTTGTCCTGAGCGCATCGAGCACGTCGTGAGGCGCTGCCCAGGTGAAGGGGCCGAAGACCAGCTCGGGCCAGGAGGTACGGCTGCCGGTCCAGGCGAGGCGTTCGAGGGAGGTGCCCAGGTCGAGGACGAGGCGGGCGGGGTGGGCGGCGTTCCAGAGGAGGACGAGGTCGCCGAGGGGGAGACCGGCGTGGTCGAAGCGCAGGGTGATGCCTTCGACTTGGCGGCGGTGCCAGACGGTGAGGTTGCCGCGGAAGGTGATGTGGCGGGCGTGGAGGCTCAGGCGGGATAGGACCGTGAGGAGCTGATCGAAGGCGGTGGTGTAGGCGGGCAGGTCAGGAAGCAACTCGACGCGGGAGGTGTTGACGAAGGACGTCAGGAAGCCGTCCTGGAGGGCGCCGTCAGCACCGCGCTTAGCGGTGAGGCGTACGACGGGTTGGGGGAGGAAGCCCTGGCGGTAGGGGATGGTGGCGCCGTCTTTGAGGACGGGGTCGAAGGCTTGGATGGCGGAGATGGTCAGTTCGGTCTCCCGGCCCCAGCGCAGGGGCAGGCAGGGGGCTCGGGGGACGCCCTGCTCGGCGAAGGCTGATTCCAGGAGGGCGAGCAGGTCTGGCCAGGGCAGGGCGCGGCAGGGTGGGTGGTATGGCGTTCCGTGATCCCGGTGGCGGATTTCGAGGTGCGTGCCGTCGATAGAGAAGTTCCAGCGGGGGCCGAGGGCCTTGCGGAGCAGGCCCGGTATCTCGGCCGGGTCGGCGGTGGTCAGCATGAGCGGCCGGCCAGGGCGTTGAAGTGGCGTTGCGGGTCGAAGCGGTCCTGGCCGACGGCCTGGACGGAGGCGGCGTCGAGGTCTTCGGTGCGGAGGATCGCTTCAGCGAGTGCCTGTGCTGCCGTCTCGTCGTCAGCCTCGGCCCCGAGGACAGTGACGGCACCGGTGTCCGGGCAGAGTGCCGCTTCGGCGCAGGTGCCTTCGCGCCAGGTCAGGGCAGCCACGGGTGTGCCGGCGCGTAGCGCTTCACCGAAGACGGCGGCTCCGGCTTCCACGTAGTCGCGGGCGTAGGTGTAGAGGAAGGTGCCGGCGCTGCGGATGGCGGCGGTTTTGGCGGGGCCGCCGAGTTCGCCGACCCACTCGACGTGGTCGGCGGTGAACAGCGGCTCGTGACGCTGGACGTACTCGGGGTCGAAGACCGGGCCGACCAGGCGTATGCGGCGGCCGAGGATCTGGGCGGCGCGGACGGCCAGGTGCGGGGCCTTCTCGGCGTCGATACGGCCGAGCCACACCAGGTCGTCGCCTTTGACCGCGGGCGGTTCGGCTTCGTCCAGGCCGAGGTGGACGGCCAGTTCCTGGCGGGGCCGCCAAGCCGCGTACCGCTCGATCATCTCCGGTGAGTAGCAGTACAGGCGGTCCCGTTCGCCGTCGAAGGCATTTGCGGAGTGGCGGAAGTCGGGGTTGTGCTGGAAGGTGGCGACGTCGCAGTCCAGCGTGTCCCGTATTCGGCGCCAGGCCGGCAGAGTGGGGTACTCGTGGCCGACGACCAGCAGGTCGTACCCAACAGCGGCGAGGTCGCGGGCTGGTGCCGATCCCGGCTGGATGTCCTCCAGCCTGACCGGCCTGCGGGTCCACTGCGGGCCGAGGTCGTCGCGCCAGGCCGGACCGAGGAGGTGTACGTCGGCGCCTGCGGCTTTCGCCCCTACTGCCACGGCCCACAGCCAGCGTTCGATCCCGCCGTAGCCGGTCGGGGGGAATGCGTAGCTGCTGGGGAAGTCGCAGACGCCGACTAACACCTATGCCTCCGAGGGTTTTCCGTCCGCCGTGATGCGGCGGAAGCCGAGGTACGGGACGAGGGATTGCGGGAGCAGGACGGAGCCGTCGGGCTGCTGGTGCTGTTCCAGGACCGCGGCCAGGGTGCGGCCGACGGGCAGGCCGGAGCCGTTGACCGTGGCGGCCGGGGTGGACTTGCCGTGTTCGTCGCGGGTACGGATACCGGCGCGGCGTCCCTGGAAGGTGCCGAAGTCGGAGACCGAGGAGATCTCGCGGTAGGTGCTCTGGCTGGGCAGCCAGACCTCGATGTCGTAGGTGAGCTGAGCGGAGAAGCCGGTGTCACCGGCGGCGAGGGTGACGACGCGGTAGGCGAGGTCGAGTTCCTTCAGGCACGCCTCGGCGTGGCCGACCATCTTCTCCATCTCGGCCCGGGAGTCGCCCGGGGCGCAGATGCGCACCATCTCCACCTTGGAGAACTGGTGCTGGCGGATCAGCCCGCGGGTGTCCCGTCCGTAGGAGCCGGCCTCGGAGCGGAAGCAGGGCGTCTGCGCCGTCAGTGCGAGCGGCAGTTCAGCTGGCGGGATGATCTCGTCGGCGTAGAGGTTGGTAAGGGGCACCTCAGCGGTAGGAATGAGGAACAGTTCGCGGTCGGCGACCCCGGTGGCGAACAAGTCCTCCTCGAACTTCGGCAGTTGGCCTGTGCCGGTCATGGTCTTGCGGGTGACCAGGAACGGCACGGAGTGCTCGATGTAGCCGTGGCGGCGCGTGTGCAGGTCGAGGAAGAGCGTCACGAGGGCTCGTTCCAGGGCGGCACCGACGCCTCGCAGGACGCTGAAACGGGGGCCGGAGAGCTTGGTGGCGCGGCCGAAGTCGAGGATGCCCATGGCCTCGCCGAGGTCCACGTGATCCTTCGGCTCGAAGGAGAAGGACGGCGGGGTGCCGACGCGGCGCTGTTCGACGGCGAAGTCCTCCGAGTCGCCGTCGGGGGCTTCGTCGGCGGGCAGGTTCGGGATGGTGAGCAGGAGCTGGGTCAGCTCCTCCTGCACAAGCTCCTGCTCGGCCTCCGCCTCGCGGATCTGCTCCTTCAGCTTGCGCGCCTGGTCCTTCAACGCGGAGGTGTCCCCGCCGGACCTGGCGGCCTTCTGCACCTCGGCCGCAACCGTCTTGGACTCGGCGCGCAGCTCGTCGGCGATGCGGATGCTCTGGTTGCGGCGGGACTGGAGGGACTCCAGGGAGGAGAGGTCCAGGGTGTAGCCGCGACGGGCGAGGCGGCGTACCGCCTCGTTACCCATGTCGATCAGAGCGCGTGCATCATGCATGAGGGGACCTCTCCTCCGGCGGGGTCCGTAGGGGATCGAAGTTAGCAAGGATGGGGACACCTGCTTGCAGCGATTCCGGCCGGCCACCCACGCTCGGCTGTGTGTGGATCCGGCTCGCTCCAATCTCGTCGAGCAGCTGTGCGGTCAGGCGGTGCAGCCGGGTATCGGCGATGACGAGCGGCTCCAGACACGGCGCCTCGGGGAAGAACAGGGGGACTGCCGTGGCGGTCGGCTCGGACAAGGACCAGGTGAGCAGGGACAGCGCGAGGCCGTGGGTGATGATCACGCGGGGGCCGGGGCGTACAAGGGCATCTCGGAGGCCGGTGAGTATGCGGGTAAAGGCTTCGCGCTGGGACTCCGCCGAGCCCGGCGGGCGTTTCCACGGGCCGTGCCGCCCGAGCCAGGCGGCGTAGTCGAGGAACGGGTCACCCTCGAAGTCGCCGTAGTCGATTTCGTTGAGGCGGGAGTCGACACGGAACGCGCGCTGGGTCGCGCCGGCCAGCAGGACGGCGGTCTGCTGGGCCCGGGGGAAGGCGCTGGTGATCCACGTCCGGGCACTGCTCAACGTACCGGTGTCCCGGAGGCGGTGGCAGGCGGCGACGCCTTCCGCGTTGAGCGGGAGTCTGAGGCTGGGATCGCCGTTGACCTGGTGGCGGCTGCTGTACGAGGTACTCGCGTGGCGGAGCAGGAAGGTCGTCATCGGCGCATGCCCCTGTCGGCGTAGGAGCACAGGGTGGTCAGCACGAAGGACATACGGTTCAGGCGCGGATCGCCGGTCTCCTCGTAGTACAGGAGGCCGTCGAGGGCGAGGAGCAGGCACCAGGGGAGGATGCGAACCCGGGCGATCCTTGTGCGGCGGGCGGCTTCACTGAGCCGGGCGTCGGTGTCGAGGTCGAGGCGGTAATAGACGGTCCAGAAGGCCCAGTCGAAGAGGGCGTCGCCCTGCATGGGCAGCGGGTCGAGGAGAACGGGGCGGCCGTGGCGGTTGAAGGCGACGTTCTCCCGGTAGAGGTCGGCGTGCAGCACCGTCCTGCGCGCCGGGTCGTCGAATACGGCGGACAGATGCGGTGCGACGCGCGCGGCGAGGTTGCCGTAGACGGTCGTGATCCGGCGCTCGCCGATACGGGGAAGGATCTCGTCACTGAGGTAGTCGGCGAGCAGCGGGAAGGTGCCGGGAGCCGTATCGCGGCCTACGCGGTGGGCTTGCTGGATCGCTTCGGCGACCAGGGCTGTTTCCCGCGGGGGCGGTTCGTCGCCGCCCGGGCGAGCACCGACCATACGAAGCACCGCGGCGGACAGCTCGTCGTCCGAGGCCAAAACGACGTGTCCCACGCCGGGGTGCCACAGGCGCAGGGCGGCCGTCTCACGGGCGTAGCGGTCGGGGTCGAACCAGATCTTCGCCATGACCGGGCCGGCCTGGGGGTCGATGGCCGTCGCAAGAGCGGAGGCGTGGCCGGCGTCGTGGTAGCCGGTGAGCTTCAGGTTCCACTTGCGGCCGGCGGCGGCGAGCAGGTCGGGAACGGCATCCAGCCAGGACTCGACCGCCGGACCGTAGTGCGTCGTCAGGCGAGTACGGGAGCTGGTGGGCAAGACGTTCAACTGAGCAGCACCCCGTCCTGCACCAGTTCCTCGGTGAGCGCCGGGAAGCCGGCGAGCGTCTCCAGGACGAGGGCCTGCACCTTGTCGACCTGGGCGGTCGGTTCGGACAGCCGGACCAGAACGCGCCAGGGCTGGTCCAACGGTTCGCCGGTCGCGCTGATCATGTGCACCTCCGCGTGGCCGCCGGTCTCCTGGTGGAGCCGGTGGGCCAGGCGCGAGGCGGCCAGGTTGTAGAGCTTGCCCACGTGGTAGACGGGGTTCTTGCCGCTGGCGCCCTCCATGTTCATCGGCCGCAATGGGGTGATCAGGCCGTTGACCCTGTTGCCCCGGCCGACCACGCCCTCGTCGCCGGACTCGATGGAGCTGCCGGTGTAGGTGAGGTACAGCTCGTCCTTCTCCGGCACGTCGCGCACGTTCAGCCGGAAGTCGACGGGCGTGCCGGGCAGGCGCAGGCCGGCCAGCCTGCGGCACTCGGCGAGGATCGTTTCCTTGTTGGCGAGGTACGCGGCGCGGTCCGGTACGAACGGGCTCATCTGGGGCACGCACAAGACCACGTCGGCGCGGTGACCCTCGTAGTAGCCCATGACCTTCACGTCCCTGCCGCACCACGGGTGCGCCTCCGTGAACGTGCTGTTGCCGGAGAAGTCGTCGGCCAGCTCGCCCACGAAGGCCTCGAACGGTCCCTTGGGCGCCCAGCCCGTGCCGATGGACGTGTCGTTGGCGATCAGGGCACGGCGCTCGCGGAGATCGTCGACCGAGCGCGGGGCGAACCAGCGGGTGCGCTCGGGAGCGCCGGTCTCGGTGTGGGCGTCGGTGATGACCGCGCCCGGGCTGGAGTTGCTGGTGACGTTGAAGCGGAGGTCGAGGTGGTCGACCAGTTCCGGCAGGCGTTCGGTGAAGAAGTCGCGGACGGTGCTCTCCGCCAACTGGTCCACCGGGATGTCGGTGTCGCCGCAGGTGCGGGCCGCCCTGCCGTTGATCAGTACACGCACGGGCGCGACCATCTCCCCGGCGCCGTAGCGAACCCTGCTCGCTCCGCCCAGCAGGGCGAGCTTGTCGAAATTGTGGTGCAGGATCGCGCCGAACGTCTCCAGCGTGTAGCGGCTGTACGCCTGCGAGAGCCGCTCCGCGAGGTGGTCGGCGAGGGTGTCCGGATGTCCGAGGCCCTTCCGCTCCACGATAGTGGTTGCGTCCGGGTACGGCGTACCGGTCTCGATGACGATCCGGCTGCGGCCGACGTTCTTGGCTGTGCGATTCACGGTGTGCTCCCCTGGGTTGTGGAGTTGAGGTGAGCGGGTCTAGCGAGGGACACCGGCGTCCCGCAGGCCGGCGACCAAGCGGGCGAGGTGTCGTACGACGTCCGGCGGCTCGGAGGCGGACATGAGGCCGTACAGGTCCTTGTCCGGCACGAGGGAAAGGTCGTTGGAGCGGCGGCGGTCAAGCCAGCGCAGCAGGCGCCAGGCGGCGACGGGTCCGGTAACGGGAAGCTGGCCAATCACGTCGAAAGGCGGCGGCGAGGTATGGGCGTAGACGAGATCGCGGACGACGTGGAAGGCGGCGTCGACGTGGTCACACCCGACTGGGCCACGGGCGGCGGCCTCCCAGTCCACGACGCTGATCAGACTCCCGGAGGACAGGAAATGCTCCGGCTTGATGTCGCCATGCAGGTGCACGCACTCCTCGCCGTCCAGGTCGGCGAGCGCCTCCCGGAGTGCAGGCCACCAGGAAGCCGAGCGGCAGCGTGCGGACAACTGCTTCTGTAAGGCGCCGCTGTTGGTCAAGTCGCCGTTGCGCAGCGGCAGCCATCCATCGCCGGGCCCGCCGAGCGCCGCATGACTGCCCAGAATCCCCGTCAGCCAGAGCGTGCGCTGGACGAAAGCACGTACGTCCTTACGCGAGGTGCCGCGCGACTGAGTGCCGCTGACCGAGTCGACCAGCAGCCAGCAGAAGCCGTCGTGCTCACCCGCCGCCCGTATCGCCGGCGTGGGTACACCCCAGCCGCGCGCCAGCGTGAGCGCTTGCGCCTCCCGGTTCCGCCGTTCCAGCGGTTCGATCAGCCGGTAGATCTTGAGCAGGGCTTCCCCACCGCATGCCTGCCACATCGCGGAGAACGGCTTGTCGTGGCGCAGCACCAGAGGCCCGAAGCGCTCCTCCAGCCTTCTGCCGACGGCCGTCCTCATGACCACCCCAGGCAGGAGAGTCGGCCGCCGACCGCGACCGGCCAACGGCGTTCGCCGCGCTGCCGCGGGGAGGGAGCCGGGGCGCCCTGAAGGTGCGCGCGGGCCGTAAGGGCAAGTGCGCCCATCCCCTGTGCGCCGGCGAGCGCTGCCTGATCGGCCACGATGAAGAAGACGGTCTTGCCGAGCCCCCTGGGAACCCAGCCCCAGCCGTGGGAGAAGCACTCCACCAGTGCGAGACCGCGGCCCGACGTGGCCTCGCTCGTGTCGCTCCGTACGACCGGGGGACGCAGCGAGCGATCGGTGACCTCGACCTGGAGGAACTGGCCCGTCCAGTGCGTGCGCACCCAGCACTCGCTGCCGGCGTGCGTGAGGGCGTTGGCGATGATCTCGCTGGCACACAGTTCCACGTCGGCCAGGGCGGAGTCGGACAGCGGAACGTTCCAGTGCCTCGCTGTCCCGGAGATCCTGCGCCGGGCCCGGCTGACGGCCTCCGTACCGGCTTGGACGTGGAACTCGTCCGGAGCCGGGAGCTGCTGGTGGTTCATGCGAAGCCTCTCCTCGGCATCGGGAGGGGGCGGCTGAGACCTGACGGGGGCAGATGCCAGCCGCCGGTCTGGTCGCCCTCTGTTGCCGAACCAGCACACCGGATAACGTGCAGAGCTCAGGAGCCCATCAAGCGGTCAACTCGGTCAACTTCCCAGCGATCAGGACTGACCGAAGGCGCGACGCGGCAGCATCAGATGGGCGCGGACGCGTACAGCGGCGCGGGGGTGAACGCCGAGTGAGCCGGCGACCAGAAGGACCGAACCTCCAGCTCACCGCGTGCCTGGACGAACTGGGCTGGACCCCCAAAGTCCTGGCACGGAAGGTCAACCGGGCCTTCGGCGACGGCACCGTCGCCGAGTCCGCGCCCTACCACTGGCGCGATCACGGCAGCCTTCCCCGCTCGCCCCTGCCCACGGCGGTCGCCCACGTGCTCTCACAGGAGCTGGGCCGTACGGTGAGCGTGGAGTGGCTGTGGCAGGGGCGGACGCCGCCGTCGCAGGCGCTCGTACCGGCGGACAGCGACCTGGTCCGCCCGTGGACCGCCGCAGAGCTGGGAGGGATCATGGAGGACTGGATCCACAGCGGCTTACGTGACCGCCGACACTTCCTCGCCGCCTCGGGCAGCGCCCTCCTTGCCGTCGTCTCGCACTACCTCGACGGCACAGCCGGCCGCGGCACCTACGCCGACCGCCTCGCCCACAGCACGGCGCCCGATCCCCTCATCGAGCAGGTCGAACACAACCTCCCCCTCCTCCAGCAACTGGACGACGAACACGGCGGCGCCCGCCACCTGTCCTACGTCGGGGCCCAGTTCCGCTCCGTCGCCCTCCTCCTCCACGAAGGCGGCCACTCCCCGTATGCGACGACCCGGCTCCTTCACGCCCTCGGCGAAGTCGGCCAACTCGCCGGATGGATGGCCTTCGACGCCGGCGACCACGGCCTGGCCCAGCGCTACTTCGCCACCGCCCTGCGCGCCGCCCACCAGGTCAACGACCGTCCGCTCGCCGCCCACATCCTGGCCGACCTCGCCTTCCAGGCCGCCAGCCGCGACCACCCCGCCGACGCCCTCACCCTTGGCGAAGCAGCAGCCCGCATCAGCGAAGGGGCCCCCGCCGGCGCCCGCGCATCCGTCCTGTCCCGGCTTGCCTACGCCTACGCCACCGCCGGCCGGACAACCGACTTCGACCGCACCCGGGAGACCGCCCGCGAACTCGTCGAGTCCTCCGCCCCGGACGGCTCCGAACCCCGCTGGATGTACTACCTCACCGGCAATCACCTCGACTGCCAAGCCGGCTACGCCCTCATCCAGCTCGGCCGCACCCGCCGCCGCAACGGCGCCACCGCCCAGGCCCGCCGCCTCCTGACCCGCGGCACCACCCTCCTGGCCACCGGCGCCCACACCGTGCCCCTCAACGACCCCAGCCAGCGCCGCGCCCTCTTCGAAGGCTCCTGGCTCGCACTCGGCTACACCGCGCTCGGCGAAACAGAACTCGCCTGCCAGATCGCCGCCACCGCAACCCGGCGGCTGGCCACCGTACGCTCCCCACGAAGCACCGCCGTACTGGGCCAACTCGCCGACGACCTGCGCCGCCGTACACGCAACCCGCACGTGCGCAGCTTCCTCCCCGAACTGGAACAGGGCCTGGCGTAACACCCAGCGGCTGTACCCGCAGCCCGTTAGGGTCCCTGCTGTGGCCAACACCGAGCACGTCACCGTCATCGGGGCCGGGGTCTCCGGCCTGACCACCGCGGTCGTCCTCGCCGAAGCCGGCCTACGGGTACAGGTCATCGCCGAGGAGATCCCCGGCCGCACATCACTGGCCGCAGGCGCCATGTGGGGCCCGTACCTGGTCGATCCCAAGGACAAGGTCGACCAGTGGAGCCGACACTCCCTGGAGGTCTTCCGCCAGCTGGCCACCGACCCGGCCACGGGCGTACGCATCACCTCCGGCATCGAAGCCTCCCGCCACGCCGACGCCCCACCGGACTGGGCCACCACACTGCCCGGCTTCCAGCCCTGCGAGCCCGGCGCCCTCCCACCCGGCTTCACCACGGGCTACCGCTTTCAAGTCCCCCTCATCGACATGCCCGCCTACCTCGACTACCTCCAGACCCGCCTGCTCAGCGCCGGAGCCACCCTCACCCAGGCCACCGTGACCGACCTCGACGACCCCGCCCTCGGCCCCACCGTCGTCAACTGCACCGGCCTCGGCGCCCGCCAACTCGCCGCCGACCCCGACCTCCACCCCATCCGCGGCCAGCACGTCGTGGTCACCAACCCCGGCATTGCCGACTTCTTCTCCGAAGACACCGGCACCTCCCCCGACCTGCTCTGCATCTACCCCCACGGCGACACCGTCGTCCTGGGCGGCACCGCCATCACCAACCGCGGCGACGTAGCCCCAGACCCGCAAGCAGCCGAAGCCATCCTCAACCGGTGCGCGGCAGTCGAACCCCGGCTTGCCCGAGCCCGGGTCCTAGCCCACCGCGTCGGCGCCCGCCCTACCCGCTCGGCAGTCCGCGTCGAAGCCGACCACCGCCCCGACGACCGCACCATCCTCCACAACTACGGACACGGTGGCGCCGGCGTGACTCTCTCCTGGGGCTGCGCCTACGAGATCGAAGCTCTCATCCGCAGCCAGGGGTAACCCTTCGAAGTTGATCACGCAGCGCACTCGCAGTCGGCGCGGCACCCTGCCTCACCAAGTACCAGACTCGGCACTCCCTTTGCCGTTGGGAAGTGGCCCCAACGGCCGCGGGAGCCAGAACCTGTCACGCAGATCCCAAGGCCCCCTCCCGAACCCACCCTGCTCAACCTGCTGCGTGTGGATGTACAGCACATTGCCAACAGCGACCCATGAGCGACACACCGGCGGCTGCCAGCGATACGCCTTGGCGAAGGCAGGCGCCCTTCCCCAACTTCGGAAGCGCGCCTATTCTCGCGATCGTGCCATGTTCGGGTAGGGGGGAGCGGACGTGCCCGTTGAAGCGACGAGTTGGCAGAAGGAGCAGGTCAGTCGCGCGTACGTGCATGCCCTGGCCACCCAGGGGGGCTACACGATCGGTGAATGGAACGTTGACAAGGACGGCGTCGACGTCACTCTCCGATCCCGGGGACTGATGATCGACATCCAGCTCAAGTGCACGCAGAGTCCGCGGATCACGCGTGATGGGTACAGCTTCGACCTTGACATAGAGACCTACGACAAACTCCGGCACCCCGAACGCTCGGCTCCGGGGCACCTCGCGCTATTAATCGTCCCGCCGGACATCGGTCGCTGGGTGACCCACCAGCAGGAATCCATCGTTCTGGCCTGCCATGGGTACTGGGCTTCTCTCGAAGGCATGAAGGCGGTGGGTGGAAGTTCCACCGCCATCAGGATCCCTCGTCAGCAAGAGCTGACGGCAAAGGCCATGGCAACCATGTTCGACGCGGCGCGGCGCATGACCCTCGGCCATTTGCGGGGGTTGAGCTGACATGGTGGAAAAACCGATCGACTTCGGGCCTAACGAGGTCCGAAGCTATCTCAGAGTCAACGGCTGGGCTCCCGTGGATGGCGGTGACTTGGCTGAATTGTGGAGTCTGCCGGGCCTCCCGGACGAGGTCGTCCTCGTGCCACTCAAGCCAAGTGCTCCGGACTTCGCTAAGCGTGTCCACATTCTGCTGAACGACCTGGCGCGCGTCCAGGCCCAAGAGGTGCGTACGGTCCACGACGCGATCGTCACCGTGTACCACGACGTCACTGACCTTCGGGCCTCACACCAGTCGTTGAGTGACGGGTCGATCCCACTTGAGGCAGGGTTCGAGCTGTTCGTCTCTGCCAAGCGCCTCCGGGTGGCCTCTGCTGCCGCCACCCTCCGACGACAGGGTCACTTCCGCAACTTTCCGCCCCGCGCCCGAGACCAGGCCCGGGAAGTCCGACTCGGTCAAACCCGACGTGGGTCGTATATCGTCCCGATCATCAGCCAGGCCCGCTCGCCGCTTGAGGTCTATACGCCGGGCCAGAATGATATCGACACAGGCGTCGAAGAGATCCTCTTCGACCGGCGGGTGACCGCGACCATGTCACGCGCCCTTGGCGTCCTGGAGGAGATGGCCACCGCCAGCCGCGAGCCGACCCCCAGCGAGGTCACCGACAGTGTCGGGGAGGGCGTCTCCTACGAGTTGTGCCAAGCCCTGGCCAAAGTGGTGAACGTCAACTCTGTCAGCACCCTCGACGTCTCCTTCAACTGGTCGCGCGTTGCCGCTCCGCCCTCAGGCACTCCGCTACGGGTGACGTTCAACCACGACGCGATCGATACCATCGACAAGGTCTCCACGCAGCTCAAGACCCGTACCTATACACGACAGCATCTGATCTACGGAGTCGTCACCGATCTGAGTCGCCAGCCCGACGATGAGGACGGCCGCGTGGGTGTGCGGACGTTGCTCCAGCGCCGAAGCCGCATCGTGTGGATGCACCTCCCCCCGGAGATTTACCACGTCGCCGTCCGCTGCCACGACGAGGGAATTCCGGTACGTGTTCAAGGCGTGCTAAGCACCCCTCCCGGCGGCCACGCCAACATGACGGTCAGCGACTTCGGCCCTGACCCGTCGTTGCCGTTGATCCAATCTTTCGGGCAGTGAGTGAGGTTTTCTCAACGGTGATCATTTTCAGGTTTCGTTGAGGACGAGGGCTGCGCGGGCGATGTCGCCGATCCGGCTGGGGCTGAGAGTGACGTGCTTGAGTGCCCGCCAGCGTTCCTTGAGTTCGGCGGCGGTGCGCTCGCCGAGAGCGCGGATGCCTCTGATCAGGGCGTTTGTCGTCCGGGTATTGGCATCGAGGGCTTGCTCGGACTTGCCTTTGGGGCGGCGGACCGGCACGCGGATGCCGATGCCGGCACCGATGTAACCCTTGTCGGCCAGGGTCGGCAGGCCGTCGGTCGCGGCCTTGTAGAGGGCGGGCAGCGCGTGGATGCGGGCGGCGGTGATGTCGGGTGTGGAGCCGGGTTCGACATCCGAGACCCACAACGGGGTGCCGTCCGGCGCGGACAGGAACTGCATGTTCCCGCCGAACGCCTTGTGCTTCTGGCTGAACCACAGGTCGTTGCCGTTGTCGCGGACGCCGGCGAGGTGATCGGAGGCGATGAGAGTGCCGTCCAGGATGACGTGCGTCATGCCTTCCCGCCGGCAGCGGTTCAGCACGTCGTGCAGATCCGGGGCCTGGTCGGCGAGGACGTCGATACCTTCGTGCAGGTAACGGTAGCCGGTGGCCTGGGAGATGCCGGCGTCGCGGGCCAGGCAGTGCACGCAAGCCTGTTCGCGGAACCAGCGCAGGACGAGCACGGCCTGGCGGAACGGTCCCAGCGCCCGACTACCGCGCGGGGTGCGCAACTGCCGCCGGTGGGCCGCCAGCAGGCGGGCAAGGAACTCCACGGTGCGGCGCGGGACGTCGAGCGTGGCAACATAGGTGACCAACGCGAAGCCTCTGGTTCAGCGGACGATCTTGTGGTGAGAACCGTCCTACCAGGGGCTTTACGTCCCCCGCACCCGGGGGCCCGCTGTCCGATCCGGCCGCTCACAAGCACTTCACAGCCCCCGCGAAGATCATTTCACTGAGAAAACGTCAGTGAGTCGGCTGGCCGGGGTCGGCCCCTAGTTTGGTCTCAGTTCTGGTCTCATTCATGGTCGTCCGGGGCCGTTCAGCAGGCCCAACCGACACCGCTCCACCCCAGCTCAGGACGCCCCCACCCCACCCTGTACACCACGGCGAGCAGTTGGAAAGCGTGTTGGGGGCAACCCCTCACGAGTTCGAATCTCGTATCCTCCGCCAGTGCCTCACCGGGCACGATGTCGAAGGGCCCCACCGTGAACGGTGGGGCCCTTCGACATCGTGCCTCCTGACGGTTCCTGCCGGAGCATTCCCCGTCCCGGTCCCAGCAGCTACACGGAGACAAGGCGTACTCGGTCGCCGCAGAGCTTTGCCATGTCGTCGGTGTCTGACGTCAGCAGGACGACCGGGCGCTGCTGGCGCAGGGCCGCTTCTGCGACGACGGCGTCAATGGCGTACTTGTGGCCGTGCAGGCCGGCATCGAGCAGGAGGGCGGAGGCGGCTTTGGCCTCCTCATCTCCGACGGGGACTATGCGGAGGCCGGAGAGGACCCAGGCCAGTCTGGCCCTGTCCGTTCTGCGGTGAGTGGCTTCGACGATGGCCAGGGCGCTGATGACCACTTCCATGCCGCGTTTGCGGGCTTCGCCGACGAGAGCGACGACGGGTTCGTGGTCTCCGACGAACTTCGACAGCCCTTCGCAGTCGAGGACGAGCGTGCCCTCGTGGATCAGCTTGCGGCGGGCCACTGGCCCTCCTCGGCGAACACCTCGTCGAAGACCTGTCGGGCGCGCTCCTGCTCCTGCGCGGAAACGGGACCTTTGCGGCGCTCGTACTCGGCCAGGTACTCGTCCAGGATCTGGCCGCGTAGCTCGCGCTCGACCGCCGCGGTGATGAACGCCGAGAACTCCCGTCGCCCTACGCGTTGGCGGATGGCCTCCGCCGTTCCTTCGGGGAGAGACAGGCTGACCCGCGTCGCCGGCCCCTCACCGATACTGTATCCGGTCCCATCAGTCACAGCGCCAGATTATCAAACGAGTAGGAAACGGCGCTACCGATGGCGACCCGACCCCCGGCCTTCCAGGTCCTCGCCCACCGCGTCGGCCCCCGCCCCACCTGCCGAGCAGTCCGCGTCGAACCCGATCGCCTCCCCGGTTGCCGCCCGATCACCCACGGCTACGGCCACACCGACGCCGGCGCCGCTCTGTCCTGAGGTTGCGCGCGACAGGGTCTCGGCTTCTCGAGTCGCCTTTTCCCGCCCTGGTCCCGCGGTCCCAACCGTGGATCAGTTCATCAGATCGAAGGCCGTGGCACCGGCCGTGCGTGACATCCACTGCGAGCCATCCTTCGGGCGCTGGGGCAGGACATGCTCGACTGTGATCAGCGGGTGTGAATAGACGACTCCGGAGCCCTCGACCAGAACTTCGTCCAGCCGCAGCAGGATGTACTTGCGGGTTCTGACGTCGAGGTAGACGGGCCCTTCGAGCCGCTCTCTCGTCGCCTTGCGCTCGTCTTCGGTGAGCTGGAGCGACGGCGAGTCCAAGCCGTGGCCGCTGTCCAGGTCGCGCAGCAGTTCGGCGTACCTCTGGACCCGCTTGGTCGTGTACAGCCGGCGGATGAACATGCTGGCCGACAGGCGCTCCAGGGCCCGAAGGAAGTTGTCGAGCCATTCCGGGTCGTTCCCACGGGTCCGCAGTGCCCACAGGGCCGAGGGGTGCCAGTCGTTGTTGTCGATCTGGGCCAATCGCTTGAACCAGGCGTTGACTTGGTCGGCACCTGCGCCGGCACCATAACGGTGATCACGCATTTGGACGTACGCGTCGGCGTACGGTACGAGCACGTCGTCGACGAAGAGTTGCGCCTTGCCCGGCAGGAAGTGGGGCTGCAGAACCTGGCGGGGGAACTCCTTGAGCAGTTCCGCTTTCGCTCGCTCCTTGGCGTAGATCATGCGCAGGTGCAGGAAGAGGTCGGCGAAGTCATCGCGGCCCAGGGCCTGTTCCGCGTCCTCCCACTTGGCGGCGGCTGCGTCTGCGGCTTCGCCCTCTCCGAGGTCGCCGATTATCTGGGACTTGAAGATGTCGGCGGGAGTGAGATCGAGCCCGCGCGAGTTCATCACGCTGAAGATTCGGTGCGCACTGGTGAGATCGGGGGTGCTCACAACGACCAGGAAGGTGCGTACGATCATCATCTGCACGAGTTCCAGCCGCCGCGCGGCGGTCCACCCGGACAGTTCTTCCGCCAGCGCCACGGCGTTGTCCCGGATGGCCTTCTGCGCGTCAGTCCTCAGCTCGGCTGCCGCGAGGTGCGGCAGTGAGAGCGTGGCGCCCTTCGTTTGAACACGGTCGTGGAAGAACTTGGCGTCCTTGGACCGCAAGGTCAGCCGGGGCTTGGCCGACAGGCCTTTGGAGATCTTGCCGGGTTCGCACACGGCCGCGTCCAGCTCGGACTGCAGCGCGGGATCGTCGGTCAGGTCGCGCAGTACGGCCAGCAAGATGGTGAGCGTGGTGAGCCGCTGCTGCCCGTAGATGACCTGTGCGACCGTGTCCGACGGCTGCTTCACCAGCACGATCGACCCGAGGAAGTACGGTTCCTCCGCGCCTCCGTCCAGTGCCTCGGTCAAATCGGACAGCAACTGCTGAGCCTGTTCGACCTCCCACGCGTAGGGTCGCTGGTACTGAGGAACACGGAAGTCGCTCGGACACCTGTTCCGTCGCAGGTCAGCAC
>Ga0164242_10002012_pt1 | contig 23733 bp, 21 predicted proteins | sample OricomgcompostMG_FD_108783 | JGI IMG/M metagenome (GOLD analysis project Ga0164242, IMG submission 108783) | Miracle-Growth compost microbial communities from Emeryville, California, USA - Original compost - Miracle growth compost (MG) ...
CGAGTCGTCTTCACCGGTGACGGCAAGTCCGAGATCGAATGGATCCCCCGCCCGCCGTGGGTCAACTACGGCGGCACCGTCTTCGGCGGCATCGTGTCCGCGCTGGTGGACACGGTCACCGGGCTCGCGGTCGCGTCCGCGTGCGGCTCGGACATCGCGCACCTGCCGACCGTGTCCATGCACGTCGACTACTTGCGCCCGCTGACGCTCGACGTGGTGCACACGGTGCGGGGCGAGGCACTACGTATCGGCCGCCGCCTGGCCGTCGCAGACGCATACGTCACCGACCCTTCCGGGGACCTGCTGGTGCGCGGATCGGTGACGATGTCGCTGCGGGGCGCGAAACCCGTCAAGTAACGGGCGTCAGCCGGTCCCCGGGATGGCACCGGCCGGCCATCGGTCCTCGTCGGCCGGGCCGTCGCCCGCGCCCGGCCGCAGGCTCCGCAGCCGGGGATGACGGAGCATCAGTGAACCCTCCGATGCCATCAGCAGATGGGCGCGCTGCATCCGCCGATCCAGCAGCCGGACGAGTTCCTGGTCGTGCTCCGGGCCGGCGGCGTCGATGAACGCGAGCAACGCGGTGTCGGCCTGGTCCGGTGCCGGACGGGCTGCGAGCACGGTGGCGAGATCGTCCAGGTTCGCCGCCGCCACGTCCGCTCCGCTCTCCTGGACGCGAACGAGATGCCGCGCGAGCCGGTGCAAGCTGGACAGCTCGTAGTCCCCGGAACTCGCCTGGACGAGTCGCCGCGTGCCGTCGGCAAGATGATCGAACGCCGGTTGGTGGCCGGTCCGGCGGCGGGTCGGCGGGTTCACCGGCTCGAGTGCGAAGCCCGCGATATCCGCGATGAGCTCGAACGCCCAGCGGGCGGAATTGACGTACCACGCCATGTGCGAGACCACGTCGGTGCTCGGCATTGGCGCGGCCAGCGGAGGCGCGGCGGACAGCACGGTGCAGGCGTTGTACAGCACCGCGTAGTAGTCGACGACGTCGTGGTCGACTACTACGCCCGTGACGTCGGCGAAGCGGCCGGCAATCGCGGCCAGATCGCCGAGGTTCTTGATGGTGTCGCGGATGCGAAGCGACGCGAGGTCCATCAGCGGATCGCCGACGTGGGCCAGTTCGAAGTCCAGCAGTCCGGTGATGTGACCGTCGGCGAACATGAACTGGAACGCGTCGTAGGTGATGAACGCCGGTCGTATCCGGTCCCGCGGGTAGTTCCGGTGCAGCCAGCGCCGAAGGAACTCCGCCACCGGGTCACGCTGCGGCATGACCGCGTCGTAGACGCGTTCGAACTTCGTGAACGAGCCCAGTGCGATCTCGCGCGCACCGGTCGGGCAGTCGAACCCGGCCCGGGCCGCCTCACCCAGGTCGATGCCGTAGATGCGCGGTAGCAGCGCGAGGTACTCCTCGATCAGCTGGTCACGCTGCCGGTCACTGTCCGCGAAGGTCAGGTCGACCAGCCCCGGCAGCCGGTCCATCACCAGGACATACGGGTCGTCGCAGATCCCGTACGCGTGTGGTACCGGCAGGCCGGCCGCCTCCAGCAGGTGGTGTGTCGGCAGCTCTTCCGCGATCCGGTACGGGATCGCGAAGTTCGTCTCCCGGTCGCCGCGGGCATGCAGCGCGAGTAGCTGTCCGTCGCGTTCGACGTCCACGTCCCAGGCCGGGCGCCAGCGCGGGATTCGCTGGATCCGGACCACCGTGCCGCCGATCACCCGCTCGATCCAGCCGGTCAGACCGCCTTCCAGGTCCGTCTCAGCGCCGTCCATGGGCCGCACGTTACCGTCAACTGCACCTCACGACCCCCCGCTGACCAGCAGGCTCTTGCAAACGCGGGCGAACCGGCCGGTCCGATCGTGCAGCGTCCCCTCGCTCTGGCCGAGACCGTCCGGCCCGACCCGCACTCGTGACCGGACGTTGATCCATTCGCCGTCCGGCGGTCGCTCCAGCAGCAGGCTCAGGTCGGGGTTGACCACGACGAAGTCCGCCGGCGGGAGCAGGCCGCCGCCGCTCATGATCAGGTCGGCGACCAGCGCCGCGCGGACCGTGGGTGTCAGTGGTTCGTCCTCGACCAGCCGGCAGTGCGGACGCAGCCACACGCTGCCCTCCCCGGGCGCGTAGCTCTCCCAGCGTGCCCGATGCGCATCCCACAGCGGATCGGGTCCCAGCGGGCTCGGTAACGCCGCACCGTCCGGACCGGTCCTCGTCAGGTCAGCCGGCGCGGCTGCCGGGGGCAGCGTCGCCGCCGGTACGAGCCCTGGCTCGACCCGGATCCGCAAGGCGCTGGCGCGCGCCCGGACCACGCCTTCCACCTCGACGTCGAGGTCCACGACCTGGACGCGACGGCCATCCCGCGACACCGACGTCCGCACCGTCGTCGCACCTATCGGGACCGGGCGGCTGAGGTCGACCGTCAGACGCGCGAGCTGCATCGGGACCGCCGACGGCACCCCGGCGACGGCGCGGGCGGCGAGCGCGACGATCATCGAGCCGTGTTGCGTGCCGGGCAGCCAGGGCGGCCCTGCCGCGAGCGGCGTCGGGCACAGCGATCCGTCTCGCGACCGGTAGAAGACCTGATCCGCGACCGCGCGATCGCTCGATCCCGGCTGATTCACGGGTTGCCCCGCCATGCCGCCAGATCGTTGTCCTGCATCGCCGCGACCGCGTGCTCCGTGACCTGCAGGTGGTCCCTGGTGTCGAGCATGAAGCCGTAGAGCGGGAGCATGTCGGTCTTCGGCTGGTCGAGGAAACCGGCTCGCGGGCCGTGCGCGAGGCCGCGGGGATGCAGCGTGATCGTGCCGGCCCCGGGATCGGTGGCACGGTTCGAGCCCCCGATCCGGTAGAGGATCTCGTCGATGTCGGTGTTCATGTGATGCGGCTGGGCGGGCGAGCTGTCCGGGTGGTCCGCCCGGCGCCGGGGCACGATCACCATCATCAGCGTGCCCTCGGTGACGAAGACCTGATACTGGTCCGGCAAGGCGTCGATGCGCCCGACCTTCGGTTCGTAGTCGTCCAGATTCAGCGCGAACGGGTACAGGTAGCCGTCCCAACCCACCACGTCGAACGGATGGTGGTCGAGCCAGTAGCGGGCGCGGCGGCTGCCGTACTTCACCAGGATCGGGAACTCGCCGGTCTCATCGACCGCCTCCCGCGACTCCGGCGCGCGGATATCGCGCTCGTGGTACGGCGCTGATTCACGAAACTGTCCGGTACTCGGGTCCCGGAAATGCGGCGGGATCGAGATCGGCGCGGTCGACTCGACGACCACGGTGTGGTGCGGCACCGCGTCGGGGATCCACTGCACCGTCACCGACCGCGGGACGTGCACGAGATCGAGGTCCCGGTAACGCAGATCCCCGAACGCGCTGCGCAGGACACCCGAACCGGAGGTGACCAGGACCAACTCGTCGGACCATCCGTTGCGGTAGAAGCCGTCGGTCGGCGCCGTCGGTGTGGCCAGGCTGAACGACACATGCTCGCCCCGGAAGAACGTCCGCCGAGAAGCGAGCTGGTCACCTGCGCTGTCCGGCGGCGACGCGGCGAACAGGTAGTTGCGCAGCGGCGTGTCCGCGGTGGCGTTGTCGAGCGGTTCGAGCTCCTCGACGCGCAGCATCGAGGTCGGTGGGCGCAGGTGGTAGAGCAGCGCCGTTTCGCCGCCGAAGCCCTGGTGGGTGATGAGTTCTTCGTGACACCAGCCCCCGTGCGGACCCTTCAACAGGGTGAAGTGCTTCTGCGGCAGCAGGCCAGACGAACGGTAGATCGGCATGACTATCCCTCGGCGGTGGTCAGGTGGTGGGAAAGCGCTCGCGCATCCAGGCCACCACGGCGTCGGTCCCCTCGGCGGTCCGCGGGCCGCGCCGGTGCGGGCCGGTGATCTGATAACCCCAATGGTCCGCGTTGCGGACGAGGACGAGTTGCTTGTCATCCGCGGCGGACGCGGTGACGAATTCCTGCGCCTCGCTCAGTCGGGTCGCGACGTCGCCTGCGTAGTGGACGACGAGGAGCGGGTCCGGAATCGCGCCGACGGCTGCAGGTACCTCGGCGTGGCTGCTGGCCGGACTCCAGGTGCTCAGGAACGCTTCCGGTTGCAGGAACGTCGCGACGGACCATTCGTAGTTCTGCAGGTCCGGCCGCGGATCGCTGTTGAAGGAGGTGACGTCGCGGTCGTCCGGCTCGATGCTGGTATCCAGCCACTCCGGGCAGGCGAGGACCCGGTGGATCAACAGGTGCTGCGGGAGCGCAGCGCGGCGCGCGGCATCAGACCAGCGCCGTCCGTGATCGCCAGCCGACTCCCGCTCGGCCGCGTCGGCGGCAGCCTGCCTGCGGTCGGCGAGCAATGCGCGGGCGCGTGCGTCCAGGCGGGCGGCCCGCAGCCGCTGGCCCTCGCGGTAACGGGCGAGGAACTCCGGCCGGTACCGCGAGGGCTCCGGCGGGATCCGGAACCCGTTGTCCGGGTCGTACATGTCCAGGGATCGATCAACCGCCAGCGGGTCGTCCTCGTCGGTCACCGAAGGGTCGATCCACCGGCCCAGCCGCGACGCCTCCCCCGGATGCGCCGCGAGCAGCACGAGTGCCGCGGCCGGGGGCAGCTGGTACGAGCCGAGGTCGAGCGGATCGCCTGCGGCAGTGGTGGTGAGGCGCCGCGCGGGCTCGGTACGCGCCTGCGCCTGGTACAGCGACAAGATGCCGCCACCCCCGCTGTTGCCGACCAACACGACCTGCTCGCAGCCGTGATCGTGCAACACCCGGACCGCTGCCGCCACGTCCAGCACGATCCGCTCCTGGATCGCCGCGGAATCGTTGTGCACCCAACGGCTGCCGCAACCCAACGCCGCGTACCCGGCGGCGACCAGCGGGAGCAGGATGTAACTCTGCGACTGGTCCATCCGGGGATGCAGCATGAGGGCACCGACCCGCGGCCGGGTGCCCTGCTTGCGATACAGCGTTCCGCGGGCCAGCCCGCCGTCCTCGGCTCGTAACTCCACCGGGATGCGCTCCACGTCAGCCGGGACGTCGTCCAGCACGAAGCGCGCGCCGCGCAGGAAAGTTCTCGGCACTTGTCCTCCTGTTCGCTACGGTCCGTCAGTGGTCACGGCTGCGCCACCGTTCTCGGGCGCCGCAGCGACAACTGCTCGTCGATCCCGGCGGCCGCCAGTTCACCGGCGCGCTCGTCGATGCTGCGTTCCAGCAGGCTGAGCTGGATCGCGAGCCGCTCGTTGGCATACGGGTCGTCGAGGACAGCCGCACCCTGCGAGGTCCGGGACAGCTTGCGGTGCGCCTCGCTGACCACGACTTCCGGGGAAGCCACGACGTGACACCCAATGTCACGCAGGACACGGCTCACCTCCGCGAGCGCTCGATAGCCGGTGTGCCTGCCGGTGGTCGCGACGCACACGGCGACCACCTTGCCCCGCAGTGCAGCGGTAGACAGCGGGCGTGAAGCCCAGTCGATGGCGTTCTTCACGACTCCGGGGATCGAGTGGTTGTACTCGGGACTCGCGATGAGCAATCCGTCTGCCGCGCGGATCGCCTCGCGCAGCGTCCGCACCCCGGGGACCGGCGGTTCGCCATCGAGATCGCCGTTGTACAGGGGGACTTCGTCGAGCCAATCGAACCGTTCTAGCCGCAGCCGCGGCGGCGCCAATTGCTGGGCGACATCGAGCAGGCACCGGTTGAGCGACGCTGCCCGGAGCGACCCCGCGAGCGCCAAGATACGCAGCGGCTCGCTGGCTGCGATGCCGGCGGTCACGGCACGACCTGTCCCAGGTGCGCAGCGATTGCCCGCAGGTTCGCGGCCGGCGCCGAGTCCGCGGTGAGGTGCTGGTCGAGTTGCGAGCCGGACAACGTGAGCGCTCCGACCGGCCGCTGGCTGCGTCCGCGGATGCACACCGCAAGCGCGGACAACTCCGGGGGCGCTCCCGCGCGCTCAGCCGGGCGTACGTAGTCGATGCCGCCCTCAGCCCGGATACGAGCGAGCCGGGGCGCCAGCTCGGCGGCAGCCGCTGCCCCGAGAAGGCATTCCACCTCGTCGTCGGGTTCGTAGGCAAGAAGGCAGCGGCCTGCCGCGGCTTGATCGAGGCGAACGATGCCGCCCACCGCGATCAAGCTCTGCAGCGGCGCCGTCGGGGAGACGAGCTGTGAGACCTGCGTGACGGAGTCGCCGGCGCGGACCAGCAGCGTGAGCGCCCAAGGCTCGCCCGCAAAGGTCCGGTAGAGAAAGTCGACCTGGTAGGGCAGGCAGGCCTGTCGCAGGCCCTGCTGGCCGATGTAGCTGTTCGCGAAGAGCACGTGACGAGGCCCGAGCCGGACCAATCCGCCCTCGCGCTCGATGAGCAGTTCGGTCTCGAGGGTCCGGATCAGCCGGTGCACGATCGTCCGCTCGAGACCGAGCTTCTCGCCGATCTGCGCGGCGCTCAACGGGGCGTACTTGGACAGCAGATCGAGAACCGCGACAGCGCGTTGCAACGTCTGCAGCACCGGGCTGCGACCGGGACCTGCCGTTCTCGGGTGGAGCGCCTGCCGAGCCGTCATGGCCGGTACGCAGCTCGGCGCTTCGAGGGAGGTGTGCGATAAACGCAACGGGAAGGCGCTTTTCGCATTCCGCGAGCGTAAGGACCCGTCGGCTTCGCCGCAAGCCCCGGTTCAGTCCGCGAATGCCGGCAGGACCTCCTCGCCGAGCATCCCGATCTGGTCGAGCACCTGGCCCTGACTCATGCCGCCGAGGTCGATCACGAGCGCCATCCTGGTGAGGCCGAGCAGGTCGCGCGCGGCAGCGATCCGGTCCACGACCTCTGCGGCCGAACCGCAGAACGGCACGTCGTCGAACAAGGACATGTCCCGCGCGGTCGGCTGGACGCGCCTTTTGAGGTTGCTCTTCTCGATATTCGCGGACGCCTCGAAATACGCGCCGAAATGAGGCCGAAATGACTCCCGCGCGGCCTGCGAGGTCGCGCCGACGTGGCAGTGCGCGCCGATTCCGAGTTGGTATTCACCTTCGCTGTGTCCGGCCGCAGCCCACGCGTCGCGGAAGTTCGCCGCGACCGGGGCGAGCTTCTGGTACGGATAGACCGTCGCGACCCACATGCAGGGAAGCCCGAGACCGGCGCAGAGTTCGAGTGCGGAGGTCGAACCCGACCACAGCGGGATGCGCTGCTGGACCGGCCGGGGCCGGATCGTGATGCCTTCGATGGGTGGCCGCCACTGTCCCGACCAGCTGACGTCCTGCTCCGACAGCAGCCGGGCCAGCAGCGCCATCCCCTCCTCCAGGATGTCCGATGCCTGCTCGACCGGGCGGCCCATCGCGGCGTAGATCCCCTGATGGATGCCACGCCCGACGCCGATCTCCGCTCGGCCGTCAGAAAGCACGTCGAGGGTGGCCACCTCCTCCGCGACAAGCAGCGGGTCGCGGGTCGGCAGCAGCGTGACCCCGGTCCCCAACCGCAGTGTCCGGGTGTGTTGCGCGATCGCGCTGAGCACCGCGAACGGCGTCGAGATCATGAAGTAGTTGAAGTGGTGCTCGCCGAGCATGAACACGTCGAAACCCGCAGCCTCGGCGACAACGGCCTGCTCGAGGAGATTCGCATGCTTCTGGGCGTCACTGATGGGCGCGCCGGTCGACAGCACCGGCAGGTTGTCTCCCAGGTTCACCAAGGCGAACTCCATCGGAACTTCCTTTCCGCCGATACCAGCCCGCTGCCCCGACCCGAACGTAGCGCAGCTGTGCCGGCCACGTGCCCGGTCAGGCCGGCGGCCTGCCGACGAACATCGCTGTTTTTCGTTCGGCGATCTCGGCGCGTTCGGGCGTCAGTAGACGTCGCGCAGGTATCGCCGGTCGGCGCGGAGCTGCTGCAGGTACGCCGCCGCATCCTCGGCCCCGACGCCGCCGTGCCGGGCCACGATGTCGCGCAGCGCCAGGTCGACGTCCTTGGCCATCCGGGCGGCATCGCCGCAGACGTACACGTGGGCGCCGTCCTGCAGCCACGACCACAGCTGGGCACCGTGCTCACGCATCCGGTCCTGCACGTAGATCTTGTTGCGCTGGTCCCGGGAGAAGGCCACGTCCAGCCGGGTCAGCAGGCCGCCTCGCTGCATCGCGACCAGCTCGTCGCGGAAGTAGAAGTCGGTCTGCTCGCGCTGGTCCCCGAAGAACAGCCAGTTGCGGCCGGAGTGCTCGCAGATGCGGCGCTCGTCGAGGAACGCCAGGAACGGAGCGAGGCCGGTTCCCGGCCCGATCATGACTATCGGCGTATCCGGACCGTCGGGCAGCCGGAAGTGCGGCGACGGCTGGACGGACAGCCGTACCCGCTGGCCCGGGGTGGCATCGGCGAGATATCCGGAACAGACACCGGTGCGCTTCCGGCCCTGCGGACCCTCGAACCGGATGACGGACACCAGGATCCCCAGCTCGTCGGCGGCACGGTGCGGGCTGGAGGCGATCGAATACCTGCGCGGCTTCAGCGGTTCCAGCAGGTCCACCCACTCCTGCGCGGACAGTCCTGCCGCCGGTCCGCCGAATTCGGCCACGACGTCGACCGCCTGCCGCCCCCACAGCCAGCGGTCGAGTTGCTCGCGTCCCGGTGAATCCAGCATGGTGCGCAGCGTGCGGTCCCCGCTGCGCTCCAACACCAACGCGAGCAGGCCCGGATGCGGCCGCGCGATCTCCAGATGACCACTCAGCGCCTGACCGAACGACATCGTGCCGGTCGGCAGCTCGACCACCGTGTCGCCGTCGACGCCGGTGACGGCGAGCCACTCCTCGACCAGCGCCGCGCGATTTCGCGGCACGATCGACACGACGTCGCCGGTCCGGTAGTCGAGGTCGGTGTCGCCGATGCCGAACGTGAACAGCCGGACTTCCTTGCCGGCGCCCGGACCACTCAGCAACCGGTTGCCGACCAGCCGCGCGACGCCGTCGGCCTGTCGTTGCCGCGTACCCACAACCGGGACGCGCACCGGCGGCGCGAACGGCGTGTCCAGCGATCGGACGACCCGGTCCAGCCAGTCGGCCGCGATCGCCGCATAATCCCCGTCGCAGTCGACGCGCGGCATCAACCGGGTCGCACCGAGCTCGGCGAGCCGCTGGTCGATGCGGCGGCCGTGACCGCAGAAGTCGCTGTAGCTCGAATCCCCCAGTGCGAGGACGGCGAACCGCACCCGCTCGAGTTCGACCGACGTCCGCGCCGCGAGCGCTTCGAGGAACCCCGCACCGTTGTCAGGTGGATCGCCGTCACCGAACGTGCTGGTGACGACGAGGATGTCGCAGTCAGTGGGCAGCGCATCGACCACCGTGTCAGCCAGGCACCGCAACGTGGCTGCCCTGCCCACCCGTTGGACCCGGTCCGCGACGGTGGCGGCAACCTCCTCGGCATTGCCGGTCTGCGATGCCCACAGCACCATGACCGGACGCCCTTCGGGCCTTCGGTCGATCAGCTCGGCAGGTGTCGTCGCGGGGGCGTAACACCCGGCGAGCAACCCGTTCACCCACAACATCCGGCTCGGCTCCACCGGCGCGTCCGCAGGCAGCCGCGGCGTAATCAGGTCGCCGCGGTGTTCCGGGCCACGTTCCAGGCCGGACAGGAAGCCGGCGAGGAACATCCGCTCGTCCGCACTGAACTCGGGCACCCCGATCCCCTCGACGCCGAGGGTCTGGGCGAGCACCCCGGCAGCGGCCGGCAGACCCGCCGATACCGGATCCGTGGTGGGCGCCGGTGGTCCCGTCGTCACCGCCGTGAGGGACACGGCGCAGGCCTTGAATTCCGGCTGGAAGGAGATGGGGTCGACCGCGTCGTTCGTAACGGCATTGATGCTCAGGTACTCGCCGAACAGGTCGTTCCAATGGAACGGCGCGAAGCAGTTGCCCGGCAGCACCCGGTCGGTCACGACAACCGGCAGCACCGCGCGACCCCGCCGCGACGCCACTTCGACGGTCTCGCCCGCGCTGATGCCGAGCTGCGCCGCGTCCTGCGGGTTCAACTCGACGAACGGCCCCGGGTTCAGCTTGTTGAGCTTCGGCACCCGTCCCGTCTTGGTGAGGGTGTGCCACTGGTGCTGGACCCTGCCGGTGTTGAGCAGGAAGGGGAAGTCGGCGTCCGGCACCTCGGCCGGCGCCAGGTGGGGGCGGGGCAGGAATGCCGCCCGCCCGGACGGGGTGGGGAACGCCAGCCGAGGCACCTCGCCGTCGGCGTGCCGCCGCAGCCGCTGGCTGACCCCGTCGTTGCGGTAGCGAATCGGGTTGCGTGCCGACCCACCAGGCGGGCACGGCCACTGCAGCGGGCCCTCGCGCAACCGCTCGTAGCCCGCGCCACGCAGGTCGTAACCAGTGCCGGGGTTCCACAACTGACGGATCTCGTCGAACACCTCTGCCGCGGTCTCGTAGGAGAACGCGTCGGCGTACCCCATTGCGCTGGCCACCCGCGCGATCAATTTCCAGTCCGGCAACGCCTGGCCGGGCGGGTCCGCCGCCGGCTGCGCGAGGGTCAGGCTGCGCTCGGAGTTCACCAGCACGCCCTCGGCCTCCGCCCACATCGCGGCCGGCAGTACCAGGTCGGCGTACGCGTTGGTCTCGGTGTCGGTGAAGACGTCCTGGGTGACGACGAACTCGGCCGCCTCCAGCCCTTCGATCACCGTCCTGCGATTCGGGACCGACGCCACCGGATTGGTGCAGATGATCCAGCAGGCCTTGATCTCACCGGCGGCCATCCGCGCGAACAGATCGACGGTGCCGGTCCCTGCCTCCGGACGCAGCGTCCCGGCCGGGATCCCCCACGCGTCCTCGACGTACGCACGGTCCTGCTCGGACAGCACCGACCGCTGCCCGGGCAGGCCCGGCCCCAGATAGCCCATTTCCCGGCCGCCCATCGCGTTCGGCTGACCGGTCAGCGAAAAGGGGCCGCTGCCAGGCCGGCAGATGGCACCGGTCGCGAGGTGCAGGTTGCACAGCGCGTTGGTGCTCCAGGTGCCATGGGTGCTCTGATTGAGGCCCATCGTCCACAAGCTCATCCAGTTCCCGGCTGCACCGATCCATGTGGCCGCAGTACGAAGGTCGGCTGCCGGGATGCCGGTGATCTCGGCGACTCGCTCCGGCGGGTAGTCGGCCAGCAGCGGGGGCATCGCGTCCCAGCCTTCGGTGAACGCGGCGATGAAGTCCTCGTCGACGTTGCCGTCCGCGACGAGAAGATGCAACAGGCCGTTGAGCAGCGCCACGTCCGTGCCCGGCCGGAGCTGCAGATATAGGTCCGCCTTCTCGGCGGTCGCGGTCCGGCGTGGGTCCACCACGATCAGACGCGCGCCGGCCTTGACCCGCTCCAGCAGTCGCAGGAAGAGAATCGGGTGGCAATCGGCCATGTTCGAGCCGATGACGAGGAACGTGTCCGCGTGGTCCAGGTCGTCGTACGAGCCAGGCGGACCGTCCGCGCCGAGCGAGAGCTTGTATCCGCTGGCGGCGCTGGCCATGCACAGCCGGGAGTTCGATTCGATCTGGTTGGTGCCGACGAATCCCTTGGCCAGCTTGTTGGCGAGGTACTGCGCCTCCAGGCTCAGCTGACCGGAGACATAGAAGGACACCGCGTCCGGTCCGTGTCCGTCGACGAGCGACCGCAACCGGGCGGCCGTCTCGGCGATCGCGGCATCGACGTCCACCGGCTCGGGCGCGGACGAGCGGTCCGGGCGGCGCAGTGCTGTCTCCAGCCGGCCGGCGGCGGCCAGCATGTCGGCGGTGGTTGCGCCCTTGGTGCACAACCGCCCCCGGTTCGAGGGATGGCCGGCGTCGCCCCTCACCCGGACCACCCGCCGCCGCCCAGCCTCGTCGGCGGCGACGTCCAGCACCATGCCGCAGCCCACCCCGCAGTACGAACACACGGATCTGACGCTGTCCACCGCCATGTCCAGTTCGGTCCGTGCCACCTCGCTCCTCGTCCTCTCCACTCCGTTGCCGGCCGACGCTAGGCAGCCGCTGTTACGGCCCGGTCACCTGCGGTGCAACCAGCCGGTTACGTTCGCCTCACGGCGCGCCGCGCGGCACGGCGATCTGCGCGTTGCCGCGACGTAACACCGCGGACCGCAGCGGCCCGGTTCAATCGACGTCGAGGCAGCGACCCGGTCGGACGTAGCCGGCCCAGGTCAGCGCGACGCAGATCAGGTAGAAGGCGATGAACCCGATGTATGCCGCGTCGCCGGTCTTGTAGGTCAGGAAGGACTGACGAAACGCGACGTTCACCAGCACCCCACCGAAAGCGCCGACGGCGCCGGCGATCCCGATGACCGCGTTCGCCATCCGGCGGGACTCGCGCTCGGTCGCGTCCGGGTCTGCGCCGGCGGCGACCCGCACCCGTCCCTTCCGGCGGAAGATCATCGGGATCATCTTGTAGGTCGAGCCGTTGCCGACTCCCGAGGTGACGAACAGCAGCAGGAAACCGAGATAGAACAGCGGCAGTGACTCCCGTCGGGACGCGACGAGCACCAATGCCGCCGACACTGCCATCGCAGCGAAGTTCCATAGCGTCGTCCGGGCTCCGCCGACGCGGTCAGCGAGCCAGCCACCCACCGGCCGAACGAGCGATCCCACCAGCGGACCGAGGAACGTCAGGTACGCGATCTTGACCGGGTCGACCTTGCCGGCGGTGACGAAGTGCGCGCCGAACTGGTTCTGCAGCACCTGGCCGAACGCGAAGCTGAAACCGATGAACGAGCCGAACGTCCCGATGTACAGGACCGATATCGCCCAGGTGTGCCGATCCCGGACGGCGTCCCGCATCGCCCGCTTGTCGTTGCGCACCTGCGCGATGTTGTCCATGAACCGCGCGGCGCCCAGCGCGGCCAGCACCACCAACGGGATATAGACCGCCAGCAGCAGGCGCGGGTGCCCTTTGCCCGCGCTTGCCAACACCGCCAGCCCGACGAGCTGGACGACTGCGACGCCGAGGTTGCCGCCGCCGGCGTTCAGCCCAAGCGCCCGGCCCTTCAGCCGCTGCGGGTAGAAGGTGTTGATGTTCGCCATGGACGAGGCGAAGTTGCCACCGCCGATCCCGGCCAGTGCCGCCAGCAGCAGTACGGTGCCGTACGAGATGCCGGGTCGCAGGACGGCCGCGGCTGCGACCGTCGGGACGAGCAGCAGTGCGGCACTCAGGACCGTCCAGTTCCGGCCGCCGAATCGGGCCACCGCGAACGTGTACGGCACGCGGACGGTAGCCCCGAGCGCGGTCGGCAACGTAGTGAGCAGGAACTTCTGTGCCGCAGCGGTTTTCGGGTCCTGACTGATGCCGTACTCCGGGGTGAGAAACAGGACGAACACCGACCACAGGCTCCAGACCGAAAAACCGATGTGCTCAGCGAAGATCGAGAACGTGAGGTTGCGGCGCGCGATCCGGGCACCGCGCTGCGCCCAGAACTGCGGATCTTCCGGTCGCCAGTCCTCGATCTGGCGGCCGCTCGTAGGCTTCGCCGGGCTCGCGGCGGCAGGCTGCTCGTAGCCGTCGGTGAGTGTGGTCGTCATCGCGCTCCCCTGCCCCGGCTGCTGTCGTCGTGATGGCAGCTCGGGCGCGACGCTAGGAGCTGTGTATTTCGTCACCGTGCCCTGCGCGCAACAGTCCGGCAACATCCCGCGCACTTCCGGCCCGGGACGTGGGTGCGTCGGCATCGCGGGCCGTGCCCGTGTCGTATCCGGTGACCGTTACGCTCGATACGCCAGCGCATCGCGGGCCGACCACTGGGAGGAACATGGACACCGCACAACGTCTCGAACGACTCGAGTCCACCGAGGCGATCCGTCAGCTGGTGAGCCGGTACGCGGTACTCGTCGACTCGCGCGACATCGACGCGCTCACGAACCTGTTCGTCGACGACGTGCGCGCCACCAGGACCGAACGCGGCCGACCCGCGATGCGCGACCTGCTGGAGAACATCCTCAGCGAGTTCACCACCTCTATCCACTTCGTCGGCGGCACGCACACGATCAACTTCGTCGACGACGATCACGCCGAGGGCGTCGTGTACTGCAAGGCCGAGCACGAGTACGGCGAGCAGTGGGTCGTCATGGCCATCCAGTACTGGGACCGCTACGAGCGGCGGGACGGCCAGTGGCTGTTCACCGGTCGCAAGATCCGGCATTGGTACGCCGTGGACGCACTCGACCGGCCGATCGGCCCGGACAAGACGCGCTGGTCGGTAACCGGTCCGGAGACAATTCCCCAGGTCTACGACAGCTGGCACGACTTCTGGTCGCGGCACGAGACTCCCGCGGGAGCGGCGGCACCTCGCCCCTGAGGTCCCAGCGACACCGAGGTCCCAGCGACGCTCAGTGGGGTTCGATGGCGGCGATCCGCCGGATCACGTTCGCCCCGACGCGCGCGACCTCCTCGACGAATGCGGCGCGGGTGTCGAGTTCGTGCGGCAGCGTGAGGTAGAGGTAGGTCGCACCGGCGCGGGCGAGTTGCTCGGCCATCTCGACCTGGCGGTCCGCTTCCGCGGTCGCGGCGGTCTCCGTCCGCAGCCCGGACAGCGGTGCTGCGACGGTCAGCGGTGTGGTGCGGCCGATCGAGGCCGCGTGCTCACGCGCCGACTCGACCGCACGCGCCAGGTCGTCGACGGTTTCCAACGCGGCGGTCCGGCGGCGGGCGACCGTCTGCGCGGTATTGGCCATCGGCAGCCAGCCGTCGCCGAGTTCCACCGCCCGGCGGATCGCACGCCGCGAGTTTCCCCCCACCCAGATCGGCGGGCCGGCGGGCTGCGCCGGACGGGGCAGCGCCCGGTTGTCCTCCGCCCGGTAGCCGCGACCGTCGAGGGTCACGTACTCACCGGTCCAAGCAGCCCGCATGGTGCGGATAGCGTCGTCGGTGAGTTCGTTGCGCTGCGCGAAGTCCACCCCGAGCGCGGCGAACTCGTCCTGCAGGTAGCCCGCCCCGACCCCGAGGAGTGACCGTCCCCCGGAGAGCCGGTCCAGTGAAGCGGCAGCCTTCGCGGTGACGAACGGGTTCCGGTACGGAAGCACGCACAGGTGCGTCTGCAGCTGCAAGCTGCTGGTGCCGGCCGCGGCGAAGGCAAGTGCCACGAATGGATCGAGGGCGTGGTGACCACCCGATTCCAGCCATTCCCGGGCCGGAATCGGGTGCTCGGTCACCGACACCGCGCCGAAGCCGGCGCGCTCGGCCGCGCTCGCCATCTGCGCGATGGCATCGGCGGTGACGAACTCGTCGGCGAGGTCGACCCGGTCCGTCGGCAATACCAGTGCAACCTTCATGCGGCCCTCCCGGCGTGACGTCGGTGCCCGCACTCGGGGCACCGCGCCACGCTATCGGGCGTGTCGCGCCACCGGTCAGCCGGACGACGTCGCGACCGGCCGACGCCCGCCAGCGGCAGCCAGGCCGTAGACCCGCTCGACCTTCAGCCGGATGACCAGGCGCCGGTTCGCGATCATCTCGGCGTAAAACGGCTCCGGTTCCTGGGAGCCGTAGAACGCGCTATGCATTTCGAGCAGCTCGCGGCAGGCAGCGTCCCCGGCCGTGGCGGCGATGTCCGACAGCACCACGCTGCCCTCGCCGACGGCCCAGGTCCAGAAGTCGTCCCCGGCGACATGGATCGCAGCCCGCGGGTTGCGCTGCAGGTGCCGGGTCTTCGCCCGGCCCGCGGTCGTCGAGATCCGCACCAGCCCGGATGCCTTGTCCACCGCGTACAGGATGTTGGACAGCTGCGGACTCCCGTCGGCTCGCACCGTCGCGAGGATCCCCTCCCGCCGGGCGGCGATCAGGTCCCACAGCTGCGCGTCGCCAGCCGGGCTCATGTCCCGCTCTCCGCGGAGCCGGTGTCCTGGCTGTCGGCAGCGAGTACCGTACGTCGGCGCGCGATGACCGCCGCCGCCGCTGGAATCGCGGCGGCCAGGGCCAGGCTGCGCATCCACGACCGATTCAGCCGGTGAGCCAGCGCGTGGTCCAGTGACAGTGCGCCCGGGCCGGTCAGCGCGAGCCCGGCAGCGGCGGCACCCAGGATGGCGGGGAACTCGTAGCCGCCCTTGCCCGCGAAGAAGCCGTTCGGGGCGTGCGTCGACGCTGCGACGATCATGGTTCCGGCCACAGCGGCACCCGCGCCCGGCGTCGCCAGGCCTGCCGCGAGCAGCGCACCGCCGCCAGCCTCCCCCAATCCGGCCGCAGCCGCGTTCACGCGGCCCGGCCGAAACCCGATCCGGTCGAATGCCTCGCCGGTGGCGTCCAGTCCGCCACCGCCGAACCAGCCGAAGAGCTTCTGGGTGCCGTGCGCCATCAATGGACCGCCCACCGCGGCCCGCAGCACCAGCAACCCCAGATCCGCCGCCTTCATACCCTCACCACACCGATCGTTTGTTAGTTCCGTCACGTTACCCAGTTCCTTTTCAGAACCTTACGGTCTATCCTGCGTGCACGCACCGGAGCGAGGCAAGAAGGCACCTTCCGGTGACCGGGTTCCGTGGAGGTAACCATGAGCGCCGAGCCCAGCGTCCCTCCGGTCACGTCGGCTCCGGCTGTGGGCCACCAGCCGGACGCCTGCCGGGCCCGTCAGGTGCTGGACCTGGTTGCGGACAAGTGGTCGCTGTACGTCGTGTCGTACCTGGGCGAGGGACCACGCCGGTTCACCGAGATCAAGCGCGGCATCGACGGCATCAGCCAGCGGATGCTCACCGTCACGCTGCGGGGACTGGAACGGGACGGCATCCTCACCCGCACCGTCTACGAGGTGATGCCGCCGCATGTCAGCTACCGGCTGACGCCGATGGGCACCACCCTGCTGCAGGCCACCGCACCACTGATCGACTGGAGTACCCGGCACCTGACGCTGATCGACGCGGCCCGCGCCGACTACGACCGGCGCGTCGCGACAGCGCCTGCCGTCCGGCGGTGAATCCGGGTCGGCTCGCCCCTCAATCATCACGGCGCCGGACGATGAATTCCGCTGCGGTCTCTCGTCTACACACCGACTGCAACCTCCATCGAGAGAGGCGCTGAGATGACTGCATCTGCTGCCACCACACCGGGGGCGCCCTGCTGGATCGACCTGATGACGTCCGATCCGGCACGTAGCCGCGCGTTCTACAGCGCGCTGTTCGGCTGGAGTGCTGGAGAGGGGTCGGCCGAGTTCGGCGGCTATTTCATGTTCTTGCGGGACGGCGCGCCGATCGCCGGCGGAATGCCCAACTCGCCGGAGGTCGACCTGGCAGACCAGTGGGGCATCTACCTCGCGGTCGACGACGCCCGTACGGCGGTTGCAGCGGCGCAGGCCGAGGGGGCGCAGGTCTGCCAGGGCGTCCTGCAGATCGCCGACCTCGGCGGGTCCGCGGTGCTCGACGATCTGGGCGGTGCACGCATCGGCTTGTGGCAGACCGACACCTTCGCCGGCTTCGCCACGAGGGGCGAGCCCGGCGCACCCGGATGGTTCGAGTTGCACACCCGTGCGTACGGCGAGTCCGTGTCGTTCTATCGCAACGCGTTGCGCTGGGACGCACACACCATGAGCGATGCGCCGGAGTTCCGCTACACCACCCTCGGTCGCGACGAGGGCGCCCGAGCCGGAATCATGGACGCGAGCGGCATGCTCCCCGAAGGTGCCGGCGGCCAGTGGTCGGTCTACTTCGCCGTCGAGGACACCGACGCGGCGCTGGCAAAGGCCAGTGAACTCGGTGGATCGGCTGTGATGGCGCCGATGGACACCCCGTACGGGCGGCTTGCGATCGTCAGCGACCCGACCGGCGCGCAGTTCAAGCTGGTCGGACCGAACCGGGACTAGCCGGGCGCACGCAGCCCGAGGCGGCGCTGCTCGACGAGCAGGCAACGGTCCTCCACGTAGAGCAGCCCCGCCTCTTCGGCGACGGCACGCGCCTCGTCGGAGGCGATGCCCAATTGCAACCAGAGCGCGGTCGCACCGGCTGCCACCGCCTGCCGGGCAACCTCCGCTGCCTCGGCCGAAGGCCGGAAGACGTCCACCAGCCCAACCGGTTTCGGCGCGCCGGCCAAGGTGCGGTACACCGGCTCACCGAGTAACTCGTCCGCGTGCGGATTGATCGGGACGATCCGCCAGCCGTGCCGCTGCATGTACGCGGGCACCGAGTGCGCTGCCTTGGCCGGATCGGCACTCGCGCCGACCACGGTGATCGTGTCGTAGGTCCGCAGGATCCGTTCGGCGACAGCGTCGGTCTGTTCCATACCTGTGATGCTAGGTCGGCGGTGTCCGCTCGCAGCCACCGGCGGCGGCCGCGTCAGTGGATCGACGGGCTGATGCCGCCGTCGACGTGCAGGTTCGCTCCGTTGACGAAATCCGACCGCGGGCTTGCCAGCATCGTCACGGCGTAGGCGATATCGGCCGGCTCGCCGACCTTCACCACGGTCTGTCCGGTCCCCTTGACGACGTAATCCTCGGCCTGCTGGATGTCGTCCCAGCCCCGCTTGGCGGCGAAGTCGGCGAGGAACCGCTGCAGCCCCTCGGTGCGGATCATCCCGGGCGAAACCGTGTTGCACGTGATGCCGGTGCGCTTGAGCGCCTTGGACAGTCCCAGCGACATGTTCAACATCGCGGCCTTCGCCGGTCCGTAGTCCGGCTGCGCGGAGGTCGGGGTGATGGACGCACCGGTGCCGATGTTGATGACGCGGCCCCAGCCGCGCTCCTGCATACCCGGCACCAGGTGGTGCACCAGTCGTACCGCGGCCAGCACGTTGGCCTGGTAGCTGTCCATCCAGTCGGACGTCGCGGCCTGGAACCAGGACGGATTCGGCAGGTCGGCGCTGCCGCCCGCGTTGTTGACCAGGATGTCGATCCCACCGAACGCGGCCAGCGCCGCCTCGGCGACCTGCTGCGCGCTCTCGTCGGTCGACAGGGTCCCGATGACGACCGCCGCCTTGGCGCCGGAAGCCGCGATCCGCTCGGCCACCGCGGTTGCGCGCTCCGCGTTGCGACCGTGCACGACGACCGATGCCCCCTCATCCGCCAGCATCTGCGCGATCCCGACCCCGATGCCCGAGCTGCTGCCGGTGACCAGTGCACGCTTCCCGGTGAGTTCCAAGTCCATGGGGGGTTTCTACCGCACGGCGGTGGGCGCACCGGCGGCGGCTCGAGACCGTACGGCCGCGGTAGCTCGGAACGTTTCACCCGTGCCGTTCGTCCTACCGGTTGGTCGCAGGTTTTTGTGTTTTGTGGTGTCCTCATGTGGTCACGCCCGCGGAGCTTCTTCCGCGGGCGTTGTTGCTTTCCCCACCGGATAGAGCAGAACTGATGCAGGAGGTTGACGACCCGGGTCCGTAGCGCACGGAGGGACCCGTACATCCTCTCCGGAAGGCAAGCATGACCGTCACCACCGCCCAACCCCCCGCGTTGTCCGCGCCGACGGCAACCAGTCGAGCCAGGGATCTTCGGGGAAGTGACCCTCGGGGGAGTGACTATGCCCGTCTGTCCAGACAGGTCCTGGAGGCCGGCCTGCTACGTCGGCGTCCCGGCTACTACGCGGTCAAGATCACTCTGACGTTGGCTCTGCTCGGCGTCGGCTGGGTCGGATTCGGCCTGCTAGGCCGGTCCTGGTACCAGCTGTTGATTGCCGCGTTCATGGCCATCGCCTTCACCCAGGTGGCGTTTCTCGGGCACGACGCGGGCCACCGACAGGTCTTCCGCAGCCGCAGGGCCAACGACGCCCTCGGACTCATCCACGGCAATCTGCTCGTCGGGTTCTCCTTCGGATGGTGGGTTGCCAAGCACAACCGCCATCACGCCCACCCCAATACGGTCGGCAAGGATCCCGACATCGGGGACGGGGCACTGGCGTTCACCGCCACCCAGGCCGATGCACGCACCAGCGTGCTGGGCAAGGCGCTGGCCCGGCGTCAAGCATGGGCCTTCTTTCCCCTGCTGTTGCTCGAAGGGCTCAACCTGCACGTGGCCAGCGCTCGTGCCCTGATCGGCGGTTCCCGGCATCATCCCTCGCGGCCCATGGAAGTCGGGTTGCTGCTCACGCATGCCGGTCTCTATCTCGCCGTGCTGTTCGTCTTCCTCTCCCCCGGGCAGGCGTTGGCTTTCCTGGCCGTCCAGCAAGTGCTGTTCGGCCTTTACCTGGGCGCCTCATTCGCGCCCAATCACAAGGGGATGCCCATCCTGGCTGCGGACGACCGGAGCGGCTATCTGCATCGCCAGGTCCTGACCTCGCGGAACGTTCGCGGCGGTCCGATCACCGATTTCGCCCTGGGCGGGCTGAATTACCAGATCGAACATCATCTGTTTCCGTCGATGCCCCGGCCCAACCTGCGGCGCGCGCAAGTCCTGATCCGGGACTACTGCGAAGACCGCGGGATCTCCTACCGTGAGGACACGCTGCTCGCCTCATACGGCATGACGCTGCGCCACCTCAACGGGGTCGTCGGACCGCGCCCGGAGCCGCGGTGATCACCGGACGTACGTAGGCCCGTCCACGCCGCGCCCGCGAACGCGCTTGATGCGCCATGCTCACGGTGAGCCGCACCCAAGGCGTCCGAACGGGAGGAAACGGTGGACACAGGACTTGCCGGCAAGGTCGCGGTCGTTACCGGCGCGACCGCCAACATCGGGCGAGGGGTAGCGCTGGCCTTCGCGGACGAGGGTGCGCGGGTGGTCGTCGTCGGCCGGGACAAGGCCGCCGGCGAAAGGGTGGCCGAACTGGCCCGCGGCCGCGGGGCGGCCGACGTGCTCTGGTGCCGCACCGACGTGACCGTCGAGGACGAGGTCACCCAGATGGTCGCCACCGTGCTCGACGCGTACGGACAGATCGACGTGCTCGTCAACAATGTCGGCGGCAACATCAACGTGACACCGTTCGTGTCCTCCACTCCGCAGGAGTGGCGTTTCGACCTCGACGTCAATCTGATGAGCACGCTCTACTGCACCCATCGGGTACTGCCACACATGCTGGAACGGGGCCAGGGCCGCATCGTCAACATCGGGTCGATGTCGGCGCTCATCGGCGACCGGTTCATGGCGGTGTATTCGGCGGCGAAGGGCGGCGTGCACGCCTTCACCAGGGTCCTGGCACTCGAAGTCGGCAAGAGCGGCGTCACCGTCAACGCGGTCGCGCCGTACGGGACGCTGCCGGAGGACTGGGAGAATGAGACCAGTTCCGGCAGCCGCTTCCATCCGCAGACGGGACTGTTCGCGCTGGCCATCGCAAACCAGGCGACCGAAGTGACAGGCATCCGCCGGGACACCGCGCTCGCCCGAGAAAATGCCAAGCCGTCCGAGATCGGCGCCGCGGTCGTCTATCTCGCCTCCGACCAGGCCGCCTTCGTCACCGGCCAGGTGCTGCAGGTGGACGGCGGCGTGCAGTTGCCCTGAGCTACCGCTACTTCTTGCGCCAATCCGGGTACAGGCCACGCTCCAAGGCCAGGTCCTGCGCGGTGATGTTGGTCGGCTGCAGCGCGTCGGCCTCCGGGCTGTCGGCGATCCAGGCGACGACCGCACCGATCGCCTCCGGCGGTGCCGCCCAGGACGCGTCGTAGCCGGTGTCCTCCAAGCCGAGCGCGTTGCGCTCGGTGAGCACGAAACCCGGGTCCACGTTGAAGGCGCGGACCCCCTTGTCGCCCGCCTCCACCGCGACCGCGCCGGCGAGCATGTGGCCAGCCGCCTTGCCCAACCGGTAGCCGAGGCCCGTTCCCGCCTGCCCGGGCGGGCTGGTCGGGTAGTAGTCGTACCCCGCACCGGACGAGATCGTGATGACCGTTCCGGACTTCCGCTCCATCATCGCCGGCAGCAACAACTGGATGATTCGGATCGGGGAGAGGGCGTGCGCCATCAGGAACTTGTGGTACTCCTCGACCGGCGTATCCAGCATGGTGTCCATCAGACCGGGACCCAGGTGGCGCCCGTTGTTCACCAGCAGATCCACGCCGCCCCAGGCGTCGAGCACCTCGCCGACCGCCGCCTCGACCGAGGCCAGGTCGATGAGGTCCATCTTCACCCGCAGCGAGCGCCGGCCCGCCGCCTCGACCAGCTCGGCCGTCTCTTCCAGGCTGCCGGGCAGCGGCCGAGTGTCACGGTGATGGACGGTGATCGTGTGGTCGGGCGTCGGATCGCCCCGGCCCACGGTCCGGGCGGCGAGCGCCACGTCGTAACCCGCGTGCGCGAGCGCCACCGCGATCGCCTTCCCGATTCCGCGGCTTGCTCCGGTGACCAGGGCGGTCTTGGCTGGCATCACGGCGTCCTCTCCGTCGGCGAACGTACGATGCGGCTGATCCTAGGGGGCGGCGGCCTCCGTTATATTCGACGCATCATGTATCGCTAGTCGCACGGTCGGAGCGCCGTTCCGCCCTGTCGCTGGCTGAAAGAGGTGTTACGTGCGAGCAATCCGGTGTGAGATGTACGGCCCCCCATCGGATCTCGTGCTGCGGGAGTTGCCCGACCCTGAACCGGCGGCCGGCGAGGTCGTCATCGGTATCGAGGGCGCGGCCGTGAACTTCCCGGACTCGCTGTTCATCCAGAACCGTTACCAGATCTCGGTTCCGGTGCCGTTCACGCCGGGCAGTGAGTTCGCCGGGACGGTGCTGGCCGTCGCACCTGACGTCACGTCGGTGAAGGTGGGCGATCGGGTGATGGGCGGCGCCATGACCGGGGCCTACGCGGAGAAGATCGCGGTGCCGGCGGCCGCCGTGATCCCGGTGCCGGCCGGCCTCGACGGCCCGGCCGCCGCGGCGTTCCAGGTGACCTTCCGTACCGCCTACCACGGCCTGACCACGATTGGCGGGCTGCAGCCCGGCCGCTGGGTGGTCGTCCTCGGTGCTGCCGGCGGCGTCGGCACCGCAGGCGTGGACATCGCGGTGCGGCTGGGGGCGAAGGTGATCGCGGTGGACCGGGGCGCCGACCGGCTGGAACGCTGCCGCGAGCTGGGCGCAGAGGCGATCATCGACACCGACCAGGAGGACCTCAAGGCCCGTATCAAGGAGGTCACCGGGGCTGGCGCCGACCTGGTGATCGACCCGGTCGGCGGGGATGCCTCCGAGCAGGCGCTGCGCTCGACCGCGTGGGGCGGCCGCTTCGTTGTGATCGGCTTCGCCGCCGGCGACATCCCCAAGATTCCGCTCAACCTGGTGCTGCTGAAGGGCGTGATCATCCGCGGATTCGAGATCCGCACCCTCCCGGACCTGCTCCCGGACGCCTACGCGGCGGGCGAGAAGGAACTCGCGAGGATGGTCGGCGAGGGGCTGCGACCGCTGGTCGCGGAGGTCTTCCCGCTCGCGCGCACCGCCGACGCGATGAACGCGATCCTGGAGCGAAAGGTCACCGGCAAGGTCGTCATCGACCCCACCTGCTGACCGCTGGCTACGGCCACCCCGCTCCCGCGACATCGACACCCTCGACAACGTCGATCCGACCACGGCAGACCTGATCGGCGTCGGTGGGGTCCGCCATCGCGTTGATGATGTCCTGCACGTCATCGAACTCGACGACGCAGACGTACAGGGTCGAGCGGTCCGGGCCACCAAGTGCGGGGGCCAGGGGCGACCATGTGCCGAAACGCACGCGATGCGTGACCGTGCCGCCCGGCAGGATCCGGCGTAACTCGTGTGCTTCAGGAACCGCCGTCCAGACGGCACCGTGTGCGTCCTGACAGATCCCGTCAGGGTTGCCGTCCTCGACATCTGAGCAGCTAGTGACAGCCGGGCTGCACCTCACGCGTCAGATCGGCGGGCGCAGTCCCGACCGTCGTTATGCCGTCGACGAATAGTTGCTTGCCCGCAGCCGGCCGGTTGGACTCGACGGGTCCGACA
>Ga0164242_10002013_pt1 | contig 23732 bp, 25 predicted proteins | sample OricomgcompostMG_FD_108783 | JGI IMG/M metagenome (GOLD analysis project Ga0164242, IMG submission 108783) | Miracle-Growth compost microbial communities from Emeryville, California, USA - Original compost - Miracle growth compost (MG) ...
CGGCTTCGTCTCCGAAGGATGATCAATCTACCCTTGACTGAAACCAAGCATGTCGTTACACCGAACCATTTTTCTTTTCTTTCTTGATCCCAACGGATATTTGATTATTATTTCTAACCCTCTGAGCATTATTGTTCACCCAAACGGTGCTGCAATTCCGTACAATACGGTGATGCCCAGATAGGCGGGTAGCTTAGATTGTGATTCCGCGCAGCGTTCAAACCTAACGTATGCTCCGTTCGCGGTCCTAGCTACCTTGCATAAAACGTTTACAAAGACGTTGATTGCGGAACCAGTTTGACGGTAATCCAGTAGACAGGTGAACTAAGGTTGGCCTAATACTGGTAGCTATGGGGAGGGATTCCTTCAGTGCCTGTTTTGCTGCTCGCTTCGTCCCGTCACGTTCGGCCCCTATCCAACCCGCCAAGAAGTAAGGCGGAATTCGACGATACTGCCCACAGCGTCCATCCAAGAGCCCGTTTAACGCCGCGGCTACATTGAGGCCAATAAGGGAGAAAAGCACACCCCAATAATATGCAAGGATCAAGAAAGCCTGATTAGCGATAGCGCAAGCGCCGACTATCCATAACGCAAGGCCTCCTCCATTAATGATCTACCCACATGATAATTTGCTGGTGATGATTGTAGAATGTGATTTTTTCCTGGGGAAAAGGGAAGGCTCGCTTCCTGGGTGGCCAACCAAGAAGTGGAACTCATGCAACCACGCGAAGTAGAAATGGGCGGTAAGCGCCGTGTGGGTGCGCCGTGTAACCCGACCGCGCGGGTCAGTGAATCGTGGCGCAGTAGTAGTGGTGTCAGCTATTTTGCTCCATGGAAAGAAGAGGGCTGGCGGTTGGCCGCGATGGGAACTTCCGTCACTCCATTTCTTTTCATGGTGCCGGGAGCCTGGCCTTTTCACCTATCAGCTGTAGAATTCACCTTCTTGTCTGTTGGATACGACTTCCCACATAATGACACCCTGTCGGCAGTTGCTCTTTATCAGGCCTTTCTTTCGATTTTTCAATGTCCCGTTGGCTACCAGAGGTAGGACCGGCTTCTCCTCGAGGGGCCTCGCAAAAGTACCTAGTATCAGCACAATGACCCAACAACTGCTCGAATATCCAAATGGCTCAGTAGCTTAATAGCTCGCATTCTCAGCACCATTGTGCACACCTTCGTCCTGAATCTGCTCGATCTTGCGCGATTTTTGGCTCCTCGACTCCTGGTTACCTAGGTACATGTGTGTACCTTTACGATGTACTGCAGCTTGGCGCATCCCAAATTCACAATCCCTACCACCACCTGAGGTATCTGGCAAACCCGGTGAGCATTTCGCCTAAATGCCACCTACCAGAAGAGTTGGTTGAATGCTGACGATCCTTGCCGGGTATTTTTCGAGGCGTTTACTCTCCAGGATGCAGCCCTGCGTTGCATTCGCGCCTCCACCTGCCCCGGGGGAGCGCTGAGCAGAATCAAGCCTGCAGGTGCAGGATACAGGCAGCTGGTCAGCCATAGAAACCCCAAATAAGGTCACTTTATAGGATTAAAAGAAGAGGAGAAACGGGGGGCTGCATCATGCCGTCGACTACTCTGCACTACCGCTTGTCTGTGAAGCGGCTTGGGCTGTGCATGGTAACACATCCCTGGGATGACGCTCGTAGGCCGCTCCCAAAAGCAAGCAAGTTGAGAGGGTCGGAAATGTCTGGTAGCTGCTGTCACACCTCGCAACTTGTGCCGCTCAGGCCTGCTCTAGTTCCGAGGATACGGCACTGGAAGAAAACGGCAAACGGTGCGTGGCGCAGGCGGCCAGCTCTACTGGGGTGGTACCTACTCGCATATGGTCTCGCAGGATGCCAGCTGCGAGAGGAGGTGCCTGATGCGGTAGTAGGAATTGACGGCAATGAGGTGTTGTACTGTAGAACGCGTAGGGTTATCCACTGTTTGTCAACTATCTATACATTGTAGCGTTCGAGGCAGGAGTCTCTGCCGCCCAGCCTCCCTCTGCTGTCGGAGCACCTCCTTTTTAAATATTGGAGTGCCAAGGTGGAGACCGAGGTGTGGCCCGAAGGAACGTGGTCTGTGCGCAGCAGGTGAAGCCTGGCAAATATTTGACACGTGAGAGACAACTTGGCCATCAACATCGATCTTGAGTTGCCAACAAGTAGGTATACATGCCGTATCGAACATGTAAACAACAATGATCATTTGCCGGAAAGAAATATTCAGCGAAAACGAATGTCCCCCATAACATAGCCATTCTCGGGGTCACAATCAAGCACACCGAAGTCGTATTCTAGTTCGCGGGACTATCGCCGCCGGGGAAACTCCGATCTGGTTTCTGAAGGCGAGCTCGATATCCATCGCCGGAGAACATAGCTAGATTAATCGATAACTCGATAGTGTTAATGACAACAGGTACTGTACAATCTCTTCCTCAGGCCCGTAGTTACCCACTGGGCCACATCCCCAACGCGAACACCTAGAAACGGCGTATGCTGAACCCTTAAACCCCGGATCATTCGCCCTTTGCTCCGTATGCACCGAGCCTTTAATGCAACTACGCTAAATTTAGCAACATGCTCCTGCCCTGTCATCAGATTCATAATTTTGTGAGCCGGTCCCTCACGACTCCATCCAACCCAGTTCTCGAATAGATGACGCGTGGTCCGCCTCCGACCCCCTCCGGGCAGCCTCGTTACGGCCATCGTCGTCGTCATACACCGGCCTAGTTCCCAGCTGCGATCCAGCGATCCGCCGTTGTTGTTTCCGCGGTTGCTGCTGGGGCATCTTCATTGCCAGAGAGGGCACAGACAGCAAGTGCGGGAATCGAGGTATATCGCCATAGAGTTCAGGGAAACGGTCGAAGAACTCTCCCGTCATGGTCCAGGCGCTGATATCACGGACACGCGACTCGAACATGTCGGAGAAGCCGAAGCGGCCCGTCTCGATGTTGGTCGTGTAGGCATCGCGCAGCTCAAACGGCCAGAGTAGGCGCAACGATGGGGCAAAGAGGTTCCAGAAGATGTTGCCGCAGTAGCGGTGCTGGGAGAAGACGAAGCGCTCACGGATGCCGGGCCTGGTGGGGTTGGATTAGTACGGTACCTTTTGGGAGTTCAATGACAGGGTTCGGGGCTCTTGTCAATGCTTACCATGCGAAGAAGTCGATAGCGTAGGAGTGGGCAATGGCTTGTGAAGGTCTGCAAAATGTCAGTTCTGCTCGAGCTCTTGTAGTATAACCATGAATGGATGAATGGATACCTTTGGAGATACCATGCAGGCAGTGCTGCACGCCGTTCTGGGGACGGTTCCGAGTGGTACATCAATAGACTATACATCATTCGCAGGATCGCAAGCCTCTCCACGCTACCGCATGCATTGAACAAGACCTGGTCGACAGCCCGTAGCTTTCTCCACGACTCTGGTAGTGTCCCGAGTCGGGCCTCGACAGCGGGCCAGCCCTCCACGATGGCGCGTATCGGTACATCGTACTCGAACTCATAATCCGGCAGGGGATTGTTCTCACCCGCTTGAGGCTGCGGCGTGAGGACCTCATTGGCAAACCGCCAGAGATTTAACTGCCATGACGGCGCGGTAAGCTGGTGCGAGTGGTAGCAGTCGCAGGCGGGGGTTGCTGCCGGCACGATGGGATCGTCGAAGCTCGGGGTCGGTACGATAAGTTGCTCGGAGAGATCTGGAAAAAAGTCGTCCATCAGGGCCGGAACGTCATGTACCGGCTCCGACATTAACTCTGGGAAGGCGGGCCGGCCGTGGAACTCGTCGAGGGCTTCAATTGCAGGTTCGTTCGCGTAGGCAGCTCCCTGTCCGCCTGGCGCGGCCGACAAACTGGACGACGCGTCTTCACAGGGGCTGTATATGTCGGCGGTTCCATCTAGATTACCTCCCCTACTTGCCGCAGTTTCTCGTGAGACGTGGGCCGGTGAGAGCTCCACCGAGTAGTCACTTTCCGGTGTGATATGTTGTTTAATGGAAGATTGTAGGGTCCTCAATAAACCGGTCAGTGCATCCCTCTGCTTAGTGACCGTCTGCAACTGCTCAGTTAAAACTCGGACTTGGCCGCTAGTATCCTTGTCCCTGAATTCTTCCACGAGCTGTTCGAGATGGGCTATGCGGGCTTTGGTCCTCTCCCGGGATAGCCGTTGTGCTCGTCTGTCGAGTTCCCTCTTCTTTTGCTGGCGAGACGTGGCTGCTTTTGCTCGAAGCTGTGCATTGGCAGGCGGAGGGGAGTCGGAAGCAGGCGAAATCGGCATTTGGTGCTGATTATCAGTTCCGCTGCTGTGCATGGAGGATGTGTTCGATGTCGGACGTGCTGCCGCGGCAACGAGGACCATATCATGGATGATGGAGATGGATGTGAGAGATGATGAAGTAATCCCGCTTCCGTCCCTCCCTGACCCGGGGAGCTGGGCCATTAAGTTTGCCCCGGCTAGCTGGGAGGGGGGCGAGCCGAGCATGTTTGGCCGAGTTTTGCGGGGTAGGGCCTGGTCCAGTGGTTGCTGATCGGAGATCGAGGCTAAGAACGCTACCCCACAGACTTGCACGTACTATTCCATCTGGAGGTTTGCTTCTTTGGAGAAGACGCAGTGCCTCCCAAGACCTTTCCCAGCTCATCATTCCAATCGGGGAGGTGGCTTACCCTCCTTCGCGATGCCATTCGCTGCTCAGTGTCTCCACCAAGGTGAGCGAAGAGCGGCGCCCCCGGACCGGCAGCCCCGGGCCCTGTCTGGGCGGGACCCCAGAGTCCAACGAATGTTTGTTACGGGGCCTCATATGACGTCTTAGTCCCGTTGATCACAACTTTTTCAGCTGGAGAACCCCGCTCAGCCACGGTAATGCCTCCTGCGTTAACGCCATCAAATATGCCCCGAAGATATTGCGAGACGCGGCTTCACCTGTGCTGAATGATGTCCGCGGTGTAGTAAGACGCGAAGCAAAAAGGTGCGCCGAGCTCGTCGTACATACATACCTTTTACCTTGCTTTGCGTAGTGGCACGTATTCCATTCCTTCACAGCGCCAAAATGCCTCGTTTTGGTAGCGGAAACATGACAGAGCTCATCCAGGAATGCGGGAACTACATCGTTGAGATAGATACGCTGCTTCGGCTGACAATCTAGCAGATGATGACCGAGTAACTCTTGTTCGCGTCCATTCGAGGTCAGAGCCACGTCTGGCGAAGTGTACCAGCAAACCGAAATGAGGACCGTGATCACCAGCACCAAGAAGTGAGTAATTTGCGGGTTTGCGGAAACTCCCGGTGCTAAACCAACCCTAACCCTGGGTTAATACTCTCGTCCACCCCCACGCACGGGATGTGCAGATGCGGGCGTGGGGGCTCAGCAGGAAACTGGGCGGCTCCAGCGCCTCAAACACACCCCACACATGCTCCCCCATGATCCATCCTCCCACCTTCCGGTGCCTCCACTCTCCAATTCTCCACGCTCTTTTTCCAAGACCTGTGCGACTGCGATGCCATACAGCGCGCCAGCTCTTCCATTCGTTTCCTTGGCGCCCGTGGCCTGAGTCGTCCGAGATATGTGGCTGTTGTAGCTGCTTCCTATTGCTCCCACCCCCAAGTTCAAATCCTAGTCTGGCAACAGAATGAGCGCGTTCCTCCATGGACACTCAACAACCTCACAGCGGCGGTAGCGGCGGGTACAAGCGTGCCAGCCGCAAAGGTGCGCCACGGAAGTATCGCTGCGACGATCCGGGATGCGACAAAGTCTATTCACGAGCCGAACATCTCCAACGGCATCAGCTTAACCGTAGGCGCGCGACTCACAACACCGGGCAAGATATCCGTTGAATTGCTAACATCTTCAGCTAGACTCTCCTAAGGAAATCTTCAAATGCGATGTGCCTGGATGCGACCTAAAATTTGTCCGTGCGGACCTTCTTGCGCGGCACAAGAAGCGCCACTCCGCGTCGTACATGCCTAGGCATCGGCTCCCAAGCTTCGGCTCTCCTAAGGATGGCAGTGTCCCCGGGTTGCGGGGGGTGGTGTCGACTTCGCCTCCCGGCGGCGTTGGTCCGCGGCCGCCTTTGGCCGTTCCGCATGATGCGGCAATTCTTCTTACCCCGGACTCGACTACTAATCCCGTAACGCCTCTCGCAGGTTCAAGCTCGTCGAGGATTGCGCCGGCCACAGGTTGGCCGGCAACTCTCCCCGGGATGGGAGGCGTCAACATCATCGCACCCCCGAAGGCGGGCTACTATCACGGCGAGCCTCATACGCTGTCCGGCCCACCGCCGGCCATGGCCTTTGGCGGCGATCCTTTCCAGTCCAACTTCACAACTTGGTTGTTTGACCCTCAAGGCCTCTACGGGGATTACAGCGCAACCCACATGCCGTTCTTCGAAGGTGGACTAGAGTCGACCCTCAACAGCAACATCCACTACGATTACGAGTCACTAGCCAGCGGTCATTCTCAGCTGGAGACTCCACCCAGACTAGTCGAGAGCGACGAGCTTATCAGCGACTTCCGCCACCAGGAAATCCTCCAGTGGGTGCAGACCTTCCGTCAGAAGCAGCCCAAGCGAGAGTCCCACATTGGCAGCCTCACCCGTGAAAGCGGCGATGACTTTTCCGGCCTCCACGTGGAGATGATGCACGATTGTCTGCAGGAGTATTGGGAATTTGTCTCCCCTCGACTGCCCATTGTCCACCAACCGACATTCTCATGCAACCGGTGTTCCGTCTTCCTCCTCATGATCATGCTCGCCCTCGGCGCCGCCTCACTGCGCGGTAGAGACTCGGCGCGAAACATCTCCGACCACGACGCCTTTGCCGATCTCATCATCGACTCCGTTCGATGGGAGATTCTCGTCCAAGAGGAAGCCTCCCCACCCGTGAGCCTCTGGGTCGCACAGTCGCTACTCCTTCTGGAATTTTACGAGAAGATGTACTCGTCACGGCGTCTCCACGAACGAGCGCACATCTACCACACGCCAACCCTCACACTCCTTCGCCGCGGAAGTCCCCTCATCGGCCGGTCCGGGAGCGAATCGCCCCCCGAGGAACAGGCATCCTCCGAGAGTCTCAACGCGCCTGGTCTCGACTCACGGACAGCCTGGATGCGCTGGGCCGACACGGAAGCGATGCACCGCGTTGTGTTCGCCGCGTTCATGATGGATATCCTACATGCCGCCATGTTCGGCCACGCTGCTGATATGGCCCCGCACGAGATCAGACTGCCTCTTCCGTGCGACGACAACCTCTGGACAGCACAGACCCCCGAGGCGGCCCGACAGCTCGAATCCAACTTGCGCATGTACGGGATCAAGTCCGTGTCTTTCCTCGACGGTCTCAAGAAGGCCCTACACGGAAAGGAGGTCTCCACCCTCTCCTTCGGCCGGATGATTATTATGTCGGGCCTGCTCAGCGTGGGCTGGCACCTCAGCCACCGAGAGACACACCTCAAGTGGCTCAACCTGACTGCTCCACAAACCGAGCCTCAGAATAACTGGAAGCAGCTCCTCCTCCGAGCCTTCGACAACTGGAAGGAGAGCTTTGACGCTGCACAAGGTAACAGTAGCAGCCCAGGCCCCCACCACTCCGGCGAGTCTGGCGGTAGCTCCGAGTCGCGGGCGGGGTTTGACGGCCCCATCCAAAGTGCCGCCGTGCTATATCACCTCGCACACATCAGCCTGCATGTCGACATCGTCGACTGTCAGGTGTACGCGGGCGCAAAGCGGTTGCTAGGTCGCCGAGTTTCGACTCGTGATTACACCAACGTTGTATCACGCATGAAGGCCTGGGCCCGGACACCATCCACCCGCCACGCCGTCCTTCACGCCTTTAGGCTTCTACACCGCGTCCTCGTGGACCCGCGGCGGGGACACTATCCACACCACCACCACCACCACCACCACCACCACCATCAACACTCGGCAGGAGCACCCTCCGGCAGCAGCGGGATCGACGGTGGCTATTCCTACTCGTGCCGGTCAGAAACAGACCCACATCGCCCGTGGATCGTGTACTACGCGGCACTTAGTATCTGGTCCTTCGTCATGGCTCTTGGGGGGCGACCACGACCCGGCGGCGGTGATTCGCGCGGCGGCGTTGCGGCATATCTGTCTCGTGTGGCCGAGCTGCCGGAGCTGAGCGAGCAAGTCGCGGGAACGCTGCCGGACGGGTTGCCAGATTTGTTGAATGCGCTGCGGGGGGTTCTCGCAGGGGCGCAATGGGAGCTCCTGCAGGAGGCTAGGGAGCGCTTGAGGGTTTGTGGGGATATGCTTGTCGGGGGGTCAGGGTAACGGCGGCTTTGGGGGCCGTATTACCGCTAGCAGTAACGGACATAGCATCACCCAGTCACTGTGTGCCACGGATTCCTAGGGAGAGGTTTTCAGGGAGAACTATAATGAGCTACACTACGAAAGAAGTAGTTCGGGTATATACTATAGGGGGGTTCAGTCTGTCACTGGTGTAGACTGACGCTTGGCTTTGCTCATAACACCGGAAAACGGATTTGGCATGGGGTTCAAGGTTGGATTTGGATTGCGTTGTTTGTACAGGGCATTGTAAGCATGATTGAATGGGAGTAGAGGTATGAGGATAGCAGACTTCCGTATAATTATATCCAACACGTCAAACTGTACACTCGGCGCAAGGCCATGTAGCCGCTGGTAGACAAAACTTTGGAGGTTCCGTGCCTCTCTTCAAGGGCAGTGGCTCCGCCTCTTCACGCCACCCCCTTCAAGGACCTTTTGACCACTACCTATTTTCGTAGCATGTGGCCCTCTTTATTCCGAGGGGTTCTCCACATATGGTGTCAGGTCGTCTATCTGTACCAACATCTGATCGACCTTGCTACACTGTACAAAATCACAATCCTGACTTTCCATACATTCAGGGTGCTCGGTGCAGTTGACCGGTAATGTAACGCTAGAGGTAGCGTTAAATGAAGTCCTGTTGCTACTGTTTAGTGTACGGTGCCGTTTATGGATAGGCGGGATCAAAGTTATGACGGAAAGAGCAACGCAAACAACACAAACGAGACAGAGACCTACGGATGGCCTGGGTCAAGGTCGGAGCACGTCCAAGACACGTAAATGTCTAGTGTCTTCGCATTAATATCCAGCGTATACCTCGCAGATAAGTCCGCCGCGTAGGGGCTTGGGTATACCACATTCCTGGAACGGATATAGCAGTCATGGACGTCGGTTGGAATAGGCCTCGCCCACTTCTCGCAGCTGAGGTCAAGCGTAACAGCCTCCTCCAGCCGCATGTCAAACTCCCACTTCGCTGGGTGTAGGGGCTGTTCCCCGTCCGCGTACGTGCTCCATTCCTCGCTATACTGGAAGCCTGATAGTGTCCACGACCGGGTGTAAAAGGAAGTTACGGTGCAACTTGGGGCGGTTGGATCGAGCATCGACAGCGCGCCGGGGTTCATCTCAACCCGGTTGACTAGGGAGCCGGTAATTGTTGCGGGTGGCGCCGTGCAGCTGTCTCCGGCCTCGCGCTCACCATCCCCTGTGGTGCAGTTGAGTGACATTTCAACAGTCCCATATCCATTAAACGAGATCCTGGTTAATAAAGTTGTCAACACAGCGGTGGGGTGCGTCCGGAGTTCCACGCGGACAGGAACGTCCGCCAACTAACGGAGAGGGAAGCGGGACTGCAGGCTTGGTATGGTACGTACGTGTTCTGTGGGTCTTTATCGCAGTACCACGTTTGGTTGACAGACAACTGCCCTGTGAGCTTGTAGAACCTGACGAACGTAGTGATTTTGTACTCGGGGCGTTCCTTGAAGATGTCTGGGGGCGCCGACTCTGTCCACTGATCGGGTGCGACAGAAGCACAATCATACCAAACGTCTAACTCTGTCTCCGAATATAGATAGTTCATGTAGTCCTGGTTAGCTACTGAGCACGTCGTGAAATAGTTATTCACCCTATTTGTCAGGTTGAAACTAAGTCGTCCTACAGGAATCGTCGCGATTTCAAATGGGCCTGGTCTTATGTATGAGCTGTCAAAGGTGAACATGTCGACTTCCCAAGAGGGCGACTCTGAATTTTCGATGCAGCTTGGGGCATCGCGATTAGGAGGTGGGGTTGGGGGAACAGCGTCGATGACAATCGGCGAGAGCAAGGACGCGCGAATTATTCCCCCAACCTCGCCGCATAGTATTGTCGAAAGCTGGCGCTCTTCTGATGAGCAGTTTGGCACTAGCGTTATGTTTCCAGTAGCATTAAAGATGATGCTATCAGATATTCTTGCCGTCAGCAAAGCCTAACATGATACGTTTGTTAGATGGCCGGGTCAAGACGTACGGATTGCCAGCATCAATATCAGTGCATGTCCAGGTCTGGTTGACAGTGAGGTGATTCGTCGTATTATCGAAAGTGAAGTAACTCTCTATAGTGTCATCTCGTTCCGGACTCCCGGGGCCATTGTCAACCCAAAAGCAAGTTCCAACTACATCATCGCCGCCTCTCCTGAAGCATCGCGTTGTGTATCCGTTTGCGCTGTTCTGTAGTTGGAAGGTGATACTGTCGGCGTTGTTAGGATCCGAGAACTCCGATGCCCAGTCCGAAAGAGTCCATGACGGGCCACGGAGTGATGCATCGGTACAGGGTCTGATTGGCCCCCGACTTGTCGAGAGTGTTGCTAGGGGAAACAAAGCCGAAACGGCCAACATCGCTCGCGGCACTAGCATGGTTTATCCTATAAATATTCTGCCACGCTCCCCTAACCGCTGTTTCCCATGGTGCGAGTTGAATTATTGAGAATCACGACCCTGGCCTTTGCCAGGCTGTTGCTTCCCCGCATCATGGCCCAATATATCTAGCCCGGGATGAACTGCCGCAACCGAGAGCGCCATCCCGACGCCGGGTAATTCATTTTGTTTTAGAATTTTACAGAGTCGAGTCCTTCAAAATGTGGTAAACGTCTCTAATTAATAGAGGGCTCTGTGCTATATATAGCAAGTATTTGTCGCTCTAGGCTTATTCAAGCGCAGCCTACTTGGTTCGCAGTCAGGGGCTGGCATATGCTCGCCCTCAGTTCTGTTAGCAACGTACGTGGGCCGTTTACACCACTATTGGGGGGATCCTTGAATAGTGAGCCAAATTCATCGACGGCAAGTTTTAACGTCTAGGGAACCCAAGACATTATTGTGCAATGTAGATGATATACGATCCAGGTTGCTGCAGACCTTGTTACAGCCCCGACACCTGAAATAGAGCCGCGAGCCCGTTAGATCAATCGAGGCTAACTTTGAAGTTTTCTACAACTTCTTAGCATAAACGGTATCCATCATGACTCTCTCGCTAATCCTGCCGCCACGTGGCTCCTCCCTCGCGGAGTATTGGAAGCGAACATTGTTGCAGGGTCTCTGAAGAAACGATTAGAACGAGGTTGGGAGGGCCTAGTCAAATGGCTCGAAGGCTGGCCTTCTCCAGGCTGAGAGGGAACTCTTCACTAGTTAAGGATACTACGCACCCTGATTTCCACGTCTCATGCGCGGGATCATCTCTAGTTTGAGTTCCTGGCGGCATCATCGCCCCCATCCTCGAGCTCCACACCCGCCGTCGATTCACCAAGCCCCTCCTCATTCCCACCCTCGATCTCCCCAGACTGCTTCAAAAAATAGTCCACCACCTCGAATTTCTCGCCGAAGCTGGCCAAATCCAGCGGGACGTAGTTCTTATCGTTTGCGAGGGCAGGGGATGCGCCGTTGTCCATCAGCAGCTTCACCGTTTCTAGGTGTCCGCCGAGAGCCGCCCAGTGCAGGCCAGTATTGCCGAATTCATTGGGTGCGTCGAGAAATTCCTGCTTCTCTTCCTTTGGCCGGGATGTGAATTGCTCGCAGAGGAGCTTGACGATATCTGTACCTGGTTAGCCGGGTACGCACCACCATAAAACGGGATAAGATACGAAGGCCTCGCGTGGGCGCTCCTGTTCGTTCCATTTCATTCAATGCATACCTAGATGTCCGTTTCCGGTTGCCATGTGCAAACAGGTCGATTTCCCCCCATCCTTCGCGGCGGCCAGGATCTCAGCTATTGAAACCTTTTCCCGCTCTGCGAGGGCTGCGAGGTGGGTCAGTAGATCGTCCTTCTCGCCAGCCCGCGCAAAGTAGATGAGGTCGTCGACGTCATCTTCGCTCAGCTGTGGTGCCATTTGTGGTGATTTTTTATAAACACCTCATGGTACTGGAGTTGGGCGAGTTGATTCCCATGCAAAGTCGCGCGCATGAAAAAATTGTGACTTGAAGGCCCAAACAGTGTGCGCCCAAATCACATACTGTGTAGATGGCCGCAACATCGTCCTGACTGTGAGAAGTGAAGAGGTTTCCGGGACCTGAACGACCTACAACAAGTACGGTATTGACAATATCCCTATCTAATCCCAGAGTGTTTGTGAGGTATAAACCTGTCTGTCTATACGTGACTACTACGCCCAGTTTTGCCTCGCACTGTCGTGCCGGGAATATAAGACCGCCTTCATCGCACTTCTTGAAGTGCGTGTTACTCTCTAAGAAGGCCAATGGTAGTGGAGTTTTGCTTAGTTGTTAGGTTCCGCCCTGAAACGACGCGCTATAGCAGACAAGCAACGGTATGGAATACACCCGGCGCAGTTATCACAAATGCACCTCAGGTTTCATCTCCGGACTCGTTCAAACCCTTGGTTTTGCATAGCCGTTACTTGACATCATACAGGTTCTGTTCTTTTGTCCTTGGCTCCGATCAGCTAATTACTCTTCGACGAAGGGGACATCCACACATTCGGCCGGGATTAACATGCCCTGTTAAGCCTATGAGCTCACCACTATCATTTACAGAAATCAATTAGAAGCTTTGATATGGCGGGGTACGTTACGTGTGCTCGCTATCAAGTCCGGTTAGCCAAGCCGGGTGATATATGCAGACTGGGTCACCTAAACATGGTGTAAGTTGGCTGATTTAGGCTCCACAAGGATTGTAATTGGGACAATATTGGATCTCCAATTGCCGGACCCAGATTGCTATAAATGAGAAGGCAATTCCGATCTACATAAACGCACCATAGTCTAGAACATCCATTCCCCTGGATCTGATTCTTACATATACGTTGCATGTCATTTGAGGAACGCGGCCTAGACTAACTTCTTTCTCCACCTGCCACGATGTTACTCCCTGCCATAAGCGCGGCCCTGCTCCTAGCTGGCCTCTCAACGGCACAAACACCTGAAGGATTCACTCCAGAGGTGAAAGACAACCTAGACGTCATCTTCGGGACCAAAGCTGTTACCACTCCTGGTACAAGCTTAGCGAAAGCTGGTTTGTTAACAAGTGGACATGCTATGCCTACCCGATTCTAACGGTGATGTACAGATGTCCAGCAACAACCGACAATTGGCACCGGCGATGTGGTGCTGAATGGCACCTATTTGTGGATGATGATTGGTTAGTGATGTCTATCTCGGGGGCGAATATCACAGCTTGGAACCTAACCACCCAAATAGATATCGACGTGTAAATACCGGCCACCCCCCTCCCTAAGCAACCACTACTTAGCAGCTCTAACCAAACCCCATAGGCCCGCTTCCTTCACGAGCCCGACCGCAGGCCCCCGGAAGACCAACCTGCACTGCATGATCTCCGGATTCAAATCCAGTGGCAAGACAACCGACGATGGAGTCAACACTCTCACCTCGAGCGCAACCGGGCCCGTGAAGTACGTCGGTCCCGCTCCGCCGGCTGAGAATCCACCGTATGCGCACCGCTATGTTGAGCTATTGTTCGAGAGCGAAGAGGAATTCACAACTGCCCAGGTGGGCCAAACGTTCGGGTTTGACGTGAATGCGTTTATCACGAAGGTGAAGCTCAGCCCTCCAATCCGGGCCAACTATTTCAATGTTACGGGCTAGGGGATGGTCAAAGGGTTGTAAGGGTACGGTATAGCACACACCCTAGCCGACAGCCATGTGAGATTATTTTGATATTTTGAGGTTAAATTCGCAAGCAAGTCACGGGTTACGCTGTGTAAGGCAAATTTACAGCTCAAACAGAAATTGACAACCTCTCGCCGTAATATGCTCAGTGCCTTTGAGGGTAGGGAGGGTTTACGGTTTATAATCCACTCGACTCGTAGGGGTACTTAATATAGTGGTGGATCGGGTCATGGCTGTCACACGAGTCCAATGCCAAAGTCAGCTACCACAATCTTAGCTTGAGTCTACTTGGAACGAGTCAAGAACGAGAGTACCCCCCGCTCTCGCACGGCTAGGATCGTGGACCTGGACTTGGGAACGGCCATGCTTGCAATTTTGCCGCTATCTCTTTTTGCTATCTTGTCTCTATCGTTCGACCACAAACCTCGCGGAAGTGGTTATTGAAGGTGAATCTATTTTATTACACGGAGCGGGAGACATGATCACTCGTGGAACTTCTATTTCCCGGCCTTTATACCACTCAAACACACTTATAGCTCTCCGCCACATCTGGGTTGCCGCAACCACGATACTTTGCAACCTTCGGGTACGGACAGACCTTACGCGTAAAATGCTTGGGCGAACCGTCTTTCGTCTCCGCTAGAAGTACCTCCGGTGCAGTCCCATTCTCAACCCAAGCTACTAGAGAGGTAAGCGGGTCTGTAAGCACCGCACCCGCCGGTACGCCGTAGCCGCAGTGGTCGACACCTGGCGCAAGGAACAGGCGGAAGAATTTCTCGATCGCCGCGGATTTGCCGCCCATGATATGCTCCACCTGCTCAAGGTAGTGGACGCTGTCTTGGGGGTAGATGAGCTGGTCAGCCAGGCCATGCCACACGAGAAGCTTGCCGCCGGACTTCTTGAAGCCAGAGAGGTCAGGGTCGGCGGAGCCAATCAGAGAGTCGAACTTGCGTTTGGATTCGCGGAAGATTTTGGTGAATCCAGCTATGTCGAATTGTGTGGTGTCGAATGCCGGGTCTGCTTTAACAAAGTACCGGATCCAGGTATCCGAAACAAAGAAGGGTTCGCCGACCCTCGTTCCATTATCACCAACGGTTTTCGCAAGATCTGCGAGGGATGCTCCAATGGGCATGCCGTACCAGAGCCGTTCGCCGGAAGGGGTTGTGGGCCCATCCCAGATTTTCCGGACGATTGAGGCAGCCCGCTTGCCAATAACGATCTCCCCGTCCTCGCACGAAGCTTTGTTGCCAACAACCGAGAAGGGATCAAAGTGACACTTGGATGGGTCATTGATAACCCCATCGGTGACTTTGTCTATCCCGTCGCAGGCCAAAATAGCCGCCTGGACAATAGCGTCCAGTTCGCATGGTGGAGCATAGTAGCCCTCCTCTCTCATTACCACCTGGGGCCATAGCTCTGCAATGACGTATTCGGTCCAGTAGATAGCCGGTGAACCCGCTAGGATCCCATCAAAGTCGTCCGGGTACTTTTGCGCTGCGACGAGAGCTTGCCGGCCACCGGTAGAGCACCCATTGAAGAACGAAGACCCGACGGGTGTGCCGTAAAATGAAGCCGCCAACGCCTTTCCGACCACGGACATGTCATGGACCGACCTCGACGCGAAGTTTGTCAACAATTCGACGTTCACCGTTCCGTCCTGCGTCAAGGCCCATGCCTCCGGGTTGCTCGGGTTGCCACCAGGTAGGCCGGCGTCTGTTGACGAAGCAGCAAACCCGCGGGATACTGGGATAGCAAGGTCGATTGTCCCCAGACCGGCAAGCCAGGCCCCTCCACCGACGCCGAGGAATTGACCGTTCCAGCCATGGAGGGGCAGCCAGGTCTGTACGAGTACAGTATCGTTTGCACCGGGATGGGAGAGGGTGACGTTGACTTCGCAGACGCTGAGGTTGGGAACTTCGTAGGGTAAGGTCGGAATTGCGGAGGGGACCGTGAAGTTGCGTATCTCCCGGCCGGAGATGGAAATGACCGTCGCGCTGGGGACGTGGGGGGCCGGGATATTTGAGCAAGATGGCGGCGTTCGCGCTAGAACGGAGGCATGAGCAGGACTGACTGCAAGCCCGATGGCAAGGAGAGAGAGCATTAGTGACATGGTGATATACCCGCTCTGTCCCAGTCCCTCAGTAAGGCCTAGTCGTTGAAGATAATGAAAAGGACAATATCATCATGTGGCACGGAAAGCAGCTTTATATACCCAAGCCGATCACGGCCGGGGTGGACAGCGCATTGCCACCCAGAGTCTCGTACACTTTCCGCTTGAAGCCTCTCTGTAATTCCACAGCCACTAGAACAGAAGGGGGCTCTAAAAGGGGCTTGCTCTAATGATTGGAGCGGTATCCATCCAGTTCGGGGGTTTGAGTCGCCCGAACACACATTTCCGGTCAGCACTAATTGCTTCACATAGCCACTGTCGGCCGCCACCCAAACCTCGTCCGCGAAGCCCTACGCGATCTAAGCGAGTGGTTGCTGACACACCGTGCCTTGGCTACCTACTTCTTGCGATGCATTCGAGACATTTGACAGGGATAATACTGGGATGGATGCTTAAGGGAGAGGGGAGGTAATTTTAATTAAACGAGTCCAAAAAAAAAGAAAAAAAACTCGGTAGCAACAGGATTCGAACCTGCGAGGGCGAACCCATGAGATATAGACAATGAAATTCAAGTCTCACCCATTAACCACTCTGGCATACTACCTGATTGGCAGGCCCTTATTTTACTATTCAAAGCTGGCCCATAATTGAGGTTAAAATTGGGGCAGAATTACGTCAGCAACTGCTCAGGGGCCCACATGGGAGTGCAACAGCTTCGTGATGCTGCCTCCATGCCTACCCTAAATAATACGCAACTTTGGTCTGGTAATCTTCGACACCATCCCCGACGGCGCCAGGAGCATCTTGCTATGCGGAGTACGCTAAGCTCGCAATGGATACTTTTCTCGAGCGTAGAGCGGGTGCCAAACCTGTGATTGAGAGGCTCCTGCTCGATCCCAATGTATGTACTCGATCTTCTCGAGGATGCTCGCACATCCGGCGTTTTCAATCAGATCCAACTTCTAGTTTACAGCAGGTGATACATATTACACAGCCGTTGTGGCTCCTCGAGATCGCTGAAAGGATTGATGACACATTCCCCAAGGAACGCGAAAGTGACGAGCTGCCCAACATAGACGGACTTCAATTTCTTGGCTAAATATCTAATGGGAATGCCAACGAACGCTATCTCCCCAGTAAAAATCGGATCTTCGGCAACGAGCATGGTCTATTCGACAGCGCTCTCCGCGCTCTCATCCTGTCGTAGCAAGTTGTCAAGGCGACCCCTGACTAGTGCGGAAAGGTGCTGACTGGGACCACGAGCCGCAGGTCCTCGCGAGTAGCTGTTGGTCCCGGAAATGAACAAGCCGGTCGCGCTCTCCTCGCCAGATATGAATGCTGTCCTTACACTTTCTCCCGTGTCTAGGGCGTTTCCCAGGAGGTCATGCGCACTCCTTGAACCCGCTAAATGAGCACCATGTCAAGCTCCCGCAGCCGCTTTGGTACCAGACCAAGCTTATACACCGCCTAGTCAATTACGTCAATAAATATACCAATTAGCCCTACGGGGCGCTTACTCATGCGCGGCGGGATCAACAACGAATTTCCGCATCCGCTAAACTTAACCCTGACGATCTCGTGTAAGTGACCCGGCTTTAGCCTCAAACTTTACTCAGCCCCGGCTTCCAACGACATCAAGAGTCGCGTCGCAATAACACTGGTAAATGGCACTTTGTGCACCGCCTCGGTGCAGCGTCATATTCGGTATCGAAACCGGACGCGGCGATAATTCCATAACTCCGACAAGTACGAGGGCTCCTCGGGTTACTTTCCCATCCCAAGTCGCTACTCTATAAATGTCGAGATACCCGGAGAGATGGGTAGCGGTCGAAGTCGGCCTCATCAATAAAGGGTAACAACTACCGAAAAGTACATCTAGTATGCTTCTTGTATTCTATCTTGTGACAATCACCACGGCCATCGCCGCTGCTACGGTTAATCGTAACCACGCAGCTGGCCGCAGCCTCTCAGATGGCTCCTTGACGGTCTCAGCGAATGTGCTCCGGAATACAACAAACTCTACAGGGGTCGTTCGTCTTGAGCCGCTCCGCTATGTAAATACGAGTCGACTTCAGGTGGCATACTATGAAGATGGCCCTGCTGACGGCCGAGTTGTTCTCCTTCTCCATGGCTGGCCGTACGACATCCACAGCTACGTGGATGTAGCTCCGGCCCTCGTCAAGGAAGGCTACCGCGTCATTGTCCCCTATCTCCGGGGCAACGGTCCGACCACCTTCCTCCGCGCCGACACCTTTCGGTCCGGCGAGCAAGCCGCCTTAGGTTACGACATCATAGAGTTACTCGATGCACTCTCCATCCCCAAGGCAATCTTTGCCGGCTACGACTGGGGCGGCCGTGGTGCTTGCGTAGCGGCTGCGCTGTGGCCGGAGCGATGTTCGGGACTAGTATCTGTCAACAGTTACTTGATCCAGGACCTGTCAAAAGCATGGGTACCGCTGGACATCAAGATCGAGGCCGGGTTTTGGTACTTTTATTACTTCCTGACTCCGCGCGGCGATGCTGCGCTAGCTGAACACGCGAAGGATATCGCGCGCGTCGTATGGGACAAGAACTCACCACTGTGGGACTACAGCGAAGCTGATCTCGACCGTGCCGCTGGGACGTTTGTCAACCCGGACTACGTCAGTATTGTCACGCACGTGTACAGGCATCGGTTGTTGTATGCCCCCGGTGACCCGGACTACGCAGACTACGAGAGGGCGTTGTTGAAGCAGCCGCCGATTCCTGTGCCTGCCGTGACATTGGATGGTCTGGCTGATGGGAACTTCCCACCTACCAATGGTTCGTCGTCCGCCGCGAACTTCGCCGGGCCGAGAGTGCATCATCAGGTTGAAGGCGCTGGGCATAATCTCCCTCAGGAAAAGCCGCTTGCCTTTATCAACGCCGTACTCGAGGTAGCTCATCTCAAATGAGGACCGCGGGACGCTTTGCGGGGAGCTAGATGTCACAACAGTAAGCATCAAATGTAGATGTAGATAGCTCATTGGCTTTTAGTTTTACAAAATAGAACTCGAGGGACGCCCCCTTCCCCTCCTGTGCGCAGCTGTACATCCAGACTTTGAGTGGTCCGAGAGATGATGGCATCCACCTGTGATAGAACTGTAACCTATAATATGATGAACCATCGAAATACTGGCCGAACGGCGCAGTACGCTGCGCATTGGCTCCTACATTGTTGCTCGTTGAGCCTAACCAGATTCTCTCGGCTATAACCCTAGCGACAAGGTTGGAGCGCGTCAAAACTTGTTCCAAGCCTTGGCTCAACGACTTACACGACTGGGAGCCTGTGATGTAGCAATGTGTTGGATGCTAGGTAATACCCCAAGTAGCTTTTTCTATCGCTAGTCTCGTATTCTTAGTCTACTAAGACGATGATGAGCAATACTCCTGCTTATTTCCTGAGGGAGGTAAACATAAAACTGTAACGTAGTAGCAGGAGCCTGATTATGGCCCCCGAAGTCCGAGGGAATCTAATGTTGAAATTTGGCAGACCATGTTTTGTTGAGAGCAATGTATTATGCATTAAGGGGCTTCTAGGAGTGGCCAAGAACTGTATTACGGCAGCATCCCCCATGGCTTCCTCTTTTCTCCACTGTTCAACTAGTGCTTACCACAACCGTCATTATGCTTCACAATCATTCGCAATCATTACCCCAATACCATGACCTCGGGACCGTTGACTACTGCCGAGCCTCGGGTCCACCTCGCCGCTGTAGAGAAGTAGTCATCCCACACCTGCAGGTATACCTCCATGTTCCGATCATTTCGCTCGTCCCCAACGGCGGTTCTTTCGAAATTCTGGTCCTGTCGTACGTAATTATCCGTGTTAGATGTAAACGGAAGTCGAGACAAGTTGGTCTTGGTCAAAGCCCCTTTTTTTGCCCGTCGTCTGGGTTGTTGTGCGGCCGGGTTTACTCTGCGGGACGACTGGGTTAGATGGGGTCATCGGCGGCAGGGATGTAGATGACACTGTACCTAGCATCGTTTCCGGGGGGCATTATTATTGTAGAGGTGGTTGATATGCGTAATGTGTTTGAGATGGGTACGCTTAGTGAATGTATACTTGGCACGGATATGTTCAGAGTGGGTAGGCTGAGGACGAGCGGACAGCCAAGGCGAGCCGAAGTGTTCATCTATTCATTTAGCTGGCTACTTTTCGCATACACTGTGCCTGCTGCATGGAGGAATGCCTCTGTCAACACTCTCACGAATCATGGAGGTAGCATCACTTTTAAGCAAAAAAAAACGGATGGACCTATTACGAGGCACCGATCTTATGTCGTGCAGAGGGATTTCCCACCACCACTTCACTTTTTTGACAGCGTATAATTGATATGGACCTTGTGTCTACGGACTGGACCTATCCTTGTGGTAATACAAGAGGTACGTTGTCTGACCACGGATCAAGTTCCACGGTACGGGTAACTGTTTCTAAGCATAGGGAGTGTGGGGGCGGACGCCAAGGGAAAAGGTATCTGGGTAGGCTCGCCCCCGAGACCCTGCAAGTTACCCGACGAATAATTTCTAAGGCGAAAAAGCCCCTTGTCCCGATTTGGAGACATCTTTCGAGTCCCTGCAGGGCGGATTGGGCGGCCAGATTTAGAACAGCGGATTCCTATTCGGGCAAGGGTTGGAACTCCCTGGCACCCAAGGGGAAAGCACCATGTCGGCCAGCGTACCTCGCTCCATGTTTAAAAAGCAAATCATGAGGGTGAGAAGGAGTGGGGGTTGACAGGACCTCCAGTACCTCTCTGTACATGTACCTAGCAAGGCGTATGCAGGGCGAGATGAAATTTTGTGAAGCGAGGACATCCTAGACCTCGGTACGTGAATATCTGGCGGAATGGCGACTGGCCAGTTCTGGGTCCCCGAGGGGTGTTTGGCCGCGCACCATGAGGATCAATACTCGAATTGCAAGAATTTGACGCAGCCAACTCTCATAACCAGCTAATTGGCCGTACTTGTGGCAGGTGAGGGTATCAAGGAAGGAGGATTAGGCAGACATGGTCGCCGGTGAGAAAACCTCTTTCGCAGTGATCTTTCTTAAGAAACGTTGCATATTTTCTACACTTGCCGCCAATGGTCAAGTGGTAATTAGCTATGTGGGTATAAAAAATTACAAATAACAGTTATCGTGGTTGGCATTCCTATTTTCCGTCCAACACCCATGCGCCATTTGCCACCCCAAGCCCCCAAAAATCAGGCCTCCAACGCCGAATTCACCAAGCATGACGGCCTATCAGGAAGTAAGAAACCCAGCCTTCACCCCCTCCTTCGCGTCCACCATCTTCCTAGGCCCCTCTCCCTTCCTTTTCTTCTTCTCTCCACCACCGTGACCACCATCGCCTCCGCCACTACTGCCGTCAGACGCAGGATGCCCAGCCTCCCGCCTATGCCGAACCAGGTTATCGATGCGGCTATAGTTGCTCGAGCAACTAGACCCGTTTGCGTCGACAAACTGGCATTCGAAAACCTGCCGCGGGCCGTGTATTGACTTCTTGTGACGGCGTAGCAGCGTATTCCGGTTGGGCCCAACCGGTTCATAACCACACTCCGACCCGTCTGCTTTGAGACACCGGCACTTGCAATCCTGCCGCGGGGCGTGGATCGACTTTTCGTGACGGCTTAGCAGGGTGTTCTGGTTTGGCCCAACCGGTTCGTAGCCGCGTTCATGGCACGGTACGCGGGGTATAGGACCGGGATGGGCCAAAGAAGGTTGGTGCGGTGACGGAGATGGAGAGAGTGGTGGTGATGGGGAAGGGGCGGGGCGCTTTCTCGTGGCCCTCTTGGTTTGGCGGGCGCCTCTAGGTGGTGTGCGTGGGGTTGGGCGCAGGGTTACCGCAAGAGAGGCACCCGTAGGCGATTCTCGAGGTGGGCTAGCGGGAAGCTCATTTGTCTTTAGCTGATGGAGGAAGTTTAAGTGTCTTCCACCCATCCCCTCTCTTGCCGGAGTTCTTGCTGCTCCAGGAGTCGGGTCGAGCAAAGAGGCAGGGCTAAAGGAGCCATTTGCTTCTTGGAAATTGCTGAACCCCCCGTGAAGCTCATCTTCCGTCTCTTGGAAGCTGAACGTCCTGTTCAGCCCATCCGGGCTTGCAACAAAAGCCCCGCCTTGGAAATTTGGAAAGATGGTCCCGGACTGCTCATTCGCTCTATGGGGCGTTTCTAGTTGCCCCGAAGAGTCATAGCCCAACCCTTCCAGGAAAGGCGATTCCCGGGTAGCTGTGATTCCAAGATTTTCACAAGATACGGTGGTTTGGTCACGGTTCGCACTAGATACGGCAGTTAGGTTGGTGGGGATTCCCGGCAATGGTGGAAAGAAACCCGCTGTCGACATTGCGTCCGTAAAATCCGTGCCGGCCATCTCCTGAGGCACGGACTGGTCGGCCGACGGAAATGAGCCTTCCAACTCTAATGGGGCGACCTTTGACTCGTAAAAGTTCATTCCCTGGTGTATATCGTCGCTAGACGACCCAAAGAAGGTAGTTTCCGAACCCCAAGAGTGTTTCTTTTGTTGTGGCAAGTGGAAGCTGGAAGTATTGTCGGCATTATGTGTTGCGATCGGGGAGTAGGAATACTGGTCGGCCCACTCTGGAGGACTTCCTCCAACTGTAGTATCGAGAGAGAGTGGAACGCGCCTCGTTGGCGAGTCCATCGAAGCTTGAGGCGACACTTGGGACATCGATAGTCCCGATGCCGAGCTTCCGATCGAGGAGACAGTGGATTGAGAGTATACAGGTGGCCGATGCATCCCGTAGCGAACCGGGTAGCCGCCGGGCTCCCTTGATCGTTCGGCTTGAGCAGGAGGGTAGCATGATCGATACATAGGTGAGCTGGTCTCCATCGCATGGGCTTCGTATCTAGGAGGAAAGCTCGGCATGTGGATGTCGTCCATAAATAGACTCGTTGGCAGCTCTAGTGGGACATCTTGGCCCATAAGCTCCGGTGTGATCTCGTCGTTCGTAAGCTCGAACAGAGTGTTGGTGGTGGGAGAAGGGAGTGAAGGCGACACCTCATCCGGTTTGTGGGCGCGTTTTCCTCCAAGTGACATCCAGTGGGGGTTTGTGATGGCTTTCTTGACGCTTTTGACAGCGTTGCGCAATGACCTCGGCGAATGGGCCCATTGGCATTTGTAGGAGCGGCAGTGCCCCAGGGCGTACTCTTCAACGCGACCGTGGCCCAAGCAATAAAACAGGCCCGCCGCGACTCCTGGACAGCCCTGGAGGTGCTCGACCATCAAGCTAAAATTGTCAAACACCTTGCCTCGACAGAGAGGCATCGGGCACTCGTTCCTCTGACTGTCCGGGAGCAAAATGGCTTCCCGCCTCTCTTGAACAAGATAGTTCACAAACTTGGCATGAGGGCAATCCTCGGCGAGATTATATTGCATGCTACTGCACCTGTTAGCTGGATACTCATCGGTGGCGGGATGATATGGATTACTCACGCGCATAAAGGTGGACCGTCGGATGTGTAGGAGCGGCGATCAACCTTCGGCCTGGCACGCTTGCCCATTGGCGAAGCCGCAGGGTAGCAACTTGTGTCGGTCTCCCCTGCGTACGAGTACGATTTGAGAGGGGGAGGATATTGATTCTCGAAAGCCATGATAAAAAATGCTCCAGTATGTCAAGGTGGGCAATTGAGGCTTGGAGGGGGGAATGGTGCTGGTCTAGGACAGCGTGCCATCTTGACGGTGATGGCGTCGCCA